>Ga0335070_10002915_pt1 | contig 19931 bp, 15 predicted proteins | sample Lox_Sample_13_FD_206722 | JGI IMG/M metagenome (GOLD analysis project Ga0335070, IMG submission 206722) | Soil microbial communities from Loxahatchee National Wildlife Refuge, Florida, United States - Lox_Sample_1.3 | ecosystem: Environmental > Terrestrial > Soil > Wetlands | place: USA... | reverse complement strand
TTACGCCAATCGATGTGCTGAAGTCTTCCAGGTCGGGCAATATGTGCGACGACACCACGATCGTCGAGCCATTGTCGCGCAGCCGCTTCAGCAACTGCCGAAGCTCAAACCGCGCCTTCGGATCAAGACCCGACGCCGGCTCGTCCAGCAGCAGCACCTTTGGCCGGTGAATGATCGCGCGCCCGATTCCGAGCCGCTGTTTCATGCCGCGCGAGAGCCCTTTCACCATCGAATCCCGCTTGGTTTCAAGACCAATCTCTGCGATAACCTCGTCCACCCGTCGCGGAATCATCGACTCATCGAGCTTGTACGCGCGGGCAAAATAGTCGAGGTATTCCCACACTTTAAGGTCCTCATACACGGAAAAGAAGTCGGCCAGGAAACCAACCTGCGCCTGTGCAAGTTCCATGTCCTCGCCGACGTCGATGCCGTTGATGACTGCTTTCCCGGTCGTCGGTTGCAACAACCCACAACACATTCGCAGCGTGGTGGTTTTTCCTGCGCCGTTCGGGCCGATGAGGCCGTAAATTTCGCCCTCTGGAATGTCGAGCGACAAGTCCCGCACCGCCACGACCTCGTCATATTCCTTGGATAGGTTCTCAAGATGGATCATAGACGTGCTTCTCCCCCAGTGAGGAATACGGCACGCACCGCCAGAAAGTTCGCGCGAGTTTGGAGAAATCGTGAAGTGCCAATCCACGAACTACTTCTCACGGTGTTTTGCTGGCGACGGGCGATTGGCTACTGGTTACTGATTCAGTAGACGGTAATCGCCTTCGGCGGTACTTCGATATCCGGCTTGCGCGCGATCAGCAGCAGCGCGCCGATGCGCTTGAAGTCCTTTAGCTCCTCGGCATTAGCAAACCACCGCCCGCTGTATTCCTCCGGCGTCGGCGTCAAATCCGGAACCCGAACCGCGCGCACGTCCTCAAACGTGTGCCGTTTCAGCATCTCGACATATTCCTGTTCGGTGCGAACCTGGACAGGAATCTTCAGCTCTTCGACCCAGCGCAGCGAATAGTGGTTGTCGCGGTAGAGGTTGATCAGGATGTACAACTCACCCTTCGGCGCAAGCACGCGGAATAACTCAGCCAAAGCGCGGTCCTGATCCGCGTAGTAATAGAAGGACTCGACCGATAGCACCTTGTCGAAGAAGTTCTCTTCCCACGGAATCTCCAGCGCCGAGCCGAGAATGAACATCGCATTCTCGCAATCGGTAGAGCTGGCTCGCGCGCGACGGATCATCTCGTCGGCCACATCAAGCCCAACGACTTGTCCCAGCTTGTTGCCATTGGCAACAGCTTTGGCGATCATGCGGCTTGACCAGCCGGTTCCGCAGCCGAGGTCGAGCACGCGCTCGCCCGGCTTCAGGTTCATTATCGCCAGCGTCTGCTCGGTGATACTGATGTGGTGCGCTTCCATCTCTTCGCCCTTGCCTTCGGAAGCCCACTGGTTGAACTCGTCGCGCACCTGCTCTTCTGCGGTCATCTTGCTGTCTGCCATCGTTTCCTCGCGGATTCCAACTCTCTATGCTACAGTCTCGGAAACCGATGCCTCAATCTCCCGATCGCTCAGCCGATCCCCCAGGCAAGCCGCGCTCTTTGCTCTATTGCCCCAACTGCGCGCGCGAAGTCGATGACCCGCTGACCTGCGGCGACTGCGCCGCTGTCATCTGCCGCGTGTGCGGCACTCCTCTAGAAATGCCAGAAGATCTGGGGATCGGCTGAGTATGAAGCCTGCGACGAGCCTCCCAAAGTTCGGTCTTATCGGGTTCTCAATATGCCTGATCGAGCTTGTGGGGATTTGGGTCCCGTTCTCTATGCTTTTGCGAGCTCCTAATGCGAGTGCTCCGTGGCTCCTGCGGTCCTTTGGCGTTCTCTATCTCGCCGGGCTGCTCTCGCTACCTGTGTCAATCGTTGGACTCTTTAAAGACAACCCGCGCACACCGGCACTGATTGCCCTTGTCTTCGGCATCGTGAACATATACGTATGCGGAGTGCCATTAATCGGATGAGTACAGTTTCGTCCGAATCTCACGCGCCGCAGCTCGTTCGCGGACTCTCGCTGCTCGACTCGGTGATGCTCATGGTCGGCGGCATCATCGGCTCGGGCATTTTCCTCACCGCCGGGCAAATCGCCTCAGCCGTCCACAAGCCGCTCTACTTCCTCGGCGTCTGGATCGTGGGCGGGCTCATTTCTCTGCTCGCCTGCTTCGCCTTCGCTGAGATGGCGGCAATGTATCCCGAAGCTGGGGGCCAGTACATTTACCTGCGCGAAGCCTATGGCGAGTTTCCCGCGTTTCTTTACGGCTGGATGATCTTCACCGTCGGCCAGAGCGGCACCATCGCCGCTCTCGCCGTCGGCTTCGCCGAATACTTCGGAGCGATTCTTCCCTTCGCTTCGGCGCATCAGCCGGTCGCAATCGTCTTTAGCTGGACGCTGACGCGGGGCCATCTCGTCTCGACCGCCGCAATCGTTCTGCTGACTTACATCAACATCATTGGCCTCAAGCGCGGGTCGGCGCTGGTCAACGTTGCCACATGGGCCAAGTTCGCAGCCATTGGAGCATTCGTCCTGCTTGGACTCGCAGTTGGCAAAGGCTCGTGGTCAAACTACACGGTGAGCTTGCCGCTCGATCAGCCCGCATCTCTTTCGCACGTTGTTTCGGGCTTTGGAGTCGCGCTCATCGCCGTGTTCTGGGCTTTCGACGGATGGGTTTACGTAACGTGGGTTTCGGGCGAAATCAAGAACGCGCAGCGCGTGTTGCCGCGAGCTTTGTTACTTGGAATTTTGCTGGTCGGCGCGGTTTACATCAGCGTCAGCGTTGTTTATCTGTACGCGCTGCCGATCACGCAGGTCGCCAACGAAACCACCATCGCGCAGGCCGCTGCGGTTGCACTCTTTTCATCGAACGCCGCGAAATGGCTGGGCGCAACCATTGCGCTCTCCTGTTTCGGCGCAGCGTCGAGTGCAATTCTCTGCAGCGCCCGCGTCACTTACGCTATGTCGCGTGACGGAGCCTTCTTCCACGCCATGGGACGCGTGCATCCCAAGTACAGAACGCCGGCCATCAGTCTCATCGCGGTCAGCGCCTGGTCCATCGTCCTTGCTCTCAGCGGCAGCTACGACCAGCTCTACACATATGTCATGTTCATGATGGTGCTGTCCTACGTCGCCGGCGTTGCTGCGCTGTTCGTTTTGCGCCGTAAGCGGCCCGACGTCCCCCGCCCGTATCGCTGTACCGGCTACCCCTACTTGCCGCTTCTCTACATGGTTATGGCCGGTGCTTGGGCGCTGAACTCGGTGGTCACGCGACCGAAGGAGACGCTGGTCGGAATCGGGATCGTGTTTCTGGGCGCTCCCTTCTACGCGTTTTGGCGCTGGCAACTGCGGCGGCATCCGGAAGAGCTACGCGAATTTGAGTAGTACCCCCTCCCCCTATGTCAATTGCAAATTCTTGAAAATATGGGACTTGCCGACACGATTCCCGCTAAAATATTCGATCCAAAGGGGTTGCTGATTAATTCCTGATTCCATTGGAGTTAGCCGGCACTCAGGAGCTTGCGAGTTTGCTGGTGATCGAGCGGCGGCGCACGGCGCACTCGCGTTCCCGAGCCACCCGGACGACGCAAAAGGCGCGGGCCCAGGCGGCTTTCAGGCGGCGGGCGACAGGATCGAGGTGGAAATAGCAGAAGCGCTGGCCGCGAAGGGCGGGAGAATGGCAGACGGCCCCGTCTGGCTTGAGATAGGTACAGGTGGGAACGGACATAGGTCCTCCAGTCGTCAGTCGTCAGTAGCCAGTCGTCAGCCGAGACAACGGGCAGTCAAGTCGTCCAGCGTCCTGGAGTGGATAGTGGCACGGGATCGGGGAATGGTCAACTTACGAAAGTAACCAAGGGGCGGAAGCTTTGGTAACCAGGATATTGAAGAGGTTGCCGTGCGGACTAAAGTCCCCGCGGCTGGTCAAAAATAGAGGGCTGGCCGGCACGGCTGAAGAGGCTGCGGAAAAATGCGCTTCGCGTCGCAGAAGAGAACACAGGGGCTAAAGCCCTGTCATATTCTGAATGACTTACGGCACGACCGAAGTCGTGCCCTGATACGAATCGAGCGCCAAAGCGACTTTTTCCGCAGCCTGTGAAGTCGTGCCCTGATACGAATCGGTGGCAGTAATGGGTGCTTCCGCAGCCGCCGAAGCCCCCGCGGAAGAGTGCCGTCCCTGAAGGGACTCGGGGATTGGTATGGGCGGGTTCCCGGCACTCACGTCCGGGCTACGATTGTGACGCGCGATGCGCGCGGCGTCCCGCCGGCCGGGATCCGGTCGGGAACCAGGACTTGATGAATGCGGCGCAGGCCCTCGCCGCAGACGCAGTGTTGGTGACGAATGACGCAGCGTTGCGCCGAATCAAACGGCTGAAGACGGAGGATTGGGCGAAGCAAACCTTCGTGTTTACGGCATCCACTTCGACCTCGAACCAGGGTCGGAGGAAAGTCAAAAGACCCACATTAGCCAAAAGAAGGCGAATATGGGCCACGGGAGATGCGCGCCACCGGCCGCGCAGTGCGGGCTGGAGTGCGGTGAGTTTCGCATCCGCCGTCACCCGAACTCGTGATGAATGCGACAAAATGACCCACACAACCAAAAGAAGGTTGTGTGGGGCGCCCGGCGCTGAATTTGGTAGTGACACGGCCGAAAAAGACGTTGGTGGGAATCGCGATCGTCTTTCTCGGCGCGCCGTTCTACGCGTTTTGGCGCTGGCAGCTCAAGCGCCACCCCGACGAACTGAGAGAATTCGACTAACAGTGACCCACGGTTTCTTTCTTTCGCACCGATCCGGCTTTCCCTCGATTCCATTCACAAAGCTGCACCTCTAGTGTTTTTGCATTATTGGACGGGTGTTGGCCGCTGATTTAACCTTCCTTGCAATTCGGGGTGAATCTTGCGCGGTTTAGACTGAGCTGCTACCTGACGCCCGTCGGACGTTTTGCGCGCAAACTTGCACTCAATGACGACCGATGTCGTCGGAGGTACATGCATGAAAAGACGAGAATTCCTGAAGACGACCAGCGCCGTCTGCGCCGGAATGGCCGTATCCAAGGCGATGCCGATGCTCGCCGAGACGCCGTCTGCCGATGGCTGGAAGACCTATGAAGTCACCGCGCGCGTGGAGGTGCTGAAACCTTCGGGCCAGACGCAGATCTGGCTGCCGGCAACCCTCAACCGAGAGACGCCATACCAGAAAACCTTGTTGAGCAAGTTCATCGCCGACAGCGGCACGGCCAATCTGACGCAAGACAAAGAGCAGGCTCTCAGCATCGTCTCCGCGACGTTCCCGGAAGGCGCGAAGCCGGTGCTGACGCTGACCAGCGTTGTGACCACCAAGGACTACTCGGTGGATTTGTCCAGGCCGTCAGCCAATCACAAAGAGTCGAGCGCCGAGTTGGCCTACTGGCTGCAGCCCAGCCAGTACGTGCCGGTGGACGGCATTGTGCTGGAAACCGCGACGAAGGCGACCGCGGGCGCGACGACCGACGTGGACAAAGCCCACGCGCTTTACGAGTGGGTGGTCCTCAACACCTTCCGCGATCCCAAGACCCGCGGCTGCGGACGTGGCGATATCCGCTTCATGCTGGAATCGGGCGACATGGGCGGCAAGTGTGCCGACATCAACGCGCTCTATGTTGGCCTGGCCCGGGCGGCCGGAATTCCGGCGCGCCATGTCTATGGTTTGCGAATCGGCAAGTCAGACCAGGGCTACAAGAGCCTGGGGCTGGCGACCGATCGCGCGACGAAGGGCCAGCACTGCCGGGTCGAGGTGTATCTGAAGGATTACGGATGGGTTCCGCTTGACCCCGCCGACGTGCGCAAGGTCGCGCTGGAAGAGCCGCCGGGCAACCTCGCCTTGAATGACGCAATGGTGGCCAAGGCGCAGAAGCAGCTTTTCGGCTTCTGGGAGATGAACTGGATGGCCTACAACTACGCGCACGACGTCGCGCTTCCGGGTTCGACTGGCAAGCCGGTGGTGTATTTCATGTATCCGCAGGCGGAGACGGCCGAGGGGAGGGTGGATCCTTTCGATCCGGACAATTTCAAATATGAGATCACGGCGAAGCAGGTGGGATAGGCCTGATTCACCACAGAGAACACAGAGAGCACCGAGAAAACTCTAGTGAACCCACAACTGCACGCCTTTGCTGCCCACGACAAAGTGATATATCATGGTATATACCATGGTCAGGGAGGGCCGCATGACACAGACCGCCAGACTCTTTCGCAACGGACGGAGCCAGGCGGTGCGCCTGCCCGCTGCGTATCGATTCGAGGGTTCCGAGGTGTATATACGCCGGGACCCGCAGACCGGCGACGTCATTTTGTCGAGGCGTCCGGAGTCGTGGCAGGAATACTTCAGTCTGGTGGACTCGCTTGAGATCCCGACTGACTTTCTCACGGAGCGCGATGACCGGCCACCACAGAAGCGAGAGCCGCTCTGATGCCTGGTCTCTACCTGCTGGATACCAATACCGTTAGCTACATCATCAAAGGAACGATTCCGAAGGTACGAGCGCGTCTCGCTAAAGTTCCAATGGCGCAGGTCGCGGTTTCAGTAGTCACGGAAGCCGAGTTGCGCTTTGGATTGGCGAGGCGACCGGAGGCGAAACAGCTTCGGATTGCAGTAGAAGAGTTCTTGCTGCGGGTGTCGGTGTTGCCGTGGGATTCCAAAGCCGCACGTGAGTACGGTGAGTTGCGAGCTGGCCTGGAGAAATCGGGCACACCCGTCGGGAACCTGGATTTGATGATTGCGGCCCACGCGCTCTCGACAGACGGGGTGTTGGTGACGAACGACTCGGCGTTGCGACGGATCAAGCGGCTTAAGACGGAAGATTGGACGAGGTAGCCCCTCGCGTTTACGTCATCCAATCCGACGCGAACGCGAAGTTGGAGGAAAGTCAAACGACCCACATTTGCCAAAAGAAGGCAAATATGGGCCAAGGGAGATGCGGCCACCGGCCTACCCTCGCTTAGGATGACAGCTTCAATAGTGGACGGTGGCGGCAGGGCTGGAGCGGTGCCCTTTCAAGGCAGTTACTTCACCACAATATTCACCAGTCTTCCCTTCACCACCAGGACCTTGACGATCTCTTTGCCGGCGATGGCGGCTTTGACCTTTTCGTCGGCGAGGGCGATGGCTTTGATCGCTTCCTCGTCGGCGTCGGCAGGGACAGTGATGCGGCTGCGGATTTTGCCGTTGACCTGCACGGCCATCTCGACCTCGTCTTCCTTGGCGAGCGCGGGGTCGAACTTGGGCCACGCTTCGCGCAGCAGGTTGGAGGTTTGGCCGAGGGTCTCCCAGAGCTCGGCGGCGAGATAGGGCGCGAAGGGGGCGAGCATCAGCACGAGGTCGCGCTGGACGTCGGCCATAAGCGATGCAGGAGCGGCGGGCTCTTTGCCCTGCTGCACGCTTTCTTCGTGAGCGTAGAGTTCGTTGACCAGCTCCATGATGGCGGCGATGGAGGTGTTGAAGTGCCAGCGTCCGCCGAAGTCTTCGGTGATGCGGCGGATGGTCTGGTGGAGCTTGCGCTGGATACGGCGGGCGCCGGGGGGAAGATTTGTCGCCGGGCTAAAGCCCGGCTCAAGATTATTAGGTGCAGCTGTGACGCGGCCCTGAAGGGCCGCTCTACCCGAGCTCGCGTCAACAGCAGCGTGAAGGTCCGCACTACCCGAGTTCGCTCCCTCGGCAGCAACGTGAAGCGCCGCTCTACCCGAGCCGTCCAGAGAAACCGCAGATCCTTCGACTCGGACGCCGGATTTCTCCGCGTCCTCGCTCAGGATGACACTCGTAGAGTTACTCGTAGGGGCATTCCGCATGACGTAGCGATACACGCGCGAGAGGAAGCGGCTGACGCCTTCGACGCCGGCGTCCTGCCAGTCGAGATCGCGGTCGGGAGGCGCGGCGAAGAGCGTGTACATGCGCGTGGAGTCGGCGCCGTAGCGGGCGACCATGTCGTCTGGCGAGACGACATTGCCGAGGCTCTTCGACATCTTGGCCCCGCCCTTGATCACCATGCCCTGTGTGAAGAGTCGATCGGTAGGCTCGGAGTTGTTCACCAGGCCGATGTCGCGCATGAATTTCGTCCAGAAGCGCGAGTAGATGAGGTGCAGGACGGCGTGCTCGGCGCCGCCGATGTACTGGTCGATGGGGAACCAGTAGGCGACGGCGTTGACGTCGAAGGGCGCGGTCGAGACCGACGGATCGGTGTAGCGGTAGAAGTACCAGGAGGAATCGACGAAGGTGTCCATGGTGTCGGTTTCGCGGCGCGCGGGACCTCCGCACTTGGGACACGTGGTGTTGACGAACTCGGGCACCTGCGCGAGCGGTGAGCCGCCGGCGAGGGTGATCTGCACGTTGTCGGGCAGGACGACGGGTAGGTCTTTCTCGGGCACGGGAACGACGCCGTCGGTTGGGCAGTACACCATCGGGATGGGCGTGCCCCAGTAACGCTGGCGGCTGATGCCCCAGTCGCGCAGCTTGAAGGTGACGGTGGCTTTGCCGAAACCGTGGTCTTCGGCGTATTTCGACATTTTGGCGATGGCCTCGTCGCACGTCAGGCCGCTGAACTCGCCGGAATTCATCAGCAGGCTGTTGGTCTCGACGAAGGGCAGTTCGTCGGGGCGCGAGTCTCCGTCGGCGGAGTCGCCTTCGCGGCGCGGCATGATGACCACGCGGATGTCGAGCCCGTACTTCTTCGCAAACTCGTAGTCGCGCTCGTCGTGCGCGGGCACGGACATGATGGCGCCAGTGCCGTAGTCCATGAGGACGTAGTTGGCGACCCAGATGGGCACGCGTTCGCCGTTGAAGGGATTGATGGCGAAGCGTCCGGTGTCGATGCCGTGCTTTTCGATGGCGCCGACGTCGCCGGTTTCCTTGGCGCGGACTTGCTCGGCGAGCATCTCCTCGACCTTTGCGCGCAGGCCGGGGTTTTGCGCAACGAGGTCGGCGACGAGCGGATGCTCGGGCGCAAGCTGCAAAGATGTGGCGCCGTAGATGGTATCCACGCGCGTGGTGAAGACGGTGATCTTCTCGCCCGCGGGGCCGCTGGGGCCGTCGAGCTGGAAGTCGACGAGCGTACCTTCGCTGCGGCCGATCCAGTAGCGCTGCTGGATGGTGACGCGCTCGGGCCAGCCGGGAAGCGTGTCGAGGTCCTTGAGCAACTCGTCGGCGTAGTCGGTGATGCGCAGGAACCACTGCTCGAGCTCGCGCTGCTCGACCAGCGTGGTTTCATGACGCCAGCAGCAGCCGTTGTTCAGGACCTGCTCGTTGGCGAGCACGGTGGCGCACTCGGGACACCAGTTGACCTTGGCGTTCTTGCGATAGGCGAGGCCCTTCTCGTAGAGCTTGAGGAAGAACCACTGGTTCCAGCGGTAGTAGTCGGGCCGGCAGGTGGCCAGCTCCTTCGACCAGTCGTAGGCGAAGCCGAGGCGCTTCATCTGCGCCTTCATGGCGGTAATGTTCTGCAGCGTCCAATCACGCGGCGGCGTGTCGTTTTTGATGGCCGCGTTTTCGGCGGGCAGACCGAAGGCATCCCAGCCCATGGGGTGAAGGACGTTGTAGCCCTGCATCCACATGTAGCGGGCGAGGGCGTCGCCGATGGAGTAGTTGCGCACATGTCCCATGTGCAGCGCGCCCGAGGGATAGGGCAGCATTTCAAGGACGTAGTATTTCTTGCGCGCGGAAGTGGCGGGCTCGGCGGCGTAGAGTGTGGGGTCAGCGGCCCAGCGCTCGGACCACTTCTGCTCGATGGACTGTGGGTCGTAGCGGTCGGGACGGGGATCTGGGTTGGGACGAGGTGCGGTGGTAACGGCCATATAGATGTTCAAAAATGCATGAAGGATAAACCTTGATTCTACAATGGTAAGCTGCGAACGATGCGCGGAGCTGCGAGGCGGGCACGCCGAATCCGCCACGGCCAACAGCCTCTAGTGAATGGGATGACACCAGCAAAGACTAAAAACGACGTCAACGAACTGAGCGACCGGGAGTTTCAAGCCATCAGCAAAGCGCTGGCCGATCCGCGTCGCTACCAGATCCTGCGGAAGATTGCGGCCACGAAAGAATGTACCTGCGTGGAGTTACGGGAGACGTTTCCTATCAGCCGAGCCACGTTGTCGCATCATCTGAAGGAGTTGGAAGCGGCGAGTCTGATCGGGATTCCGCGCGAGGGCAAGTTTGCCTACCCGACCTTCCGGCGGGAAGTGTGGAAAGCCTACCTGGCCAGACTGAATTCCCTGTGAGATTTTCTTGAGGGCGTGAATCCTTGCGGCGGTTCGCACATCAATTCGATAGCCATCGAATTGTCGAAGTGACGTTAGAACGAGAGCGTCCGGAAGGAGAAATACCGTGGGCAAACTGACAGGAAAGACAGCGGTCGTAACGGGAGCTTCGAAAGGCATTGGCGCGGGCATCGCCAAGGCGTTTGCGCAGGCAGGCGCGAATGTCGTCGTCAACTACGCGAAGGCGAAGGACGACGCGGAAAAATTGACGGCAGAAATTACCAAGGCGGGCGGCAGCGCTATTGCCGTGCAAGCAGACGTGTCGAAGCAGGCAGACGTGGATCGGCTGTTTGATGCAACGAGGAAAGCGTTTGGAACGGTGGACATCCTGGTGAACAATGCGGGCGTGTATGAATTCGCGCCGATTGAGCAGGTCACCGAAGAGAGCTATCGCCGCATGTTCGACCTGAACGTGCTCGGAACGGTGCTGAGCACGCAGGCGGCGGTGAAGGCGATGAACGGCAGCGGCTCGATCATCAATCTGAGCTCGGTGGCGGCGCTGACTCCGCCTCCGACAGGTTCGCTCTATAGCGCGACGAAAGGCGCCGTGGACGTGATTACGAGGTCGCTAGCGCAGGAACTTGGACCGCGGAAGATTCGCGTGAACTCACTGGCGCCTGGGTTGGTGGAAACGGAAGGCACACGAGCGTCGGGTAATGCGGAGGGTGAGTTCAAGACGTACGCCGTTTCACGCACCCCGCTGGGCCGGGTTGGCTTGCCGGAGGATATCGCTAAGGTTGCAGTGTTTCTGGCTTCAGACGATTCGGCATGGATGACGGGAGAAGTTCTTCCGGTGGGCGGAGGCGTGCGCCTGTAAGCCGTTGATCCATTTCAAAGATTTCCATTCACGCCAATAGGCCTCGCTCGAGTGACACGCAGCCCGGGTGGGGCCCTCGTTTTGTGCGAGTCATTGGGAACACCACGATTTTTCTCCCGTATATCAGTGGTAGGTTGTAAGCGGCAGCAGAAGTGTGCTCCGGGAGGAAGACGGTGATGGGAACAAAATGTACATTCACGCTGGCACTGGCAATCCTGATCGCAATACCGGTAATGGCGCAAACGAGTAAAAGCACCCAGGCAGAACAATCCGCACAACGAAGTGAGCGGGCGAGATTCGCCGGGAAGTGGAAGGTGGGCACCGGAGTGGCTCATAGCACGTTCTACATCACGCTCGACTCGGATGGAACGGCGACGAAGAGCATGGGTTCCGAACACGGGACATGGGACGTGGTCGGTGCGGAAGCGCGCATTTCGTGGGATGACGGCTGGCATGATGTGATTCGGAAGGCGGGAAACCATTTTGAAAAAGCCGCCTACGCTCCGGGCCAGAGTTACAGCGAATCACCGAACAACATTACCAACGCGACGCGCACGGAGCCGATGTAGGTGGTTTCTCCGATTCTGTACTCGACACCCTGCAACCAAGGCTGAAGCCTGAGAGGGGGTGCGGGTTGTTCACCAGGCTGACGAGGCTGCTAAGACCCTGTGCCGTCACTAAAGGGACTGGGGACAATTTCCCACTTTTCCCGGCACTCCGCCTTTGGCTCCGTCCAGCCGACAAGGCGCAAAATCGGCGCCGGGTGGGGACCCCGGCTCCGTGCCGGGCTACGATTATTGCGTGCCTGCGGCACTGGATTTTGCGAACGAGTTCCACTTTCAGTAACCCGTGCCGAGTTTCGTAACAGCTTCTAGAGCGTGGTTCTTCCACCTTTTCCGACGAGTTTCTTTAGCGCATTGACGTTCGCGAGGTCGTCGAGCGGCTCCTCGATGGGCGTCTCGGCGATGAAGGCTGCATGCGCGAGACGGGGATCGTTAAGCAGGCGGCGGAACGGTTTGAGGCCGATGGTTCCCTTCCCGATGTTCTCGTGGCGATCGAGGTGGGAGCCGCGAGCGGCCTTCGCGTCATTGCAGTGCAATACCTGGACGTTGTTGAGACCGAGAAAGCGATGAAGCTGATCGAGAGTGGCTTCGTAGCCCTTGTCGGATACCAGGTCGTAGCCAGCGACATGCGCATGGCAGGTGTCGATGCAGGCCCCGCACGGCACAAACTTGCGCAGTAAGTAAAGCAACTCGGCGACCTGCTCGAAGCTGCCACCCAGCGAAAACTCCGACCCGGCGGTGTTTTCAATCAGTATGCAGAGATTGTCGCCGGCCAGATCGAGATTGCCGGCAGCCTCATCGATTGCCAGCGCCACCCGCTGCAGTCCTTCCTCCCGGCTTCCACCGCGGAACGAGCCAGGATGCAGCACCAGGTACTGCGCCTGCAGCGCGAGCGCCCGCTCGATCTCGCCGCGAAACGCCACGATCGACTTGGCGTGGAACTCGGGGTTTCCTCCCGCGAGATTCACCAGATAGTTCGCATGAATCACCAGCGGCTTCAGATCGTAGCTCTGGCGCAAGCGAATCATCTCGGCAACATCATCAGGCTTGACCTCGTAAGGGGTCCATTGACGCGGGCTGGACGAGAAGATTTGCAGCGTGTTGCACCCGAGCCGATAGGCGCGCTCGGCGGCATTGTGAACTCCTCCGGCGGTGGAGGTATGAATCCCGATGCGCCGCGACGTCAGCTTCGGGGGCTTTGGCGGCGGGGGGATCAGCTTCAGGATGTCCTTTTCTTGGGGCGCGGTCTCGGCGGCCATCCGTCGATTGTAGCGAGCCCGATTGATTAACATCCCGTGTAGTTTGGAACGTAGTTACCAAGAAGTAACAAAAAAGAGATTTTGCGGCTGTTTAGAATCAATCATTTAGGGGAAAATTGTTCGCAAATGATTGATTCTCATGATAGTTATACGTATCCGTTTCTTGCGCAAAGACTTAGCATAGCAAGATTCGCCAGATCTTCGCTTTTTGCTTATCGGAAATGCCATACAAGTATGTAAAGTATGCATAAAAGCTACCTACAAGTCATACAAGTATTGTTCGACGGTTGCAAGGGGTTAATTTTCAATGGGTTACGAAAATGGATTTCGCTATTCGCCGTTCGCCATTCGCGTTTCGCCCTACGCGATGCGCCGCGCTTTCTGCGCGAGATCAGGATGTCACAGAACGACATGGCCTACGCCCAGGCGGAGGCCGACGGGAGACACAAGTACCCTCCCCTCGCTGGTTCGAGGTTGACATGTGGCGAAGCGGAGTGGAAAGGACGGAGGTCACTTCGGGAGGTGACAAGGGGAGCGGGCGCTTGTTCGAGCGTGTGTCGCAGCAGCCATCCAGGTGATGTTGATTGCGAAGATTACATTCCTCATTGGATTGTTGTCTCCTTGCGCGCTGGATCGTCCATCCTTTAGTTAAGACGGTGGGTGTTCCGAAGTCGCGGCGTGCGAGACTATTCCGTTGCTTGTTCCGGAGCCGGGAAGAAAAGAAGCTCGCGCACCTCGCCGGGGATATCGCAGACGATGGCGCCCTTCTTCGCCCATGCCAGTGCCTCGTCCAGATTGGCGCATTCCAGGATCCAGAATCCGCCCATGTGCTCCTTGGTCTCGGTGTACGGCCCGTCGGTGACCAGCACTTTGCCGTCGGGCTGCTTGCGCAGCGTCTTGGCGTTGGCGGGCGGGGCAATGCCGCAGGCGAATTTCCGCACGCCGGCAGCAATCATTTCGCGGTTGAGCGCGTGGATCTCTTCGATCATCGCTTCGGTTACGGTGGAGGGGTCGAAGTCGTCGGGCATGTAGTTACAAACCAGATACTGTGGCATGAGATTTGCTCCTTGTTTTCTGTGATTCAGAGAGCCGTAGCTCATCGTCTTGTTATCAGATAGTCGTTCGGGAGAGCGAAAATCGACAGCTAGAACTAGTTGCATAACAATTATTTTTGCGATGCGGCAACTTCCCTCAGGGGGCTAAAGAGGCTGCGGAAAAAGTCGGTATTGGAGTGGCCGCGCGGACTAAAGTCCGCGCGGAGGGTCATAAATAAACGGCTTAGACGCTGGCCTAAAGGCCAGCTCTACCCAAGAATCGGTTTTTCATCAGCCAGTAAAGCCCCGTAGAGTTAATTCGCCTTACGAAGCGGAAAATCGGCGCTTCGCGGGACCTCGTTTCGTCGCCTCGGGATAACAAAAATAAAGAGCTTGTCGGCATGACTGAAGCCATGCCCTGATACGAACCCGTCGCCGATGCAGGCTTTTCCGCGAGCTGCAGAGTCGTACCCTGATACGAAACCGTCATTCTCCCGTCCGTCGATGACGGCGACCAGGGCCACGACAACGTGGATCGTTCCGCAATGCCCGGCATGGAGATGAACTAGCTTGAACGCCGGGCCGAAGAAATCACTGCGGGTACTTGAACGACTTATCCGGATAGGGTGGGGCCTTCGGCACCGGCCTCGGCTCTGATTGAATCTCCTGCTTCAGCAGTTCCATTGCCGCCTCGAGCTGCGCGTCATTGCCGGAGAAGGTGGCGTGCGGCAGATTGTCAACCACCATATCCGGATCGACCCCGTGTCCTTCGATGAGCCATTTGCCGTCAGGCCCGTAGACTCCGGTTTCCGCCGCGGTCGCAATTCCGTTATCGGCCTGCCGGTTATCGAAGCTGAGCCAGATCTCGCCGCCCCAAGTTCGGACACCGATCACTTTGCCCATCCTGAAATGCGCGAAGCCGGCAGCAAAAGCCTCGCCGTCGGACGCGGTGTGCTCATCGCATAGCACTACAACGTGGCCGCGGAAGGCATACTGCATGTTCCATACCGGATTCCCGATGCGTGGCTGCCAGTAAAACCATGCTTGTCGCAGCAGCTTACCGAGCAGCCAGGAATCAATATCGCCCCCACTGTTATGGCGCACATCGATGATCAGCCCTTGCCGGTCGAAAACTGGATAATACTCCCGCGCCCAGTTATCGATGTCCTCCTTTGTCATGGCGCGCAGATGAACGTAGCCGATCTTACGGCCGGATCCTTGCTCGACCCGTAGCCTGCGGGTGTACTCCCACTCCCCGTAACGCAGCTTCGCATCGTCTTTTTCGTTGATCGGCTTCACCAGCACATCACGGGGTTCGCCCGACACCGGCTTTACTCGCAGCAGCACCTGCTGGCCAGCCTTGCCGCGAAGCAACGCCCGCTCGTCTTGAACGCCAAGCAGACTCTGCCCATCGATGCTGACGATCACCTCTCCTTCCTTCACCAGAGACTCGGGCCGCGCGAGCGGCGGAGCCGCACCCGGCAGGTCGGGGTCGTGCAGATAGATGTGCTCCACAATATAACCACCTGCCTTCTCGTCGCGCCTCAGTTGGGCCCCGAGAGACGCCAGGTCGATCTGGTCCGCCGGTTTCCGAGTGTCTCCTCCGCTGACGAAAATGTGCAAGGCTGAAAGCTCACTGACCATCTGGGCGATTACCTGGTTCAGCTCATCACGGTCGGCGACACGGTCAACCAGCGGCAGATACCGCTCTCTCATCGCGATCCAGTCCACTCCATGCATGTGCCGGTCATAGAAGTAGTCGCGCTCCATCCGCCACGCGTCGAGAAAGATTCCCCGATACTCCTCCCGCGGATTCGTGGAAAACGTCCAGTGGGAAAGATCCATCGCAGCCTTGGCCACGGTCTTTGCGTCGCCAGTCGTTGCCGCCTTCACGTCCGAGTCGAAAATGTAGAATTGCTCGCCCTTCTCGCCTTTCCTGATCAGCAGCTTTTTGCCGTCAAGCGAAATGTCATAGCTCTTCACGTCGGCCATGAGGGTTTCCACTTCGTCACCCTTGTTCGCAATGTCGAAGCACTGGAGTGCCAGCTTTGGCGGGTCTTCCGCGCTTCCGTTCAGCCAGCAAAGCCGTTTCTCGGTGGCGCGCAGGCTGTCATAGTTCCCCGCAGGCGCGGGGACCTCACTCAGCCGCAAAGATAGATCCGTGAAGTCGATCTTCACTTCCGGAGGCTTCTTCTCATCTTTCTTTTGGTCTGCAGGCTTCTCTTCGCCAGCCGGTTTGGCTTCGCTCTTCTTTATGTCGTCGCCCTTCTTCTCGTCTTTCTTTTCTTCCGGATGCAGTTCGTCAGGCGGAAGGAACGGCGACCGCAACCCCGGCATCAGGGCGAGCTCGTATATCTTCACCGTCCGGTCGAAGAAAGGTTCCGGCTCACGCGGACCCCACGGCGACGGCACGACTGTCTTCAGATTGCGGTCCGACAGGAAATACAGCCACTTTCCGTCCGAACCCCACACCGGCTTGACGCTGTTGTAGCGGTCCGACGTAATCGTCTTAATTTTCCCCGACTCGACATTCAGAATCTTGATCTGTGCAAACTGGTTATCAGCTGTCTCCACATACGCGAGCCATCGGCTGTCCGGAGACCAGCTCAGATCGTCAAAATCGCCATTCATCGACTGGACAATTCGTTTGTTCTGCTTCGTGTTCGTGTCGAAAACCCACAATTGCTGATCCTTGTCCCGGTTCGCCAGCCAGCGACCGTCGGGAGACGGAACACCCTCCCACCGCTGCACCTTGGCGTCATGCGTCCACTGCTCACCGGCTCCCTCGCCATTCGCCGGATACTTCCAGAACTCCGTCTCACCGCTCTGCGTCGAAAGCACCACGATGCTCTTGCCGTCCGGCATAAAACGCGCGTCGCGATACCGTACCCCCGAGTCGCCCGCTACCCTCACAATGCGTCCCGACTTGGCAGGCAGCGTGAACACTTCGCCGCGTGCCGTGAAGACCGCGCGCGATCCATCGGGCGCGAGATGAACGTTGGTGATGTATTCAATCGGCGACTTGACCCAGTGCTCGCGCAGCTGATCAAAATCCGAGACCAACGTTACCGGAATCGGCGCCTCCTGCCCCGTGTTCAGATCGAGCAGCCATAGGTCGCCGGCACAGGCATAAACAATACGTCCGTTCGATACAGACGCCGCCTCGACATCGAAACTCTTCTGATGGCTCTCCTCCTTCACGCCGTGTCCGTGCTGGTCCATCGACCACACATTCATCACGCCGTCGCGGTCCGAGAGAAAATATACCCGGCCATTCCAGAACATCGGATCGTGCGATGTGCCTGCATAATCGGCCGTCATCGGCGTGGCCTCGGCAGTGCCATCGAAGCGCCAGATATTTTCTGTCTCGCCGCCCACGTAACGTTTCGTGTTGCTAGGTTGCTTATCCCACCGTGTAAAGAACAGCGTCCTTCCGTCCGCTGCAAACGCTCCTTCCGACGCGGAGGCCAGCGGCACAATCTCCCTGGCTCCGCTCCGGTCGATCAGAACGATCTGCGGGGAGGGCAGCGTCGAGTAACGCCTCGTCCGCACCATCAGCCTCCCGTCCGGAGTCCATCCTTCGGGAATCGCGTCGCCATCCCACGTCTCTCGTTGCGGCAGCCCGCCGCGCACCGGCATCGTGTAGACCTCCGTGGGCCCTTCATAATTAGCCTGAAACGCGACCGTTCCTCCGTCAGGCGAAATCGTCGCCATCTTCTCGACGCCGGTGTTCGACGTGATCCGCTGCGCCGCTCCGCCGTGAATGCTCACCGTCCAGAGGTCGCCTTCGGATGTGAAAATGACCGTTTCGCCGTGAATTGCCGGATAGCGGTAGTACCCGCGATGAATCGGACTCTGGTTGCTTTGACTGCTTGCTTGAACAACTGGCGAACAGAGGAAACAGGAAAGAAAGACGGACCCCGTGAAATGCGCAATTTCGCGGATAGGCATGTCTGATCTCCGGCGGACGAAGTGTCTCAGTTTACCCTACCTGACCGGAGTACTGTGACCGGATTTGGGCAAAGCAGAAGTCAAAGTCGTGCCCTGATACGAAGCCATCAATGCGGCGAGTCCTGCTGACATTTTCATTTCAGCCGCCGAATCCGTTCCTGCAGGAATTGCCGCTCCGGTTCCTGTTGGGTCAGCGACAGAGCTTTCTCGTAAGAAGCCCGAGCCTCAGCGGTCCTGCCGAGCCTGCGGTACAACTCTGCACGGGCGGAATGCGCCAGGTAGTAATTCGCCAATTCGCCATGCTCCAACAGCGCGTCGATGTGCGCCAGACCGGCCTCCGGACCATCGCATTCGGCAATGGCCACGGCGCGATTGAGATGCACAACTGGCGAAGGCTGAATTCGTACTAATTGGTTGTAAAGGGCAACAATCTGGCGCCAGTCGGTCGCGGCGGCCGATTCCGCCTCGGCGTGGACGGCCGCGATCGCAGCCTGCAGTGTGTAAGGGCCGAAGCGGCGGGATTTCGTTGCTAACCCCTTGGCTTTCTCCAGTAAGGCCACGCCCACCGCGATCTGCTCCCGGTTCCAGAGCGAGCGATCCTGGTCTTGCAGCAAAATCAGCTCTCCGGCCGGAGAGGTTCTCGCGGCGAGACGGGATTCCTGTAGCAGCATTAGAGCAAGCAGGCCCATGATTTCCGCACCCATAACTTCCGGCTGCGGCTGGAGTTCGGCCAGCAAGCGGCCCAGTCGAATTGCCTCGCCGGTCAGCTCGGCCCGGGTTACCTCCGCTCCCGCCGCAGCCGAATAACCCTCGTTAAAAACGAGATAGATGACCTGAAGCACTGCGGCCAGACGCTCCGGCAATTCCTCGGGCGTCGGCACCTCGAAGGGAATCGATGCCTCTCGAATCTTTGCCTTGGCGCGCACGATGCGCTGCGCGAGTGTCGCCGGCGTCACAAGAAATGCTCGAGCAATCTCCTCGGTGGTCAGGCCGCAGACTTCGCGCAGAGTGAGCGCAACCTGCGCTTCCAGAGGCAGAGCGGGATGGCAGCAGGTGAAGATGAGACGGAGGCGATCATCTTCGATCTCCTTGTCGTCGAGGGAGACTTCGTTGAGGCGCGCCTCATTCATTTGCGCTTCTATATGGAGCGCAAGATCGCTTTGTGCTCCGTCGAAGCGGGCGCGCCGGCGCATGACGTCTATGGCCTTGAAGCGTGCGGTTGAAATCAGCCAGGGGCGCGGGTTGTCGGGAATACCAGTCTGGGGCCATGACTCCAGAGCGGCAGCAAAGGCCTCGTGCATGGACTCTTCGGCGAGATCCAGATCTCCGAGAAGGCGCACGAGCGTTGCCAGAACCCGGCCCGATTCCGCCCGGTAAAGAGTGTCAACGGTGTTGCTGATTTGCTCGGGCAGAGGCGGCGACATCTCGCCAAACTAGCAAAGGGAGCGACTCGGGACAACTGCGCTCGGGCTTCCCCTACCCACAATTCAAAGTGCCAGATGCATAGCTCAACGAGTCGCCACTTTCCATCCGAACGGAACACGACGGCCCAAATCGTGCATTACGTGTTCCAGCAACGGCGTGCGAAACGACCGATCCACCGATCAGCTATGAGCGTAAATAAACCGGGATTAGGCGCGATCCATAGGACCAGCGCCGGGCGTGGAGCTACCGGCATCTCCGGTGACGGCCCGCGGCGCCGGGCTTAGCGGGCTGGCCGCGCTGGTCCTCTCCGTTTTGGCGTTCTCTTAGTGCGGCGCTTGCGCGGCGGAGTGCCGGCTTGCGCAGCGGCGGGCGCGCGCTGCGCGGCGCGCTGCATCCGCCGGAACTCGCGGTTGAACTCGTCGGTGATTGTTTCCGGGTCCGGCACCAGGCCGGCGTCGGCAATCACGGCCAGCGAAGCCATGCCGCGGTAGCTCAGGATGCTGATGCCGACGCCGAGCTCCTTGCCGGGATGGGGCACACAGAACATCATCTGGT
>Ga0335070_10002914_pt1 | contig 19933 bp, 24 predicted proteins | sample Lox_Sample_13_FD_206722 | JGI IMG/M metagenome (GOLD analysis project Ga0335070, IMG submission 206722) | Soil microbial communities from Loxahatchee National Wildlife Refuge, Florida, United States - Lox_Sample_1.3 | ecosystem: Environmental > Terrestrial > Soil > Wetlands | place: USA... | reverse complement strand
CTGGATACGGCGCAACAAGGTTAAGTGGGCGGCCCGGTGGTCCCAGGAAGAGATCGAAGCCGTCAGATCCCACGAGCGGCTTGCCAAAGAGAGCTACTACGGGACCGGCAAGAAAAACGGGGCTCGGGCAGATGAGCCAGGTCAAAGACGAGACGACAGGCCGAAGCGTCGGTTTTGGCAGCGGCTATGGAGCTGGTGGTTATAAGAGCCAGATGGGCGTGGGTGGCGGTTTCCCGTCTAATACTTCGCGCGAACGTACACTCCGTACCGTCCGGGACATGGATACCGTTGACGATTCTTGTGAGGTTTGAGGGAACCATCCATCGTTGTCCGGTTAAACGTCTTCCCACAAACCGTGCACCGATAGACATACGTCGGTCCTTGATGTTTCGCTCGCGGCGCGCGGCGCATCCGTGGCATTCGTGGCATCGCAGCGGACGGCGCGACATTGAGCGGCCCCGTCGCCGTCAGTTCAACCGTGTACCGTGGGGAGAAAACTTGCGAAGTGACAGTCGCTCCCTGCATCCTGTCCACGCGGTAGGAGCGGTACTCGCCTGAATCGCTGCGGATGGAGCCTAGGACGTAATTCCCCTCGGCGGTCTGCCGCAATGAATACGGCTCTATGCGGCGAACACTGCCGTCATAGGCAAGATCCACACAGAGATGGTTGGCCGCGGCGAAGCGGATGATTTCGATCGTGGAGCGCGAGTACAGGGAGATATTCATCGGCAGCACGCGGGCGTGCACCGGGACTTCGCCGGCGCCGCGCTGGATGAATGCGCGCTGCGGAACTGGCGCGCCACTCATCATCCAGTTGAAGATCTCGGGCAGCGCATCCCAGAAGTCGTTGATCGGCGGAAGGCTGGGGAGCTGGTGCTTGAGCATGTCCGACCACATCGCTGCGAGAGCCTCGCGATTCGCCAGGAGACCCTGGAACGTGGGCACTGGAATTGCCTTGTGGGCGCATTTCTGGCGGAGCACGTCGAGAAGCACGGCTGCCGTCGGTCGGCTGTCGGTGTGCCGGTAGAGGTTCACCACATCGTAGAGATCGCGCGGCTTCGTGCGCTCTCCAAGCGCGCGCAGTTTCTCGCCGAATGCCTCCTCATAGGCATAACAATTAGCCCAGATCCCGCCCTCGGGCTTGTCAGAATAAGGATGAAATACCTCTCGGCGCAGGGAGGGCAGCACGAGCCTTTCATCGGCCGTGAGGTCGAGCTTGATCTTCGGCCAGCCGCCGGAAGTCGGTGAGACGGGACCGCGGTAGGCAATCTTGCCCTGGCAGTTGGGTTTGCCGCGGGGATTGTCGTAGATATCGAACTCCAGCTGGGCGGCCGGAATGTTCAAGCCGGATTGTTCCGCAACCCAAGCCACGACCTGCTCGAACACCGGCTTCAAGAATTCTTCGTCAAGATGATCCTCATTGCGCAGCGTAAAATCCAAGTCTTCTGAAAACCTATACGTCTCGAAGTAACACTTTTTCAGACAAGTGCCGCCCTTGAAGACCCAGCTTTCAGCGAGTTCTTCATGCGCGTCGATGCCGGCGAGTATCCAGCCCAGGACATAGTCCTTCTCGACCACACTGGGTAGCAACGAATATGACGACGCGGCTTCGAGGATTTCGCGTTTGTCGATCATGAGGCTGGTTGTTTCCTTAAACCCGGTACCCAGAGCCGCCAGGCGGTGACGAGTTTTTTCGCGGGCAAAGCGGGATCGAGCCGGGCATAACCCGTTGTGAGGCGTGAACGGCAGGCGGATGCGAGCTTTTCGTCGTGCAGGCGCGTGTCAGCAAGGTATCCGAGGCGTTTGAAAATGACCCCGTTGCCGAACTGTTCCGCGTAGCGGAACAGAAGCTCGGAATCGGCGCCCTTGCTGCCGAGGTACGCGCTCAGGCAATCTGCCACGTGATCGATGCCGCCGCCCAGTTCGGGTATCGCGATCATATCGACCAGCGTGCGCGCTGCATCGGATATGGAAACCTTGGAGGAGCCGCGCCACAGCGTTTTCAATCCGAAGAGGCGTTGCTCTTTCACGTTACGCAACACGAACGTGGCGCCTTGAGCGGTGACGCGCTTGTCGGCAATGCGTCGCGTCGTGAAGACGAGGGTTTCGTTGAAGAGCTGCTCGGTGAGGTCCCAATGATGGGCGGCGGTCCAGCCGCCGATGTAGCATTGTCCGAAGAGAGTCGGTACGAGCACCCAGGGATCTGCGACGACCTGTTCGCTGCCGGCGAGATCCAAAGGGACGGAAACGTAGAGTCCATGCCCAATCCTGCGCAGCCAGCCTTGGTCCTTCCAGCGAGACAGGAGCTTCGCGGCGGCCCGTCGCTCAATCCCGAGGGTCTGAGACGCGACGTCCACCGACACCACCTCCCTGGCGGCGCGGAGCACCGCTGCGAGGCGCGCGCGGGAGGCCGGCAATGAGTCCATCTCGGGCGTCATAGCTATATGATAGCATGCAAAGTTCGCACTTTATGGGAACTTTATGCAATTTAATATAGCAAACCTAGGACGGAAATACCTCGATCAATTCAAAGCCTTACGGTTCGGCTGACTGTCGGTCAGCAGCAACAAGTTGTTTTCACGTGATTTAGGAGCCCGCTTGTGTGCCTGAGGTGGGCTGATTCGAACTCGGTTGCACTTAATTTCCTGGATCACAGATTTTTTCCGACTTGGCCTTGCGAGCCGATACTCTGACAGATCAACCCCGGCGGTCTGGTCGGGCAGAAGAAGGCGTTGGGCATCGCGGTCCGCAACGACCGCCCGCAGAGGCGGTATTCCGGGCTGCTTGCGAGCCTGAGAGGCGAGGGCGACCGCAGCGCAGTGCTCCCGAATTGAAGACCGTCAGCCAAACGAGCGTGGTATCGTTAGGCCATTGTCGGTAAGGTCTGGAAATGCCCACGAGAATTTTTGCCCAGAATGAGCCGCTGACGGACGCCGAATTCGACCGCCTCGGGGAGTTCCTCAAAAGTTGCAAGGGCGGCAAAGCCATGAATGTCGAGGAGCTTGACGGATTCTTCGCCGCTCTCGTCGCAGGACCCGACATCGTAATGCCGAGCGAATACCTGCCGGAGGTATTCGGCGGCGAGGTGTCGGACGCCCGCGGGTTTGCCGATTTCGACGAGGCCAACGACCTCTTGGGGCTCTTGATGCGGCATTGGAATGCTATCGCCGACGTGCTGCACAAGGACGAGGTGTATGTCCCGATCCTGCTGGAGGGCGATGATGGCATTGCCCATGGGAACGACTGGGCTCGCGGGTTCATGCGTGGCATGCACATGTGTCACGACGGCTGGGCCGAGTTGGTCAACGACGAGGAGCACGGCGGATGCCTGATCCCGACGATGGTGCTTTTCCACGAGCACGATGAAGACCCGGAAATGCGTCCTGAGCCGATCAGCCCTGAGAGACGCGAAGACATCATCGTGCACATGGCGGCCGGGCTCTTGGCGGCCTACCGGCACTTTAGTTCGCAGCGGCAGGCCTATGCAGCCGCCGACGCGCCTGAGCCTCGCCGCAACGCTCCTAAGATTGGGCGGAACGATCCCTGCCCCTGCGGCTCCGGCCAGAAGTACAAGCGCTGTTGTGGCGGCGTGGCGATACACTGAACTCCCACCGACCTCCACACGGACCTTGGTGATTGGCGCAAGGGTTTTGGGCAATAAGGAGGAGGAAGGTTTAGCGATCCATGAGTTTCAGTCCTGCCTACACCCCATCCCAGTCCGATATCGAACGCTACAAACGGTTGCGCTCGCTCGGTAAGGACCTCAACAGTCGGATCGTTCGGACCATCCCTCGCGAAACGATTTACGCGGTCGGAGAGGCCATCGGTATCCTGCACAAGGGTGTGCTTGTGTTTGAGACCGAAGACATGTCCGGGGTTCTCATGGACTGCTGTCTCTATGACTGGCCTGTTGAGGGCAAGAGCGTTGTGCAGCGGTATGCCGAAACCCACGCTTTGGCTCCGGGCAGCGATGAACACGAACTCCTGCAAGCCTATCTGCGTGCCGAGTATCGGATTTTGGTTCCCAAAGCGCGTTGGCGGGGCGCAGGAGTCCACTTTGCCGACGCTCTCTCAGGCGATCAGTTCTTCGTCATGGACATCGGCTTCAGCGAAAGCCCTCTCGATCCTGAGATGGCTGTGGCCAGCCGGATCATCCCCCTTGGCGGGTACTGGATCACGGGAGGTGTCGGTCTTCCCATGGCGAGCGAGGCGAGTGAGACCGCCTATCGCCGACTCGCAGCGGAAGGAGTGCTGGTGGATGGAACCGTCACTGACCGGCGGCGGATGGCGCTCGTTACGGTTCGCGCATGTCTGGAGACTGGCGCGGCCGAGCATGTGGCATACGAGGACCCGAGAGGCCGTACCCGGCGGGACGACACTGCGCACCATGCGTTGCGGCGGTCCATCCCAGCCCCCGGCCGAAACGAACCCTGCCCCTGCGGCAGCGGCAAGAAGTACAAGCGCTGCTGCGGCGGCGTGCCGGTACGTTGAACCGCTGCAATGAGAAACACAGTGCCATGAGCAGGCCCGAAGAAGCCGCCCGCCGCCTGCTGGACCGCATCAGCGAATCCCTCGACCTCGACTCGGGCAAGCTGGCGCGTGTGGCGGGGCAGGTCATCACGCCCAGCGGCATTCAGGTCTGTCGCGCCCCGCTCGACGGCAGGACGGCGTACGTGACGGTGCTGGAAGACTAGCCGACCTCAAGATTGCCAGCCTGCGTTCCGGAGATGTTCATCTAAGGTAGTGCATTCTTCACCAACTCTGAATATCTTTGAAGAGATCGAAATTCGCTTGCATCATGATGGCATCTCGCAACATCTCAGCACGCTGCCGATGCTCAGGCTTGCCGAGTTCGAGCACAACTCGGCACGAGCGCAATGAGCTAAACCACTTCGGACGCCCATTCCGACCGAGGCGGCTGCCGTTGGCTGCCGTGAACACCTTGTAAAGCAAACCACTATCATCGTGGGCTCCCAAATCCACTGCCTTCGAAAATAAGCAAGAATAATCCCGATGGCCGACGAAGACGCGGTCGTTGGTGGGCAATTTCTTCTGACCCCAGAAATGGATGTTCTTAAAAGCACGCTCCCGATCTCGATCTTCGAGCAGTGACACATCCGTGTCAGCCGAGAGAACGTGTTGAATCCGGAGCGATCCAAATAGGTACCAGCCGTGCTCGCTAGTAAAGGCGTCCCAGTCTTCTCCCAAGTTATGGTAAAGAAGACCCCAGAACAGAAGGATGTCATCCGACGCTGCCCGTTGCAGTGCGCGTGCACGAGGCTCATTGCAACAGTCTCCGTAGGTCAGGTTCTCCCAGTCTGGATCGACATGAGCGAACGGTTTGATTGCTGAACGATGAAGCGGATTCAAGAAAGGGATGCAGTCATCAGTGTAGTCTTTAGTCGCCAGAGCGGGATTGGCTGTGTGGTAGAACGGCACGTAGCAAAAATTGCGGGGTCTGACTCCGCCATCTAGAAACAGCGGGCTTCTCGCTCGGCTCTGGTGGCTTGAATTGGCTCCCACATTGATCAGGTAAATTCGAGGGTGGTCGTTTCCAGAACCTTGTCTCTTCATGTAATCAGGTTGCATCCGCCTGCGGGAGTTTGCAACCGGTCACGAACAAAGAGCGTCAATTGGGGACGAGCCCACCGCCACGGTTCAGTTGGGCTAATTCGGATGGGAGGGACTCGCTCTATCCCAGCAACTCTTTGACGATGCTGAGCCACTCCGCATCCAGTGGTTCTCGGCAAACCGGCTTGTCTGCCCGGCTGTACCAGTAGCTTGCGTTGCCCTGATCGCCTTCCTTGCGATGCAGGTAGGCGTGCACCCACGAAGCCTCCGGGCCCTCGTCCTGTGATCAGCAAAGACGGGAACATTGACGACTCGCCAAGCGGTGACCTCATCATTCTAGACATGCTGAGAAGCCACGGACGCGACGGCTGGGAAGCCGTCGCATTTGTCCCAGCGGCCCCCGAAAAACACTTCAAAGGAAACGTGAAAAATCCGTGGCTCTTCCACGTCGTTTTTAAGAGGCCATTGCGTGATTCTGAATAGCAACACGGATGTGCCTCCACGATTCCATGGGAAAATGAACCCCACACATGAACGCCGCATTGCCTGAACGCAGGCCCGCGACCGAGGAAATCTCCGGGCTGATCGAGCGGGTCACCTTTCACAACGACGACAGCGGCTTCTGCGTCCTGCGCGTAAAAGCACGCGGACAGCGGGAGGAGGCGACAGTCGTCGGGTCGCTGCCGTCCGTGTCCGCCGGGGAGTGGCTCACGGCGGAGGGCTGCTGGGTCAGGGACAAAGAGCACGGGCTTCAATTCAAGGCGAGCACCATGAAGACGGTGCCGCCGACCACCCCAGAGGGTATCGAGCGCTACCTCGGCAGCGGCTTGGTCAAAGGCATCGGGCCGGTTCTGGCGAAGAGGCTGGTAGGGCGGTTCGGGGCCGAAGTTTTGGGCGTGATCGACAACCGAGCCGCCGAACTCCAATCGGTGGACGGGATCGGACCCAAGCGCCGGGAGCGCATTGCGCACGCATGGCAGGAAGCAAAGCAGGTGCGCGAAATCATGCTGTTCCTCCACAGCCACGGCGTCGGCACCAGCCGGGCGGTGCGAATCTTCAAGACCTACGGCGAGCAGGCGATCGAGAAGGTGCGGAGCAATCCGTACACGCTGGCGAAGGACATCCGCGGGATCGGCTTCGCCACCGCCGACCAGATCGCCCAGAAGGTTGGGATTCCGCGGGATTCAATCAACCGCGCACGGGCGGGCATCGACCATGTCCTGCTGGAGGCGACCTCGGACGGGCACTGTGCCTTGCCTTTGGCGAAGCTCAAGCTGGCGGCGGTGAAGCTGCTGGAAGTGCAGGAAGCGATTGTCGAGGAAGCCCTGTCGCAGATGCTTACAGGCGGCACTCTGGTGCTTGAGGAGATCGACGGCGAACCCCTGATCTTCCTGCCACACCTCAGGAGAGCCGAGGAAGGCATCGCGGCAAGGATCAAGTGGCTGTCAGGAACGGCGACGCCCTACCCGCCAATCGATTTCGAGAAGGCTGTGGCGTGGTGCGAGCAGCGGACGGGCAAGACGCTCGCCCCCAGCCAGCGCGAGGCGCTGAAGACGGTTTTCGCAAATCGGATCGTGGTCATCACGGGAGGGCCGGGGGTGGGCAAGACAACGCTCGTGAACTCGATCCTGATGATCCTGCGTGCCGGGGGCGTGAAGTGCCTGCTGTGCGCCCCGACCGGGCGGGCGGCGAAGCGGCTCACTGAGACCACGGGTTTGGAAGCAAAGACGATCCACCGCCTGCTGGAGATCGATCCCGCGACTGGCAGGTTCACCCGGAACGAGTCGAAGCCCCTTTCGTGCGACCTTTTGGTCGTGGACGAAACCTCGATGGTGGACGTGCCGCTGATGCACTCCCTCGTGCGGGCCCTGCCGAACCACGCCAGCCTGATTCTGGTCGGCGACGTAGACCAGCTTCCGTCCGTCGGGCCGGGCACGGTTCTCAAGGACTTGATCGAGAGCGGCGTGGTGCCGGTCGTGCGCCTCACCGAGGTGTTCAGGCAGGCGGCGGGAAGCCGGATCATCACCAACGCGCACCGCATCCGCCGTGGCCAGATGCCGGACGTTCGCGGGTCGGAACCGAGTTCCGACTTCCATTTCGTTGAGCGGGACGAGCCGGAGAAGATAGCCGCGACGCTGGTCAAGCTGGTGCAGGAGAGGATTCCCGAACGATTCGGCTTGGACCCGATCCGCGACGTTCAAGTGCTGTGCCCGATGAACCGGGGGTCGCTCGGCGTTCGCGAACTGAACGAAGCCCTGCAACGCGTGTTGAACCCAGCCCGTCCCGGCGAGCCCGCCGTCGAGCGGTTCGGGTGGCGGTTCCAGATGCGCGACAAGGTCATTCAGACGGAAAACGACTACGGCAAGGACGTGTTCAACGGCGACGTGGGAATCGTCGAGCGGGTCGATCCGGTCGAGCAGCAGGTCGCCGTGCGGTTCGACGACAGGCTGGTGAAGTACGACTTCGGCGAACTCGACGAGGTCGCGCTGGCTTACGCGGTGACGATCCACAAGGCGCAGGGCTCGGAGTTCCCGGCAATCGTGATCCCGCTCGCCACACAGCACTACATGCTGCTCCAGCGCAACCTCATCTACACGGGGATCACGCGGGGCAAGAAGCTGGTGGTGCTGGTCGGGCAGAGGAAGGCGCTGGGCATCGCCGTCCGCAACGACCGGCCGCAGAGGCGGTATTCCGGGCTGCTTACCAGCCTGAGGAGTGACGGCCGGGCGGTGGTGCCTTGAAAGCGAAGATAACCCTTCAACGGTTCTATTCGCGGGTTCTGAAAGAGCACTCAGGATTTCTGAGACGCATTTGGGTGCGGCTCACGTCCAAAGCTCGCCGCACCGCCCGCAAGACCGGCCGAAACGACCCGTGCCCGTGCGGCTCCGGCAAGAAATACAAGAGGTGCTGCGGTCGGGCGAACTGATCTCTTCCCGTTCGCCGCTGGTCATTTAAGCGAGTCTCCAAAACACTGGGCGCCGCTGCTGGCTTGGGTGTATTAGGCTTCTCCTAAAGGGCTCGGAGCGCAACTTGCGACAGTGGTCCGCCTATGAAGAGCGTAGATCGCGTCGGGCTTCTCCGCGCAGCACGGTGAACTCAGGCATCAGTTCAGGCTGGTGCAGGAGGGACCAGCAGGAACCGGCACGGCTTGTCCATTCAACCGCGTAAATTCCTGCGCATACTCGGGGCGACTGAATGCGAACGTGATTGTCTTATCGTCATGACGTTTGATCCGCACGACCCGGTGATCATCTACTAGCCAGTTGCATAGAGCCGTGAAGATCACCGCCGCACCAAAGAACATTCCCCAGAATTCCCACACTCCCGCATCTAGCCAGCTTGCAAACCACGCCGCAAAAACTAGTGCCGCAATCGCCGCCATGAAGAGCAGTACTCCGTCGCGCCTCGCCCAGCGCCTTCGACGATCCGCGCATTCTCCGCAGAACGGCACGTTTACCCACAGGCGCTCCCATTTGCTCGCAACCAGATAGAAGCCCTTTAATCTGCCCTTGTCGGATTGGACACGCAAACGCGTTTCTGGCTCTGGTTTGAGGCAGCCGGGGCACAGGTTTGGGAACAAAACCCCTCAGACGGAACTATGACCTGCGTCCACTTCGCCACGGAATTCTCCTACAAGTCCTCTGTTCACTGCTTGGGCGAGTCCTCGCCCGTTACAATCCAATCGATACTCCTGCCTGAGTTACTCCATCAGTTTGAGCAGTATTTCAGCGCGTATTGTAACCCCGCCACAGACCCACGATCCCGTTGCCCATCTGTTCGGAAGCACTCGCCTCAAGCCAGCGCCACCGCCAACCGCCCATCGCCTCTCAGGCTCGCAAGCAGCCCGGCGCAAGTGTCGAAGCAAGCAGCCCGGCGCAAGTGTCGAAGTATGAGCAGCCCCGAAGAAGACGCCCGCCGGCTGCTGGACAGCATCAGCGATTCTCTCGACCTCGACCCCGGCAAGCTGGCGCGAGTGGAGGGGCAGTTCATCACGCCCAGCGGCAATCAGGTCTACCGCGTCCGGCTCAACGGCAGAACGATGTACGTGACGGTGCCGGAAGACTGAAACGGATTCCGTCAGTCGTCAGCCGCGACCCCAATCACGCTGTCTTTCGGGAGGCTCAGCGCGGGCTGGACGCTCTCGGGTGAGCAAATTTCCAACGCAGAACCCAAGCCCGTCAGGTCAAGCAGTTCCTGCACGGCCCGCGAGGGGATGAGTTGCAGCTTCACACCGGCAATGCGGGCCCATCGCCTCAAAGACACCAAAACCCCCAAGCCGCCAGCGTCAACCCTGCTCACCCCCGTCAGGTCGAGCACGACGACTCGCTTGCCCTGTTCGGAAATGACGGTGTTGTATAGGGTCCAAGCCTCTTCTCCGGCAACGATCCTGCCCGAGCAGCGCAAGATCGCTGCGTTCCCACGGTTCTCGCTCATCACACCCAGCATGCAATCCCCCTACGGTTCGGTACGTGGTGATGTTGACGGTTTCCGTTTCACTGCGGCCTGCTCATTTGATGTTATTGGACGTTTGAGGGCGCAAAGGGTTTAGCGCCGCGAGGAACACCTGACACTCTCGCGGGAGCCTGATCTCCAGACCATCATGCAGGAAGAGAGAGAATCATTACGTGAGCCCGTAGAACCCCATCAGCTTGCGGACATCGCAGCGGTACGCCCGCGCCAGCGCGTACAGGCAATGAATGCTCGGCATGCGTCTTGCCGTTTCGATGTCGCATAACCGGCTCTTCGGTACCCGCAGCCTTGGGTTGCACCGCACAGTGGCAAGCTCCCGCGTGCGCCGCTCGACCTCCGACATGGAGAGCCCCAAGCCTTCGCGCAGGGCTCGGAGGCGCTTGCCCGGTGTCCGGGGCGTGGTTGGCATTCTGCGTCGAAAGGTATCACAGCCGTGCGTCCGCCCGGCAGGCTCCTAACTGAAGTGCTTCAACAGCAGTTGTTCAATGAAAGAGATGCAGCTATAGACTTGTGACCGCTCAACCTTGTTCCAGTCAGCATGCAGGCTATCATTGCGGAACTTTAGATAACCAAGAGCGGTCGTTGGCTCTCCGCCCTTCAGGATGTCGCTTTGCTTGAGAGTGCCAATGACTTGCTGTAGCTCAGGCCGACCCATCACTCCCGCGAACTCCGCTCCCATCCGCCGCACTAGGTCTTCGAATGCTGCCGCAACCAAGACCACGCCGACGTTCTTTGACGAGTCCGAATTTTCGGACAGGACATCCTTCGCTAAGGCCAAGAGTTCGGCGATGTTTTCCCCCGCGATGAGGGCGCGAACGTTCTTCACCAGCCCGGCTTGCAGTTCGCCTTTGACATTCTTGATGGTAGCCCGTGCGTGCAATTGCAAACGATGTTCCACACCCTCCTTAGCACTGTGAATCCCATCCGCAGTATCACGGAAGGTTTTCATCTGCGGACTTTCATTCACTTCTCCGGCCACCTGCTCTCGATCTTCGCCATAATCCGCTCAGCAACCGTGATCGCATTCGCAATGGCAGCTTCGAATGCTGGCGACGGTCGCCCGTCCCAGTCGGCGAGCTTTCTCGCTGCCAAAATGCTGGCGGCGATCAGCAGCACGCGTTTGCGCCTTTCCTTCACAGGAAAAAGCGACGAGTGCAGCCCACCAAGTCACCTCCACCTCAGCGCTCTCCTCTGCTGGAGGTTCACGCCGGAGACGTTCATGCGGTAGGCCAGCATCTTCGCGCTGACGCCGTACTGGCGGCAGGCGAGATCGTCGGCCAATTGGGTCGCCTTGATGTGCAGCAGAACCTCCCGCGGCAGCAGGAGGCAGCCGGCCAGCCAGTTCGCCTCCTCCTCCTGCGCTTGGTCATGTGTGCGGAGCGCCAGATGGGTGTTCGGGTCCACGAACATGACGGTCGCCTTGTGCCCCAGAAGGATGTGGGCCAGTTCGTGCATGAGGTCGCTGTTCTGGCGTGCCGCCGAGTGTGCAGGGTTGTACACAACCAGCGGAGTGGGATTAGCGGGGATCGTGACGGCCGACCAACAGTCCGAATGCTCCCTCAGCAGCCGACGGCATACGTCGTCCGGCAGGTCCTTCAGCGCTGAGGGTTCGATGACCTCGACGCGAAGCTCTCGGGCGAGGACAAACGGGGACAGAGGCCCAGTTGGCGCAAGACCTTGATGCTTGCGCACCTTAAGTGCGGTTTCTTCGCACCACGACTTGAAGCCGCGCCTGAACATCACTCCATGGTCGCGGCGTGCTTCTGGGCCGCTAGGATCAGCTTTGCCAAATCCTGCGCCGCACGCGGGGTCAGTTGGGCGTCGGCCTTGAAGTGAACAGCCGCCGTAAGGGGCGCGGCGGCAGCCCCTGTTGAGGTTCTCTTTCCCACTTGCAGAAGGTCGGTAGGGTCCAAGTCCAGCCGGTCACAAATCTTCGAGAAGGTCTCCAAGTCTGGCAGCTTGCCGTTTTCGATTCGCGACAATGTGGCGGGGCTAATCCCCAGCTTCTTTGCGAACTCGCGGATTCCTTCGTCGCCACGGCGCTCCATCAGGAGCTTGCCGAGCTTCAGAATGCTCATGTTTCACCTGAGAGAAAAAGATTGACCGACGAAACAGGCCAGAGGTTTCCATGGCAGAAGTGCAACATGCGCAACCGACCAGTAAAGAGGGGCACGGGCACGAGGTGCCGGTGACCATCGACAACCGGACCGTAGAGGTCCAAGCCCGCGAGTGGGTGGTCTCGCAACTCAAGGCCGCCTTGAGCGTTGATGCCTCCCGCGAGCTTGAGCGGGTCGTGGACGGCAAGCTGGTGCCGCTGGACGACAACGCGAAAATCCATATCCGCGGCGGGGAGGTGTTCGTCAGCCACGTTCGTGGCGGCGGCTCGTCCCATGCTTAAAGAGGAAGACCTGCGGGAGCTCGACCAGCTTTGCGCCGGTGCGAAGGAGTACACCGAGTTCGAGCGGAACTACGTCCTGCTCCCGCAATTGCGGCTCCCTGCGGGCTGCACGCCTGCGGCAGTTGATGCCCTGCTGTGCCTGAGCGCCCGCGACGGCTACCCGACCCGGCTGTACTTCGCGCAGCAGGTGGCGAGCAGGAACGGCCTGAACTGGAACGCGCAGAACGTGCCCGTTCTCCAGCGCAATTGGTTCGCCTATTCGTGGAGCGGCGTTCTGAATGACGGACGGCCCATCGAAGTGCTGGCGAACCACCTCAAGGCCCTGCGATGAACATCCACTTCAAGCTGACCGCCGCCCTGCTGGACGAGATCAGCACCGATCTCCGGCGGCCGCACCCGTTCGCAGCCGAGCGTGCGGCGTTCATCGGCTGCAAAGCGAGTGCGTGCCGCGGCGGGATTCTGGTGCTCGCGCACACCTACATCCCCCTGCGGGATGACTGTTACGCCGACGACCCCCGGTTCGGGTGTGCGTTCAACGCCGACGCTATGCGGGCGGCGATGCAGTTTGCCCTCACGAACGACGCCAGCATGTTCCACGTCCACCTGCACGAGCACAGCGGGCCCCCTTGGTTCAGCCGTCCCGACCTCCGGGAGTCGCGCAGGTTCATCCCAGACTTCTGGAACGTGAAGCCGGGCCTGCCGCACGGCACGCTTGTCCTTAGCGCGGACGCAGCAGCCGGGCTGTGCTGGTACGCGCGCCGGGAGAAACCCATCAGGATCGCCCAGATCACCGTGGTCGGGTTCCCCATGCAGTATCTCGGGAGGTCGCGGTGACCGACCGCTTCAGCCGCCAGAGTTTCCTCGGCGAGGAGAGCGAGGCGCTGTTTCGGGCGACAAGGGCAGGGATCGCCGGTCTCGGTGGCGGCGGCTCCCACATCGCCCAGCAGTTGGCGCATGTCGGCGTGGGCGGATTCGTACTCTTCGACCCTGACTTCAGCGATTTTCCCAACCTGAACCGCACCGTGGGGGCGACGTTCGCGGACGCTGCCTCGAAGCTGCCCAAGGTCCTCGTTGCCGAGCGGATGATCAGGGGCATCAATCCCTACTCGGTGGTCTGGCCGATCCAAGCGGAATGGCAGACAGATTTTCCGGCACTACGTGCGTGCGACGTGGTCTTCGGCTGCATCGACGGCTTCGGCGGGAGGGCACAGCTTGAGGAAAGCTGCCGCAGGGCGATGATCCCCCTGATCGACATCGGCATGGACGTGCACGAGGGCGAGCCCTATTCGATCTCCGGGCAGGTGGTCGTGTCCATGCCGGGAAGACCGTGTTTCAAGTGCGTCGGCTTCATCCGGGAGAAAGACCTCGACGACGAGGGGCGCAGGTACGGCGAGGCGGGCGGCAACCCGCAGGTCATCTGGCCGAATGGCGTGCTCGCTTCCACAGCGGTTGCGCTGTTCGTGCAGTTGATCGTGCCATGGTGCCGAATCCACCCCGGCAGCGCGTTCATTGGCTACGATGGCGACGCGTTCACCTTGGAGCATGATGGAAGGCTTGCGGTGGCAGAGAAGCAGGAATGTGGGCACTTTGGGGCGATTGGTGATCTGGGCGATCCCCTTTGGGAACCGGAGACGAGGACCCGGGAATAAGGACGCAGCAAAGGGCGTGCACTGAATAGAGCCCAAGCCACAGAGCGAATTGGGTCTAGTTTCGCGTGTTAGAATTCCGCCGCAGCCAAATCCGATTCGATCAGATTCTCTCTTCGTCAGAGATTCGATCTTGAAATCTGCTCCGACCATCATCGGGCTAACAGGCGCTTTTGGCAGCGGATGTACTACGGCTACCAAGCACTTGCGAGATGCACGGAATTTCGCAATGGTGCGCCTATCAGATTCAATCCGTGCCGAGTGGGCCAAAACGAATAAAGGAGAACCATCCAGACTAGAGCTACAGAGGCTCGGCGATGAACTCCGTCAAAAGAATCATCCCGGAATTTTGGTCGATCTTGCACTTCGAGGAATTGCTGAAAAAAATAGTGGAAATCTGCCCGACAATATTGTCGTCGACGGCCTCAGAAACATTGGTGAAATAAACCACCTGCGAGATGAGTTCGGATACCGATTTACATTAATCGCCGTACTCGCGTCATCCGATGCACGATGGGATAGGATCGAGTCCACCTACACGGACAAGGGATTGGGACGTGCCGACTTCGTAGAAGATGACAAGCGCGACAAGAACGAGGAAACAGAGTACGGTCAACAGGTCGAGTTGTGTGTCGACAGGGCTGACATCCTAATCGACAACTCCATGACAGTCTCGACGACGGATTTCAAAAGGAAGGTGCTTGATTTCGTCGATCTTGCGACGGGAAAGAAATTCCGTGGGGCGTCACAATCCGAAATCCTAATGAATATAGCTTTCTCCTCATCCCATAGCTCGAAGTGCATCAAGCGTCACGTCGGAGCCGTCATTGCTGATGAAAAAGGTCAGATTGTTAGCACGGGATACAACGAGAATCCACTCGGCACCAACCCGTGCGTTGAGGAACCTGAGTACGAAAATCAGTGCTTTCGAGACATCGTCCGAAATGAACATTTCAAATCGCTGGCGGACAAAGGCGCACGTTGCCCAGTTTGTAGTGAAAAAATCGTGTTTGAGAAGGGGCCGCCATGGCGCTGTAAAGCTTGCGCCTCGAAGGGGCAAAAAACAAATTTGGAGAGCTTCTTCTTCCCAGACCGCGCCCTAAATTGGTGCACCGCAGTACATGCGGAGGTATGGGCTATTTTGACGGCAGGGGAAAGAGCGAGAGGCGGTTCGCTCTACACCACAACTTTCCCCTGTGCTCAGTGCGCTGAGAAGATTGTTCAATCCGGAATTACCAAGGTCGTCTTTACTGAATCCTATCCCGACGTGGTTGGTGCAGCACGACTGAAGCTGGGCCGCGTTGACCTCGAACAGTTCGAAGGCGTCCGTTCGTCCAGCTTCGAAAGAATTTTTTCAAGAATAAAACCAGATTAGCGATTGTTCGAGCCCGTGGTTTGAGACTCGCGTTTCGAGTTGTCTGCGCCCTCTTCCCGTTCTTTTTTTTCTATGGTCGACGGCTTTTGGTCTTTGGGAAGAACCGTTATGTAGCCTGAGAACCCCCAAGATGATACTGCTGCTGCTGCGGAAGATTTCTTCGTCAAAACGCTTGTCCTCATCTTTTCTGGCTGGGTCTGGGAGATCACGGATTGAACCTCAGAGCTACGCGATTAATAGCAGGGTCGCACTCCGTTGTCTACAACGCATTTTGCAGACCAACCAATGTGCAAACGTCGCCCAACGGTTGTGGTAGATGCTGCCTTCGGTCGTCGTGCCGCCGCCGCCGTTACCGCTAAACGTCACAATATTCTCTTTTTGTTCGCCTGTCAAGAGAGCGGCGAACGGGCTCCGGAAGAGCCGCGCAGACGCCCGCCGTTCTACGGCAGTCCGCTATTGCACGCGCCCGCGCAGTCGTGTTTCTCGAACGTTTCCTGCGCCACGCAGTTGAACGCAAGGGCGGCGACCGTGCTGTCGAGGCACGGCGCAGTCATGCCCCAAGCGCACACTGAGCAGCACCAACCGGTGAAGTCGCCGCCATCGATCCAGATCAAACGCCTCTGCATGCATCTGCCTTTTGGTGGATTTCCACGGACAGAGGGCTCCCGCTGGTGGGCGAGAGAAGGAACTGGAAAACCGGGGAACTGGAACGGGTCCCTCGCCGCAAGCAATCTTCTCTGCGCTTTCGGCGGATGCAAAGTAACCGGCAAGGTTCAGTGGGCTCGTACGCGTGAGGAGCGGCAAGCGGGGTGAGGGCCAGCTTCACCGTTCCTGCTGGCAAGAATCATTTCCGCGTCCAGTGACGGGCAGCCTATTGACTTGGACGTGATGCAGTTTTGACGATGCCGCGAGATCACGTCGGCTCGACAACGTGTGCCATTATCCCGCCCGTTCGGCGGCTTCGCTGGCGTCCTTATAGACTTCTTCCCGAATAATCCGTTCTGTAGCTTCGTTGAGATAGGAGCGGAGCGCTCCCGATAAAGCCAGATATTCCGGCCAAAGCGTCTGATCCACAAAAGCCCGCGGCGCGCGTACCAGCACCGTGGTGTGACGCTGGCCCTTGTAGCGATAGGGTTCCAGCCCGTATCTCCGGCACAGTGCCAGAAAGAGGCGTCGCTGCCATTGATCTGGCAGGGAGAACTTGGTCTCGGGCAGGGGCTGCGTTTTGACGGCGGTGTTGAGTGCTTGCCGGATGCGCTCCATAGCGGCGGCCGCAGCCTGCCGCTCGCCTATGGTCGTGGCACCCTCGAACAACGCAGTGATCTTGTGCAGCTTTTCGCGAAGCTGGGCCTCGGTGGTCATCGCTTGAACGGGTTTAGGATGGCGGGCGCGATCATCCAGATTCTACATCCGTTTCTCGGCTCCCCCTACAGTACGCCGAAGCGATCTCCGATGGTCGTGCGCTCCGAAGAGCGCAGCCGATCCGAGTCGGCTCCGTGATGAAGGACAATCTGGTCACGACGGTGTTTTGGGCCGTTTCGTCGGTCAGGTCGGCGCGGGCGATGGGGCGGGAAGGTGGCCCGAAAGGCTTCCCGCAGTCTGTGAAACGGTTCGGCGGGGCGATGCCCCCGGAAGGGGGTCGCTGCGGCTCGTACGGGCAGCATGAGCGTTAGGACGCCTGCCTTTCGTTTGGACTGCTGGGCGTCGCGGCCTTAGAATTCCAGCAAACTGGCAAATGAACACGGCAATTTTTCGATATGACGATCACCTTCACCGCCGAGAACCTCCTCGACTTCATGGCTCGGATCAAGGAAATTGAGAAAAAGTGGAAGGACGGTGACGACCAATTTGGCCTTTGGTATCGCGGGTTGCAGAAGGCGGACTGGGCACTCGTCCCCAAGCTATACCGCGAATTGAAGGAGGACGAGGACTCGGAGGAGGACGACATTCGCGAGTACTTCGTAACTCGTGCGCCCACCCTCACGACATACAAGCCCGAGAATGAATGGGAATGGTATTTCCTGATGCAGCATTACGGCGCTCCCACACGCCTGCTGGACTGGACTGAGAATCCCCTGATCGGTCTTTACTTTGCCGTCAGGGATAGCGAAGGTCTGCACGACGCGGCCGTCTGGGTCCTTGATCCTTTGGTGGCTGAACGGCTGCGTACTGCGAGCGGCCGAAGTCCTCCCGCCCGGCTCGCCGGGGCTCGCCAAAGCCGATGCCATCAGATACAAGCCTTGGCTTCCCCGCCGCTTTGACACGAAACGGCGGTTGAAAAAGCAACTCCCAGTGGCGATCTACCCCAACCACCTTGATCGCCGCATAGCGGTCCAGCGCTCAGGGTTCACCATACACGGTCTCGACCGCAGAGGCGTGGAAGAGATGTTCTCTGGGTCCAATGACCATCTGGCCAAGATTGTGATCCCGAGCTACGCGACGGAACGCATTACAGAAGAGCTGGATGACTGCGGCATCGACGAGGTCGCGGTCTATCCCGATTTGCAGGGGCTGGGCACAGCGGTGAGCAGGGCGTTCTTGGAGAGGCATGTAGTCCCGCCGCACAAAGGCCTCATGACTCGGCTCAAGCCTTCCCCGATCCATGGAATCGGAGTCTTTGCGATCAGGAAGATCAAAAAGGGGGCGCCGCTTTTTGCGGGCGACTCGGACGAAATGCTGTGGGTCGAAGCCGATGAGTTACCCAAGCAGCAGCGCCTTCGCGAATTTTACAGGGACTTCGCCGTCATGAAGAACGGGAGATACGGCTGCCCGCGCCACTTCCATCGCCTCACAATGGCTTGGTACCTGAACGACCCAAAGAAGGGTGAGAAACCAAACGTCATCTGCGACGGCGACTACGAGTTCCGGGCGCTGCGAGACATCGAGCGGGGCGAGGAACTGACGGTGGACTCCACCTCTTACAGCGAACACGCAAAGACTGGTGGCGCGAAGAACAGAAGCATCCGCAAGACGCCGAAGAAGTGACCGACCGGCAGATTATCCCAGCCAACAAAATCAAGCTTGCCGGGGCGAACTCCTGCCGATGCCGGGGCCCACCTTGAGCTGTTTCGGAGTCCAGCCTCGCAGTGCTTCCCGGAGCGGCGGTGCCCCGGAGGCCGGCAGCATCCCTAACGCCCTGCTGGAGAGGCGGACTTCAGCTTGCTGAGGAATTCGTCAGGAACGCTGGGATGGGGGCAAGCCTTGCCCGTGCGTCACGCAGCGCAGGGCAGGCAAAGAACGCAGGTTTCAGGCAGCAGTATGAGGATGTGATGAGAGAGAGAGTCCCTTCGTCCTGCCCCCAAATGCCACCTCTTTCCAACTCTCCTCTATTATGCGTTAGAGGTGACCATGCAGGAACTCTTTCAAATCATCCCTGAGGCACAGGTTCTCCTTGCCATGGAGCCCGAAGAGTTGGGCGCGAAGATTCTGTTCCTGCTGCGCAAGCGGAGCGAGCGCTCTCAACAGGCATTTCTCTTCTCGAACTTAATCGGTGAACTCTGGCCACAGCATTATCCTTATCTGCCCGGTCAACAGCCGCCCTATCCTCGGGAGAGGCAGAACGAAATCAACCTTGCCTTGGCGGAGGCTTGGGCTTGGCTTGTTGCACAGGGCCTGCTTGTGCCAGCCCCGGAGCAGCATGGAGGACCGGATTGGCGACTGCTCAGCCGCCGGGCGCGGCGTTTCGAGGACGAGGCTGAATTTGCCCGCTACGCCGTCGCCCGGATGCTTCCGAAGGAGGCGTTACACCCACGAATTTCAAATAAGGTATGGTCCGCCTTCATGCGCAGCGAATTCGACGTTGCAGCTTTTCAGGCCATGAAAGCGGTTGAGGTGGCCGTCCGGGAGACTTCGGGTTTGTCCAACGACTTGCTTGGAACGAAACTGGTGCGCAAAGCCTTTGATCCGAAAGACGGTCCGCTGAGCGATATGGAGGCGGAGGAGAGCGAGAGAGAGGCGCGTTCCGCACTATTCGCTGGCGCAATCGGTTCTTACAAAAATCCCCATTCGCACCGTGATGTTCAGCTTAGTGATCCGGCCGAGGCGGTCGAGATCATTATGCTGGCCAACCATCTTCTCCGCATCGTGGACGCTAGGAAAAAGGCGAAGCCGTGAAGCAGTTCGTCCCCCCCGTCCATCGCCTGCCCCTGTCCGCAGATTCACTGGGATCATGTCTGGACGGCACCCAGTCCCGACTTCAGCGTCGTCCGCTTGTGACCCCGTAAAGTGTCTACCAGTTTTGCGGGTAGACACCCCCTGAATTGACCTGTTGATTTTAGACATATACCTCTGCGAAAATCGCACAATTAAGGAAGGAGCCGGGCTCTAAGTGGTTGAGCCGTGGGTTGAAACGAGGCTCTGGAACCCGCATAAACACTGCTTGTCTTGAAGTCCAGAGCGGAGACTAAGACAGAATCCCACTCTCTCCGCCAGATGTACAAGCAGATCCGGAGTGTGCGTTGAGTTTTTGCGTTA
>Ga0335070_10002913_pt1 | contig 19933 bp, 11 predicted proteins | sample Lox_Sample_13_FD_206722 | JGI IMG/M metagenome (GOLD analysis project Ga0335070, IMG submission 206722) | Soil microbial communities from Loxahatchee National Wildlife Refuge, Florida, United States - Lox_Sample_1.3 | ecosystem: Environmental > Terrestrial > Soil > Wetlands | place: USA... | reverse complement strand
GCATTCGGACAACGGTCACACGGAACTGCCGTCGCCAACACCCGTCCAGGCCGTGGTTACCCCATCCCCGCGAACGCCGCACCTGGGGGCGGTGGTGGTGCTCCTCTCTTTGCTGCTGGTTTCTTTGGCCATTACAGCCGCGGTGTTCTGGAGGCAGAAGGAGGAAGCTCTCCACCACGCAGCATCCACTTCCGCCGAGTATGCCGTACCGGCCGGAGACGCCTTATGGTCAAAGATGTTCGCACAGGGTCAGGACGTTACGATTGTCGCCTCGGACACATGCTTTGTGATGCTGCAGGACATCCTGGATCTCGATATCTCTCTAAGCGACTATCTGAGCGGAGAGTACCCGGTTAAGTGGATTTCGTCGGTTCCGGATCGCAGATTGCGGGACGCCCTGCAACTCATCTCCTTGCGCCGTTACACGAGTTTGGGCGATATGAGCGTCGCCCAGAAAGTGTTTGAGTTGGGACACCGGTACAACCGCACACCCAAAATTCGTTATGCGCGTCATTTGGACACGCGGGAATTCAAGACCGGAAATTTTGTTTTCATCGGCAGCCGCCGCGGGATTCCTTGGCTTCAGTTGTTCGAGCCGCAGTTGAATTTTTCTTTTGAGGAGAACCATGCGGCCCGGAAGTTCTACTTCCGCAACAAATCGCCCCATGCCGGGGAACAGGCCAGCTACGGGATTACCAGCGACGGCAAATCGACTCCAGAGAGTTATGCTGACATCGCGATTCTGCCGAACTTGGGCGGCACCGGTTTTGTGCTGCTGCTCTCCGGTATCACCATGGAGATGACGGAGGCTGCCGGCGAACTCGTCACGAGTCCTGAGTTTTCCTCCGTACTGTCAAAAATGCTCCACTCAAGAATTGGCGCCCCGCCCGCCTCCTACATAGAAATTCTGCTGCAAGCGAACATCGTGCCAGGGAGCACTCGCGCCTCGAAGATCGTCTGCTATCGCATCCTGACGCCGCAAAAGGCAGATCCGTCGACCTAATGCGTCGTCGACAGGGACTGACATGATGAAGGCGGCACTAGACCCGGTAGCTGAGTCCTCCTCGCTCGTTTGTGGTAGCGTTTTTCACATCAACAGGGTTGCCGCGGCGCTGGCAACCCGAGGCTAGAGTCCTCGGGAGCCGGTCCCGTGTAATTGGCGCGCGGGCGAATCAATTCGCTTGATGCATATTGCTCAATGGCGTGGGCAATCCAGCCGATCGTCCGACCCAACGCGAATATACAGTGTCATAGGGCGAGGCGCCGAGCCCTCCCTCGCGCGGCAATCGAAGTTTTGCGTGAGGCAGCGGCTGTGGGTACGCCACCCATGGATGCCCTGCGCATGGCCGTGCCAATTCTCAGTCTTGGTCGCGCGGAGAACCCGCTGAACGATGCGATCGCCGCCATTGCGGCGTTCCCGACGATCGTGGGAGCGTATTGGCGCTTGCGCAACGGTGAGTCGCCCGTTCCCGTTCGTTCCGATCTTTCGCATGCGGCCCATTACCTCCATCAATTGTCCGGCGCCGAGCCATCCACCGAGCGCTCCCGTGCCTTAGAAACTTATATGAATACCGTCTGCGATCACGGGCTCAACGCTTCTACTTTTGCGGCAAGAGTCATTGTCTCCACCCAATCCGACGTCATTTCCGCGATCACTGGCGCAGTGGGTGCGCTCAAGGGCCCGTTGCATGGCGGGGCGCCCGGGCCTGCGCTCCAGATGGTCTTCGAAATCGGTAGTCCGGAGCAGGCCGAGAGCGTTATACGCGCCAAACTTGATCGGGGCGAGCGTCTCATGGGATTCGGACACCGAATCTACAGAGTGCGCGATCCGCGCGCAGATGTCCTGGCCCACGCCGCTGCGCAGTTCTATTCGACCGGCGGCGACCGGCATCTTTATGACCTCGCCCGGAGCGTTGAAGCTACGGCGCTACGCCTGCTTCGCGAACGCAAGCCCGATCGCCAGCTGGACACCAACGTCGAGTTCTACACGGCGCTGCTGTTGCATGGTCTGGGATTACCGCCCGAATTGTTCACTCCCACCTTTGCCGTCGCCCGTGTTGACGGCTGGTCAGCACATTGCCTGGAGCAACTTAAGGAAGGGCGGCTGATCCGTCCGCAATCCAGCTACACCGGCCCGACGGACCTGCACTACGAAAGCCGCGTGCAGTGATACTTGTTGTTCAGGCTGATGGCATCATAGATGAATGCCAAGTGCCGCCCATTTATGGGTGTTCCGCGCGTTACCCATGTTTCTGACAGCGGTGCCGCTCGCGGCGCAAAACCACACAACATGGAAGGACTACGGAGGCGCCGCCGATGCCGCCCAATACTCCGCCCTGCAGCACATCAACCGCACCAACGTGGGGCAACTCGAAGTCATCTGGACCTATCCGACCCATGACGGCAACAAGTATTTCTTCAATCCCATCGTGGTCGACCGGGTCGTCTACGTGCTCGCAAGGAACAACTCGATTGTCGCGCTCGATGCGGCGACGGGCAAAGAGATCTGGGTCCACGCCGCGGAACCCGGCACGGACATTATCACCAACCGCGGGATCAACTATTGGGAAAGCAAGGACCGCTCAGAGCAGCGGCTGCTGTATGCGAGCAACCATTGCCTGCGGGCGATCGACGCGCGGACGGGCCGGCCGATTCTGTCGTTCGGCAACCAGGGCCGTGTCGATCTCAAGGAAGGACTAGATCGCGATCCCCGGAAGATCAGTCTGGTGCAATCCACAACCCCCGGGCGGGTCTTTGAAGATCTGCTGATTCTTGGCTCCGCTACGAATCAAGGTTACGGCTCGGCGCCCGGCGACATACGCGCTTTCGACGTGCGCAGGGGGAAGGTGGTTTGGACCTTTCACACCATCCCGCGTCCCGGCGAATTTGGCTACGACACCTGGCCCAAGGATGCATGGACGCGTGTCGGCGGGGCGAATGCCTGGAGTGAACTATCGGTCGACGAGGGCCGCGGGATTGTCTACGTGCCAACGGCGAGCGCGAAGTACAACTTCTACGGCGTGGACCGCAGCGGGGCCAATCTTTTCAGTGACTGCCTGCTCGCTCTGGACGCCAGAACCGGTAAGCGCCTCTGGCATTTTCAAATGGTGCATCACGACATTTGGGATTACGACAACGCTACGGCTCCAAAACTGCTCACCGTCCGGCATGAAGGAAAGTCAGTCGACATCGTCGCGCAGGTGACCAAGCAGGGATTTGTTTGGGTGTTCGACCGCGTTACGGGTGCTTCGCTGTGGCCCATCGAGGAGCGGCCTGTGCCGCGGTCCGACATGCCGGGAGAAGAGACCTGGCCGACTCAGCCCTTTCCCGTAAAGCCACCGCCGTTTGCGCGGCAGAAATTCACGGTTGACGATCTCAGTCCGTTTCTCAGTCCGGAGGAGCGTGCGCGGTTCCGCGATGAGATTCTGAGCGCGCGAAACGAAGGACTGTTCACCCCGCCGGGACGGCGCAACACTGTCGAGATGCCCGGCAACAACGGCGGAGCCAATTGGGGAGGAGCCGCGGTGGATCCGGCAAAAGGCATGCTATTCGTCGTCTCGAAGGACCTTCCTTCGATGCTGAGGCTCGCCCGCGACCCTGACGCGGATAAAACCCTCCCGCCATCGGCCCGCGAACGCTACTACAGCGGCTTTGGCTTCATGATCGCAAGCGACGGTCTCTCGCCGATCGCGCCGCCGTGGACCTCTTTGACCGCGTATGAGCTGAACGGGGGCACGATCAAGTGGAAGATCCCACTGGGTGAAGTCCCTGAATTGGCCGCCAGAGGGATCAAGAATACGGGAACGCACTTCCCGAAGGTGGGGCCGGTAGTAACCGCTGGAGGCCTGATCTTCACCGGCACGCGCGATCGCAAGGTTCGCGCGCTGGACGTTGAGACCGGGCGGGTGCTGTGGGAACACGAACTGGGGGCCGCGGTGGAGGGCATGCCGGCGGTGTACGAAGTCGACGGCCGGGAATATGTGGTCTTCTGCGCCGCCGCGCCCACAAGAATGCCTCAGGTGACCGAGGAGAAGATCCGCGGCGCGTACGTTGCGTTCGCGCTGCCGCGCTAGCGATACGAAGTCGCAAAGGCTGAGAGGCTTGATGAAACCGATTCGGGTTGTCCTCCTGTTAATGATGATTCTTCCGACCGGCGGCACGCACGCTGCCGGAGCGAAGAAGAGGTTGCTGGCCATTGGGGAAGAGAAAGGCTACCGGCATGAAGCTGTCTCTCACGCGCTGGCCACCATCGAGCGGCTAGGCCGGGAAACCGGTTTCTGGGACACAACGATCCGGACGGATACCGAAGCTCTGACCAAGAAGAAGCTGGAATACAACGCCAAGAATCTGAATGACTTCGATGCGGTGCTTTTCTATACCGGGGGCCCGCTCGAAATGGACGAGCAAAAAAAAGCCGACTTTTTGTCCTTCATTCGCGATGACGGGAAGGGTTTCATCGGCGTACACAGCGCGACCATCACGTTCACGGATTGGCCCGAATACGGCGACATGATCGGCGGTTTTTTCGATGAGCATCCATGGGGAACGTTTGAGGCGCCCATCATCGTTGAGGATCCCGGCTTCCCTGGAATGAAGCAATGGCCAACGTCTTTCGTAATCAGGGACGAGATTTATCAAATGAGGAATTTCTCACGCGACAAGGTGCGGGTACTGATGCGGCTCGACGCGAACCGCTTGAATCTGACCAATCCGCGCGTCCATCGCAACGATCGGGACTTTGCGGTGACTTGGGCGAAGAGGTACGGCAAGGGTCGCGTGTACTACTCGACGCTCGGGCACGTCGAAGAGAATTGGGATCGCCCGGAAATGCAGGCAATGTACGTAGGCGCGATCAAATGGGCGATGGGTCTGGTGGATGCGGATGTTACGCCGAGTCCTGCGCCATAAGCGCGCTTCGTTCCAGGTGTGCGCTCTGCCGCCAGCTACTCTTCTCATCCGGTCTGGGTAGACGGAAGTATCTTCTGGAAATCCGCCGGGCTCATGCGGGAAGCGAGGGTGAAACCGGCCTTGGTCCGTCTCTTGCTCCGCGGGGACTAATTCTGGCGGCCGTGTCAGTAGCGATTTGCCTGATGGTGGAGATGAAGTGGCGATATTTTGTAGCTGCCGTTATATCGGTCTCAATCATTCTGATCGCGAACGGTGTACCACTCCTTCCGATTCTGGCAGGTTGCAGCGCGATTGCGTTCTGGAATGTCCGCAAAAGGCGAAACTCGCAATCAATCCGTTCATCCCTCAGATAGTGCGATTACCAGCCCCCCACTAACAATCAGAATTCCCCCAACCAATAGGCTACGACTCGGGAGTTGACCAAAGGCGAGCCACGATATAATCTGCGCCGTAACGAAAAAGAATACGACGTAAAGCCCAAGAAGCCTCCCAAAGGTCCATGAGGGCGCGTTGACCACGCATCCATAGCCGAAAAGAACTACAGCTCCGGCCACGAACAGAAGAATGCGAATCGATGCCTCCGAGGTGCGAAGCGCGCCTCGAACCAGAGCATCCCCGCCTGCCTCCAGAAGCGAAGCAAAAAGAAGAACGAGAACCGCCGTTCCACGAGTCATTTGAAGCAGATTGTCTCAAGGAAGCCGGCGGAGTCACAACAAGAAAGCTTCTACAAGTGTTTGACACGAGAAGAAATCTGATCGGAGGCTCATCTAAAGTTGTTATCTTAGCGATCGAAAAGTGCAATCGAACCTTAAGGAAATCTTTATGACTTTTTAAGGGCGCGTCGTCCAGACTTGAGAATGCCATTCAAACTTGGTCGCTTTATGACGAAACATTCTTTGTTCTTGTGGATAGCGCTTGCGAGTGCCGGAATGGCGCTCGGAGCGGACTCAACCTTCGCAGGCACGCCTGGTGCTCTTCGCGGGATCACCCGCGACCCCGATGGCCAGCCCTTAGCGCAAGCGCAGGTGACGCTCTGCAACGTTGCGGACAAATTTGATCTCACCGTAGTCAGTGGTAGCGACGGCGTGTTCCTGGTCGGTGGTCTGAAGCCCGGCCAATATCAATTGACCGCTAAGGCGGAGGGATTCGCGACCGCGTCGCCGACCATTGTGGATATAGCGGCGGACCAACAGACTTCGACTGTGAACGTGCCGCTGGCAAAGAGTGTGGCTGACCCTGAAATTAGCCCGGCTGTTGCCAAGGCGCTTCAGGCAATGCAGAAACGCATCGAGCAGCTTGAAGCGGAACTAAAGAGCAAAAACGCCCAGCAGCAGCTCACAGCCACAGCGGCAGTCCCCGTTAAGCCAGCTACGGAACCACCGCGCACCCTTCTGGCCACCATCACGAAAGACCCGGGCGAAATCCCAGTATTGCCGGGTACGCTCTCCAAACAAGATGAAAAAACGGTCGTAGCTTCCAACGCGGCAGTGCCGCCCAAGCAGGAGACTCAACCCCCGGCTCAGGCCCCTGCCGCTCCCGCGGTGGACACACAAACGCCGTTTGCATTTGGCGACTTTACCTGGCTCAACGGATCCCCGCGCAATAAAGACGTTGTGTTGGACACGCCATTCTTCACCCCGGAAGTCAGATTCGACACGCACTACATGACGAGTTTCAACCAACCGAGAGATCACACCATCGTCGGGGCGACTGAATCGTTCCGTTCCGGCGAAGTTCAGATCGAGCAGGCCAGCGTCGGCGGCGACTTCCACTGGCAGAACGTCCGCGGCCGAATCAATTTCATGCAAGGGTTGTTTGCCACCACAACACCCCGCAATGACGCCAGCGCCGGTGTCGGCAATTGGGACCTCCGTGGCGCCTACAAATACGTTTCGGAGGCGTATGGCGGGTACCACTTCAACGTCAATCACGGACTGAATGTCGACGCAGGAATCTTTGTGTCCTACATCGGCCTGTTCAGTTACTATAATTTTGATAACTGGACTTACCAGCCGTCCTATGTGTCCTCGAACACGCCTTGGTTCTTCAACGGTGTGCGCGTTCAATGGTTTCCAACCAATAAGTTGAAAATAGAACCCTGGTTCATCAACGGCTGGCAATCCTACGCCAAGTACAACGGCCATCCGGGTCTGGGAGGGCAGCTTCTGTGGATGCCGAAGGAATGGTTTAAGCTCGTTGCGAATCAGTACGGTTACGGACAGGATAACCTGGGACTTCCACACACGGAACGCATTCACACGGATGATAGCATCGAGATCCGATACTACAACAATCCGACCAGCACCCGTCTCTCGAAGATGGCATTCTCCCTGACGGCCGACGCGGGAGCCCAGTATGGCGGGGGACTTTGCGGCACCTGCGCACCAAGCAAAGGCAAGGAATCGTTTGTGGGATGGATGCTCTACGACCGGCTGTGGTTCCACAAGGACCTATTTGCCATTACGTTTGGCGGCGGCCAGATGAGCAATTACGGTCGCTATCTGACCTTGCTGCCGCCGATCAATGGTGCCGACGCTGTAACGGGTTCGCCTTACTTCACGGAAACTCCCGGCCAAAAGGCCCATATGTGGGACAGCACGGTTACTCTACAGTACATGCCCAGACAGTACATCACCTGGTGGGCTGAGGTTGGATATCGCCACTCGGACGTGCCGTACTTCGCTGGGCGAGGCGGCGTAACGCCTCCCGGCTATCCTCTCGGCGGAACCAATGGTGCTCCTGGGCAGTACGCCTGTTTGAACGGAGCTCCGTCCGGAGCAAGCGACCTCGCGACCGCAAAAGTGAATTGCGGCAGCACCGGTGTCTGGTTCCCGGATCTTCGCCGCAGTGAAGCGAAGGTATCTGTTGGCGTAATGGTGAAGTTCTAGCGCGATACGTGTGTGAGTTGAGTTACAGAGCAGCGCCCGAGCGGAAACGCGGTCGCTGCTTTTTCGGAGTAGCTGATGCGCAATTTCCTGGTGCAATCGCTCTGTGTGGCGGCAGCCGTGGCTTACGTTATGGCCGCGGATCCCGTTTGGAGGACCAAGCCAGCCGCCCAGTGGACCGAAGAGGATGCCAAGCAGGTCCTCGCCACGTCACCTTGGGTGAAGGAAGTCAGAGCCGTGATCACGCGGCGGCTTACCGAGGACCAACTCAGGGAAGCCGGGCACATGGGACAGCCCCGCGGTGTCGGCAATGAGGGGGTGGATCCGAAAGGCAGCGGACCGAAGTTGTCACCGAATGTCTTCTCTGGCCCCGGAGGCGATGATCGCAGCCTTCGGTCTCTGCCCCAGTTCATTACGTTGAAACTGCGTTGGGAGAGCGCTCTCCCGGTTCGGCTCGCGGAGTTGAAATCGCACGTACTCGAGCCTCCCACGTTGGAGGGCGACGGCTACCGCATTGCCGTTTACGGCATTCCTGGCGCCGATTTCAAAGGCGATCCCCAACAATTGGGCGAACCTCTGAAGAATCTGGCCGCTTTGAAGCGCGATGGGAAAAAGGATGTGAGGCCGCTCAGGGTCGAGGTGTTCCAGCAGGAAAAGGGCCTGGTTGTAGTCTATCTGTTTCCTTTGTCTGCGGAAATCACCAAGAAAGATCAGCGAATCCAATTCGAGGCACAAATCGGCCGGATTGTATTCGCCCACAATTTCGAGCTGAGTGAAATGGACTTTATGGGCAAGTTAGAACTTTGACGTTGAGGCTTGGCCCGAATCAACGGAACCGATGGATGAAAACTTGCGATATCGTGGTGGCGCGCACTAACGCGGATACGCAAAGCGAATTGCGAGCTGCGCTGGCACTTCAAGGACACGATGTTTTATGCCTGGGTTGAACGGGGCGGCTCTGTCGCTGCAAGACGGCGATGGTGTGTCAGGTGACGTTTCTGACTGACATAGGCTAAAACGCGGAATCATGTTTATTACATTACCACTTACAAGAATAAGCCCTTCGCCATCATATGTTGTGCAGGTTAGTCGTTTGCTGTGCTGGAGGACCGCAAAAAAACCTGTAGTTTTCTAGCCGGAGGATCCGGTAATGCGATAAACAGCGTCTATCAATATATAGGATTTATTGATTCCTGTCTTTATGCCGTCCTTATACCGTGCGACTTATGCTAGACGAAGTATAGTCTCTAGATTGGAGTTACTTATGACAAACGAGCTGCCTGCGATTGGGGTTTTGCTTCTCTCAGTTCACTCACTGCTGATTCTTGCCGGTTGCGGCAAAGTGCACGCGCAAGCAGACGCGGATGCTGCCACGGTCGGGGCGCCGCCGGCTGCGCACGTTGTGCCCGTCGCGGACGCGAGCCTGTTTACAGTGGACCATCCCGAGCAGTTTCCGCTCGCCACGGCGATAGAGCGCGCCGCCACTTCCGAGTTAGTCGTGACCGGGACGGTGGCTCCCGACGTTTCGCGTAACGTTCCGGTCGTCTCGCTGGCCTCCGGCCGCGTCACGGCCATTCATGCGCGGCTCGGCGACACGGTGCAGAAAGGCCAGTTGCTAATGACCATTCGCAGTGACGACGTGTCGGGCGGATATTCGAATTACCGAATGGCCGTCGCGGATGAGATTCTCGCCCGGACTCAGTACGAACGCGCAAAGGATCTCTATGAGCACGGCGCAATAGCGCTGAATGATCTACAGGTAGCGCAGGACACGGAGGACAAGGCCAAGATAGCGGTAGACACCATGGCGGAGCATCTCCGTTTACTCGGCAACGATCCCGACAAGCCGGCCGGAATGGTGGACATTGTCGCGCCCACTTCGGGAGTGCTTACCGACCAACAAGTGACCACAGGGTCGCTGGTGCAAGCGTACAGTACACCGTACTCATTTACCATCTCCGACCTGTCGTCCACCTGGGTTGTCTGCGACGTGTACGAAAACGATTTACCCAGCGTCAGACTGGGCGATACAGCGGAAATCACCCTCAATGCGTACCCCGATCGTGTGTTCAAGGGAAGGGTGAGCAACATTGGCGCCATTCTGGATCCCAACATTCGCACGGCCAAGGTTCGAATAGAGCTGCGGAATCCCGGCATTTTCCGACTAGGCATGTTTGTCAGGGCCACGTTCCACGGTCAAACCTCGGAGGTGCATACTGTCGTCCCGGCCTCCGCCGTCTTGCACATGCATGATCGCGACTTTGTCTTTGTTCCCGCTTCCGACAACAAGTTTCGGCGGTTGGAAGTTGTTAGTGGAGATCTCTCGCCAGATAGCATGAATCTGCAAGAGATCAAATCCGGGCTCGAACCAGGCGACCAAGTAGTCACAAATGCCTTGGTTTTGGACCACGTGCTCGCTCAATGATGGCTGATCGCTCGTACACCTTGGGCAGATAGCGGGCGGCAAGAAATAAGGTGGAACCAAGAAATGATTCGCGCTCTTGTAGACTTCGCGCTTAACAACAAGTTTGTGGTGGTGGCCCTTGGCCTTTTGTTAGCCGGGTGGGGAATTATCTCGTTTCATAACCTGCCCGTGCAGGCGTATCCGGACATTGCAGACAACTACGCGACAGTCATCACCCAATGGCCAGGCCGTTCCGCCGAAGAGGTGGAGCAGCAAGTGACGATTCCGATCGAGAAGCAGATGTCCGGCATGCCGCACCTTACCTTTCTGCGATCCGAGTCCATTTTCGGCCTGTCTTTTGTGATCATGATCTTCGACGACAGCTCCGTGAACGACTGGAATCGGCAGAAGGTCCTCGAAAGGCTGACGCAGGTCGAGTTGCCTCAGGGCCTCCAGCCTCAAATCGGCACCGACTGGAGCACCACGGGCCAGATCTATTGGTATACGTTGAGGAGCACCAATCCCCGGTACGACTTGACGGAACTGAGATCGATCGAAGACTGGGTTCTCCAAAAACAATTCAAATCCATTCCCGACGTCGTGGACACTTCCGACTTCGGAGGTACGGTCCGCGAATACCAGGTGCGTGTCGATCCCAACAAACTCGTCTCCTACGGATTGAACATCGGCCAGGTCGAACAGCAGCTCTCCAGTAACAATGTCAATGCCGGCGGTAGCTTCGTCGAAGTTGGCATGCAGCAGATGAACGTGCGAACGCTCGGGCTTTTTACCAATGTGAATGACATCCAGCAGACCGTCTTAAAGACCCAAGCGGGAACCGCCCTTCGCGTGAAAGACATCGCGGAAGTGACCCAGGGCCCTAAGATCCGCTTGGGCCACATGGCCAGAGCCAACCACATGGAGGACGGGCGTATCATCGACGAACCCGACATCATCTACGGCATGGTGCTCATGCGCAAGGGTGCGGAAGAGCAAGCCACGCTCGACGCCATCCACAAAAAGGTGGACGAACTCAACAACGGAATCTTGCCGCCGGGAGTGAAGATCATCCCCATGTTGGACCGCAGTGACCTTCTGCATTTCACCTTGCACACGGTGCTGCATAATCTCACGGAAGGGATGATTCTGGTCAGCGTCATTCTTTTCCTGTTTCTCCTCAACGCTCGTGCCGCCCTCATCGTCGCGCTCACCATTCCGTTCTCCCTGTTGTTTGCATCTATTTGGCTGGATTTGAGTCACATTCCGGCAAATCTTCTCTCATTGGGTGCGCTGGATTTCGGAATGGTGGTTGATGGAGCGGTGGTCATGGTCGAAAACATCATCCGGCATCTGAGCCGCCGCCGCGAAAGCCTTGCCGGGCCTCCGAAAACGATTTCGGAGATCATCCGCGAGGCGTGCCATGAAGTCCAAAGGCCGGTGTTTTACGCCATCGCCATCATCATCACCGCCTATATGCCGATCTTCACGCTGCAACGCGTGGAAGGGAGGCTGTTCCGGCCCATGGCCTGGACGGTTGCCTTCGCTCTTCTCGGCGCCATGACATTTTCTATTCTTATCGCACCCGTGCTTGCCAGTGCGTTTTTCCGCAAGGGAGTTCGCGAACGGCGCAACCTGGTGATGAATTTTCTGACGGAGCAATATCGACGGCGCCTGCGCTGGGCCGTCAACCACCGTTGGATCGTCGCCGGCGTTGCGCTCGCCTCGTTAGCCGGGACGATCTACTTGGGGTTTGGCGGCGTGATTGGCGCGGAGTTCTTGCCGCATTTGGACGAAGGGGCTATCTGGGCGCGCGGCACTCTGGCGAACAGCACGAGTCTCACGGAAGGCGAGAAATTCACGAATAACGAGCGCTATGTTTTCGCGTCGTTTCCGGAGGTCAAAACGGTGGTGTCGGAAGTCGGGCGTCCCGACGACGGAACCGATACCGGCGGGTTTGGCAACACCGAGTATTTCGTCGACTTGAAGCCGAAAGACCAATGGCGGCCCGTATTTCATAGAAACAAGGACGAACTGATCGCCGCTATGAACCTGGCGGTGCAGAGATATCCGGGAGCCATCTGGAACTTCTCGCAACCGATCGAAGACAACGTTGGAGAGACGCTTACTGGAACAAAAGGTGCCCTCGCGCTCAAGATCTTTGGGAGTGATCTGAAGACTCTCGAGCAGAAGGGTGAAGAGGTCACTGTTATCATGTCGCGCATCCCGGGCTTGCATAACGTGAAGCTCCTACGCGATTTCGGCCAGCCAAATCTGAACTTAACGATTGACCGCCGCCAGGCCGCACGTTTTGGAATCAATGTTACAGACATACAAGATGCGATACAGACTGCCGTGGGAGGCAACGCGGTGAGTGAGGTATTGATCGGTGAGGAGCGCTATGACGTGGTGGTACGCTATCAGGCGCCCTATCGCAATACTCAACAGGCCATCGAGAGAATTCGCTTGCTTTCTCCTACGGGAGAGCGTGTGTCTCTGGCGCAGTTGACCAAAGTCGAAGTCAGGGACGGTGCGTACGACATCTACCGGGAAGGCAACACCCGTTACGTCGCGGTGACCTTCAACGTAAGAGGCCGCGACCTCGGCACCACGGTTGAAGAGGCGATCAAGAAGATCAATGACAACGTGAAGTTACCGCCGGGTTATCGCGTCGGCTGGTCTGGCGAATACGAAAGTGAAAAGCGGGCCGAGGCGCGGCTGGCTGTCATCGTGCCGTTGACCATCCTCGTCATCTTCATCATTCTCTACACCATGTTTCGCTCGTTCAAATGGTCGCTCCTCATTTTGTTAAACGTCGCCCTGGCTCGCATCGGCGGCTTGCTCGCTCTTGTAGTTACCGGGACTTACCTCAGTGTCTCGTCAGGTGTCGGCATGTTAGCGCTGTTTGGCGTATCGGTGCAAACCGGCGTCATCATGCTCGAATACATCAACCAGCTGCGTGCCAGAGGGCACTCGATCGTGGATGCTGCTGTGGAAGGCGCCGTTCTTAGGCTTCGTCCCATCATGATGACCATGCTCGTGGCGACTCTGGGACTCCTCCCCGCGGCGCTGTCGCATGATATCGGGTCCGATTCGCAGCGGCCTTTCGCCATTGTCATCGTTGGTGGCCTGATTTCCGATCTGTTGTTGAGCATCGTTCTGTTGCCCACGTTCTACGCCTGGATCGCGCGGGACGGCGATCAGCTTCCCGATCCGGAAGGCGCTCTCGAGGGCTAATGAAAACGATGTGCGCAATTTTGCTGATGAAAAACATCCGGATTATTCTCGTGGGAGCTTTCATGCTCAGTGCTTGGGTGTCGGGAGATTTGGCATTCGCCCAAGGACCGGCTAGGATTACTCTTGAGGACGCCATTCAAATGGCGCTCCGGCACAACCATACCTTGCAAGCCGCCCGGACCACCATCCAGCAGAGCCAGGCTGCGGAAATCACAGCCAACCTGCGTCCGAACCCCACATTCTTCGTCGACTGGGAATACCTGCCGCTCTTTTCCCGCCCACAAGGCGAGACGGTGCCGGAATACCTCCAGGCCTCGACCGAGGGCGACATCGGGTTGAGCTATCTCATTGAACGCGGTCACAAGCGGGCGCGCCGCTTGCAAGCCGCCAGGGACGCCACCGCCGTGACGCGTTCGCAGGTAGCAGACAACGAGCGCGGTATTGCATTTCAAGTTGGCTCTCTCTTTGTCAATGCCCAGCTTGCACAATCAACTCTGGACCTCGCGCAGCGGGATCTCAAAGGTTTTCAGCAAACGGTCGACATCAGTGAGGTCCGATTCAAAGATGGCGGCATGAGTGAGAACGACTATCTGAAGATCCAACTCCAACTGGTGCAATTTGAGAGCGACGTGCAACAGGCGATGCTGAACAAAGCTCAGGCACTCTCGGACCTCCGCCAACAATTGGGTTATGAATCGGTACCCGCCGGGTACGACGTCGTGGGTGAATTTGAATACCGGCCGCTGTTGGTCAATCTCGAAGAACTGCAAGGGAAGGCCCTTCAGAATCGGCCGGATTTGCGCGCGGCGGTGTTGGGCATTGCCGCCGCCAACAGCCAATATGCGCTGGCGAAAGCGAACGGCAAGCAGGATTTCACACTCTCGGGCAATTACTCGCACGCCAACGGCATCAGTGGCGCCACTTGGTCGTTCAGTATTCCGCTTGCGATTTTTGACCGGAACCAGGGCAATATTGCGCAGACGCGCATTGCTATTCGCCAGGCAGAGCAGCAGCAGAAGGGTGCCCAGGGCCAAGCGCTGACAGACGTGAAAGATGCGTTTGAAGCTTTGCAGGAGAGTGCGCGCATAGCTCAGCTCTATAAATCCGGCTATCTCGAGGTAGCGCAAAAGAGCCGCGATATTAGTGAGTACGCCTACCGTCGTGGCGCCCTGGCCTTGCTCGATTTTCTGGACGCCGAACGCAGCTATCGCGCCACGCAGCTCGCCTACCGCCAGGCGGTTGCAGCTTATTTGGTTGCGCTGGAGCAGCTTCGCCAAGCGGTGGGGACCAGGGAATTGCTCTGATCCTGCAGTTCTCACCTTCGCCGCGCGAGAGTCGAATTGCTGTAAAAATTCAAATCGGAAAGTGGAATCGATGAAAAAGGCAGAAGTCCGCGCCCGTATCGAGGAAATCGGCATCATCCCGGGCATTCGCGTATCTACGCCCGAACGCGCGCGTTTCGCCGCGGAAGCGGTCAACCGTTCCGGTATTCCCATCGCGGAGATCACCATGACTGTGCCCGGCGCAATCGAAGTGATTTCGCATCTGGCCAAAAATTTCCCGGAAATGGTTGTTGGCGCGGGAACCGTTCTGGATGCCGAAACAGCGCGGCGCTGCCTCGGCGCTGGCGCAACCTTCCTGACGAGTACGGGATTGGTCCCGGAAGTTGTGGAATTCGCATTGAAGAACGACGCGGTCGTCTTCCCGGGCGCCATGACTCCCACCGAGGTCATTGCGGCGTGGAAGACGGGCGCTGACTTCATCAAGATTTTCCCTTGCGGGCCACTGGGGGGCCCTGCCTACATTCGAGCGTTGAAGCTCCCTTTTCCCCAAGTGCCCTTGATTGCCACCGGCGGCGTCAATCAACATACCGCCGGAAGTTTCATCCTGAACGGGGCCACGGCCCTGGGCATCGGAGCAGAGTTGATCAACCCGGAGGGTCTCCCATTGATGCAGGAAGAACAGATCCGTGAACTGGCGCGTAGATACTTGGCAATGGTGAAATCAGCCCGCGCGCAAAAGAACGGAGGCTAACCAATATGAGAAACAAACTGGTCATCGCCTGCGGGCTAGGCGTTCTGGCAAGCACGTTGCCACCACTGCACGGTCAGGAAGGCCCTAAACAATCGTTCGAAGTATCCAGTACGGAGCGCCTGAATTTCCCGCCGGGCGGTACCATTTTCGTGGACAATTCATACGGTTACTTGACTGTGGAAGGATGGGACGAGCCGGAGGTTGAGGTCGCCGTAATCAAGTCGACCAATAGCTTTTACCAACCTAACCAGAAGGAGCAAGCGGAGCAACGTTTCAACAAAGTGCGCGTGGCAACCGAACGGCGCTCCGCCAAGGCGCTGGCGATCTCAACTATTCTTGCTTCCCGTCACAGCAAGGCTGGCGTCACGCTGGAATATCGAATCCTGGTACCACGCAACTCTAGTCTGGTGGTACGTCACGACAACGGCTACGTATGGGTGAGCGATATCACGGGCGACCTCGAGGTGAAAAGCCACACTGGCGACATGATCGTGATGCTGCCCGATCCGGGTCCATACGCGATCGATGCCAGAAGCAGAATGGGCAGCGTCTCTTCGGATTTCGTGGGCAAATTCGCCAACCGATTCGTGCTGGGTACGCACTTTGCCCGCGCGGGCGAGGCCCCCTCGCGTCGTATCTATCTACGCACGGGTCGCGGATGCATCACGATCAAGCAGGGTCCGCCATCCCCTCCCGTTCACCAATAACTAGGCTGCCGTCGAGCGGTCTCGTACCTGAGGAGCGTCTTTCTCCTGGATGGTACTAATCGCACACTTCTAATCCATGCTAAGGATAGGACCTTCCTATTTTGGTACTGTTAAAACCAAGTTCTAGTATTGACCGCTGCGAGAAAAGCATCTATATTGCGAGATGTACGTGGTTGAACAGCGGAGATCTGCCCGTTTCGAGTTGCACCTGCCCCTCCGGGTCCTGCGGACCGGGGTTAGTCGTATTTCTCACGATTCGTTAACGCGGAACATCAGCTCGGGTGGCGTTTTGTTCACGTCTGAAGTCGATGCTCCCATCGGCGGTGCCATCGAATACGTGGTCACGCTCAGCACGGAACCGGAACGTCAGGTGGATTTGCGATGTTTCGGCAAAGTGGTGCGCCTCGAAAGGTCCCCTTCAGAGCCTCAGAATCCCAGTTATCTCATCGCGGCGACCGTGGATCGCTATCAACTCGTTCGCCGCGAGTCGTAGTGCGGTCGTGCGTCAGTCCAGTGGGCAGCGCAATCGGTTAGCAAAAGCCCTCACCTCGGCCGTTGCGCCGTTCTGATGCCGGCGCGAGATGTGAACCCTAAAAACTACTGTATAGACTCGCCACGCCTGCTGCGGTCAGCGGCTGGCTGTAAATGCGAATGTCGTCGAGAATCCCGTTAAAGGGCATGAATGCGGATGTTTCCTTGCCGATGTTTACCGGTACGGAGGCTTGACAGAGGCCTGCGGTGGCAGCAGGAGTGGAGCTGTCCAGAGCGCCGTTGATATAGAGAGACTCTGTCGCACCGTCAAAGGTAAACACAACATAATTCCACGCGTTTAGCACCAGCGAACCTGCACTATTGGCTGCAAACTTTGTTGCGCAATCGTTTGCCCAGATTGCATAGCGAACCTGCATCGTGTTCGGCACGATATAGAGCCCGTAGTTCCGGTTGTTTCCAGACACATCCTCTTTAACCAACAGCGGTTGATAGCCGGCCTTTACTTGTTTCGGGTAGACCCATAGCCCGATCGTGAACTGATTCAGCCGCAGAGAAGCAGAGTCAGGAATGGTGATCTGGCTATTGACTCCGTTGAAACTGCCCGCTGTCCCGAGCTTTCCTCCAACTCCCATGGTTGGGCAAGCACTGCCGGAACAGGCGCCGGTATTCAAATTGCCCGAAGCATCCGCAAACGACTTGACGCCGGAAGCTTCATCCAGCCTCCAGTAGGCGGCTAGAGGAGCGTACAGACTCGATACGCTGGCGCTGGTCAATGGCTGGTTGTAAATCCGGACGTCGTCCATCAACCCGCTAAACGGCACGAACGCGGATGTTTCCTTGCCCAGCTTCACTGGAACCGCCGCTTGACACAGGGACGCGGCGGGAGCGGCGTTGGAGCTGTCGAGCACGCCGTTGAGATAAAACCTCTCCGTCGTCCCGTCATAGGTAAACGCGATATGGTTCCAGGTATTCAGCGCAAGATGGCCGGAGCTGTTAGCCGCGAACTTTGTTGCACAGTCGCCCGCCCAGATCGCGTATCTCACCTGCATGGTGTTCGGCGCGATATAGATGCCGTAGTTACGGTGGTTGCCGGCGGAGTCTTCCTTGGCAATCAACGTCTGGTAATTGTTCGTTATCTGTTTCGGATAGACCCAGAGCACGATCGTGAGCTGATTCAGACGCAAGGAGGCGGAATCCGGAATCGTGATCTGATTGTTTGTTCCATTGAAGCTCGCCGCCGTTCCAACCTTTCCTGCAACTCCCACGGCGGGGCAAGAGCCGCTCGTGCAAGAGCCGGTGTTTGCATCGCCTGAAGAGTCGCCGAACAACGTGGCGCTGAAGGGTTCGTCGAGCTTCCAATACCCGGCTAGCGGCCCGCCGGACGTCATGGCGCTGAAGCTGGCAGTCACCGCATGGGGCGCGGACATCATCAATGGTTGTGGGTTGGTGGAACCAGTCAGGTCGCCCGCGAAATTCGAAAACTGAAAGCCCGCGTTGGCTCCCGCTTGCACCTGCACGGGTGTCCCTCCGGGGTAGTAGCCATCGCCCGTGGGCGAAGCTGGATTGGCCACTACAGTTCCACCGATACCCGGCGAAGCCGCCAGCGTTAGCAGGTACTCCGGGTTGAACGTCGCGGTGTAGGTGATGGCTGTACCGGCAGCCGGCGCAGTAATGACATGGGAGATTGCGAGATTGTCGCTCCAGCTTACCCAGCGATAGCGCGTTCCTGTTCCTCCGCTTTGCGGGTTGGTGATGATCGCCAGCGTATGCTGCGATCCGGGAGCCCATCTGGAGAACGTCTGTGGAACGGGGTACGTAATGCCGTCGACCTGGAAGCGCAAGCCAGAAGGATTGGTGGTCACCGTCGCAGTCACCACCCCGGTGAAATTGCCGGTCACCGATCGCGGCGCGGACATGACCACCGTTTGCGGATTGCCGGTACCAGTCAGGTCGCCCGAAAAGTTCCCAAACAGAAAGCCAGGGTTAGCTGTCGCGGTCACCTGCACCGATGTCCCGCTGTTGTAGTAACCGTCGGTCGAAGTTGGATTGGCCGCCAGCGTTCCGCCGCCGCTAGGGGAAGCGGCGAACGTCAGCAGGTACTGCGTGGTGAAGTTGGCCGTGTAGGTGGTGGCTGTGGCCGGAGCGGTGATCTGGTGCGTAATGGGTAAACCGTCGCTCCAAGTCGCAAAGACATAGCGCGTTCCCGCCGCTCCGCTTTGCGGGCTGGCAACCGCCAGCGTGTGCATCGATCCGGAAGCCCAACTGAACGTCTGTGGACTGGTGTACGGGGTCCCATCCACCGTAATACTGCGACCCACGGGATTGGTGGTCACGGTCATCGCTGTCGGCGAAGAGAAGTTGGCAGTCACCGTGCGCGGCGCGGACATGGCCACCGTTTGCGGGTTGGTGGAACCGGTCAGGTCGCCCGAGAACGTCGAGAATGTAAACCCGGAGTTGGCCGTCGCCGTCACTTGCACCGGGGTCCCGCTGGCATAGAAGCCGTCGGGCGAGGTCGGATTGGCCGCCACCGTTCCGCCATTGGCTGGCGAAGCGGCAAGCGTCAGCAGGTACGACGAGCTGAAGGTCGCCGTGAAAGTGGCGGTCTGGCCCGCCGCCGGTGCGGTAACGGTGTGCGATTGGGCTCCGCTGTCGCTCCAGCTCGAGAAGGTAGCATGTGTGCTCGCTGTGTTCTGTGGACTGGCCACGTTCACCGTGTGTTGTGACCCGGCTGTCCAGTTGAAAAACTGCGGCGCCGTGAGTGTGGTGCCGTCCACGATGATTTGCAGTCCCGGCGGGCTGGTGGTCACCGTGACATTCTGCGAGAAGTTCACCGTCGTGACCTGGTCATTGGTCACAACCACGCCGCTCACAGTTCCGGTGAATGCCGGTGACGCCCGCGTCGCTGTGACAGTGTACGTTCCCGCCGGCAGTCCGATCGTCGAAAAGTTGCCGCCGGCATTCGCGATGGCGCCCGCCGAAAAACCAGCGCCTGTTATGGTGATCACCGCGTTGGCAACCGGATTGTTGCTGCTGTCCAAAACCGTTCCGCTAATGGCGCCCTCCTTCGCCATCGCGATGTCTACTGTTGTGTTCCCGCTGGCGCCCACGCTCTGAGACGTTACTGTTGTGCTGACGCCGTACATGGTTGAGGCCTGGAGGTTGTACGTTCCGGGAGGCACAGTCAACGAGTATTTGCCGCTGGAATCGGTGGCGGCTTCAGCCTGGATCAGTCCGGAAGAAAGGGCTTCCACCACCGCGCCGGCAATGGG
>Ga0335070_10002912_pt1 | contig 19935 bp, 14 predicted proteins | sample Lox_Sample_13_FD_206722 | JGI IMG/M metagenome (GOLD analysis project Ga0335070, IMG submission 206722) | Soil microbial communities from Loxahatchee National Wildlife Refuge, Florida, United States - Lox_Sample_1.3 | ecosystem: Environmental > Terrestrial > Soil > Wetlands | place: USA... | reverse complement strand
ACGCCGGCGATCATATCGAAGCGACACTGAAAACGGACGGCAAAGAGGAGAAGTGCGCGACAAGTTTCCTCTGCGGGTGCGACGGTGCACACAGCGCGGTCCGCGAGGGCTTGAAGTTGAAATTCCCTGGCGGAATTTACGAGCAGATGTTTTTCGTCGCAGATCTTGCCGCGGACGGAGCTCCCGCGAACGGCGACGTAAATTTCTTTCTCGGAACCCATCAATTGTGCCTTACCTTTCCGATCCGGACGACCGGTATGGTGCGGCTGATCGGAATTCTGCCGCGAGAAGTAGCGGGCCGCGAAAACGTCGTCTTCGACGACATCCGCGAGCACTTTGAGAAAATGCTTTCGCTCCACGTGCACAAAGTGAACTGGTTCTCGACCTATCATGTCCATCATCGGGTGGCCGAGCACTTCAGGCTGGGCCGCGTATTCCTGTCCGGCGACGCGGGTCACGTGCACAGTCCGGCCGGCGGTCAGGGCATGAACACCGGCATTGGCGACGCGGTCAATCTTTCGTGGAAATTGGCGGCCGTGCTTGCGCGAAAGGCCGACTATTCGCTTATCGATACCTACGAGACCGAGCGGATCGCGTTTGCCCATTCGCTGGTATCGACCACCGACAGATTGTTTCGCGCCGTCGTGCAGGAAAATCTCGCCGGCGAAATTGTGCGGTCCATTTTGTTTCCCCATGTGATCCCGTTCTTGATGGGGTTTTCGCCAATTCGCAGCTCGCAATTTCGCCTGATCTCGCAGACCCGAATCAGTTACCGGCACAGCCCGCTCAGCGAAGGAAACGCCGGCGACGTGCGAGGCGGAGATCGTCTGCCGTGGGTGGAAACGGACGATGGCGCTAATTTCGCGCCGCTCACATCGCTCGACTGGCAGGTTCATGTTTACGGGCAGGCCAGCCAGGCATTGCGCCGGGCGGCGTCGGACGCAAACCTCGCTCTGCATGAGTTCGCATGGAAGGCCCCGGCGGAGCATGCGGGCCTGGAGCGTGACGCCCTGTACCTGGTCAGACCCGACGGGCACATAGCCCTCGCCAATTCCAAGCAGGACGTGGAGAAGCTCCGACAGTTTTTGTCCAAATTCAAGATCACGCCGTTCCATGCCACTTCATCGGCGAATAACTGATGCCGCACGAAAGTCCGGGCAGCAGCCATATGTAGTACCTAGTGAGGATCATCTCACCCGCCTGAGAGCGAGGTCGAAAGGAAGAAGGAAGGAAAGAGCGACTATGGGAGGCCGTGCTCAAGCATTGCGTAACATTCTGCCACAATGGGCAAAGCGATCAGGACGCGCAGTACAAAGACGCTTGTGGGACTGGCCGATGGTTAACTTAGGTTGGCGCCCGGCACGCACGATTCCGCTCGCCAAAGTCTATTTCCAGGGTGACTACGGGTACGAAGAGGAAACCGATATCAAAACGGCCCTGGAGAAAGTGTATGCACATTCAACTGCGTCACTTGAGCGTCTTGCTACCCTATGGCTCCAGGTTCGCTATCTCGACAGATACGCCATCAGGGGCGACCTGGTCGAGTGCGGCGTTTGGAAGGGAGGAGCAGCCGGTATGATGGCGCTCGCCCACATGCGTTCCGGCGAACCATACCGCAAGCTCCAGTTGTTCGACAGTTTCAAGGGTATGCCTGAGCCGAAAGCGGAGTTCGATGGTTCTCTGGTCCTGAACTACGCGAACGGCAACGGCGCGCTGCGGCCAATCGGACAGTTGGAGGCCTCGGTGGCCGACTGCGAGGATCTCTTGTTTCAACGGATCGGCTACCCTGAGGACCTTGTTCAGTTTCACGAGGGATGGTTCCAGGATACGCTCCCGCGCGACGCCGGTTCGGTCGGCGACGTTTCGCTCCTGCGCATAGCGGCAGACTGGTACGAGTCAACCGTGCTGGCCCTTCAATACTTGTATTCGAAGGTGGCATCGAAGGGCGTAGTGATCATCGCAGACTACGGTACGTTTGAAGGGGCGCGCCGTGCGACCGACGAATTCCTGGCGCGGCTTTCGGAACCGATCATGCTTCATCACATCGACGCTGACGGGCGCTACTGGATCAAGCCTTAGCGTTTCAATCAACGTTGGTGTTCCGATCGGCAAGGCTCGTGCTGGCGGCCGATGAAATTCGCGACGCTCAGTTGAAAGCTGTGCCGGAGGATTTCTCGCAGATGGGCCCTGATGGAATGAGAGAACCGGCCGTGGGCGGTTTTTATTGTCCGTCCGCGGGTATACATTTGTGCGGATCGAGTTTCGGTGCGGCGCCCGCCCAGGCGCAGCGCGGCAGGGAAAAACCGACTGTGCAGGCGATAAGGCTCAGGGGATTCCAGGACACGATGGGCGCGCAGGCGCGCAGCCTCACCGCGGTCGAGGACTGCGCGCGCCGCGTGGCCGAGCGCCACAATGTCAGCGAGATCCGCATCCCGGCGCTCGAGCGGCTCGAACTCTTCCAGCACTCGAGCGGCGAGACCTCGGACATCGTGGAAAAGCAGATGTACTCGTTCGTCGACCGCGACGAAGCCGAGACCACCATTGCGCTTAGGCCCGAGGGCACGCCCGGCGTGGTGCGCGCTTATATCGAAGCCGGGCTCGACCGCAGCGATCCCGAGCAGCGCTTTTACTACGTTGGCCCGATGTTCCGGCGCGAGCGTCCGCAGAAGGGGCGCTTTCGCCAATTTTCGCAGTTCGGGGTGGAGATTTTCGGCCGCCCCGACCCGGCCACGGACGCGGAGCTGATGCTGATGGTCGACGAGCTGCGCCGCGAACTGGGGCTAGAGCTCATGTTCGAGATCAATTCGCTCGGAGACGCCGAATGCCGTCCGCGCTACCGCCACGCGGTGCTGGAATATGGCCGCGCGCATCTTGGGGAGCTGTGCGAGGACTGCCGCCATCGCCTGGAGCGCAATCCGCTCCGCCTGCTCGACTGCAAAATCGACGTCAAGCTGGCCGAAGCTGCGCCCAAGAGCCGGGATTATCTCTGCGACAACTGCCGCGCCCATTTCGCGACCGTGCGCGAGCTCCTGACCGACGCCGGCGTACCCCACGCGGTCAATCCGCGCCTGGTGCGCGGGCTCGACTACTACACCCGGACCACGTTCGAGGTTACTTCGACCGCGGTCGGCGCGCAGAGCGCGGTCGCGGCGGGCGGGCGCTACGACGGCCTCGTCGAATCGCTGGGCGGCGCCGCGGTCGCCGGCACCGGCTTCGCGATCGGCGTCGATCGCCTCGCGTTGGCTCTGGACGCGGCTCATTTCGCTTCGCGCGCCGACGCGGCGCTGGCCGCGCTCGGCGATGCCGCGATGCGCCGCGCGATGACGCTCGCGGCCGAGATGCGCGCGGCAGGGCTGCGGGTCGAGCTGCTTTCGCCGGGCCGCGGGCTCAAGGCGCTGATGCGGCGCGCGGACAAGATCGGCGCGCGCTACGCGGTGATTATCGGCGACAACGAACTTGCGAGCGCCACGGTCGCGCTCCGCGACTTGAAGACCAGCACGCAGAGCGAGGTTGCGCAGGCGGATCTGATTGCGGCGCTGAGCGCCGCGGGCGCCAACCGCCGTGCGTGATGAAACGCTCGCGCGTCATGACTATTCCGTAGCTCGCCCCGCGCAGGTATTCTTCCACGGACGTAATTCGATGGCTGCTCCGTACGAATATTCGCCGCTGCCGCCCTGGCCGCGCACCGACTATTGCGGCGCGCTCCGCGCCGCCGATGCCGGGAGCGAGGTTGCGCTTTGGGGATGGGTTGCGTCGCGCCGCGACCACGGCGGCTTGATCTTCATCGATCTGCGCGACCGCGAGGGCATCCTGCAGCTCGTTTTCAACCCGGCCACGGCGGCCGCCGCGCACGAGGTCGCGGGGCGCGCGCGCTCGGAATATTATCTGGCCGCGCGCGGCAAGGTCGTGATGCGCGCGGAAGGCGCGGTAAACGCCGAGCTTGCGACGGGGACGGTGGAAATCGCCGTGACCGAGGCGCATATCCTCAACAGCTCGCAGCCGCCGCCGTTTCCGATCGATGCGGAGGGCACCGCCGAAGATATCCGCCTGCGCTACCGCTACCTCGATCTGCGGCGGCCCGCGATGCAGCGCAATCTCCGCCGGCGGGCGCTCGCGGTGCAGGCGACGCGCTCCTATCTCGACGGCGCCGGCTTCGTCGAAATCGAAACTCCGATCCTCTGGCGCGCAACGCCCGAAGGCGCGCGCGACTACCTGGTGCCGAGCCGCGTCAACCCGGGCCGCTTTTACGCGCTGCCCCAATCGCCGCAGCTGCTGAAGCAGCTCCTGATGATGGGCGGCTTCGACCGCTACTATCAGATCGCGCGATGCTTTCGCGATGAGGACTTGCGCGCGAATCGTCAGCCCGAGTTCAGCCAGGTAGATATCGAGCTGACCTGTCCGCGCGTTGACGACGTGGTGGCGACGGGCGAGGGCATGATGGCGGAGATCTATCGCCGCGTGCTCGGGATCGAGCTCAAGACGCCGTTTTTGCGGCTTTCCTATGCCGAGGCGATGGAGCGGTTCGGGATCGACAAGCCCGACTTGCGTTTCGGGATGGAGCTCAAGAACCTGAGCGCCGCGTTTTCCGGAACTCAGTTCAAGGTCTTTGCCGAAGTGCTGGCGCGCGGCGAGAGCATCTATGGAATCGTCCTTCCCGCGGCGCATCAGCTGAGCCGGCGCGAGCTCGACGAGATGGCCGAGGGCGTGCGCACGCGTTACGGGTTTGGCCTCGCGTACGCGAAAGCGGCGAGCGACGGATGGCAGGGGCCGATCGCGCGCCATCTGAGCGACGCCGAGCGCGCGCAGGCCGCGGAAACGGCAGGGCTCGCCGCCGGCGACACGCTGCTGATGGTGGCGGGGGAAGCCGGGCGGGTACGCCCGATCCTCGGCGATTTGCGCCTGCAGCTCGGCGGCAAGTTCAAGCTGCGCGAGACGGGCGAGCTCAAGTTTCTGTGGGTGATCGAATTTCCGCTGTTCGAGTACGACGAGGAAGAGAAGCGGATGGTTGCGGTAAACCACCCGTTCACCGCGCCGCATCCCGGCGATCTCGAATTGCTGGACTCCGCGCCGCTCAAGGCCCGTGCGCTCGCCTACGACATGGTGCTCAACGGCGAAGAGCTGGGCGGCGGCTCGATTCGTATTCATAACCCCGAGCTTCAGCTCAAGGTGTTCGGGCTGCTCGGCTTCCCGCGCGACGAAGCGATGCTCAAGTTCGGCTTTCTGCTCGAGGCGTTGGGCTACGGCGCGCCGCCGCACGGGGGCATCGCGTTCGGCGTGGATCGGATTGCGATGCTGGTGAGCGGTACAGACTCGCTGCGCGAAGTGATGGCTTTTCCTAAGACGCAGAAGGCGGTCGATCTGATGAGCGGAGCGCCCTCGGAGGTCGATCCGCGCCAGCTGCGCGAACTGTCAATCAAGGTGACATCGTGAGAATTCCTTTGCCGGCCGCCTACGCGCTCGCGCTCGCTCTGACGCTGACGGCGCCCGCATGCAGCAGCAACAGCACCAGCAGTCTTTCGCCGAGCCAGATGTGGCACGGCACGGTCGAATCGCTGCCCCTGGTCGGAAAGGACCCGTCGCTCGAGCTCCATTCGGTCCGCGCCATCCGCACGGTCAAGGTCCATCGCGTCGCCGTGATGCCGCTCATCGATCATCCCAACGCCACCGGCGAGCCGATCGAGGACGGCGCGGCCGAATCGATCACGGCCGACGTCTGGGGCCGCATGACCCTGGTTTCGGGATGGGAAGTAGTGCCCGAATCCGACGTCCGCGGAGTGATGCAACAGCTGCCGCCGACCACGCTCGCCAACATGCAGGACAACGCGATGAAGCTCGGCCGCCAGCTCTCCGCCGACGCCGTGGTTTACGGTACTGTGACCCGCTACGAGGAGCGCGTGGGTAGCGACTACGCGGCCAAGAGCCCGGCGGCGGTCGCCTTCGCGCTCCACCTGGTCGACGTTCACAACGGAGTCGTGCTGTGGACCGCGCGTTACGCGCGCCAGCAGGAGGCGCTGACGCAGAACATCTTCAACGTCGGCAATTTCCTCGCCAACCGCGGGCGCTGGGTGCACGCCAACGATCTTGCGCAGCGCGGCGTCGAGGAGTCGCTGGACGACCTCGGATCCAAGCTCGGCTATACGCTTCCGGTTTCGCAGCCGATGGCGCCGACGATGGGTGCGGACTAGGCTTTTTCAGCAGCCCCGTTAGAAATTTTTTCGACGCTCGCGTAGGGCAAAGGGCCGACGCGTCAGATGCCCGGGTTTTTATTCCCACGGTGAGCGCGGCTTCATCCTGAGCGCCGCGGCCACCGCCGGATGCGCGATATGGCCGCCGAAAGTGTTGACTCCGTGGCGCAAAGCGGCGTTGCGCGTCCCCGCCTCGAGCACGCCGCGGTCAGCCAGTTCCAGCGCGTAGGTCAGCGTCGCATTGGTCAGCGCGTAAGTCGAGGTGTGCGGCACGATCGCCGGCATATTAGTTACGCAATAGTGAACCACGCCCTGGGCGACATAGATGGGCCGGCGATGGCTGGTCGGGCGCGAGGTCTCGGACAATCCGCCCTGGTCGATCGAGAGATCCACCAGCGCCGCGCCGCGTTTCATCCGCGCGACCATCGCCCGCGTCAGGAGGTGCGGCGTGCGCGCGCCGGCGACCAGCACGGTGCCGATCACGAGGTCGGCGCTCAACAACTGCTCCTCCAGCGTCGCCCGGTTTGACATCAGCGTCGTAACGCGCCCGCCGAGCATCTCGCCGAGATAGCGCAGGCGGCTCGGATTGACATCGAGGATGGTCACTTCGGCTCCCACGCCGGCCGCGACCCGCGCCGCATTGGAGCCTGCGATTCCTCCGCCGAGGACCGCCACCCGTCCCGGCCGCACGCCTGAAGCGCCGCTCAGCAGCACGCCGCATCCGCCGTTCTGCGCCTCCATGCACCATCCGCCGACCTGCACCGCGAGACGCCCGGCCACCTCGCTCATCGGTGCGAGCAGCGGCAGGCTCTGGTCTTCCAGTTGCACCGTCTCGTACCCGAGCGCAGCCGTGCCGCGCCGCACGAGCTCGCGCGCAAGCGCTGGCTCGGCCGCCAAGTGAAGATAGGTGAAGAGCGCGAGGTCGCTGCGCAAGAAGCGGAATTCGGAGCGCTGCGGCTCCTTGACCTTGAGCACCATCCGCACGCGTTCCCATACCGCGGCCGCCGATCGCACGATCTGTGCGCCCGCCGCGCTGTACTCGCGGTCGCTGAAGCCGCTGGCCGCGCCGGCGCCGCTCTGAATCAGCACGCGATGGTTACGGCTGCGAAAGGCGGCGGCGCCGGCCGGAGTCAACGCCACGCGCCGCTCGTCAGGTTTTATCTCAGCGGGTACTCCGACGATCATGTTGGACAGTGTCGGTTGGCAGTCCCCTCGATCCGCGCGGGCAACCTATGGGTCTGTTCCGGCGTGCTCTCGTTAGCTGGCAAACGAGCCTTCCTCCTTCGCATAGTCCCGCTAGATCATTTGGTCTTCGATAGCAAGCGGGAAGCGTTCTCCTCATCTTGGGACACATGTGCCTCAGCCTTCGGCGGCCAAGAGAGATGGCGCGTGTTGAGACAGCCGTTTGTCTCGAAACGCTCCAGCCCCTAAAGCGTCTTTAAAGGCTGCGACTTTCCTGAGCTGCGGCTCATAATGAGCGCGCGCCGGGCTGCACGGTTCTTGCATCCCGACCCCTTCGACGCGTCCGGCCCCGCACGCTCTTGAGTGCCTAAGGTGCGACCGGGTCGGGCAGGAGCAGGATTTCGACCATGAAGCAGCTCATCATTCTGGCGTACCGGCTGCTCGTCAGCGACAGGGGCAAGTACACCGCGCTCCTGGTGGGCACGACATTTTCGGTCTTCCTGATCTTCCAGGTGACTTCGACCTTCGCGGGCATCCTTACCAAGGCATCGGCGACGGTGATCAATATCGGGGCGAAGATGTGGGTCATGGATCCCGCCGCCACAAACACGGTGTTTGGAAGCATTCCGATGCCTGATTACGTCCTCGACGCCGTGCGCAGTATCAACGGCGTCAGGTACGCCGTCCCTCTCTCGGTGGGCTCGGCCCTCCTCAAGCTGCAGGACGGGACCTATCAGTCAGTGACGGTAATCGGGCTCGACGATACCAGTTTGCTCGGGAGACCTGAATTGATTCAGGGAAATATTGACAGCATTTTTGCCGAAAACGGCTTTATCGCGGTGAAAGACGAGGAATTTCCCAAGCTCGAGAACCCGACCATCGGAACTACATTCGAGCTGAACGAACATCGCGGCAAGATCGTCGGTATCGCCAAGGTTCCTACCGGGGCGCTCTTCGGAACACCGACGCTCTACACTACTTATTATAGGACGCTTCAGTACATTCCGTCCTATGCGTTCACCATCTCATACATCCTGGTCGAGCCAAAGTCGATGTCCGACATCCCGTATATCAAGCAACAGGTAGCGGATCTCGGTTATCTCGCTCTGACCAATCAAGAGTTCCAGAACGGGATTTCGGACTATCTGATGTATAAGACCTCGATCGGCACCAACACGCTGCTGATGACGGTGATCAGCTTCCTGGTGGGGCTCTCCATCTCCGGCCAGACCTTTTACACGTTCATCGTCGAGAACCTCGAACACTTCGGCGCGCTGAAAGCCATGGGCGCCAAGGGGCGCGAACTGGTTTACGTGATCCTGTTCCAGGCCGGATTCACCGCACTGGTCGGCTACGGTTTGGGCATCGGCCTGGCGACACTTCTCATAACCGCAGCCAAGCTGAGACTGCCCGAATATTCCTCCCGCGTGACCTACACTAATCTGGTCCTGGCGTTTCTTCTGGTGCTGATGATCGCGAGCGTTTCGGGTTACGCGGGGGTGCGCCGAGTCCTTAAGATCGAACCGTTCGACATCTTCCGAGGCTGAGATGCCGAAGGCCGCAATCACAGCTGACAAGCTCAACAAGTGGTTTGGCGAAGGCGAAGCCCGAACCTATGCCGTCAAAGAGGCCAGTTTCGAGGCGTACTGGGGCGAGATGCTCTATATCGTGGGACCGTCGGGCAGCGGCAAGACGACACTGCTCAGCATTATCTCGGGAATTCTGCGGCCGAACTCGGGTACGGTTACGGTTGACGGGCGGGAGCTGTGGACCTTGCCGGACGATGAAATCGCAGAGTTTCGGCTGCACACGGTCGGCTTTGTGTTTCAGGACTATCACCTCTTCCCGCGCCTGACGACGGCGGAAAACGTGGCGATCCCGCTCATTCTTCAGAAACGTCGCTGGGACGAGGCTCTGAAGGCTGCGGCTCGATGCCTGGAGATCGTGGGTCTTGGCGACAAAGGGAAGCTTTTGCCGATCAAGCTCAGCGGCGGAGAACAGCAGCGGGTCGCCATTGCGCGTGCGATCGTGCATCAGCCCGAAATTCTGGTCTTCGACGAGCCCACGGCCTCACTGGATGGAGAGACCGGACGCAAAATTGTCTCTTTCGTCAAGACCGAAATTCTAACGCCGCAGCGCTGCATCCTGATGGTGACCCACGACAGCAGGATTTTCGAGTTCAGCAACAGGATCATGGGAATGGAAGACGGACGAATTGTCGGCTTCGGGCAGGGGGTTGCCCATGAGGCCTAGGATCGAGCTTGTGCTCGCGTTGTTCGGGCTCCTTGCAGGGATGACGGGGGCCTATGTCTACGGGCTGCGCGCGGCGCCGCAGCGGCCGGCGTTCAGTCCGGCGGCAAACCCCTACGCGAAAGGCGTGTACGCCGAGGGCATGGTCGAGACCTATCAGAACAGTGGCGAGAACATAAATATCTTTCCGAATATATCCGGCACCATCGTCGCCATCCCCGTCCACGAGGGTCAATGGGTCCGTAAGGGGACCGTGCTGATGCGCCTTGACGACTCAGTCCAAAAGGCGACCGCAGAATATAACAAGGCTCAGATAGGGTACGCGCGCGCCCAACTCAAGACTACGCGGGACGAACTCGCGAAGGACGAGGTCTCCTACCGACTGGATCCTAAGTCGATAAGCACGTACACCCTCGACGACGCAATAAATGCAGTTGGGGTGGCGGCACGCAATGTCGAAGTTAATGTGAGGAATTATAACTCAGCAAATGCCCTGCTTGCCTGGTATACGATCAGGGCGCCATGCGACGGCGGGGTTCTCGCAATCCAGGCGGCAGTTGGCAGCTACGTACTTACGTCCCAAGGCACCTACGATACGTACACCCAGGGCTTCGCCCCCATCATCGTGATGGGCCGGTCCGCAGAGGCCGAAGAATACCTCAGTGTCCGCAGCTATATCGACGAAATACTGATTCACAGGCTCAAGTTCGGACCGCAGATGAAGGCGCGGATGCTCATCCGCGGAACCAACATCAGCGTGCCGCTCGAATTTGTCAGGGTGCAACCTTATGTGTCGCCAAAGATTGAACTGTCCGATGAGAGACTCGAAAGAGTCGATGTGCGCGTGCTGCCGGTAATATTCAGGTTCTCACGGCTAAAGGATCTGCCGGTCTATCCGGGTCTGCTCGTCGATGTTTACGTTGCCGAAGAATAGCCGGCTCCGGAACACCCGCACGCGTGCAGGCCGACTGAAAAGCACTCTCGGCCTGATGTTGCTTTCGTGCAGTCTGGGGGCCTGCGCGGTCGGTCCGGATTTTGTGCGTCCCGGCGCGCCGGCATCGCAGCGCTACGTTCAGACCGAGGAACCCGCCACTACCGTTGCCGCAAACGGTGTGGCCCAGCACCTCGAGCAGGGCGCGCCGATCCCCGATGAGTGGTGGCGGCTGTTCAATTGTCCGAAGCTGGACGCGCTGGTAATCCAGTCCTTCGCCCACAATCCCACCGTGGAGGCCGCGCATGCCACGCTGCGTGAGAGCGAGGACAATCTGCGCGCCGGGTACGGCATCTTCTTCCCGCAGCTGAGCGCGGGTTTTCAGCCGACACGCCAGCAATTTTCGCCCACTCGTTTCGGCTCGAATACGGCGCCATCGATCTTCAGTCTCTATACGCTGTCGGCGACGATCACGTACGTGCTCGACGTTTTCGGCGGCCAGCGGCGGACGGTGGAGGGCCTGCGCGCCCAGGTCGATGTCCAATACCAGAACAAGCGCGGCACCTATCTCACCTTGTCGGGCAACGTCGTGAATGCGGTCGTCGCCGAGGCCGCATACCAGGCCGAGATCCAGGCGACGCAACAGCTCATCGGATTCCTGCAGGAGCAGGAAAGCATCACCGCCGCCCAGGCGAACGCCGGCGTTGTTCCCTTTTCAAACCTTCTGAGCATCCAGACCGAGCTCGCAACGAACGAGGCAACTCTGCCGCCGCTGCGCCAGCAAGTCGCCCATACGGTCCATCTGCTCTCCATCCTGGCTGGCCGGGAACCCGGCCAGGATTGGGCGCCGGCGGAAGTCGCCCTCTCGGAGCTTGGGCTTCCGCGCGACGTGCCGGTCAGCCTGCCGTCCGATCTGGTCCGCAAGCGACCCGATATATTGGCTGCCGAGGCGCAGCTGCACACCGCCAGTGCGCAGGTCGGAGTTGCCACCGCCGCGATGTTTCCGAGCTTCACGCTGAACGCCAACTACGGATGGAACAGCACGTCGCTCTCCAATCTGTTTGCGAATAATGCGGAGTTTTGGACCTTGGGGGCCGGCATCGCCACGCCTTTAATTCAGGGACCCACGCTATGGTATCAGCGAAAGGCCGCGATCGACGCGTATCAGCAGGCGCTCGCAAACTATCGGCAGACCGTGCTTGCGGCTCTTGCACAGGTGGCGGACGCGCTCGATGCACTGCAACATGACGCGCAGACACTGAACGCCCAGTCGCACGCGTTCAGCACGGCCGCGGAGCTGTTGCGACTGACGCAGATAAACTACAGCGCTGGAACGGTGAACTACGTCCAGGTGCTGATCGCGGACTACCAATACGAGCAGGCGAATATGGGATATATCCAGGCGATAGGCCAGCGTCTTCAGGACACGGCGGCGCTGCTTGTCGCGCTCGGCGGCGGTTGGCTATCGACGCGCGTGCCTTCCTCGCAGAGCGCGCTTTTCAACTGAACGCTCGGAACGGTCGCCGCGGAACTTTTGCAGCTATCGGTGGACCGAAGCCAGCTGACCAAACGGCGCAGGCTAAACCGTTCGTAGGGGCCGTACCGCCGCGATCTTTGCCAGTCGCAGGCATTCGCTCCATATAAAACTCTACCGGACATCCCGTCCGGAACTTGACAAGAGTATTTCTGCGCGGCGTGATGAAAGCACATGGATGCAAGAGCCATGTCGTCCAAGCGCGGCGCCGGCGCGCCCAAGGGCGATCTCCAGGGGGTGGATATGGAAGTTCCGCCGGGACTCAAGTACTCGAAGGAACATGAGTGGGTCATCGCCGATGAGGCGGTTGCGACGATAGGTATCACCGACCACGCGCAGGACCAACTCGGGGAAATTGTTTACCTCGAGCTGCCCGCGGTCGGCGAAAAGATCAGCAAGGACGATCCCTTCGGAGTGGTCGAGTCGGTCAAGGCGGTCTCGGATATCTATGCGCCCGTCAGCGGCACCGTGGTTGAGATCAACGAAGGCCTGCCCGAAAGCCCCGAAGTCATCAATGAAGACCCGTACGGCGACGGCTGGCTGATTAAGGTCCGCATCAGCGACCCCAGCGAACTCGAAGACCTGATGGACGCCGAAGAGTACGAAGATATGGTCGCCAGCGAGAAGGAATAGCGCCCAGGCCGCCGTCGCGTCAGCCGCCCTCGCTCGAAGGAGCGAGCGGCGCCGCGGCCGGATCGGCGCGCACGATTCGCAACTGGAAGTGCGAGGCGCCCGCGGGCGGAGAGGTAAAGACGATCACGAAAGGCGTGGTCGCCTGAGGCGCCAGAGTGAAGTTCTTCGGCGCGTCGAGCTTCTCGAAAAACTCTATCTCGTGCGGGGTCATTTCAGCCAGCGTCTTCGGCGTCGCACTGTTTCCGCAATAGACTGCCTGAGTGCGCAGCGGCGCCGCCCCGGATGCGGTCAGCGCTGCCTCGATCTGGACCGCTCCTAGCGCCGTCGAGGTGAGGTTCTCGGCGGTGCCGCTCACGACCAGCGCCTGTTGATTGCCCTTGAGCTTGACGTATTCCGCCTGCACCTCGCCGAGCGCGACGCGCCGGGCGGCGGAAATCTGCGGCTGGAGACCCGCGCCGACGATCGGTAACGCGCTCAGCAATCCCGCGCTCGGGATCGGTGCGCTCTGTATCACCATCGTTATAAGGCCGAAGCCGACGATCACCATCGCGAACAGTCCGAGAAAATAGCCGGCAGAATGGATCTTGTACGAGCTGTTGCGGAATTCCGCCTCGAGCCGGCGCGCCTGCGCGCTGACTTCCTCGGGCCGGATATGGTCCTCGAAATCCTGGTCTTCGTCCGCATCGAGCGGCTCGCTGCGGTCCTGCGTGTGGGCGAAAGGACGATCGAGTTGCGCGCCACTCTCGACGAGGTCGTCGTCGATATCCGATATCCGGATGCGTCGCTTGGGGCGGGACGGAGGCGTGGGCGGAAGGGCGGTATCGCCGACCTCCCATTTCTCTTCGGAATGGCTCTGCGATGGCGGTTCGACCGCATTGGGCTCGTCACTGAAATCGAAGGAGAGATTTGCTCCTGTCCGGTCGTCTTCATCGTCGACGATGTTGCCGAAGCGCCGCTGCAGGAGTTCCAGCGTGGCGTCGCGACCTTTTCGAATTGCTTGGGGAGCCCCCTTGGGAGACTCCTGCGAAGCCTCCGGGCGCGGCGTCTGCGGGGCGGCGGCCGCGCGGCGGCCGGCGATGCCGGCCAGGCGGGGTTGGAGCGTCTGCGCCGGTGGAGCCTCGGCTCGCGCCGGAGCTGAAGCAGCCGGCAAAGGCTCGGGCTGCGCCGGCTGCGGCTGCTGCGGGGCCGCGGCGGCCTCGTGCCCGGCAGGCGCTGCGGCGGGCGACTCGGCGCCGGCGTCCGTGTCTGCCGGAGACGGAGGCGGTCCAGGCGGCGTACTCGCCGCCACGTCGGTTTTGGCGGGCGGCGCAGATTTCGCCGCCGCCGCGGCGCGAGCGGCATCACCGCTCGCGCGCCGTGGCGTCTTCTGTCGCGGCTCGGCGCTGAATACATGGCCGCAACGCGAGCATTTGAACGTAGGCGTCTCGTCGGGCAGAATCCGTTCGTCGATTCTGTAGCGGGTGTTACAACTTGTGCACTGGATTTCGATCATCGCTTCCGCACCTCTTTCTCCGCGTGCCATTTACGCTAACACAAGCCCGCGCTTCGGACATCCCTTGATCGGACGGCGGCGCGTAGGCGGTTCGCAATGCGCGTGGCGCTGATCGCGCGGCGTTTCGACCCCGCCGGCGGCGGCACCGAACGCGATCTTGTCGTAACTGCACAGTGTCTCGTCGCCGCCGGACACGACCTGACCATCTACACCGCTGAAGCGCGCGGAGCGCCGGGGCGATGGCCTGTGGTTCAGGTTGGCTCGCGATGGCCAGGTGGTCCGTTTCGCCTGATGCGGTTTGCGTGGGACGCCCCGGCCCAGGCGCGGCGCGACGGCGCAGAACTGGTGCTCAGTTTCGCGCGCGCCGTGGGCGCCGACATCCTGCGCTCCGGCGGCGGCGCGCATAGCGTTTATCTGCGCGCGGCGCAGCGATGGCGCGGCAACTGGGCGGCGGCGGCCATGCGGCTGCGGCCGTACCATCGCGCCCAGATCATCGCCGAACGCGCGGCTTTCAAATCTCCGACGTTGCGCTGCACAATTGCGGTTTCAGAACTGGTGCGGAAGCAATTGATCGACGAGTTCGGTCTCGAGTCGGAAAAGGCGGTGACGCTCTACAACGGCGTCGATCTCGGACGCTTCCGTCCCGCAGGCCTCGGCGAGCGCGCCCGTTTTCGACAGATGTATGAAGTCGAGACCGGGGCTCCTGTGGTCGCGTTCGCGGGCCACGGTTTCGCGCGCAAGGGACTCGGCCCGTTGCTCGAGGCCTGGCCGGCGCTGAAATCGCATCCATTCCTGCTTGTCGCCGGCAGCGATCGCTCGGCGGTTCGCTATATCCGGATGGCTCATCGGTTGGGAATCGGCTCGCGCGTGCGGTTCCTCGGCGCGGTCGGCCAGATCGAGCAGCTTTTTCGCGCCGCCGACGCCTTTGCGCTGCCGTCGTTTTTCGAACCGTTCGGCAATGTCGCGATGGAAGCGATGGCCGCGGGGCTCGGGGTGATGGTCAGCGCGCAATGCGGCGTCGCCGAACTGCTACCGCCCGGGATGCGCCCGTTTGTGGTGAAAGATCCGGCCGACCCGGGCGAAATCGCCGAGCGCCTCGCGGCGCTGCTCGAGACGAAGCATCTGACCGAAGACGAGGCGCGCGCCGCCGCTGAAGCCCATCCGTGGAGCGATTACTCGGCCCGGCTGCTCGAAATAATCGATTCGCTCTGACGGGTCTGCTCTTGCTACCCCCAAAGACCGGAGAGGAAAATCCGGAGAGGAATTTAAGCTGCGCGCTTACTGAAGTGGCGGGCCGGAGCGGGGGGGACGAGCGCGACCGACAATCAACGCGGCCGCGCGCCGCGAAACCGCAGACCGTCAAGCATCCCCTGTGCAACCGCCAGGCGCCGCTCTTCGCGCGCGAGCCGCTCGGATCCCACCCCCACGAGACGCGCCGTCCACACGCGCAACGCCGCGATTGCGTTGTCCGCGAGCACCGCGAGCACGCGGTGCGATTCGTGGATCATCCGGCATCGTCCGCGCTCGCGCGCGATCCGGAGAAAGCGCGCGCGGTCGGCGCGGGCCGCATCGACGTCGTGATAAACCAGCGCGCGCGGCGCATAACCGATCCTGAATCCCGCACGCGCGAGGCGCGCCGACATTTCGGTTTCCTCCTCGTGACCGCACGCTCCCGGCCCCAGCCGCTCGTCGAAAAGACCGACGCGCGCAAGCGCCGATGCGCGAAACGCCATGTTCGCGCCCAGCACGCCGCGCACTTCGATTACCTCCTCGCCATGATCGACGATTGGGAGATCGAGCCATGGCGCGGCCTCGACACCGACCTTGGCCGTCGGATCCTCGGCCGCCATGATGCGCCCCTTCATCGCCGCGAACTCGGGATGCTCGGCGAAGAAGCGCTCGACCTCGTCGAGGTAATGCGGCGCTGCGACAAGGTCGTCGTCAAGGCAAACGATGATTTCGCCCCTGGCCTGGCGGATCGCGGCGTTCTGGATCCGACACTTGCCTGGACGCGGATCGTGCAGATGCTTAAGCGGCGGCGCAGTGCCCGGCAGAACCGAGGGCAGGGGAGTGCCATTTTCCGCCACAAGGATTTCACAGGCCGACTCGTCCGTCGCGCTTGCGACCTGCGGCGCGAGGCTCGCGAGCAGGCGCGCGAGCGCGTCCGGACGTGCGTGAGTTGCGATTATGACCGAGAGGCGCAAAAGGTTTTCACTCATCCAGAGCCCGCCAATACCGCACACAAGCGCGTCAGTTCGGACAGGCGGCTTGAATTCGTGCTCCCAGCCGATTAAACCCTTTCATCTACCGGTGCGCGAGAGTGGCGGAACGGCAGACGCGCAAGGCTCAGGACCTTGTGAGCGCAAGCTCGTGGGGGTTCAAGTCCCCCCTCTCGCATCAGTTTCGAACCGTCGAACGCGCCGCGATATCCCGCTAAAATGGAAGCCGCTTGGAACTAGGCAAGACTTTCGACCCCAAGACCGCGGAGGAGCACTGGTTTCAGCGCTGGATTGACCTCGACTATTTCAAGGCCGATCCGTCCCGCCCCGGTCCGGTCTTCTCGATCGTAATTCCGCCGCCGAACGTCACCGGCCAGCTTCATCTCGGCCACGCGCTGAACGTCACGCTGCACGACGTCATCGTGCGCACGCGCCGGATGCAGGGCTACAACACGCTCTGGCAGCCGGGCACCGATCACGCGGGGATCGCGACGCAAAACGTCGTCGAGCGCGAAGTGGCGAAAGAGGGCAAAAGCCGCCACGACCTTGGCCGCGATGCATTCGTCGCGCGGGTCTGGCAATGGCGCGAAACCTACGGCGGCAGGATTCTCAACCAGTTGCGCCGGCTCGGCGCCTCCTGCGATTGGAGCCGCGAGCGCTTCACGCTCGACCCGGGGCTCTCGCGCGCGGTGAGCGAAATTTTCGTCAGGCTGTATCGCGAGGGGCTGATCTACCGCGCGCTCAGTCTGATCAACTGGTGTCCGCGATGCGAGACCGCGCTTAGCGACCTCGAAGTCGATCACAAGGAGACGCCCGGTCATCTCTGGTACATCCGCTATCCGCTCGCCGACGGCTCGGGCGCCGTGACGGTAGCGACGACGCGCCCGGAAACGATGCTCGGCGACACCGCGGTGGCCGTCCATCCGGAGGACGCTCGCTATCAGGGAATGGTCGGCAAGAAGATCGTCCTTCCGCTCATCGGGCGCGAGATCCCGATAATTGCGGACCCGGCCGTCGATCCCGCCTTCGGTTCGGGAGCGGTCAAGATCACGCCTGGGCACGACTTCAACGATTTTCAGATGGGGCGGCGGCACAAACTGGCGCAAATCTCCGTGATGGATACGCACGGGCGGATGAATGACGAGGCCGGCCCGTACCGCGAGATGACGCGCGAGGATTGCCGGCGCAAGGTGGTCGAGGACCTGACTGCGCAGGGGCTGCTGGAAAAGATGGAGCCGCATCAGCATTCCCTGGGCGTCTGTTCGCGCTGCGAGACGGTGGTCGAGCCGATGCTTTCGAATCAATGGTTCGTGCGCGTCAAGCCGCTCGCCGATGAAGCACTGGCGGCGGTGCGCGACGGCCGCACGACGTTCCATCCGAAATTCTGGGAGAACACCTATTTCAGCTGGATGGAGAGCGTTTACGACTGGTGCATCTCACGCCAACTGTGGTGGGGCCATCGCATCCCGGCCTACTGGTGCGAGCGCTGCGGCGAGATGATGGTTGCGGCGGAGCGCCCGGCGTCGTGCGGCAAATGCGGCGGCGACGATCTGCGCCAGGAAGAGGACGTGCTCGACACCTGGTTCAGTTCGGCGCTGTGGCCGTTTTCGACCCTGGGATGGCCCGAAGAGACGCCGGAGCTTGTGCGCTACTACCCGACCAGCCTGCTCATCACCGGCTTCGACATCATTTTTTTCTGGGTTGCGCGGATGATGATGATGGGGCTCAAGTGCACCGGCCAGGTTCCGTTCCGCGACGTCTATATCACGCCGCTCGTGCGCGACCAGTACGGCAAGAAGATGACCAAGTCGCGCGGCAACGTGGTCGATCCGCTGCAGATCATGGAACGCTACGGCACCGACGCGGTGCGCTTCACCCTGGCGCAGCTCAGCGTGCAGGGACGCGACCTCATCCTCTCCGATGATCGCCTTGCCGCTTCACGCGCGTTTGCCAACAAGGTATGGAACGCCGCGCGTTTTGTGCTGATGAACCTCGAAGGCGCGCCCGCGCCGCTCCCGCGCCCCAACCTCGACGGGCTCGCGCTTGCCGAGCGGTGGATCCTGGCGTCGCTCGACGACGCGATCGTGGAGGTCACCGCCGCGGTCGATCGCTACGAATTCAACGTAGCGGCGCTCCGCGCCTACCGCTTCATCTGGAACGAATTCTGTGACTGGTATATCGAGCTCGCGAAGGAGCCGCTCAAGCAGGGCGGCGAGCGCCAGGCCGCGGCGCGCTGGGTGCTGGTGCGATGCTTCGACGGTCTCCTGCGGCTGCTCCATCCCTTCATGCCGTTCATCACCGAAGAGATCTGGCAGACGCTGCGGCCGTATATCGGCGACCCCGGTCTCGCGCCGCATCTCGCGATCGCGAAATTTCCTGTACGCGCATTCGAGGGTGTGCTCAAGCCTGATGAAGCCCAGGCGATGGAGCGCTGTATCGCGGCGACCGAGGCGCTTAACTCATTGCGCTCACTGCTCGGCTACCATCCGGGACAGCGGGTTGAAGCACGGATCAAGTTTCTCGGCGACGACGGGGCGGCCGCGGGCTTCCACAAGGAATTCGAGCGCTGGAAGCCGTACGTGGCGACGATGGCCAAAACAGCTAGCCTGGGGCTCGCCGGTCCGTCCGAGCCCGCGCCGGGCGGGACCGTAACTGCGGTGCTCGGATGGTGCGAGGTCGCGGTGATGGCGCCCGAAGGGTTCGACTTCGAACGGGCGCGTGCGGCGATCCGCAAGAAGCTCGAAGAGGTGACCGCCCATCACAAGCAGCATCAGGCGCGGCTCGACAATCCCGACTTCGTCGCCAAGGCCGCGCCCGAGATGCAGGAGCAGATGCAGCAGCGCGCCCAGGAGTTGGCGGGTCAGCAGGACCTGCTGCGCAAGCAGTTGCGGCTCCTGGAAGCGAGCTGAAACCGAGCCGTGAACCTGTTCAATCAGCTCGAATGGCTCAACGTAAACGCGCTGCTCAGAAACGCGCTGGAGGAAGACCTCGGCCAGGGCGACATCACGACTGCGGCGACGGTGGCGCCGGGCCAGCGCGGGCGCGCGGATATCATCGTCAAGGAGGCGCCACACATCGTGTTTTGCGGCGGCCTGCTGCTGGCCGAGATCTTTCGCCTGTCCGGCGCGGAGCCCGAGATTCCGGCGTGCGCGCATGAAGGCACGGTTCTCGAGCGCGGCGAGACCGCGGCAGTAATCGAAGGCCGCCTGGGCGGCCTGCTGATCGGCGAGCGCACGGCGCTCAACCTGGTGCAACTGATGTCGGGGATTGCGACGATGACCCGGCGCTACGTCGACGCCGTGGTCGGCACCGGCGCGCGTATCATCGACACTCGCAAGACCCATCCGGGGCTCCGCATGATCGAAAAGTACGCGGTGCGCGCCGGCGGCGGATTTAACCATCGTTTCGGCCTCGATAGCGGAGTTTTGATCAAGGAGAACCATATCGCGGCCGCTGGCTCGGTGACCGCGGCGTTCAAAGGCGCGCGCAAGCTCGCGCCGCACACGATG
>Ga0335070_10002911_pt1 | contig 19942 bp, 19 predicted proteins | sample Lox_Sample_13_FD_206722 | JGI IMG/M metagenome (GOLD analysis project Ga0335070, IMG submission 206722) | Soil microbial communities from Loxahatchee National Wildlife Refuge, Florida, United States - Lox_Sample_1.3 | ecosystem: Environmental > Terrestrial > Soil > Wetlands | place: USA... | reverse complement strand
CGCGACCGCCAGCTGCTGGAGCTTGCCAAGCGCGACGCCGCCGCCCTGGTCAACGGCTCCGACCCGCAGATCTCCGCCGACGACAAGGCCCGCGCCATGGCCCACCTCAAGGCCCATTGGCAGCGGCGCTATGGTCTGGTCGAAGTCGGGTAAACTAGGCCGCACGTGAAGGCTCCGACGAAAGCCGATCTCTACCGCAAGCTGCCTGCGGTGGATGAGCTGCTGAAACTCGAGACCCTGGCCGCCCTGGTAGAGCGCGAGGGCCGGCCTGCGGTCACCGAGGCCGCCCGCTCCGTGCTCGCCGGCCTGCGCCAGGAGATCGCCAGCGGGCACCTCGATGCCCGCGCGGTGGAGCTCGCGATCACCGGCATCTCTGAGGCGGTGGAGCGCCGCCTGCGCCAATCGCTTTCGTTCTCCCTCCGCCCGGTCATCAACGCCACCGGCGTGGTCCTGCACACCAACCTCGGGCGCGCGCCGCTGGCCCGCGCGGCCGTCGAGCGTATCGCCGAGGTCGCGGCCACCTACTCCAACCTGGAATTCGAGATCGAGGCTGGGCGGCGCGGCAAGCGCGATGTCCACGTGGAGCGCCTGTTCGCCCGCCTGCTCAACCTCGAGGGCCTGCACGACGTCTCCAGCATCGTCGTCAACAACAACGCCGCCGCCGTGATGCTGGCGCTGAACACCCTGGCCGAGGGCGGCGAGGTCGTGGTCTCGCGCGGCGAGCTGGTGGAGATCGGGGGCTCGTTCCGCATCCCCGACGTGATGTCGAAGTCCGGCGGCATCCTGCGCGAGGTCGGCACCACCAACCGCACCCGGCTCGCCGACTACGAGAAAGCCATCAACGACAAGACCCGCCTGCTGCTGCGCGTGCACCGCTCGAACTTTCAGATCGTCGGCTTCACCGAGCAGCCCAAGCTCGAGGAACTGGTCGCGCTGGCCCGCAAGCACAAGCTGAAGGTGCTCGAGGACCTGGGCAGCGGCGCGCTCTTCGACCTCCGCGCGGTGGGCGTCGGCGGCGAGCCCGTGGTCACCGACAGCCTGCGCGCCGGCGTGGACGTGGTCACCTACAGCGGCGACAAACTGCTGGGCGGGCCGCAAGCCGGCATCCTCAGCGGCAAGAAGCCGATCATCGCCGACATCCGCGCCAACCCCATGTTCCGCGCCCTAAGGGTGGACAAGCTGACCTACGCCGCGCTCGAAGCCACGCTGATGGCGTACATCCGCCAGGACCACGACTCGGTGCCGGCCCTGCGCATGATGCGCCTGACCCAGGACCAGGTCGGGCGCCGCGCCGAGAAGATGGCAGCCGACCTTGCTGCCCGCGCCCCCAAGCTGTGGATCGCGCTGGTGCAGGGAGCGTCGGTGCTGGGCGGCGGCTCCGCCCCGGGCGCGGCCCTTCCCACCATCCTGCTGGCTATTTCCCGCCACGGCCTGAGCGCCGACGAACTGGCCGCGCGCCTGCGCGCCAACGATCCCCCCATCATCGCCCGCGTCGAGGAAGGGCGCGTGCTGCTGGACCTGCGCACCGTCTTCCCCGAGCAGGACTCGACCGTCGCCGACGCCCTGGCCCGCATCTCTCAGTAGTCTTCACGAAGAGCACGAAGGACCGCAGCGTGGTAAGTTATCGGGTTCGCATGATCGTCGGCACCGGCATTGATATCGTCGAGGTCCCGCGCGTGGCCCAGGCCATCGAGCGCTTCGGCGACCGCTTCCTGCGCCGCATCTTCACCGCCGGCGAGATCAAGTATTGCCGATCGAAGCGCAATGCCGCCGAAAGGTTCGCGGCGCGCTTCGCCGCCAAGGAAGCGGCGCTCAAGGCCATCGGCACCGGCTGGAAGAAAGGGGTGTCCTGGACCGAGGTGGAGGTCCGGCGCGAGCCCGGAGGCCGCCCCACCATCACCTTCTCCGGCGCCGCCGCCGCGCACGCCGTCGCCCTGGGGATGAAGCGCGTGTCGCTTTCCCTCTCCCATACCGCCGAGATCGCCACTGCCCAGGTAATCCTTGAGGACTGACCCAAACTTTTCGGTAGAGACGCCCGTCAGGGCGTCTCTCCACCGCGACTCATGAGCGAATCCGTGTTGCTGTCCCCGATCAACGCCGAAGCGGCGACGCACGCCTCCGGACGCCTGCTGGCCGGCGTCGGCCTGGTCAGCCTGGCCAGTCTGTTGCTCGAACTCTCGCTTACCCGGCTGTTCTCGGTGGTCCTCTTCTACCACTTCGCCTTTCTGGCCATCTCCATCGCGCTGCTCGGCCTGGGCGCCGGTGGCGTCTTCGCCTTCGTCGCCCGCGACCGCCTATCGCGTTGGAGCACACGTTCTCTTGGCTCTGTACTCTGTGCTCTGAACTCTGTACTCGTTGTTCTGGTGCTCGAGATCGTGCTGCACGTTCCTGTCGCCCTCGATCTCAGCAAAGCCAACTTCCTCCGCCTGACCGTGCTCTATATCGCCGCCGCGGTGCCGTTCTTCCTCACCGGGCTGCTTTTCTCGGTGGTCTTCGCGCGCCAGACCGCGTTGGTGACCCGGCTCTACGGCGCCGACCTGTGTGGCGGCGCGGCTTCGTGCCTGCTGGTAGTGCCGCTGCTGACCTGGATCGGCGGCCCCAACGCCATCCTCTTCGCTGCGCTGATGATGGCGGTGGCGGCGCTCGTCTGGTCCGACACGCAGCGGGCCCGGCGTGTCGGCGTCGCCCTCACGGTCATCCTCGGCTTGCTGATCGCCGCCAACTACCGCGGCCGCCTGATCGACATCGTGTACGCCAAGGGCCAGCGCCGCGACCGGCCCTGGATGCTGTGGGCACGCTGGAACGCCATCTCCCGCGTCGAGGTGGACCAGGTCGGCGAGTCGAAATACATCGTCATCGACGCCGACGCCTCCACCGCCATCATGAACGTGGACCCCAGGCGCTGGGCCGAGACCCAGGCCACGGCGCAGGGCGCCGACCACGTCGGCGGGCGCGACCGCGATGAAGACCCGAACGACAGCGGCGAGGGCTACAACTGGAAGAAGGACCTGATGTCGGCGGCGCCGGCCATCGCCAACGTGCTCCGGCCGCATGGCGATTTCGCCATCATCGGCCCCGGCGGCGGGGTGGACGTGCTGCGCGCCGTGGCCAACGGCAGCCCCAGCGTCACCGCCATCGAGATCAACCCGCTCATCGCCACCGACGTCATGCGCGGCCACTACGCGGATTACTCCTACCATCTCTACGAACTGCCGCAAGTGCACTTGCACGTCGCCGACGGCCGCTCCTGGATCCGCGCCAGCCACGATAAGTACGACGTCATCCAGATGACCCTGGTGGACACCTGGGCCTCCACCGCCGCCGGCGCCTTCGCCCTCAGCGAGAACAATCTCTACACGCTGGAAGCTTTCCGCGAGTACTTCGACCACCTGAAGCCCGACGGCTTCATCGCGATCACCCGCTGGGAGTTCGCCAAGCCACGCGAGGCGCTGCGGGTGGTGGCCCAGGCGATGGCAGCGCTCCACCGCCTGGGTGTTGCGGATCCGGGGCAGCACTTCGTGATCGTCTCCGACGGCCGGCTCGACACCGACGGCCGCCCGGTCGCCGTGCTGGTGAAGAAGTCTCCTTTCACCGCGGACGAGATCGCCGCCATCCGCGAACACCTGGAGGCCGCGCCGGAACTGCGGCCGCTCTATGTCCCCGAGTCGCCCACTTCGATCCTGCCCGATGACGCTCCTGCCACCGTGGAGTTCAGCAAGCTGATTCTGCAGAATGACCCTTCGGCATTCGCCGGACAGTACTCCTACAACGTCGCTCCCGTCGGGGATAACGCGCCCTTCTTCTTTTTCACCTTCAAGACCGGACAAGCGCTGGAGAGCGTGCTCAAGGGCTCCGGCGCCGGCATGGACTGGAAGAACAACCTCGGCATCGTCGTGTTGGGCATGCTGCTGGTGATTGCCACCGTCGCTGTGCTCTCATTCCTCATTCTGCCCTTGGCCCTTTATTCCCGTGCCCGCCGCGCAGGGTTCTTTCCGCTGCTGTACTTCGTTGCCATCGGCCTGGGCTACATCCTGGTCGAGATCACGCTCATTCAGCGCTTCGTCCTCTTCCTTGGCCACCCCACCTACGCGTTGACCGTCGTGGTGTTCCTCATGCTGCTTTCCAGTGGCGCGGGCAGCGTGCTTTCCCGCCGCTGGCTGGCTCGCCCCAAGAATGTCCGCACCGTCGTCGCTCTGATCGTCGCCGGAATCCTCAGCTATCTCTATCTGCTGCCGCGGCTGCTGACCGCGCTGGTCGGTCAGGACTTCGGCCTCAAGCTCCTACTCAGCGCCCTTCTGATCGTGCCCCTCGGCCTGGCCATGGGGATGCCGTTCCCTACCGGCCTCCGCGCCCTGGCGGGGTCCACCGCAGGGCGGCCGACCCCGGCCGCCCTCGACGGAAGCTCCATCGAATGGGCCTGGGCCATGAACGCCGCCTCCAGCGTCCTCGGATCGGTGCTCGCCATGGTGGTCGCCATCCATTTCGGCCTGGCCGCCACCTTGATCGGCGGTGCCGTCGCCTATCTGCTGGCGGGACTTTTCACCGCTTCCTGGAGCGCCGCACGGAGTTACTGACGCGCGCCAGCCGTTCTGTTATCATGCGGCGCTCTACGGTCAACACCGTCCGAGCTGTTCCCACAAGATTCTGTTAGCCGGGAGGAGTCACCAGGAAGGCGTGCCAAGTCAACAACAGGTCCGTTGGTCTCAGCTCCGGGTAGGTGTCACCGTCATCGTTGCCACCGTCATCCTGGCGGTCCTCATCTTCCTCATGACGGGCGAAGTCGGCTTCTTCACCTCCAAGATCCGGCTGCGCACCTACTTCGAGAACGCCGAAGGACTGCGGGTCGGCGCCCCCGTGCGCCTGGAGGGCGTGGACATCGGCAACGTGACCGCCATCCGCGTGGTGGACCGCAAGCTGACCCCGGTCGAGGTCGTCCTCAAGATCAGCGCCAAGTACAAGAAACAGGTGCTCAAAGACTCGCAGGCCGTGCTGGCCACCGCCGGCGTCCTCGGCGAGACCTTCGTGGACATCAGCAGCAAGAACGCCAAACTCTCTCCGGCGGAGAACCACGACGAACTCCCCACCCAGACCCGTCCCGACATCCAGGACATGGTGCGCGCCAGCCAGGGCACGTTGCAGAACATCGATGTGCTGGTCAAGCGCCTGGACCGCATCTTGAGCACGATTGAGAGCGGCCGGGGTTCGGTGGGCAAGGCCATCAACGATCCTGAGCTCTACAACCGGCTCAGCGAGACCCTGTCCGAGGTGCAGCGCGTCGTCAACCAGATCAGCTCCGGCAAGGGCAGCATCGGCAAGCTGATCAACGACCAGGAGCTTTACGACAAACTCAACGCCTCCATCACCAAGGTCGACCGCATGGTGGACGAGATCAACACTGGCAAGGGCACGATCGGCAAGTTGATCAAGGACCCCTCCCTGTACAACGAGGCCCACTCCACCATCGCCAAGGCCAACCAGCTGATGGCCGACGTCAATGCCGGCAAGGGCGCCCTGGGCAAGTTCACCCACGACGAGGAGTTCGCCCGCAAGCTTGATGACACCGTCACCAAGCTGAATTCGCTGCTCGCCCGCATGGACGCCGGCGAGGGCACCGTGGGCAAGCTGTTCCACGACCCCTCGCTCTACACCAACGCCGACCAGATGCTGCTGGAGACCCGCAAGCTGGTGCAGGCCATCCGCGAGAACCCGAAGAAATACCTGACCATCCGCTTCAAGATGTTCTGATCCGCGGGGGGCCCCACCCAGGCCCGCTTTTGGCGTCGGTGGGCGCTCACCCCGCTTGCCCCCACCCGTCCAGATGATTAGACTTCTCGGTTCGCATTCACGCAGATTCGAGGCTGTGCCATGCGCTCTTGCAAGGTTCTCGCCGTACTCCTCTTTCTGGCGACTTTCGCCTTCACCCAGGCCCCCAGGGAGTCCGCTCCCCCGCCGGCCGCCACCAAGGCGCACTCCTTCGATCTCGACGCCATCGACAAGGCCGCCGACCCTTGCGTCGATTTCTACCAGTATGCCTGCGGCAACTGGATGAAACTCCACCCCATCCCGCCCGAGTATCCCTCTTGGGGCAATTTCTCCGTGCTCCACGACCGCAACCAGGAGATCCTGCGCCAGATCCTGGAGGAGGCCGCCAAGCCCGATCCCAAGCGCAGCGCCGTGAGCCAGAAGATCGGCGATTACTACTCTTCCTGCATGGATGAAAGATCCGCCGACGCGGCCGGTGCCAGGCCCATCGAAGCCGAGCTCAAGCGCATCGCCGCCATGAAGGACAAGAAGGACATCGCCACCGAGCTCGTCCATCTTCACCTCATCGACAACAATGCCCTCTTCGGCTTCGGCTCGACCATCGATTACAAGGACGCCCGCCAGCAGATCGCCGCCGTAGACCAGGCCGGCCTCTCCCTCCCCGACCGGGATTACTACCTCAAGGAAGACCCGAAGTCGAAGGACATCCGCGACAAGTACGTCGCCCACGTCCAGAAGATGCTGGAGATGGTCGGCGACAAGCCCGATGCGGCTGCCGCCGGGGCAAAAAGCGTCCTCGCTCTGGAGACCGCTCTGGCCAAGGCCTCGCTCGACCGCACCGCTCGCCGCGATCCCAACAACCGCTGGCATCCCATGAGCCGCGAGCAGATGACCGCCCTGGCTCCGGGTTTTGACTGGCAGACTTACTTGACTGGCCTCGATGCTCCCCGCTTCGAGCGTATGAACGTGGGGAATCCCGACTTCCTGAAAGCGGTAGGAGGGTTATTGCAGTCCGAAGCCATGGAGTCTTGGCGCACCTATCTGCGCTGGAAGCTGGTCAATCAGATGGCCAAGTACCTCTCCACGCCCTTCGTTGACGAGGACTTCGACTTCAACGGCAAGACCCTGCGCGGGACCGAGAAGATCCTGCCCCGCTGGAAGCGCTGCGTGGATTACACCGACCGCGACCTGGGCGAGGCCCTCGGCCAGCCCTACGTGGACCGCACCTTCGGCGCCGAGGGCAAGGCCCGCACCCTCAAGATGGTCGAGGCCATCGAGCGTGTCATGAGCAAGGACCTCGAGGGCCTGGACTGGATGACCGAAGCCACCAAGAAGCGCGCCTTCGAGAAGCTCCACGACATCACCAACAAGATCGGTTATCCCGACCAATGGCGCGATTACTCCAAATACGACGTCAAGCGCGGAGACTTCGTGGGCAACATCGAGCGCGGCCGCATCTTCGAATCCCGCCGCGACTTGAACAAGATCGGCCAGCCCGTGGACAAGAAGGAATGGGGCATGTCGCCGCCCACGGTCAATGCCTACTACAGCTCGCAGCATAACGACATCAACTTCCCCGCCGGCATCTTGCAACCACCCTTTTACGACAACAACATCGACGATGCCGTGAACATGGGCGCCATGGGGCTGGTGGTCGGGCATGAACTCACCCACGGCTTCGACGACCAGGGCCGCAAGTTCGACGGCAACGGCAACCTCAACGACTGGTGGACCCCGGAGGACGCCAAGGCTTTCGAGCAGCGGGCCTCGTGCATCGTGGATGAGTACGGCTCCTTCAGCCCCATCGAAGGCGAGCACCTCAACGGCAAGCTCACCCTGGGCGAGAACACTGCCGACAACGGCGGGGCGCTGCTGGCTTACATGGCGCTGATGGATCTGCTGGGAGTGAAAGAGCCACCCAAGATCGATGGCTATACCGCGCCGCAGCGCTTCTTCATCGGCTACGGCCAGGTCTGGTGCCAGAATGTCCGCCCGGAATACGCCCGCATGCTGGTGAAGGTGGACCCCCATTCCCCGGGGCGCTTCCGCGTCAACGGCGTGGTGCAGAACATGCCCCAATTCCAGAAAGCGTTCGGGTGCAAGGCTGGTCAATCCATGGTGCGGCAGAATGCCTGCCGGGTCTGGTAGCATCTGTCGTATGCGGGACCGCAGGAAGAAGCACCGGGACCGGCACAAGGACCGCCGTAAGAGCCCGCGCGGGCACGACGTGCTCAGCCGCATCGAGGACACGACCTACCACATCCTGCGCCAGCACGCCCGCGAGCATACTCACAAGGACTCCCACGGCCGCCGCGGGTGAGTGACAAATGGGATTGTCATCCTGAGCGAGTGCCGCGATGGTTTTTCTTCGCGCCCTGGGTTGGGCGCGTCGCGGCACGAGTCGAAGGACCTGCTTCTTCTTCGCTACACTGCCGCCTGCGACTGCTCGTGCGCGTGATAGCTCGATCGCACCAGCGGACCCGACTCCACGTGCCGGAAGCCCATCTTCATGGCCTCTTCCTTCAGGATCTGGAACTCCTCCGGAGAGTAGAACCGCGCGATGGGCAGGTGGTCTTTCGAGGGTCGCAGGTACTGCCCCACGGTCAGGATGTCCACGTCCTGCTCGGCCAGCAGCCGGAACGCTTCCAGCAGCTCCTCCACCGTCTCGCCCAGGCCGACCATCAGCCCGGACTTCGACAGGCTGCTCGAAGAAAACCTCTTCACGTTCTTCAGCAGTCGCAGCGAGCGCTTGAAGTTCGCCCCCGAGCGCACCGAGCGGTACAGCCGCGGCACGGTTTCGGTGTTGTGGTTCAGGATCTCGGGCTGGGCGTCGAGCACGATGCGCAGCGCCTCTTCGATCCCCTGGAAATCCGGGATCAGCACCTCCACCCGGCACCCCGGTGCTTGCCGCCGGATCTCGCGGATGGTTTCGGCGAAAACCTTCGCCCCGCCGATGTTGTCGTCGTCGCGGTTCACGCTGGTGACGACCGCATGCTTCAGCCCCAGCCGCGCCACCGCCTCCGCCACCCGCCGCGGCTCGTCCCAGTCGATCGGCCCCGGCTTGCCCTTGGGCACCGCGCAGAACCCGCACCGCCGGGTGCAGATGTCCCCCAGCAGCATGAAGGTGGCGGTTTTGTGGTTCCAGCACTCGCCGATATTCGGACACTGCGCCGACTCGCAGACCGTATGCAGTCCAAGGGTCCGCGCCAGCGTTTTCAGGTTGCGATAGTTCTCGCCCAGTGGCGCGGGGGCTTTGATCCAGTGCGGCTTGGGTGTGCGCTTCGGCGGTACCGGCTGGATCTGCACGAGTTCGACCATAGATGCCATCGGGAACGCTCTATTGTACGATGCCCCGCTACCGGCCTTCGATTCAAACCTGATTCGCTTGCGACCTGCGACTCACGACTTGCGACTCCTGCCCACGACCCACGACTCACGACCCTATAAGGTGTGCAAGTATGCCAGCAGATCGTCCAGTTCCTGTTTCGTCAGCTGGTTGCGGAAGGCCGGCATCATCGGGCGTCCCAGCAGGATGATGTCCGTCATCCGCTCGTCGTTCGCGGGCGTGCCGCTGGGAAAGTAAGGCTTGCCGTAGATGCCCTTCAGCGACGGCCCATTCTTGCCTGAGCGCGAGTACGCCGCGTGGCAGGCGAGGCAGCGCAGGTCATAGACGCGCCGGCCGGCCGCCTGCTGCGGCGTCAGGCCCAGCTCCGCGTCGCTCTTGGGCTTCGGCTCCGTGCAACCCACGATGCCGGCGCACACCAGCAAGGCCACCGCCGCGCTGAGGATTTTCTCTCGCATGGGAAACGCACTATTATGGAGAGCGCACGCCCGGTTCGCCAACCCGCATGACGGTCAAGCTCAAGCGCGCTTACGCGAAGCCTTCGGTCTCCGACGGCGTGCGCGTCCTGGTGGACCGGCTCTGGCCCCGCGGCCTGACCAAAGAAAAGGCCCTGATCGACCACTGGCTGCGCGACCTGGCGCCTTCCGACAAGTTGCGCCGCTGGTATCACGCCCGTCCCTCCCAATGGGTGCTCTTCCGCAAGCGCTACCTTGAGGAACTTTGCACGGCGGCCGCCTCGCGCGCGCTGGAGGAATTGTACCGGCTGGCGGGCGCCTCCCGGACCCTCACCCTTGTCTTCTCCTCCCGGAACGAAGAGCACAACAATGCCGTCGTGCTTCGTGACCTGCTGCAAGGGATGCGCAAGCCTCCCTCCAGCTCCGGGCCGGCGCGCGCCGCCGCCAGCGGACGGGTCCGCCGCCGCGCCCGGCGGCCCTGACCATGATCCTGCGCCCGCTCGCCCCGCGCCCGCCAGGTGATCATCCGCTGTCGGCCTGGCAGGCGGTGGAAGCCACCCAGAAGGACCCCGGCGCGGAATGCTGGCTCATCGCCCAGCCCGACCACGCCTCCCTGGCCGGCGACCTGGCGGCGCATCTTGCTCCCCAGCACTTCCCCGGCCTCGACCAGGCGGTGCGGCAGGCCATCGCGCTGCACGACGAAGGCTGGGGCCCCCTCGACGCCGCCGCCTTCGCTGCTCCCCGCCGCCCCGCCTCCTTCATCGACGAGACTCCGCCCACCTTCATTGAGGCCTGGACCGCTTCCATCGACCGCTCCCAGCAGGTCGCGCCCATCGGCGGGGTCATCGTCAGCCAGCACTTCTGCCGCCTGGCCGACTTTCGCCTCAATTCGCGCAAGGACACGCCCGACGACACCCGCCTGCTCCTCGGCTTTCTCACCGCCGAAGACCATCGCCGCCGCTCCCTGCTGCCGGCATGTTCCGGCCGCGATCCCGGATTCCTGACCGACGTCCTCCAGTTCTGCGACGTCCTCTCGCTCTACCTCTGCTGCGGCGCCGAAGACAGCGTCACCTTCCCGCAACGCTTTACCGGCCGGGAGGTCCGCCTGGAACGCCTGCGCACCCGCGACCAGGCCGCCATCTGCCGCTTCTCCCCTGCCATCCTCGATGGGACCACTGAGCTTGCGGTAGGGGCCCGGCGCTGGCCTGGCCCCGGGCAGTCCCGCCCATTCCTCTTCGTGCTGGAGTAACCTCTCCGCAGGTGACCTTCGGACATACCTCTCCCCAAAGGCATTGCCTGGGCCCGAGAAACCTGCTGAAATACGTGCAATGGCTGATAAGCGCGGCGCCATATCGCACCGGGAACTGCAGCAGTACCTGGCCGCTCTGGCCAACGGTGCAGAGGAGAAGGACACCGTCCGCCAGGCCAACCTGCTGTTCTCGTTCGCGGAACTGAAGTTCCGCATCCGCGGCGGAGGCAGGTGCGCCGTCTGCCGCGCCCACGTCCGCCACGTCCTGCCGGTCGAGGTGGAACGCGAGAACGGCTCCCGCACGGCCTACAACTGCCTCTGCACCCGCTGCCTGGTGGCGGAGAAGGTCTCGGCCACCCGCGTCGTCCTCCGTGTCGGCAACGCCGCCATCGAATACACCCGCCCCTCGCGCATCAACGTCGCTTCCGAAGGCGGCAAGCCCCTCCACCGCGCCGCCGGCGGGAAATAGACAACAAGACTAAAGCACTGTCGTCCCGAGCCAGGACCTTTGTAGGCCGCTCGCCCCCGTGCGGCCCCGGTTGGCGTCCGCAGGACGCCTTGCGCGTAGCGCGCATGCTTTGCCGACGACCGACGACTGACGACCTCCGACCTGCTCTACTTCTTCGCCGAGCCGTCTTCCACTAGCGCCAGCACGATCCGATCGATGAGTTCCTGCGCCCGCTTGGTCTGTAGGGTGTGGTTGTTGCAGAAGACGGTGAACGCCACTCGCTCGCCTCCCACCGTCGTGGCATAGCCGGCCAGAGCGGTGACGTGGGTCAACGTGCCCGTCTTCCCCCTGAGCCGGCCGTCGCCCGCCGTCCCTTTCAGGCGGTCGATGAGCGAGCCATCGGTGCCGGCCACCGGCAGGGTGCCGGCGAAGCTCGGTCCCCAGGGCTGCTTGTCGGCGTATTGCAGCAGTTTGACCACGGCTGCCGGCGTCGCCAGGTTCAGCCGCGACATCCCCGAGCCATCGTAGAGCGCATACTCATCGCGTCCGATCCCCGCCTGGGTCAGGAACCCGCGCTCGACTTCCAGCCCGCTCTCCACCGTGCCCGCCGTCCCTTTTTCCCGGCCCAGCAGGCGCAGCATCAGTTCCGCGTGCAGGTTCTGGCTGACCTTGTTGGTGACCGTCAGGTCCTCCAGCAGCGGCTGAGACTCGTGCAGCCCCAGGACCAGGGGCTGGTGGTTGTTGGTGGGCCGGCCGCCGCCCGACGCGAATGCCGTCACCGACAGGTTTTCCAGGTTGGCCAGTTCCGTGTGCCGGGTACGCGTCTTGCCGTAGACGGTGATGCCGCGCTGCTCCAGCAGGTCCTGGAAGAGCTGGGCGGCGAAATCCGCCGGCTCATCGATCGCCAGGCCCTCGCCGCCGCCGGCATCGTCCGCCGGGATGTTTCCCCACAGCGTCAGCACCCGCGATCCGGGCTGCCGCGTGAACACGAACTTGCGCGGGCCGGTGCCCGTCGGCGTGGTCAGGATCCGGTTGTCGATGGTGTAGTAGTTCGCGAACGGCTCGACGCTGACGAACGCCTTCTCTCCCGGCCGGTCCGCCGGCAGGATGTTCACGAACATCACGTTGTCGTTGATGGTCAGCGCCGACACCGGCGCCCCCACGCCCCACACCAGGTCTTCCTGCGACCATCCTTCCCCGTAGCGCTCGGAAGCGAAGAAGGAATCGTCGCCCACGATATCGCCGTCGATGTACTTCACGCCCTTCTGCACCAGCTGGTCGGCCAGGTCCGCCAGCACGCTGGCCGGCGGCAGCTTGCGCTCGGTGCGGATGCTGTAGGGCAGCGTCCGCCCGGAGAGGTTCGGGTCTCCGCGCCCCACCAGCACCAGGTCCCCGGTCACTCGCCCGTGCTTGTCCACCATCCCCGCCGTCTCCACCGTGGTCTTGAAGCGGTAGTCCGGCCCCACCAGCGCCAGCGCCGCCGAGGTGGTGAACAGCTTGGTGATCGACGCCGGCGTGAACAGCTTGTCGGCGTTCTGCTCGTACAGCACCTTCCCCGTCGTCAGCGAGACCGCCTGGATGCCCCAGAACCCGCGCGCCGCCTCGGGTTCAGCCAGGATGGCGTCGATGCGCCGCGCCAGCCGGCTCTCGGGAGCCGCTGCTGCCTGGCTCGCCAGCCCGCACAACAGCAGGAGCGTAATAATGCGGAGGGAGTACTTCATGAGCTGCTCCGATTGTACCTCGGATTCGCAGGGTTGCCTTTGTGTCTTCCTTCGTGTTCCTTTGTGGTGAGTCTTGCTATGGACCATGCCCTATGGACTATGCGCTTCGAGGGGTATAGACTTCGCCCGCATGAAAACCGGCGGCAACAATGCGCGGCCGGACACTCCCGGCCCCGTCCTCTACGTCGTCGCCACCCCCATCGGCAACCTCGAAGACATCAGTCTGCGCGCCCTGCGCATTCTCAAGGAAGTGGACCTGATCGCCTGCGAGGACACCCGCCAGACCAGCAAGCTGCTCGACCATTACGACATCGACACTCCGACCGTCAGCTATCACGAGCACAACGAGCTGACTCGCGCCGCCGAGCTCATCCTGAACGCCGAGCAAGGCGCCCGCCTGGCCCTGGTCTCCGACGCCGGCATGCCCGGCATCTCCGATCCCGGCTACCGCCTTATCTCGCTCGCCATCCGCCACCATATCAAGGTGGTGCCCGTTCCCGGCGCTTCGGCTTTCGTGGCCGCCCTGGTCGCCAGCGGGTTGCCCGCCGAGTCCTTCCGCTTCGGCGGTTTCTTGCCCCACAAGCGCGGCCAGCGCCGCGACGAACTGCTCAAGATCCGCGAGACCCCGCGCACCCAGATCTTTTACGAAGCCCCCCACCGCATCGTGGAGACCATGGAAGACGTGGTCGAAGTCCTCGGCGCCTCCCGCCACGTGGTGGTCGCCCGCGAGGTCACCAAGATCCACGAGGAGTTCCTGCGCGGCCGCGCCGATCAGGTGCTCGACATCCTCCGCGCTCGCGGCGAGGTCAAGGGCGAGATCACCTTGCTCATCGACCGCGCCCCCGAAGTCCTTGCCAAGCAAGCTCCCAGGAAGAAATCGGTGAGTTCGCGGCTGAAGGAAGTGATGTCAGAGAAGCAGCTCGACGAGAAGTCGGCCCTCAAGCTCGTGGCCAAGGAGATGGGCGTCTCCAAATCCGCCGCCTACCGCGAACTCCAGCGCACCAAGCGATAAGCGCTTCCTTTGTGTTTTCCTTCGTGTGCCTTTGTGTCCTTTGTGGTGAGGTTCTTCTTACTCTGCGCTGGTGTGATCGTGCACGATCCGCCATCCCTCGCCGAACTTCCGCACCACCACCGTGAACAGCCCGCGCGGCTCCTTCCCGTCCGCCATCTTCAGATGCCACTTTCCGTATACGACCGCAGCGTCTTTGCTAAACAACTGCACTTCGAGGATCTCGAAATCGAGCGCTCCCATCTCCCGCCCTTCGCCCTGATACCGCTTTTGGTAGCGCTCTAGGGTGGCCTGCCATCCCCGCGTCACCGTGCCGCCGGAGTAGAAAGTCAGCTCCGGCGAGTTCCAATATCCTTGCATATACCCGCGCAGGTCGTGCGCATTCCACGCCCGCACCTGGTCGTTGAGCGTCTTGCGGATCGCCCCCTCGTCAGAAGAAGAGGCGAGCGCCATGGAACCAAGAAGAAGGAAAAGAACTGCCCATCGTTTGCGCATGGAAAAGGATTCTAGCCCACGACCTGTTCCAAAGTAGCCCGCACGTCCTCGCGTGGGCCGCCGTACAATGCTGCAGCCCCTGGCGGGGCCATCGAAGGGAGCGCAGATGACGCACGTGATCGTCGGCATTCTGATCGGCATTGCAGTAGGGGTCTTCTCCGGCCTGGTCGGCGTGGGCGGGGGCATCATCCTGGTGCCCATCCTGGTCTACGGCTTTGCCATGTCGCAGCACATGGCCCAGGGCACCACTCTCGTTATGCTCCTGCCGCCCACCGGAGCGCTCGCCTTCTGGCAGTACTACAAGGCCGGCCACGCCGACCTGAAGTTCGGCCTGCTGATGTCGGTTGGCGTTTTCTTCGGAGGCTACTTCGGCGGACGCCTGGCCCAGCATATTTCCAGCGGCGGCCTGCGCAGGATCTTCGCCCTCCTCCTCTTCGGAGTGGCCGTGAAGATGTTCTTCCAGAAGTGACGCGCTATTTCGGCCACAGCCAGCCGAAGGTCCCCGCCGTCAGCAGACCGTACACCAGGCCATCGATCACGTCCTTCATGACCATGCTCCCGGTGTGGCCTCTCCAGATGCCATTGGTGATGTTCGCCAGACCGTAGCCGATGAACCCGGCCGTCCCCACCACCCGGAATACATGCAGATACGGCGTGCCCGCCGCCATGGTGTGCGCCGCCAGGTAAGCGATGAAGAAGCTCATCAGCAGCAGGTAGCCGAACCACTGTCCCAGGAACTTGGGCATCTGCGGCATGCCGGTGGGCAGGATGATCACCATCCCGTTCGGCCCCTGCTTCCACTTCTCCGCCATCTCCGCCGACTTCATCTGGTCGTGTTTGCAGTACGGGAACATGTACAGCCCGCGGGTCACTCCCGCGCTCCGCAGCGCGGCGCGCAGGTTGTCCTCCTCAGGAAGCTGGCGGTAGTCGCCCTGGTGGTACTTCAGGGCCATGTGCAGGATGGAACTGGCGATGAACACGATCACCGCCGACAGCACGATGGGCAGCCACAGGGAGGCGAGCGAAACCATGGATTGTCTCCTAAAATGGGGTGAGGGTCAGCGCAGCCTACGCCCAACCCGAACAAGGGTCAAGTTGTGCTTGGTACTGGGTACTTGGTACCTGGTACTACTGCAGCTTGGCGTATTCGTCCTTGGCTTGCTTCAGCAGCGGGATGTCAGGGTCGGCGTCTTTCCACAGCGCCAGGAAGTCCTGGTAGGCGGTGCGGGCGGCGGCCTTGTCGCCCTTCCCGGCGTAGGCGCGCCCCAGCTCCAGTTGGACCAGCGCCCGCGCCGGGTCAAACGGACTCACATACTTCAGGTCCACCAGGATGTGTCGGCACGCCGCAATGGCCTCGTCGTATCGTCCGGTCTGGCGCTGCGCGCTCGCCCGCAGATACTGCACCCAGAAGTCGCGTCCGTCGAATGCGCGCGCCGGCTCCAGCACTTCGATCACCTTGGCCGGGTTGCCGTGGTTTCCTTCCCACAGTGCCCGGGCTACCGGCAATTCGACCGACTGATACCAATCGTTCAGCGGTTCGCTCTTGGCCGCTGCCTCTGCCATGGGAATGGCACGAGCATCTCCGATATGAGCGAGAACCATCGCCGCAAGGAGCTCGAGGCGGGGGGAGCGGAACTCCTTGAATGCTTCGTCCACACCGCGCTCGGCCTCGGTACGCTTCCCCACCATGGCATAGAACCCGGCGCCTTCCATGATGTCCTGGGCCGCCACCTCCTTTGCTCCCAGACGCTGCAACAGTTCGACCGTCTTTTGCCGGGTCTGTCCGGCGCGGCGCAGCTGGCCATGGAGCGCGGCGATATTCGCCTCCATGTTCCATAGACCCGCGCGTCCCGGATCCGTGGCATTCAGTGCGGCGGTCTCTCGCTCGATCGCCGCCTGGTCCCCACTCATCCTCGCAATGGCCAGGAGCATTGCATGGTGCTCCGGAGAATTGATCTTTCTGGCCGTGGCCTCCGCCACGACCGCTTTGGCCTCGTCCACACGCCCCAGGCCCAGATATGCCGCCGAGGTGACGTTGTACCCGAACACCGAGTCGGGGTTCTGCCGCAACGCCTCCTGTCCATTCTCCAGCGCTTTCTCGAAGCGGCCCATGGTCAGGTACAGAGCGGCAAGGTTGGTGGTCGGAGCGAAGTCCCGCGGATACGTCTGCCGGAACAGCTCCCAGGCCTGGATCCCTTTCTGGATCTGCCCGCTGTCGGTGTAGTAGTGGCCGACGATGTAAAGCCGCTCGTGCTCGCTGGCCCGGTCCTTCAAGTCGAACGCCTTCTGCTGGTATTCCCGCCGCTGCCCGGACTCACCCAGGTTGTTGAAGATCGTGCCCAGCTTTCCGTAGGCGCTGGCAAAATTCGGGTCGAGTTCGATGGCGTGCTTGAAGAATGGGATGGAGCCGAGTTCGTCGCCTGAATCCCGCTTCGCGTCCCCCAGGCTGTACGCCTTCAACGCCTCCAGCGACGAGGTCGTGGCCTCGGTGAGCGGCTTGTCGAATTTCTGGATGGACGCCACCGATTCGCCCAGTTTTTCCCGCATCTGCCGCCCCGCTTTGTCCAGCGCTGCCAGCACCTCTTCCTTGCTGGAGGCCTGGCCTTCGGCGCGCGCGATGGAGTCGCCGCTGGCGGCGTTGATGGCTTCCAGCGTGACCACGTACTGGCTTCCCAGGCTGGCGATCGACCCGGTGAGCATGGCTTTCACGCCCGCGCGCTGGCAGATTTCCCGCCCCACGTCGCTGGTCACCCGCGTGTCCGGCGGGCGTCCCATGAACTTCAGCGTCTCCTGCACCTTGCGGTCGTTCACCACGTTCAGATACGGCGACTGCTCCAGGTCCACCGCCAGCGCTTTCTTTAGGGTGCCGTCGAACATCGAGTCGCCGGTGGTGTTGGTGAAATCGGTGAGCAGGATCCAATCTTTTTCCGTCATCGCCTTGGCGCGACGGGAATACAGGAAGCCGGCGACGCCCATGGCCACGACCACCGCGGCCGCGATGATCAGGATGTTGCGCGGGAATCGCCGCGCCGGGACCACTACGCTCCCCGATGACACCGCTGCTACCGCCGCCGTGGTCGCCGAGGAGGGTGATGCCACCGCAGGAGCCGAGGTGCCCGAAACCGGCGCCACTGCCGGCGACGAGCCCGAAGGCGCCGCCACTGCCGATCCGCTCGCCGCCAGGCTCTTGCCGGAATCCAGCTGCCGCTTCACCCGCTTCAGCTCGGCGCGCATCTCTGCCGCCGACTGGTAGCGCAGATCGGGGTCCTTCTCCAGCGCGGTGTTGATCACCCGCTCGAGCTCCGCCGGCAGCTCCGGATTCAGCCGCACCGGCGACGCCGGCGCCCGGTTCAGGATGGCGTCGAAGATCACCGCCGACGTCGCCCCGCCGAACGGCATCCGCCCGGTCGCCATCTCGTACATCACCGCCCCGAACGAGAACAGGTCCGAGCGCGCGTCAATCTCCTCCCCTTTCGCCTGCTCCGGCGACATGTAAGCGATCGTTCCGACCGTGGAGCCGGGGCTGGTGAGGTGCTCTTCGACGGCAGTCGCTTGCCCCGACAGGCCGATAACGGTGGCCGGCATCAGCTTCTGTTTGGCCAGTCCGAAGTCCAGCACCTTGGCCTGCTTGCGCTTGGTCAGGAACAGGTTGGCGGGCTTGATGTCGCGGTGGATGATGCCCGCGCTGTGCGCCGCGTCCAGCGCGTCGGCGATCTGGATGCAGTACTCCAGCAGCTGGTCCACCGGCAGCGGCCGGCCTTCGATGCGGTGCTTCAGGGTCTGGCCCTCCATCAGTTCCATGACGATGAAGTGCTGCCCCTCGTGCTCTCCCAGGTCGTGGATGGTGCAGATGTTGGGATGGTTCAAGGCGCTGGCGGCCCGGGCCTCGCGCTGGAAGCGTTCCAGCGCCGCCGGGTTGTTCACCAGATCGTCGGGCAGGAACTTGAGCGCCACCTTGCGCCCCAGGCGCAAGTCCTCGGCTTCAAAGACCACGCCCATGCCGCCGCCGCCCAAGCGCTGCAGGACCTTGTAGTGGGATACCGTTTGCCCGATCATCCGCCCTCAGAGTGCGGGCAGCATAGCACAGGAGCCCTTCGCGGAAGTCACTCTCGAGCGCGAATCCTTTCCCCTTGCGGCTGCATCTTGTCTGCGGCAGAATCTCTCAGGTTGTTTGTGGGAAGAGACTCTCCTTGTGGAGTGAGTTCATGCCGAAATTCGTGATCGAACGGGAGATCCCGGGGGCGGGCAAGCTGACGGCCCAGGACTTGCAGGGGGTCTCGCAGAAGTCGTGCTCGGTGCTGCGCGTTCTTGGCCCGCAGATCCAGTGGGTGGAGAGCTACGTGACCGACGACAAGATCTACTGCGTCTATATCGCGCCCAGCGCGGAGCTCATCCGGGAGCACGCCAAGCAGGGAGGGTTCCCGGCGAATCGCGTCTCGGAGGTGCTGCGGATCATCGATCCCACGACCGCCGAGGAGTCGCGGGCCGGCGCCAGGGTGGCGTAATCGCTACTGGTCCATGCGGACGATCTTGCAGGCGCCGGGGTCGCGCTGCTGCACCTGCACCTGGACACGCTCCGCGACCCGGCGCATCTCCGCCTGTACCATCTTCTGACGGACGGCCTGGGCCCGCGCCACCCGCGCCACCAGGGGGCTGGAAGCCACCTTGCCGGGCAGGTTGCTTTCCATGACGAATACCGCGATCACCACCGCGGCGAATGCGAGCGCATTGAGGAGCTGTCTCATAACACAGCCTTGGACGGTCCCGGACCGGGATGGTTAGCGGATTTTTCGTCCGCGCCAGAGCCTCAGCCCGAGTCTAGGGACCCCTGCCGTGACGGGTCTGCTTCAAGCACAGAATATGTTTCGACAAAGTAGCCCGCGCGCCCTCGCGCGGGCCTTATCGCCCTTCCGAGTATCGGCTTTACAGAACTTTACATTCCCTTGACCGAATCTTTACCCACCCAATAGCGCAGGCGTGTTCTTGCCATTGAGACGCGAGCGAGCATCAAAGAGTAAGGAGCACTGTATGAAACGCAAGGTTTTGACCATCGTTTGGATTGTGACGCTGACGGCGCTGGTTTTCACCGGCACCGTCTGGGCCAGCGTAGCGGACCCTGACACGCGCAGCCAGGTCGCCGGCAGCGATAACTCCGGGGCCGTCATTCTGTACGCGCTGCCGTCGGCTGCCGAGATCCGCGTCACCGCCCTGCGCCCCGTGCAGATCCCGGGCGCCGTTCTGCAGCCGGGACAATATAGCTTTCGCTTGACCGATTCCGGCAGCGTCGTGGCCGTGAGCAACATCGACCGGTCGGAGTTCTACGGCAACTACCTGATCGTTCCCGCCAGCCGCAACCATCGCGACGACACTGTGGCCTACACCGCGGCAGCTCCGGAGGGCGGTCCGGATCGGATCACCGCCCTGTTTCGTCCGGGCGCGCTGAGGGGTTACGCATTCCT
>Ga0335070_10002910_pt1 | contig 19945 bp, 20 predicted proteins | sample Lox_Sample_13_FD_206722 | JGI IMG/M metagenome (GOLD analysis project Ga0335070, IMG submission 206722) | Soil microbial communities from Loxahatchee National Wildlife Refuge, Florida, United States - Lox_Sample_1.3 | ecosystem: Environmental > Terrestrial > Soil > Wetlands | place: USA... | reverse complement strand
GAGCTCACCAGCGACCCGGAGATGCAGCGCTGGACCGCGGAGGACCCGCTCTACCTCCGGAAGACAACCCCGCGCTGGTTCTCCGAGTCGGGGCGTGCGCAGGCGGAGCTGCGCCCCCGGATGGAGGAATTCTCCTACCCCTTGCTGGTGATGGTCGGGAGCGCTGATCGAATCGCCGACCCCGAGGCTGGCAAGGCCTTCGCGGCCCTGGCGGGCTCCGCCGACAAGGCGCTGCGCGTGTACGAGGGGCTCCGGCACGAGATCTTCAACGAGGTGGGGTGCAGTGCGCCCATTGGCGACGCGGTCACCTGGATCTCGACCCGCGCTGACGCCGAGAAAACGAATTGACCCCGGAGTGGAGGGACCTCTATTCTCCGCGGGAACGGAGGATTCCCATGGCAGCGCTAGACAAGCCAGCCGCCCCCCGGAGCGGCGCGAATACCGTCATCGGGAGCACGATCGTCATAGACGGCGAGATCTCCGGTGACGAGGACCTCACCATCGAGGGGACCGTGAAGGGCAAGATCGCGCTGCGCCAGAGCCTCTACGTGGAGAGCTCGGGGGTGATCGAGGCCGACATCGAGACCGCGAACGTGGAGGTTTCGGGCCAGGTGACCGGCAACATCGCCGCCACCGACAAGGTCGAGCTCAAGGCAAACTGCAAGGTCGTCGGCGACATCCGGGCGCCGCGCATCCTCATCGCCGACGGGGCCGCCTTCAAGGGCAACGTCGACATGGAAGTGGGTCTGCGCGGCCCGAGCCCGAGGGGGAAGTAATCCATGGCCACGGCGAACGGCAGCACCGTCATCGGCGAATCGATCCTCATCAATGGCGGACTCCAGGGCGACGAGGACCTCACCGTCCGCGGCCGCGTCGAAGGGACCGTGACGCTCACGCGCACGCTGGTCGTCGAGCCGACCGGCGTCGTCAAGGCCGAGGTCCAGGTCAAGAACTGCATCATCGCCGGGGTCGTCATCGGCAACGTGACCGCGAGCGAGAGCGTCGAGATCACGAAGGAGGGGCGGATGGTGGGAGACATCGCCGCCCCCCGGGTCATCATCGTGGACGGTGCGAGCTTCAAGGGCCGGGTCGACATGGGGGAGGTCGACGTGTCGGCCGCCGAGCGGTCCGAGCGCCCGGCGCCCCGCGCGCTGTCCCGCCCCGCCCCGCGCCCTGCGCTCACGGCGCGGCCGGCCTCGCGGTCTGCTCCGAAGGAGGAGGCCGCGGGAGAGGTGGCGGCTGCCCCGCGGCCGCCGGCCCCTCCGCCGGCACTGGGCGTGGGCGCCGTGAAGCGGAAGGTCGTCGTCAAGCGGAAGTAGACGCGTGGAATCGGAGCCGCGATCCACGGCGCCCACGCACGCGACCGGCGCAGTGGAGTTCGTCTCCATCGACGACATCGCGGACGACGCGACCTTCCGGCTCCGAGACCCCGGTGACGTGAGCCAGCTCGCAGCCTCCATCGCGCGGCTCGGGCAGCTTGCGCCCGTGGAGCTCCGGCCCGTGACGGGACCGGAGACCCGTCCCGCGGAGCCGGGCCCGGCCGCCGAGCCGGAGGACGTCTTTCGGCCCGAGACGGCACACACACCGCGCTGGCAGGTGGTGTCCGGCTTCCGGCGGATGGCTGCGCTGCGGATGCTACACCGGGACCGAGTGCTCGCCCGCCTCCACGCCGGGCTCTCCGACGAGGACGCGTGGGCGCTCTGCGTCTCGAAGGCGCTGCTCTCCGAGCCCTGGCTCCCGTCGGAACTCGAGGCGTTGCGGTCGCGCATCCGCGAGGTCGCGCCCTGGGCGGAGGAGCTTCTCGACGAGGCCCTCGCCCGGGCCTCGGAGGAGGCGGCTGCGCCGCTCGGCCCCGGGGAGGAGCCGGAGCCCCCGGCGGAGGGCGCCAGCGCCGACGGCCCGGTCGCCGAGCCGGAGACGGAGACGGTGGAGCTCACGCCCGAGGAGCTGGCCCTGCACCTCGCCGTCCGGATCTTCGAGCTCAACCAGGAGCTCGCCGCCGGGTGGGAGGCCTGGGCGGAGCTGCCCGAGGAGGGGCGGCGCCAGATCGTAGAGCAGGCGCGCTATCTGGCCGAGCTGTTCCCCCTGATGGAGCGTGAGACCGGATGACCCTCGACGCCGACCGAGCCCGCCTCCTGGAGCTGCTCCGAACCCTTTCCTTCGAGCGGCGGAAGGTCGTCCTCGCCTCCGGCAAGGAGAGCGACTTCTACATCGACTGCAAGCGGACCGCCCTGACCGCCGAGGGGCACGTGCTCGTGGGGCGGCTCCTCTTCGACCGCATCCGGCGGGTGCGGCCGCTCGTGCGCGCGGCCGGCGGCCTCACGCTGGGCGCGGATCCGCTGGCGAGCGCCGTGGCGCTCACGAGCTACCTCGAGGGCGAGCCGGTCGACGCCTTCATCGTCCGCAAGGAGCCGAAGGGACACGGGACCGGTCAGTGGGTCGAGGGCCGGAGGACCATCCCCGACGGCAGCCGCGTCGCCGTGCTCGAGGACGTCGTCACGACCGGCGGGAGCGCCCTGAAGGCGATCGAGCGCTGCCGGACCGAGGGGCTCGTCCCGGTGGGCTGCTTCGCGCTCGTCGACCGCATGGAGGGGGGGCGCGAGGCCATCGAGGCCCAGGGGGTGCCGGTGGACGCCCTCTTCGGCCGCGGCGATTTCCTCAGCGAATGACCATGCGACGCGCACTGCCCCTCGTCCTCGCCGCCGCCACCGGCTGCAGCTACTTCTCCAAGTCCCCGCAGCCTTCGGGCTCGGAGGGTGCGTGGGCGGCCGAGCGCGACAAGTACACGCGCGAGTGCAAGGTCTACAACGTCCTCTCCGACGTGGCCTTCGCGACCGCGACGTACCAGGCCCCTTCGGTCCGCGTGGCCCGCGCGAACCGGATCGCCGACTGGAAGGGGATGATCCCGTCGGAGCGCGACGCCCTCCTCTCGAAGGAGAAGGCGGAGGAGGTCGAGTCCGAGGAGTTCCTGCTCTCCTTCTACACCGAGGACCACCGAGCCAACGACCTCGACACGAGCCGGGGGACGTGGCGCATCGTGCTCATCGTGAACGGCAACGAGCAGGCCCCGCCGCTGAAGGTCGAGGCGGTGCGGGTCGACCCCACCATCCAGGTCCTCTACCCGTACGTGAATCCCTTCTACCGCCTCTACCGGATCCGCTTCCCTCGCTACCCGGGCAGCACGCCGCTCGCCGAGCTGCCGTTCGCGCTGCAGATCGCCGGCGCCCTCGGGAAGGTGGAGCTGGACTGGAAGCCGACGCCCCCCTGACGATCAGGCATCGCGCGCGGGCTCGTCGAGCTCGCCGCGATGGAGGACCGTGTCCCTGAGGTAGCGTTCGTCGGGCTTCGGGTAGTCGAGCAAGTAGTGCAGCCCGCGCGATTCCTTGCGCCGCCGGGCGCACTCCACGATGAGGAGCGCGACGTCGGCGAGGTTGCGGAGCTCCACGAGGTCCGGCGTCACCTTGTATCGCCAGTAGTACTCGCGGATCTCCGAGCGGAGCATCTGCAGCCGCGTGCGCGCGCGCTCCAGCCTCTTCACGCTGCGAACGATGCCCACGTAATTCCACATGAGCCGTCGCACCTCGTCCCAGTTGTGCGTCACCACGACGCCTTCGTCGGGGTCGAGCGCATCGCCGGGGTTCCAGTCCGGTACCCGGAGCGGGCCCCGGGCGCTGCCGAGCAGCTTCTCGGCGGCCACGGCGGCGCGCCTGCCGAAGACGAGCCCCTCCAGCAGCGAGTTCGACGCGAGCCGGTTCGCGCCGTGCAAGCCGGTGCACGCGACCTCGCCGACCGCGAGGAGGTTGGGGATCCCGGTGAGCCCGTCCAGGTCGGTGAGGACGCCGCCGCACTGGTAGTGGGCGGCGGGCACCACTGGGATGGGCTGCACGGCCATGTCGACGCCGAACTCCTTGCACGTTTGGTAGATGTGCGGAAAGTGGTCGAGGAGGAAGCCCTTCGGCAGGTGCGTCATGTCGAGGAAGGCGCAGTCGTCCCCTCGGCGCTTCACCTCGGCGTCGATCGACCGGGCCACGATGTCGCGGGGGGCGAGCTCGAGGCGCGCGTCGTACCGCCCCATGAAGGCCTCGCCGGCGCGGTTGCGGAGGATCCCCCCCTCCCCGCGGAGCGCTTCGGAGATGAGGAAGCTCTTCGCCTGCGGGTGGAAGAGGCAGGTGGGGTGGAACTGGAAGAACTCCATGTTCGCCACGGCGGCTCCGGCCCGGTACGCCATGGCCACGCCGTCGCCCGTCGCGACGTCCGGGTTGGACGTGTAGAGGTACACCTTCCCGGATCCGCCGGTCGCGAGCACGGTCACCGCGGCGGTCACCGTCCGGATCTCGCCGGAGGTGCGGTCGAGCACGTACGCGCCGAGCGCCCGGTTGGGCCCGGGGAGGCCGGCCTTCTCGGCGGTGATGAGGTCGATCGCCACCTGGTCGCTTTCGATGCGGATGCCGGCCGCGTCCGCCGCGGCGAGGAGCTTTCGCTCCACGGCGGACCCGGTCGTGTCCTTGGCATGGGCGACCCGCCGGCGGGAGTGGCCGCCCTCGCGCGTGAGGTGCAGGCGGTCGGGGCCCTCGCGATCGAACTCCACGCCGAGCGAGAGCAGCCAGCGAATCCTTGCCGGGCCCTCGGCGACCGTCACCTCGACCGCGTCCCGATGGCAGAGTCCCGCCCCGGCGACGACCGTGTCCTCGACGTGGTTCTCGAGGGCGTCGTCGGGGCCGAGCACCGACGCGATTCCCCCCTGAGCGTACTGCGTGTTTCCCTCCTGGCGCGCCCGCTTGCACAGCATGAGCACCGACCCGAGCCGTGCTGCCTCTAGCGCGAAGGAGAGGCCGGCGATACCGCTGCCGAGGACCAGGAAATCCACGTGCTCGCGGGGGGGAAAGGCCATCTGAAGATCCCTAGCACGCGCCCGGGCGCGCGCGCCAAGGGAAGTTGTCATGGCGGGCGGCCGGGCGTTAACCTGTCGGCCGATGGCCCGTGGGCCCATCCAACTGTCCCTGCTGGGACTTCTCGCCGCCGGGGCGTTCAGCGCGTCCGCAGACGAGCTCTGCGCGTACAAGCGCCACACCGCGGAGGACGGGGACGTGTGGACCTTCACCAACGTGGGCGCGGGTCCTCACTGCAAGAAGAAGGTGAAGCTGCAGGGGGAGGCCGGGGTGTACCGGGCGTCGGCGCCCCCGGCCCCCGCCGCGGGCGGAGCGCCGGCGACGGACGGATCGGTCGCCGCCTTCGACAGACCCGGGCTCCGGGAACTCGACGCCGTGTTTCTGGACCACGTCCGGCGCGCGGCGGCCCTGTACAACCTCCCCGAGGAGCTCCTGCGCGCGGTGATGGCGGTGGAATCGAACTTCAACCCCATCGCCCTCTCCCAGAAGGGAGCCGCCGGCCTCATGCAGCTCATGCCCCGCACGGCGAGCGAGATGTACGTTTTCGACGTGTGGAGCCCCGAGCAGAACATCTACGGGGGGGCGCGCTACCTACGCGTGCTCGCGAACCAGTACCAGGGCGACATGGTGATGATGCTCGCTGCCTACAACGCCGGCCCGGACGCGGTCCGCCGCGCCGGAGGGAAGGTCCCGGACATCCCGGAGACGCGCGCCTACGTCAAGAAGGTGATGGCGCTCTACGAGCGACTCAAGGGCAGGAGCGGGAGGGGGTAGCGCGTGCCCGAGGGACCCGCCTCCGAGGAAGAGGTCGAGGGGCTCGACGAGGAGTTCCTCCACCACCTCTCGCGCGGCTCCGAGCTCCTCGCGCGCGGCGACGCCGGAGAGGCGCGCCGGTCGCTGGAGCGGGCCGCCCACCTGCGTCCCAGGGACGGGAAGGTGATGGGCCTGCTCGGCCAGGCCTGCTACCGCGCGGGACAGTTCGACGCGGCTGCCGAGGCCTACGGGCGCCTCGTCGACGAGAACCCCACCGAGGTGGCGGCCCGGGTCAACTTGGGCCTCGCCCAGCTGAAGGCCCGGCGTTACGCGGAGGCGGTGAAGCAGTTCGGAATCGCGCTGGACCTGAACCCGGAGCACAAGAAGGCGATGGGGTACCTCGGCCTCGCCCACTTCGAGGCCGGAGATCTGAGAAGCGCACGGGACTGGTTCGACCGCGCCGGCAGCCACATGATGGTCGCCCGGTGCGACGAGGTGCTCGCCGCGGGCGAACGGGCAGCGGCGCCCGAGACGAGCGCCGAGCCGGCGGACGTCCCTGCGCCTGACCCGGAGCCGCTCCGCGAGCCCGAGCCACAGGTCGAGGACGTGCCGGCGAACGGTCTGGGCGCGTTCGCGGCGCGCCGGACGGTGCGCATCTCCCGGGAGGCGTTCGCAGTCGAGGGACGCGTCCTCTCGCTGTCCGTCAGGGGGGAGATGCTGGCGCGCCTCGACGGCCTCTTCGCCGTCCGCGGCGGCCTCACGGTCAGGCCGGAGATGAAGCGGTACCGTGGAAAGCCGACCGACAAGCCGTTCGGGATCGGCTCCGCCCGCATGCACCGCGCCGCTGGTGACGGAACGCTCCTCTACCGCACCGGGGGAGCCGTCTTCACCGCAGTGGACCTCGCCGGGGAGGCCGGCTACTTCCGCGAAGAGGCCGTGTTCGCGCTCGACGACGCAGTCGTGTTCGAGAACGGGCGGGTGCCTTCCAAGCAGGGCCGCGATCTGAATCTCGTTCACCTGCGCGGGGGTGGACGCTTCTTGCTGCGGACCGCGGCGGAGCCCGTGGCCCTCGAGATCACCCGCTCCGTTCCACTGCGGGTGCCCGTCGAGACCCTCGTCGGCTGGACGGGCGCGGTGACCCCGCGGATCGTCCGCCTTTCGGGGGAAGGGGACGACGCGGGGGAGGAGGGCGCCGTCGAGCTCACCGGGGAGGGCAGGGCGCTCATCGATCCGGATGGTTCCGCTGCCCCGTGGAGTCATCCGGCATGAGCACCCTGCGGCGGGACCTCCTGAACCTACCGAACGCGGTGACCCTGGTCCGGATCGGGATGATCCCCATCATCCTGACGTTCACGTACTACGAAAGCCGCCTGAACAGCTTCGTGGCGGCTCTGCTGTTCGCGGTGACCGCCGCCACCGACTTCCTCGACGGCTGGCTGGCCCGTCGGACCGGGCTCGTGACGGTCATCGGCAAGTTCCTCGACCCGCTCGCCGACAAGCTCGTCGTCGTCTCCACGCTCATCATGCTCGTGCACCTCGGGCGGGTGGCGGCGTGGCTGGCGATCGTCATCATGGCGCGCGAATTCATCGTGAGCGGTCTCCGGACGATGGCGATGAGCGAGGGCATCGTGATCGCCGCAGGCCAGGAGGGGAAGTACAAGACCGCCGTCCAGCTCGCCGCGATCAGCTTCCTGCTCGTCCACTACCCGTACCAAGTCGACTTTCTTGCCTTCTCGGTCGAGGTGAACGCGAACGCCGTCGGGACCTGGCTGCTTTACCTGTCCGTGGGGCTCTCCATCTGGTCGGCCGCCATCTACACACGCGACTTCCTGCGCGTCGTGTACCGGCGAGAGGCGCAGTCCACCGGGAAGGGTCTCGAAGGGGCACCGACCGTGGCGAGTGCCGGCAAGGCCCTTGACACCCCTCCGCAGGTGACCCTATAAACCGGCCCCTCGCTCGGAATTTCGCGGGAATAGCTCAGTGGTAGAGCATCGCCTTGCCAAGGCGAGGGTCGAGGGTTCAAATCCCTTTTCCCGCTCCAATAACCCCCCGTTTCGACGGGGGGTTTTTCATGATGGGGTGCTTGGTGCCACGCTGGTGCCACGCACTTCGGCCGGTCCGTCGAGGAGCTGCACTGCCCCGCGCCTCACATCCGGTGTTAGGTGGGCGTACCGCAGGGTCATCTCGATGGACTCGTGACCCAGGAGCTCCTGGATCGTCTTCAGCGACACGCCCCGCATGGCGAGGTGAGACGCGAAGGTATGCCGAAGCCCGTGAGTCGTGATCCGCTTCGCCAGCCCGGCGCGTCGGCACGTTGCCGGGACCACATCCTTGATGATGCTGTGGGTGAGCCGAGTCCCGGCCTCGTCGCAGAAGACGTATGGACCGCAAAGGTGACGGTGCGCCTTCAGGGTCGCCACGGTCTCGTCGGAGAGGGGCACCGGACGGGTCCGGCCACCCTTCGGTGGGCCTTCCTGGTCTCTCCATAGCGTCCTGCGAACGACGACCTGGCCTACGACCAGGTCGATGTCCTGCCACTTGAGCGCGAGCAGTTCGCCAGATCGGAGGCCGGTCCTGATCGCCAGGACGAGAAGGGTCTTCCACTCGGGCGCGGCGGCCCGGAGGAAGCGCTCGGACTCCTCGAAGGTGAGGTACTCGTCTTCTTCGACGGTGTTCCTGCCCAGCTTGAAGGCCCGTACCTTTGGCGCACGGTCGAGCTTGTTCCACTCTACGGCGAGGTTGAGGAGCTTCCGCAGCGCCGTGAGGTGGTTGTTGATGGACTTCTTCTCGTACCCCTCGTCGAGCTTGGCCGCCTTGTAGCGCTCGAGCTCCTCCGGGCCGATGGCGTCAAGCCGCATCGCCCCGAATGCCGGGATGAGGTGGACGCGCAGGAGCCACTCCTTTGCATGGACCGTACTCGGCTTGTTGTTGGTCTTCGAGTACGCCATAAACTGCTCCACGAAGCCGCCGAGCGTCGGGACCTCGCGTGCAGCCGCTTCGGGTCTTCTACCTCCCTGGCCGAGTAGCGCGGCTTCCCTCTGCTGTCCCCAGCGCAGCGCCGCGGAATACGTCGAGACGGGCGGCTTCACCCGCTCGCGCAGTCGCGTGCCGTCTGGGAGCCTCAGCAGGATGTCCACCTGCCAGCCTTTCCTGCCCTTGCGTTGCCTGACTTTCACCATCGTCGTCCCCCATGGACGGCGACGTCACACACCAGCTTGGCGAGTACGCCAGGAGGAGCCACGACGTCAACGGTCCTGCCCCACGAGGGCGTCGAGATCCCGGCGCCGGAAGCGCCAGCGCCGACCCAACCGCAGGCCCGGAATCTGCCCCCGCTCTACCCGCTTCAGCAGCGCCGCAGGCGTCAGCCCGAGGTGTGCCGCCGCCTGCTCGGTCGAGAGCAGCGCTCCGACCGCCGCGTGCGGCTGACGAAGGAGCTCCGCTAGCTCGGACCGCAGCGCTCGAACCTCGGCGAGAACGAGCTCGAGACTGGCATCCGGCACGGACATTCCTAGCCGAACCGTCCCTGTTCGGTGGCATTGGGAGTGACGTTCAGCACGACGGCCCTTGCCTCCCACGTGAACTCGGATTCCTATCTCCTGCCCTTGCTCCCTCCAGGCTGGTCGAACCCGGGTCCCTGCGCCTGGACGGCCTCGCTCCGGCGGTAGAGGACGTGCTGGAAGTACTCGTACCTGTCCATGCCAAGCTCGCGCCGGTCCTCCTCGAGCCGCTCGGCGACGGCGCGAGGCAGTCCGTAGTAGCGGTGATACCCGTCCAGCGCCCTCACGACGTGGGCCGTGGCGTCGAGCCCGCGGGCCGTGGCCTCTGCCTTGAACGCGTACACAAGGTCGAGGGGCATGCGGAAGGTCTGCATGACCTTCTCGCTCGTCGAGGAGCGCTCCGGTTGAGCAGATTCCTCCACGGCAACCTCACGCGTCTTCGCCTTGGGGTTCCTTGTAGGTGACATGTGACGGGTCCTTTCAGTGAACTGCCAGCGATGTCTCGACTGGCACCGGCGACGTTGACGTCGTAATACGTACCGACATATTATAGATGCATCGTTAATGTAGTCTAGTGCCATACGCACTTTTCGGGGAGCAGGATTCAATGCGTCCGACAGGCTGCACCCGAGGCCCCGCCGAGGAGGTTGCTGCCGATGCCTTACAAGTCCGAGAGCGACGAACGGATTCACGCGGATCGCGTCTCCGTCGACGAGCAGACGAGGCGAGCGGCACGCAGGCTCAGTGAAGACCGCACGCCGGACAACTTGCCCTTACCCTTCCAGCCCACCGACCACTACGACGAGATCCTGATCGACCGGATCTCACCGGCTCCGGACGGGCAGGTGCGGAAGGACTTCGACGAGGAGAAGCTGAGGACTCTCGCCGAGAGCCTGAAGCAGGTGGGGATGCAGGAGCCGATCGTCGTGCGCCCGTCCCCCGCCAAGGACCGCACCTACATCATCGTCGCCGGCGAGCGCCGGTGGCGGGCGGCCAGGATGGCCGGCCTCGAGACCATCCCCTGCATGGTACGCATCAGCCTCGAGAAGGCGGCAGACAACCTGCTCGCGCAGGTTTCCGAGAACGTGCACAGGGAGGACCTGAATCCAGTCGAGGAGGCAGAGGCGCTGGTTCAGCTCATGGCGCAGCGCGGGATCGACGTGAAGGAGGCGGGCGCCCTGATGGGGAGGACGTACGCTCAGGCGAGGCGCCTGCGCCGCATCCACAACGCGCCGCTGCTGGTGAAGGCAAAGCTCCGCTCCCGGGACCTCAGTCCTCGCGTCGCGATCGAGCTCCTCCGCATCTACAACGTCTACGTCCGCGAGGATCCTTCCGACGCGAAGGAGAGGGCAACCGGGAAGTTCGAGAGGCTCGTCGACAAGGTGGTCGAGGAGGGGTGGTCCCGGAAGGCGCTCGAGGCATTCGCGAAGAAGCTCGGCGTGGTGGCAGAAGGCAATGACGAGGACGAGGAGCCTTCGGACCGTGGTCCGGTCGCCAGCGGTGTGCGCTCGCCGATCGTGGAGCCGGAAGAGAAGACACCCTCGAGAGGGGGTTCGGGCGAGAGCGCGGAGAGCGAGGCCGCGCCGCACCTCCTGTTCGTCGAGCAAGGGGGCAAGGTGGTCGTGTTTCGGGAGCGATTCGCGCGAAATGGTGTCGATCCGGTGCAGCGCTCGGCGCTCATCCACCTTCTCGACACGATGGTCATGGAGGTGCGCCGAGCGCACTAGGACGTCCGGTTACCCGGAGCGCGAGCTTCGACTCCTTCGACGGCCGGCGGGGTGCGGGTTCTGTGTCGTCGGCGCGCCAGAGGTCCCGGCCCCTCAAGGGGGCACGCGATGCCTTTAGGGGCCCGTGCACAGGGGCTGCTCCAGCATCATGATTGCGTGTCCGCTCGAGCCGCGGCGAGCTTCTCCTGGACCTTCTTCACGAACCGCTCTCGCACGATCACGAACCGTTCGTGGGTTCCCTCGCCTATCGAGTCGATGCCGTCGTGGGCGCGGATATAGAACGTGAGGCGCTTGCCCTCGACCTTCCGCAGGGCGAGGTCGACGGTCACGGTAAATCCAGGGGGCGTGGCCGCGGTGTGAGTCACCCAGATTCCGGTCCCGACCGATTGCTCGCCTACGTCCAGGTGAGGATGCATGGCCTCGATGCAGGCCCATTCGAAAAGGCCGACCATGAAGGCAGTCGCGAAGACATGTGGCATCTCCTGGAACCGCTCGGACTCCGGGAAGACGTGTGGGACGGTCTTGGCGTCCGGCACGACATACCCGAACGTGAAGGTCAGCCCTGGGGCGAGGGAAGGCTTCATAGCTATTTCCTCGAGAGGAAGGTCGAGCAAGGTCGCCCGGACAGGAGCTCGCGAGTTCGTGTCCTGCGCTCCAAGGCGATAATCGTCAGCGCGACGGCAAGCACTACGTGGACATCTCTGGCACGCGGGGGCCCTGGCTTATGCGGCTCATGCGGGGGCGAGAAGCGCTTGAACCCCTCGCGAAGCCACCGAATTACCGTGGCCGGCCGGAGGTCCGCCAGAGCGTACCGCCACGCATCCCACCGGCGGGACGGCGAGCGACAACACGGAAGAGCCTGTGAACCATGGTTGACAGTGCGGGTCAACCGCGGCTAACATGCTTCGGTGTCGACGATCTTCACCACCCCGGTCTTCGACAGGTGGTTCGAGCGGCTCCGCGACCGAAGAGCAGCTGCCCGCATCCAGGCGCGCATCGATCGTGCAGAGTCCGGCAACTTGGGGGACTGCAAGCCCGTGGGCGAGGGCGTTTCGGAGATGCGGATCGACTACGGCCCAGGCTACCGCCTCTACTTCGTGCAGCGAGGGGGCGAGGTGATCATCCTGCTCGTCGGCGGCGGCAAGTCCACGCAGGCGAGGGACATCGAACTGGCAAGAGAGATGGCAAAGCAGCTGTAGGGGAGCACGAGATGGCAGGCAAGATCAGGCTCAAGAAGTGGGACTCGGCAGCGCACCTAAAGACGGAGGCGGACATCGCCCGGTACTGGGAGGCTTGTCTCGAGGAGGGCCGCGACGACCCCTCCTTCATCACGACCGCCCTCGGAAACATCGCCCGCGCCCGCGGGATGTCTCAGCTCGCCCGCAAGACCGGGCTGACCAGGGAGGGACTCTACAAGGCGCTCTCGCCAGGGGGGAACCCGGAGTTTGGGACCGTGATGAAGGTCATTCGGGCTCTCGGGCTCGAGGTGCACGGCGCGACGGCCAAGGGATGAGCAGCACCGCCACTCCGCGGACGTCGCGGAGCGAAGGTGCGGGCTGACCCGTGCGCCCCCCCCGGCGGCAGCTTGAACCCCGGGGTTCAAGAAGAGGCCTCTGAACCCCGGGGTTCAAGGACCTAGCCTGAGCGCCCCAAGCCGGGTGCCGCCAGCGTCGGGAGCCTTTCGCTTCCAGTGTCGCGAGAGTGTCGCGCCATGTCGCGCGACACTCCAGTGGTCGCGGTCGGTGTCACGGTCCGTGTCGAGCAAGTGTCGCGCATAACGCGGCAAGTTCGCGAAATCCCGTCTGGCCCCGCCGCCCGCAGTGTCTGAACCCCGCGTGAGTATCGCGACAACATCTGCCCGACCCCTCTCCCACAACGAAGGGAGAGGGGTCGGGCAGCTGTTGACGCTTAGATCCGGGAAGAAACAGAGCGGTCGGCGGGGCCAGACCATTCCCAGGTCAATGACTCAAAGAGAACAGTTCCGGTGGGTTCAGGAAGACTCATCCTGAGAACAGAACAAGAACAAGAAAACCAGATAGGCGACCGGCGACGTGCTCGGAGGCGTTTCAGTAGGGCGATCGGCAACAGCAGACGGATCGAAGTGACGGCACGAAGGACTTCAGGCATCGAACGGACTCGATTCGGTGACGAAGGCTCAGGGCAACCTGCTGATGGCAGGTGGCTCAAGACGACAGACCTCGGAACTGGGCCGCTGAACAGCGACGACCCCCCGGTTGAGCGTCCAGCTCCTCGACCTCCACGCGACTGTCCATGGAACCGTTCGCCCGCTTGGCGATGTTGCTGGAGAGTCGAGAAGAGGCGCGCACACCGCGTCACTTGCCGGTTGCGTCTCGAGCGCGCCTCTTCTTCGAAGCGCTTGGCCAGGGGGCCGCAGTGCGCGGGAGCCGATTCTCCACGGCGCGCAATTCGGCGAGGAACTTGTCCAACGCCGGGGTATTCAACCGGTCTCGTCGCCGTATGATGCCGTAGTTGAGGCGCGCCCACGGCGGCGCGAATGGCAAGCTCACAAATGAGCGACTCCTCAACTCGTTGGCGATGAGAATCTTCGGGGCCCAGCTGATCGCATCCGTCTCGCCCACGGCTTGTTTCATATGGGCGACTGAGTTGAGTGTGATCGAGGGCAGGAAGTGACCGGACGCCGAGTCGAGGCGTCCCATCGTGCTGACGGGCTCCAAAAAGGCCGCCACGCGCGCCGGGAGCGGATTCAGCGCCAGAGGGAACGCGAAGATGTCCTTAAGTACTGGCCGGGCCCGCGAAAGGAGTGGGTGGCCGGCCCGGCAGTAGAAGACGCCGCCGTGCGTCCCGAGGCGTTCGACCGAGAGCAGTGGTTCTTGCTCCGCTGTAGTCACCTCTGCAACGGCGAGGTCTAGCGAGCCGGCGAGCACTTCTCTCGTGAGCGATTCCCACTCTCCCGGGGCGACGCGAAGCTGGAGAGTAGGGTGACGGCTGGCCAGGCGGATGGCGGTGGCAACGACCGACAACTCCATCGGGAAGGGGCCTGCGCCCACCCTGACCGAGCCGGCCTCAAGCCCCTTCAGGCGGCGGACGTGGCTGAGTACGTCGTCCGCGCTTCGGAGCACTGGTTCAGCTCCGGCCAAGACGGCTTCTCCATAAGCCGTCGCCGAAACGCCCTCCCGGCTCCGCTCGAAGAGGCGAACCTCGAGCGAACGCTCGATGGCTCGAATGCTCTTGCTGAGCGCCGGCTGGCTGATTCCAAGGGACTCGGCGGCCATCCGGAAATTGCGGAAGCGACCCAGTGCCACGACATGCTGAATTTCACGGATGTCCAGGAGCATGGGCTCTCATGACCTCATAACCATAAGTTACGGGAAGGCCCCAATTCTGGTCCTGAACAGCAATCGAAATTGGGCGGAGTCCCCAACTGGGTCGCCTCGTCCGCACAGGAATCGCAGGCCACCCCTAGTCGGACATGGTAGCAACAGAACCGGATGGAGGGGGCCACTCTCGCCACCCTAGGGGGGCGACGTTGCCGCGTCTAGCGCGGGCGACCGCCGCTGAGCCGCACGCACCCACTCAACAAGGAGTCGCACATGAGTCTCAATAGGGAGTCCCAGGTAGCCCGAGGGCTGAGGATTGCGTCCGCCACCCTGGCGCTGGCAGCGTGTCTAGCTGCCGGCAACGCTGGCGCAGCCGACGCGAAGAAGCCGAACATCCTGTTCATCATGGGGGACGACATCGGATGGATGCAGCCTCGCATCTATCACCGCGGCCTCATGGTCGGTGAGACGCCCAACATCGACCGGATCGGGAGCGAAGGTGCGATCTTCATGGACTATGTGGCCATGCAGAGCTGCACCTCCGGGCGCAATGCCTTCTTCACGGGCATGTATCCGCTGCGCACCGGCATGATCCCGCCGCAGCTTCCGGGCAGCCCGTCCTATCTGCGGCCGGGTACACCGGCGCTAGCGAAGTTCCTGTACGATCTCGGTTACACCACCGGCGAGTTCGGGAAGAACCACCTGGGTGACCACACGGCGTCGCTGCCGACGGCTCATGGCTTCCAGGAATACTGGGGCTATCTGTACCACTTGGACGCGATGCAGCAGGTGAGCTTCCCTGACATCAACAGCAGCCCGACCGTCCAGGGCATCGCTCCGCCGTGCAAGAACACGCCGGTGCCGGGTCTGCCCGAGGTAGCCGGCGCCGTGGATCCGAGGACGACGATCTGCCTGACGCCGCCACGGCCGGTCATCTGGTGCCACTCCTCCGACGGAACGGAGAAGAACCAGACATGCAAGGATGAGGGGCCGTTGACGCTCGATCGCTCGAGGACAGTGGACGAGGAAATCTCCGCTAAGGTCATCGACTTCCTCAACCGCAACGACCCCAAGAAGACCGGGAAGCCCTTCTTCGTCTGGTACAACCCCGCGCGCATGCACGTGACCACCGTACTCCCGCCGAAGTACGAAGCCATGATCGGCACGAAGGGCGGCAAGGACTGGGGCCTCAACGAAGCAGGCATGAAGCAGCTCGACGACAACATCGGCTATGTCCTGAAGAAGCTCGAGGACATGGGCCAGCTCGACAACACCCTCGTCGTCTTCACGACCGACAACGGCGCCGAGACCGTCTCCTTCCCCGACGGCGGCATTACGCCGTTCAAGGGTCAGAAGGGTGAGGCCTGGGAGGGCGGCTACCGCGCCCCCCAGGTCGTCCGCTGGCCGGGTCACATCAAGCCTGGGACTATCAAGGACCAGCTGTTCGCGGCTCTCGACTGGTTGCCGACGCTGGTCGACATCGCGGGCGGCCCCAAGGGGGACGAGTTGAAGAAGCAGATCGAGGCCGGCAAGTATCCCGGCATCGTCAAGACCACGCTCGACGGCTTCGACCAGCGCGCGTATCTCGAAGGCACGTCGGACAAGTCGGCGCGAGACGTCTTCTTCTACTACTCGGGCGCGACGCCTTCGGCCGTGCGCTACAAGAACTGGAAGATGTACTACTCGATGGCCCCCGGCGGAGCCTCCGGGTGGTTCCTGCCGCTCGTCAACTACCACTGGACCCTGGTGGGCAACATCAAGCGCGACCCCTTCGAGCAGACGATCAGCTTCAGTGACTCGAAGTCCGCCATGGCCCTCGGCGGCGCGCTGGGCTCGCCGTCGACCGCCTATCTCTACGACTGGAACATGCTGCCAATCGGTCAGCAACTCTGGTTCGAGGAACTCTACTCCTTCAAGGAGTTCCCGCCGCTGCAAGCGCCCGAGACGTACAACCTGAACGGCATCCTGCAGGAAATGGAAAAGCACAAGGGCGACGACTAGCCGCGGGATCGAGCGTGACGTCGTGACTTGAACAGGCGGGCGCCCTGACGAAGGGGTGCCCGCCTGTCATTAGTGCACTTCCAGCAAAAGGGGATCATCGTGAGATCCATTCGTCGCCGTGCATCACTCGCAGGCATTGTCGTGCTGAGTGCCTTGCTCGCCCCGGGCGCACGCGCCCTCGAGCAGACCGATCCGCTGCCCTCGTGGAACGACGGCGCAGCCAAGCAGGCCATCCTGTCCTTCGTGAAGGAGACCACCGACCAGGCGAGCCCGAAGTTCGTCCCGCCCGCCGAGCGCATCGCCACGTTTGATCAGGACGGCACGCTCTGGGTCTCGCACCCGATGTACACGCAGGTGATGTACTGCCTCGAGCGAGTGGCAGTGCTCGTCAAGGCGAAGCCGGAGATGGCGAAGGCAGAGCCCTTCAAGACCGTCCTGCAGGTCCTGAAGGGCGACCGGGAGGCGTTGGCGAAGCTCACCATGAAGGACCTCGAGGTGGTGCTCGCGGCCACGCTCACCGGCATGTCCGTCGACGAGTTCAACGCCGAGGTGAAGAAGTGGATCACCGAGGCCAAGGACTCGCGCTGGAAGCGCCACTACACCGAGCTCACCTACCTCCCCATGCAGGAGGTCCTGAAGTACCTGCGCGCGAACGGATACAAGACCTACATCGTCACCGGCGGCGGCCAGGACTTCGTGCGGGTGTACTCGGAGGCCACCTACGGGATTCCTCCAGAGCAGGTGGTCGGAACCGCCGGGGGAACCAAGTTCGGCTACAGGAAGGACGGCAAGCCCTTCCTGACGAAGGAGCCGAAGCTACTCCTCAACGACAACCATGCCGGCAAGCCCGAGGGCATCCACCTGATGATCGGACGCCGGCCCTACGCCGCCTTCGGCAACTCCACCGGCGACCAGCAGATGCTCGAGTACACGAAATCCGGCGACGGGGCACGTCTGTCGATGCTCGTCCTGCATGACGATGCGACGCGCGAGTACGCCTACGGACCCGCCCAGGGGCTGCCCGACACCAAGGTAGGCACGTTCACCCAGGCTCTCTACGACGAGGCGAAGAAGCAGGGCTGGGTAGTCATCAGCATGAAGGGCGACTGGAAGCGGATCTTCGCGTTCGAGTAAGTCCCACCATCGCGCGGATGGCAGCCTCGACATGCAGTCGCAGCGGCGGCCGCGAGCCGTAACCAAGCCACAGGAGCTGTCATGACCAATTCCCTCACCAAGGTCTTCGCCATCGTGGTCGCCGCCTCGTTCTCACCACCTGCCATCGCTCAGGGAAAGCAGGGGAAGCCCAACATCCTCGTCATCTTCGGTGACGACATCGGGTACTGGAACATCAGCAAGTACAACCGCGGGATGATGGGCTACCGCACGCCGGAGATTGACCGCATCGGGACCGAAGGCGCGCTATTCACGGACGCCTACGGGCAGCAGAGCTGCACAGCCGGGCGCGCGGCCTTCATCACCGGCCAGTCGCCCATCCGCACCGGGTTGACCAAGGTCGGGCTGCCTGGAGCGCCGGAGGGTTTGTCCGCCAAGGACCCGACCATCGCCGACCTACTCAAGGGGCAAGGCTACGTCACCGGCCAGTTCGGCAAGAATCACCTCGGCGACCGCAACGAGTTCTTTCCGACCGTCCACGGCTTCGACGAGTTCTTCGGCAACCTCTATCACCTGAACGCCGAGGAGGAGCCGGAGAGCCCCGACTATCCCCGTAACCCGGTATTCAGGGCGCAGTTCGGTCCCCGCGGCGTCTTTCACTGCTGGGCGACCGACAAGGCGAGCACGCTTCCCTCGGATCCGCGCTTCGGGGCGTGGGGCAAGCAGAGGTGCGAGGACACGGGCCCTCTGACGGCGAAGCGGATGGAGACCGTCGACGAGGAGTTTCTCGCCGCGACTCTCAAATTCATCGACGAGAAGCAGGCAACCGGCAAGCCGTGGTTCGTGTGGTTCAACACCACGCGCATGCACATCTGGACCCACCTCAAGAAGGATGTGGAGGGCAAGACGGGCCTGGGCCCCTACCCGGACGGCATGGTGGAGCATGACGGCCAGGTGGGGCAACTCCTGAAGAAGCTCGACGATCTCAAGATCGCAGACAACACGATCGTCATCTACACGTCGGACAACGGCGCCGAAGTGATGAGCTGGCCGGACGGCGGCACGACCCCGTTCCGCGGCGAGAAGAACACGAACTGGGAGGGCGGATACCGCGTGCCGCTCCTCGTCCGGTGGCCCGGTGTCATCAAGGCCGGCACCGAGGTGAACGAAATGATCTCACACGAGGACTGGCTGCCCACGCTGCTCGCCGCGGCCGGCCAGCCGAATGTGAAGGAGGCCCTGCTGAAGGGCACCAGCGTCGGCACAGCGACGTACAAGGTGCACCTCGACGGCTACAACCTCTTGACTGCCCTGAAGAACGAGGCCCAGGAGTGGCCGCGAAAGGAATTCATCTACTGGACCGACGACGGCGACGTCTGCGGACTGCGCTACAGCCACTGGAAGCTCGTGTTCATGGAGCAGCGTGCCCACGGCTTCGACGTGTGGCAGGACCCGATGGTGGTGCTGCGCGTGCCCAAGCTGTTCAATCTGCGCTCCGATCCCTTCGAGCGGGGGGATATCGACGGCTTTGGCTACGGGCGATGGCGGCTTGATCGCGCCTACTTGATTCCGCCTGCACTGGTCTACGTGGGCGGATGGCTCCAGAGCTTCAAGGAGTTCCCGCCGCGACAGAGGCCAGGCACGTTCAATCTCAACCAGGTGATGGAGAAGCTGAACGCAAACATGGCCGAGTAACCGGGCCGCGCTGGATTTCTTCAGGGAAACGCGCCAGGTGATGGCGCGTGCAAAGAAAGGCTACTGCTCATGCGGAGGAATTGTGTGGTCCTGGCATTCACCCTTGCCGGTTTCCTGTTTGCCAGGAATGCCTTGGGTGCTGAACGGCTCACGGGTCAGGTGCTCGGCGGCGGTGCGCCGATCGCGAGGTCGACGGTCACCCTGTGGTCCGCAGGAGCCGACGCGCCGAAGCAGCTGGCGCAGGCGAAGACGGGCGCAGACGGCAAGTTCGACCTCAAGTTCGCGGGCCCGGGGATTCGGGGCGCCGTGCTCTACGTCGTCGCAACCAGCGGCAAGGCGACCACCGACACGGGGAGCGGCGACAACGCGGCGATCGCCCTTCTCTCGGTGCTAGGCCAGAAGGCGCCGCCCAACGTCATCATCAATGAGATGACCACCGTCGCCTCGGTGTGGACGAACGCCCAGTTCCTCGACGGTTCGGCCATAAGGGGACAACCGCTGGGCCTCCGCATCGCGGCAGGTAACGTGCCGAGCTTCGTCGATCTCGCCACGGGAGGTTGGGGACGTGTAATCCAGGACCCGCTCAACGGTCCCCAGACGCCGACGATGGCCAACTTCGCCACGCTGGCGGACGTACTCGCCGGGTGCGTTACCCGGGTGACGCCCGATGCATGCTCCAAGCTGTTCGCCGCGGCCACACCGCCGAAGGGTGGCGCGCCCACCAACACGCTGGCGGCGGCCCAGGCTGTCGCTCGCAATCCCTGGTACCAGCCGGAGCGGCTGTTCGCCCTACTCAATCAATTCTATCCGGTGCCGCAGGGCAAGAACATGCGGCCCGTCCCGCACATGCCGTACCTCAACTTCTCGCCGAGCGCGTGGGTACTTCCGCTCAAGTTCGACGGGGGCGGGTATCGGGCCGGTGGCAAGGCGATGTTCGACAGGGAGGGCAACCTCTGGGTCGGCGACAACTT
>Ga0335070_10002909_pt1 | contig 19951 bp, 17 predicted proteins | sample Lox_Sample_13_FD_206722 | JGI IMG/M metagenome (GOLD analysis project Ga0335070, IMG submission 206722) | Soil microbial communities from Loxahatchee National Wildlife Refuge, Florida, United States - Lox_Sample_1.3 | ecosystem: Environmental > Terrestrial > Soil > Wetlands | place: USA... | reverse complement strand
GGCTTCACCATCGTAGAAGTCTTGATAGTTCTGGCCATCGCCGGAGTTATCATGCTGGTGGTGTTCCTAGCTGTACCAGCTTTGCAGCGCAGCTCGCGTAATACGCAGCGTAAGAGTGATGTTAATCACCTTATGGCGCTGATAAACGAGTACAAAGCTAATAACAATAACGCCGTACCAACCGCCATAGCTACATCCGGAAGCGGTACTTCCACTACTCTATATACTAACGGTGAGAAGTTCTCGCTGATTACTGTACCAACGACTGTAACTGCAGCTACCGCTGCAACTACTTTCACAGCGCCAACTACCGACACTCCACAGGTCTACACCGGGGCTAGCTGTAACGGCAATAACGCTCAGTACAACTCCGCCAGCACTCGCTCCGTAGCCATCTGGTACTACATAGAAGGTACAACTGCTACCACCCAGTGCGTACAGAGTTAAGATAGGGAATTAAAGCAACCGATTAATTTGTTATTATATCGGTAATGCTTATCGTATCTATATATCTGGCTGTGCTGGGTTTATGCGCCGGTAGCTTTGTCAATGCGCTGGTCTGGCGTATCCACGAGAGCAAGGACTTTGTTAGGGGTCGCAGCCAGTGTACTAGCTGTGGTCATCAGTTGGCGACCAAAGATCTGGTACCAATATTTAGCTGGCTGAGTCTTAAGGGCCGCTGCCGTTACTGCCGCCAATCGATATCGGTTCAGTATCCGCTTGTAGAAGCGATTGCTGGCTTAACCTTTGTTGCTTCCTATCTGTTGTGGCCGTCTAGTCTCCAGCAAACAGGCAATTTAGTACAGCTTATAACCTGGCTGATTGCCTCGGTTGGTCTGCTGGCACTGGCTGTCTACGATTTAAAATGGATGCTGCTGCCAAGCAAGATTCTCTACCCAACATTTGTCGTAGCGGTACTGGGCCAGGTCGTTTATCTAGTTGGCTACGCGCCGGATAAGACCAGTTTTTTGATTAACTGGGCAGCGTCCATCGTAGTGGCCAGCGGCCTTTTTTGGCTGCTATTTACGGTTTCGCGGGGCCACTGGATTGGCTACGGCGATGTTCGCTTGGGACTAATAACCGGTACGTTGCTAGCCAAGCCGTCGTTATCGTTTTTGATGATATTTATAGCCTCATTGCTTGGCAGTTTAGTTATTCTGCCGCTGCTGGTAACCGGTAAAAAGGGCCTGTCGGCTAAGATTCCCTATGGTCCATTTTTGGTGCTGGCAACCGCCATATGCCTACTGTTCGGCCAGAGCCTGATAGATTGGTATAAAAACCTTTTTATCACCTAAGCAACAAACTCTAGCTCCTTAACCCGCATGCTATAATCGGGATATTATGAGGTGGGTCAAAAACACCGGGTTCACGATAGTGGAGGTTTTGATTGTCTTGGCTATCGCCGGGGTTATCATGCTGGTGGTCTTTCTGACAGTCCCGGCCCTGGAGAGAGATTCACGGAATACTCAGCGCCGGGCCGATGTACTACACCTGGCCGGTCTATTCAGGGAATGGTCGGGCAATCATCTTGGTCAATCACCTACGACATATGGAGCTAGTACGTCTCCGCAGTGCGCGATAAGTACAACAAACGAGCAGTTCGCAATAATGACAAATCCAGCCGGCTGCTCAGCCATAACTACCCCTTATTCCGCACCAACCCCGACTATGGATACGTTCTTTGTGTATAGTTGGACGGCATGCTCTAATAATGTTGTATCCGGGGGGACTAGTTTTGGGAACTTAACTATCGTCTATTACGTTGAGCCAGGCACGACATTTCAGTGCCTCCAGGTATAATCTAAACCTAAATATTAAGACCAAAGCCTTATTGACCAGCAACAATCTCTATCTTAAGCAAACCAGCTCTAACTTCTTATCGCTTATGCTATACTGAAGCCTATGAAGGGCGCTCTGCGTAGCTTTACGGGCTTTACTATCGTAGAGGTTATGATAGCTTTAGCTGTTAGTGGGGCGATACTGGTTGCTGGCATATCGGTGCTCAGCGGTCGGAATTCGGACACCCAGTTTGACCAAGCGGTTTACGACCTGCAGTCTAAGTTTCAAAGCTATATCTCGCAGGTCAGCAGTAAGTCCATCCCCGGCTACCAGCAGTACACCTGTAAGAATGTAGACAACATGCCAACCCTAACACAGCTAAGCGGGCCGGCAGGCGATGAAACAACCGGCGGAGACTGCATATATCTAGGGCAGGCCGTAGAGGTAATTAAAGGTGGCAATACCATCTATGCTTATCCGGTCCTGGGGCTAAGTACTATACCTGGCTCTAACCCGCCAACATACCCAACAGACCCCGTCAGCGCTCACCAGGAACCAGCCATGAACAACCCAGAAGCTACCAGCGTACCGCCCCTAACTTTCTATTTGGTAGATACCTACCCACTGCTCAACGGGCTTACGGTAGACACTGCCTTTATAAGCGGTGGGCCGGGCGTAGAAAAAGACATGCTGGCGCTTTACTCTGACTTACAAAGCTCTAACACTTCCGGTAACGAGATTTCGGCCACCTCGTCCACTATGACCTTTGGCACAACCGACGTTCCCACCTCCACCAATATCAGTTCTCTTAAGCGAATTCAGACTTGCATAGAGCAAAACGGGGCTTGCACTTCCTCAACCGACCTAAGCAGCAAGACCTGGTTGCTTTGCGTTACCAACGGTACTCGCTATGCCCAACTGGCTGTGCGCGGTACCCCGACTGGCATAAGCATTACGCCAAACCTATCAATAACAAATAAAAGCACTTGTGAGGGGAGTTAAAAACTCATGAAACTTAGAGTTAATAAAAAATGGCAGGCCGGAGACACAATAATAGAAGTTCTACTTAGCATGACAATACTGGCCGTAGTCGCCGCCGCGGCTTACGCTACTTCTACCAGGAGCCTTCATGCCGGGCTAAACTCTCAAGACCGAGACCAAGCTGTTTCGCTGGCCCAGCAGCAGATAGAAATTATAAAAAACGCCGACAATAGTTCCGCTGTTTCTAACTACACCAGTCAAACCGGCTCTTTCTGCGTCAAGTCCGACGGTACAATTCAGACGACTACCGCCAACTGCAGTGCATCAGCTATCAATAACAACGGCAGCAATAACAGCAGTAATTTTACGGTTACGGACTCTTATGATAATTCCGCTAAGCGCTTTACGATAACCACAACCTGGACTGCCGCGAACGGCCATGTCCAGCAAACCGTGGTTTACTATAAGCCAAATAACAGCTACGTGGGTTGTCCCACGGGGCATACCGCGTCCGACTGTAACTTTACAATTCCAACCCGCAACCCCCAAACCAGCCCACCGGCCTACAGCATAAATTTGTATCTGGATGGCTCTACGAGTAACAAAAACGTTGGCTATAACGGCACAACCAACATTACCTGGTCTACTCAAAACATTGTCAGCGGTACTTGTGTTGCCAGCTCTACACCGACAATCTCTAACTGGGTTGGCGCCCAGCCCGATTCCAGTCCAACCGGCGGCATCACAAGCCCGGGTTTAACGGTAAATCCCACCATCTTTACACTGACTTGCACAGCCCTGGACACCACCCGCCAGTCTACCAGCATACAGGCTAATGTTGCGTCGCCACCGACACCGACTGTTACAGTTACAGCACCGACATTTAATTACAACTCGGCCACTTTTGGCGGTTCCGTAAATCCAAATGGCTATGCTCTGAGCTATTGCCAGTTCTGGTATGGCACCTCGGCCTATGGCAATAACAACACCATACCCACGAGCGGTAGTTCGGTTAACTGTAATCCTACCTCCGGTGGCACGGTAAGCGCCGCGGTTAGCCTTAGCTCCAGTACGACCTATTACTTTAAACTTTGCGCGACTAATCTTGGGGGCACGACGTGTGCTATTGGAAATGCCTTTACAACAGGAGCTCCGCCGCCAGCCTCCTACACCGGCTCCTACACCGGCTCCTACACCGGCTCCTACACCGGCTCCTACACCGGCTCCTACACCGGCTCCTACACCGGTTCCTACACTGGCACTTACAGCTGTTACTATCCTCATTGCTGCAACTTCAACAGTTCACCGGGCAAAACCAACTATCCGACCTTCGGTTCAATTTACGGGCTACCATCGCCGCACTTTGCCATTATACCGTGCTAAGAAGTAAATATACTCAAGCTAAAATAACCAATACCAATGGACCAACGAAAGGAAATCAAAATGGCTACGACACCCACCTCCCAAACTAACGATTCTCCCAAGCCGGCTGACGTGGCCGAACCATCCAACGGTTTTTTAGCACGGACCAGCGAAAGGTCTCCAGCATTAGCTATTCTTGCGGCCTTATTAATCCCGCCACTGGGCTTAGCGCTAGCCATTATTATTGGAGTAAAGAGTAAGCGTCCAAGAAAAGCTTTTCTAACCATCACCTTATTAGTTGTCTCCATTATCGGTACCGTAGGCTATATATACCTGAATCAGCACGTAGTCATTACCTACAGAAACCCCACCGCATACAATTATCAAAGTGCTAAGGCCGGTGAGCTTTCAACAGTGCAGGCCGCAGGTATGTCGTTTTTAAAACCGTCGGAATTCACCTCCACCGCCAAAAAAAGTGACCAAAACTTTAGTACCGAATCTTTCTCGCATCTTAATCAGGGCAATTATCCGCTTGGCCACATATTTGTATTTTCCTATCAAGATAACCATGCTAGCAATTCGGACTATATAAAGGGCGTTAACGACTTTATGTCGGGAGCTGTTAAAAACACTTACAGCCAGCAGTATATGGAGGCTATCAAAAAACAAGTCTTTGATAGTTACCCAAGCTATAGCGCAACGCTTGGTGCACCGCAGAAATTTGTTAATGCCAACATTAAAGAAAATGCCTGGAGCTTTAGCCTGGACATTACCAGCTCTAACCCGCAAGTAAAACCCATGAAGGGCAAGCTTGTTTATGTGCTTGGTCCTGGTACCATCTACTACTTTTCACTGATGATAACCCAGGACAACTGGGTCCCCAATATGGCCACCTGGCAGGCAATGCTTAGCAGCTTAAAGTTAAACTAATGAAAAAAAGAGCGCCGCTGAAAAAGCAACTAAAACAGCGCAGCAGGTACCTGCTTTGTTTGGTAGCTATTGTCGTTGCCGTGTTTGCCGTTAATGCAACCAGCACTCGTCAACCGGCTGCGCAGAGTTCGCCCGACAATGGCTACATAAAGTCCTTAACTATGAAGTGGCTTGCCCAGTGTTACACGCAGGACTGCGTATATCAGGGCATAGAAAACATAACTAAAAATGCCGGGCCGGAGACGGCCCTGGCAAGTTTGCATTATTACGTTGACGACGTTTCAAATTACTTGCCGGGCGACAATCATTTGCGGGCACACCACGTCGGTAAAGAATTATTTTTAATGTATGGTCTTAATGTCAAAGATTTTTTAAGGTGCGGAAACGACTTTAATAACGGCTGCATGCACGGCTATATAGAAGAGGCCGAAGCCCAAATTAATGGCAGCTCGGCCATCAGTCTAGCTGATGAACTATGTGAACCGATTCTTGCAGGCCCTAATTATTCATATAATCAGAAGCATTTCTGCTACCACGGCGTCGGCCATGCCGTAATGGGAGACGTAAACTATAATTTGCCAGCAGCTCTAGCCGAATGCGATACCTTTGACAGCCAGATAGCCCAAATCGGCTGCTGGCAGGGGGTGTTTATGGAGAATGAGTGGGGTTACGTCAGCAAAATAACCAATAACGGCACTTTTTCTAAGACCGACCCAATGGCACCGTGTGATAAGGAGGCTGCAAAGTACGTAACTCAGTGCTATATGAATCAGGAGGGCTACTTGTTTGACATATATAACAATGACTTTCACAAAGCGGCTCAGGCTTGTCTGAGAGCCGGGTCAAATGCAGGAGTTTGCGTGGAAAGCCTTGGGCTGTCAGCTTCTGGAGAGTCCTGGCAGCCGCTTTTACTTGAAAACAGTAATGTTAGCAACCTTGAATCCAATGCCTGGACTCTATGCCAGGAAGCCCCAAAGCAATACGTAGGCAACTGCGTTGAAGGTGCGGTTTTTAACATTTTGGCGCTTGACGGCCTTAACTTTAGTCGGTCTAGTGAATTCTGCGGCCTAGTAGGCGCGGCCTATCAGGCCAGTTGTTATAGCAGCATCGGGCAATACGCCTGGGTTCAAACTCCCGCGCCAAATCCCGCGAAGGTGGAAAGCTACTGCGGGCAGGTTCCGCCTAAATGGCAGCCCACTTGCCGGCAGGGTACAAAGCAGCATTACTAAATACCCCTGGAAGAACAGCTTTAAATAGCTTATGATTATAACTAACATGAAAAGGTCGGCCGAGAAGGGGTTCACTATAGCCGAGGTATCCATTGCTACGGCGGTTTTTTCGGTCATCTTACTGATAGCGCTGACCATATTCTTTGCCATCGGCCGACTATTTTATAAGGGAGTGTCGGTTAGCCAAACTCAGGAAGTAGCCCAGCAAATTTACCAGGATATTACTGGCAACTTCCAGGGCGCTGCCAACGTGTCATATAACCAGACCGGCAATGGTTATAGCTATCACTGCGTTGGTAATGTGCGATATACCTACAATCTTGATAATGAGGTCAACCTGGACAGCGCACCAAACCACGCCGCGCCAGATCCAACTAACCCTAGTCAGGGCGGCAACTTTGGCATTTTAAAAGATACACTGACGGGTAATGGTTCGGCCTGTGCGGCACCGTGTGATGACACTCACGCTTCGGTAATCTGCAGCCCACCAAATGTTAAGTTTAATAATCCCCAGGAGCTGCTAGGCCAGAGGATGAGGGTCAGTCAGTTCAACGTTACCCAGTCGGCAACGTCGCCAAACCTCTACAATGTATCACTGGTTATAGCGTACGGAGATAACGACGTTATGGACCGCACCAATCCCCAAAACCCAGTCTGTATTACCGGTGCAAGGGGCAGTGAGTTTTGCTCAGTCAGCCGAATTAATACCTCGGTCTTTAGGGGGTTAAATTTCTAAAATGATTTTACAAAAGCATAACCGTAGTAAAATCAGTAGTATGAAGGGGCAAAAAGGCATGGCCTCAATTGTTGTAGTGTCCGTGCTGGTGGTCATTATGACTTTAATTAGCATTGGCTTCGCCCGCATAATGAGCCGCACTGTTAGCAATGCCACTAATCGTCAGCTTAGCACTGCCGCAACCTATGCCGCACAGTCGGCCATTAACGATGTCTCGGCGTTTATAAAGACTAACCCCACGGCCTACTCTGACACCTGCAATGGTTCCGGTACTTTGATTGGTAAAACCGGTGCGCCGGGCCCATTTTATTATGATTCTAATCTGTCCGGAGACACTACCAAGACAGCCCACTATACGTGTCTTATCCTAAATCAGACTCCCGGGGATTTGCAGTATGGTCAAATAGACGCCAACTTACCCAGAGTTGTAAAGCTGTCTACCTCGGCTTTCTCTACGCCGACCACCGGCTCTTTGGAAAAGTTACTATTTTCCTGGCAGTCAACCAACCCCAGCCTGGTAGCTGGCTACCCAACCAACGTTTGTCCATCAACTACCGTAATTAATGGCGTTACCATTTGCTCCAGCAGCAGTCTAAAGGACGAGACTAGTTGGGACAACGCATCCTCTGGCATCTGTAAGGATGCGGCCAACAACCCCTCGGAATGTATTCCCATTCTTAGGTTAACACTCTATCCCATCCCGGTTGGCGGTGGCAGCTTAGCCAACGTTCAAGCCAATTCAAAAACAGTCTTTTTGCTACCCCAGGCCGGAGCCGGCACTGTCCAAAACATAGGCTACACAGCCATTCCTGACGGGGCATTAATGCCCGTAAAATGTACCACTAGCGTTGGCGCGGCTGACTTTAAGCCAACAATTAATCCGCCGCTTTATGCCTGTAATATCATCATTAGTGCCCTGACAACTTCTACCAGTCCGGGGATTGATTATTTTTACGCCACGCTTACACCTATATATAACAAAGCCAATGTAGAGATTCAGGCCAACGACAGTTTTGGGCAGAAACTAAACTTCCTTAACACTCAGGCTATGATAGATGCCACAGCCACGGCCGGTGGTGTTACTAAACGCCTGCAGGCCAGGGTAGATACAAGCAGCATCAGTAGTGTCAACGGCGAGGACGATAATATTCCCAGCGACAGCTCTTCTGTCCCAGCAGACTCGGTCCGCTCGGCCAACGCAATATGCAAGCGGGTTATTGAGACAACTAGCATCTATAACTACATAAGTTATGACGAGCCCAACAGCATTTGTCACGACTCGCCCAACACGGCTTTTGACTATCCGGCGATTGCTCTGACCATTTCCGGACAGGACTATGTAAAAAACACCGGTCCGTACGTGGCAGCAACTCGCGACAGCCAAGACGTTACGCCTTCGGGCTCTACGTATAACGGCGTGCTTTATATACCGGCGGCGCCCAACAACTCCACAATTGCCTGGAAGGTTGATGATTCTACCACCTGTACTTCCAGCTGGCCGCCCGGCAGCGTGCCGCTAACCCAGCAAAAGGGCAATACCGGCAGTTATTCGGCGCTGAATGTTTCTGTAAAAACTGATTACACCCTAACTTGTTCTAGGGTCGGCGGTGGAGTGCAGGGTGGCAACAATACCACCAACTATAACTTTAGTGCCACCAGGACGGTTAGCGCCTGGCCGCCGCCTTCTGTATCTCTGAGTGGACCGGGTTCGGTACACGCCGGTGACTCTTTCAATATCAGTTGGTCAGTTATCAATGCCACAGGTTGTACTTTCTCTGGTGATTGGGCAGACTCCAGCCCGGTAGCATATTCGGGCGTACCGGCTTCTGGCAGTCGGACCAACTACACTACTTGGAACCAGCAGATAAACCGTTCTTATACTATGACTTGCACAGACCCGGTTGGGCGTAGCAGCTCTTCCACCTACACTCTCAACTATGGCGGTGGCGGTAACGGCCAGCTCCTGCCGCCCACTTGCCATGCTAGCGCAAGCATCACTGACAACGGTGACGGAACTGGAGCATTGTCGTGGAGTGGTACATGCCCGGATGTGTCTCCAGGCAGCGGTTACTACCAACTTTATAACTGCTCAGGCATTAACTGTGGGTCCATCGGCAGCGGTGGTTGGGTAGGCACGGGGGGCAGTGTAAGCTTGAACCCCGGAAGTTACTGCGTACAATTTAGATCGGGCGTTGATCCCTGGGGCATGATTGCCGATAGCGGTCAACAGTGCGGAACTGTAAACTATTCCCCGGTAGTTATTACTGACTGGAATGTAACGGGACCGGTGTATCAAATGCCAGAATGCAGTAGTCCTGGCAACTGGTTTGATCAAACCTGGTGGTGCGGAGGGGGCAACCCATTGATTTATAATCCTGCTGTATGCGCAGACGGCGTACATTCTGTAACTGTCTGCGGGTATGATTGGGGCGCTAAGCAAGTCAACGGCAGTGTTTCGTGTGTGGTAAAATCAAACGGCTCAGGTATAAATAGTAGTCCTGCCGGGGCTACTACCTCTGGCAGTGGGGGAGAAACTGGCTGGATTGGCGCATCCGCCAATCTAACCTTGATTTGTACTGGGCTGGGAGGCAGGTCTGCCAGTGACTCCTGGTCTGGCTAGCTACCAGGCTTAAAACTAACTCATGTATTGTTAATTTATAAATTTTTTTGGTTCAGCAGGCGGCGGTAAGGCCGCCTGCTGAACCATTCGTCTTCCTTACTTCTTCTTGGTCTTCTTGGCCGGCAGGAACTTGTAGATGTGCACGGCCAGAGGTGCGAACTTGTCGCTCAGCGTTCGTTTGACCACCTTGACGTTGCGGTGCTCCCACGGCAGACTGGCCACCGTGCTTTTGATGCTCGGGATGGTAAACGTCATCGTCGCCGGCGTGGAGCCAGTGTTGACGGCCACCAGGTAGGTGGTATTCCCTTGGCGTCTCACCGTCGCTTTGACGGTTGTACTGCCCTTGATGCGGTAGCCCACCGGTGCTGCTACCAACGCCGGCTGGAGTACTGCCAGCTGAGCCGCCAGGACCTTGGCCTCGCTCTGGACTTCAGTCGTCACATCGAACTGCTGTTTGTTGTCCCACGGCAGGTTGGTTGAGTATTCAAAGCCGTCTGCCCCAGCCACCATGGCTGTCCAGAACAGCGCCGCAAGCCGCGAGCCGTTCAGGCAGTTCGTGTAGGTAGGCCCGAGGTTTTCCCGCGCCAAGACCTGATAGACCACCTGTTCGACGCGCACCATCGGCACCAGCTTGGCGTAGAGCGCGGTCGTGGTCTTACTGCCGCATCCCACCATGGTTTGACCGTCGGTGTAGAAGGTGGCGTTATTGGCCTGCCAGTCCACCATCTCTGGCAGACCCTGCAGCTGCTGCATGTCCGAACGCTCGTACCACCACAGTCGGCCGGCCAGGGCCGCGTGCAAGGTAGCCGGGTCGTCTCCGGCCCCGTTGCAGCCGAGCAAGTCGTGTTCGGCGCCCGTCACGCCCATGTTGACCAGCTGGTCGATTGTGGTCTTGTCCGGGCACGTTGTTGAGGCCTGCCACATGATGGGCAGGAACTTGACGCCGTTGAGCGTCAGCCGGCCACTTTGCGTGGCAATGACCGTCTGCGCCGTGTCCGTTCCCCGAGCCTGGGTCGTCGCGGGCGCGACAACGAGGCACGTGAGGACCAGCGCCACGAAAAGCGCCTTGCGGAGTGTCCCAAACACAGGGATCACCTATCCTTTCGGTTGAGTTTCGATTTTTACCATCAGGGAGAGCAGGGGGCTAAACAAATAACCACCTGTTCTCCCCGATAATATAATCGATTTAAGAAGTAGACTTATTGTGAAAGACCGAGCGCAAAAATTAGCGCTTCAAGACCTCTCCCAAAGAGGAAGATCGTACACACACCTTACAATATTTGTGCTAAAAAGAAAATTGCTTATGCTTATATAGACTGTAGACTTTTTAAGGTTTGACTAACCTTGCCTAGGTCAGCTTGTGGTACACATCCAGGACCATCCGATATCACCATGCTGTCAGTACATGGCGGGCTGTTTATTATGTAGTAGTTTGCTATAGCAGCGCTGGAGTTTATAGACGGCAAGCTTACGATTCTGTGAATCGACACGCCGCTTGATATTTGACTTTCTGCCGGAATTAAAATTGCGTAGGAGTTATCGTCCATCTCTATGGTATTTTTATGATTGTTGCCTTTCATAAACTCATCTATTGAGTTTTTGGTCTCTGCGCTACTTGTACTGCACTGGGTTTTATCGCTGTTGCAGGCCTTTGTTTGGGCGTCTTCTGACTCCATATATATTGTTATAGTATGTTTTGGAGGTGCATTGTCCATCTGATTCTGGCTAAAACTGACAACATAAGAATTTCCTTTTTGCAAGGCTGTTTTAGTAGCGGATGCCTGGCCCCAATCAGACGGGTAGGTCAGCTGGAAGCCATAAGCAGCGCTCTTAAACAGAGACCATCCGGTCGGCACGTTTAATGCTGCTTTAGTTGACGTATTAGTATGGTTTTTGTCGTGGGCATGCCATCCTATAGAGCCAATGACAGCTATCACGATTAAAGTAACAACCAATATTGTCCAGTTAAATTTCTTAGGTTGAGCTTGTTGGGGTCTATCCATAAAACTTCTTAACAGTTAAGCTTAATTATTACACTTAGCCCCTGAAAGTTAAATAGCCATTTTACTGATTAGTAGACCTTCTCTTGGTTGGTGCAGGGCGCAGGGCGGCTGAGAGCCGCCCTGCGCCCAAGCTGCCTAGTGCCTCAACAGCTGTTCAATGTCTTTTTCTGGAATCTGCTCAAGTTGCAGCATTCCGTGTGGGTCTTCGTCCTCATTCACTATGGCCACAAGTTCCATTCCTGCCAGTTGATAGACGAAGACTAGATCTCCGTTGCCCACAAGGCAGTAGTTCGGACTACAGCTGGACCATACCTGCGCGCCGCTACCATGGCTGTCAGCGGAGTGGAAAAGCGCAGGCGATCCGTCATCGCGATTAGTCGGCCATTTACTGGCCGCTAGCTTTACGTTGCCAAGCAAACCGTTGTTGATGAGGTAATGGGCCGCCTGCTCAGTCTCGCCCCATTCTGAATAGTTGCCGTGCTGAGTCGTTCTGAAGCGAATTAGCTCGTAGGCGCTCAGTGGAGCCTGACAAATCGGGTCCTCTTGATGGCAGAATGACAGAACGGCCTTGTTGTTGAAGGGCCGCCTTGTTCCAAGCGCTCCGTCCAGCTTGGTCTTGATTCTTCGGTTGGCTGACACGTTCAGGCCGAAACGGTCCGATGAGTCAGCATGGTTGTAGTACGGATCACCGAAAAGAACTACCGCAGCGACATTGGGCCAGTGCCGTTCCTGATACACATCACCGGCGGCTTGTGCTCCCTGACTGTGACCCTCCAAGATGACCTTGGTGTCAGGACACCTTGTGCGTAGCGAGACCAGCTCGCTACGTAGCCAGTTTTTCATTCTGGTAACCGATTTGTAATAGCTAGCTGGTGCCTTCAGGGCCGCGCCAAGCAGTGCCGTTGGTCCACCGACGGCGGCAAACGGCACTGCCATTATGGACACTCGTTCTGGCTTGAGGAGTACTTGCAGTGCGTATTTCATACTGCCGCCAGTTGACGTCAGCCAATAAGCCTGATAGCCCGAGCCATGCATGTCAATTACAAGGATGTCCGGACACTTTTGCGTCGCTGTTCTGGCTGGGTGCACCGAAAAGCCCGCAAGCACGCAGGTGGATGCAGACACGGCTGTCCACGCCAACAGCTTACGATTTCCAAACACTGTCCACCTCCATCTCGCGAGTTTTTAAGGCACTGGCGCCAAACTATGGCGCTACTTGACCAAGAGAAAGTCTAGCTATTTTTTATAACAGAATGGTAGAAAAAGAAATTACTTACGTTTAGATTGAAACTTGTCGTGCACTTCTTTAAGGTGCGGGTCAGTGACGTGAGTATAAATTTGTGTGGTGGCAATATTACTGTGGCCCAGCATTGCCTGAACGCTGCGCAGGTCGGCCCCATTCATTAGTAAATCCGTCGCGAAAGAGTGGCGCAGGGTATGTGGGCTGACGTGTTTGGTAATACCAGCAAGACGGGCATAGCGGGCCACCATCCTCTGGATACTCCTAGCCGTTAGCCGGTGATAATTACCGGTTAAGTCAACCTTTTTACTGCCGCCGTACCTTATAAATAGGGCTTTTACATTATCCTGACGCTTGTCTAAATATCTAGAAATCCAATTGGCAGCCTCTTGGCTGATAAATATCGGTCTGTCTTTTTGGCCTTTGCCGCGCACCATAAACTCACGGCGTTTTAAGTTAATGTGGTCACGGTCTAAGCCGACAAGTTCAGATATCCGTAGTCCGCTGGAAAATAGCAACTCTAGTATTGCCCGGTCTCTAAGGCCGTTTAGTTTTGAAATATCCGGCTGACTAAATAGGTTTTCAACTTCTTCTGGATTAAGAAAAGTAACTTGCGGCCGTGTTGTACGCGCTAGCTCTATTTTATCGGGCGCCAGGGCAGTGTAACCCCGCTTGGCGCAGAAACGTAAAAAACTTCGGAGCGCAATCAAATGGTAGTTTTGAGTAATCTTAGACAGCTCGTCACTGGTGTTAGTGCCTAGTCGGTTAAGCCAAAGTCGCCACTTTCTAACCAGCTCAACATCAATATCAGCAAGTTTTATGTCGCCGGCAAAGTCGCTAAGCCGAGTCAAGTAGTGGCTATAGTTTTCAATTGTCTTACTGGAGCGGTTTTGTTCCAGCTCCAAATATTCTAGAAACTGAGTTACTGCTTGTTCATAGGGCATATGCTTTATTCTAACAAAATAGGCCTAAAACCTGCCCATGAGCACAAAAATTATTCAACTTGTATCAATGCTCTACATCTGTTAAACTAGCATTAAATTAAGGAAAAATGCATGGAAAAAACACTTGTTATATTAAAGCCCGACGCCCTAAAGCGCGGTCTATCCGGAGAAATTATTTCTCGCTTTGAACGCGCTGGCCTGAAAATTGTTGGCATGAAAATGCTCAGCCCAGACGAAGCACACTACCACCACCACTACGAAACAATCAGCGGCTTGGGCTCCCGCAGGGGCGAAGACGTGCTGGCCAAAAACAGCGAATTTATGATGAGCGGCCCGGTCGTAGCTTTTGTCCTGGAAGGGGTAGATGCGGTAGAGTTGGTCCGCAAAATGGTTGGCGATACCGAGCCAAAATCGGCAGCTCCCGGGACCATCAGAGGCGATTATGCTCACATGAGCTTCTCTCACGCCAACGAACACAATAAGGGCTTGCCCAACCTGGTTCACGCCTCTGGCGATTCTAAAGAAGCCAAACAGGAAGTAGAGCACTGGTTTAAACCGGACGAACTATTTGAGTATAAGACTGCTCACGAACACCTAACTCAGTAATAACCTATCTTTACCCGTTTTACGCGGAGTTGCGTAAAACGGAAAGGAAGAGTAATAAAAACCCTGCTAAAATTTGACCACTTGATTGTCAAATTTTCTTGCAGGGTCGGTATTAACTCTGACGTGGTGCCCCCGAGAGGATTCGAACCTCTAGCTTTTCCTTAGGACGGAATTATTTTATCCATTGAACTACAGGGGCTTGTCGGAGTCGCTTCGACCTCCGCAAGTTAGTATTCTAACTTACTTTCGGCCTGGGGTCGCCTCCTCCTGTCATTTTTTGTAAAGTACTGCATTGATGCAGTACTTCGCAGAATTGGTAAGACCAGCCTAAACCTTAAAGCTATTTTTCGCTACACTGTTGTGCTTACCCAAGGACAGCCGGTCAGATAATCTTTCTAGAAGTCCTTGGCTGCCAAACTTTCAATGGGCGCAAAATCATCAGTCAAAAGCCGTCCGGAATTATAATCAACCGTCTGCACTTTGCCAAAGACTAACGCCGATTCTTGGTTGACGGCTTTAGCCTTAGACACTGTAGCCTCGTTCAACGGCTTGGTACTAGCAAGCAGCAATAAGTTTTGTGGTAAAGCTGAAGCTTTTGCGCTATCAACTTTAAAGACTGCGCTATCTGGAAAGACCTTTAGGTAAGTCTTATCAATGGCATCAAGCATTCCCGACCGTGGTCCATTTACTGCCGAGATTATGTTTACGGCCACAACTCCACCCGGTACCAGGGAAGCTCTAATTCTCTCAACAGCCTGTTCGCTAAATAGCTGGAAAGGGGGTGTGATATTAGAAAATGCATCCACAAAAATCATGCCGTACTTCTTTTGATTTTGATTCAAATATTGCCGGCCATCGGAAGTTATAATTTTAAGGTTGGCGGTCGGCTGAAGGCCAAAGTACTGCTTGCTTATGGTCTGTAACTGGCCATCAATTTCTACAGTATCAACTCCCACACCGGGGTTGCTTGCGGCTAAATGCGCCGGCAGGCTAAAGGCTCCGCCGCCGATAACCAGGTAATCTTTACCGGCCGGAGACAACCTGGAAGCATAGTCAAAGGCCCTTATGTAGTCAAAGGCCAGTCCGGGCCTGCCATCCAAATAAACTCCCGACTGCCAAGCCCCGGGGTCGGTGCTCAGAATTCTTGTAGGTCGCCCATCCAAGTAACGATTGAATACCTGAACCCGAGAGTAGCTGGTATCAATATCACTTTGCAGCCCAAAAGTGTGAATCTTTGGTGGAAATATTATCGTAAATCCTGCCAGCCAAATTAGCGTAATCTGCACCACTAAAAATCGCCACCTGCTCATTAAATAGCTGCAAGCCACAAGAATTATCACCAGCATGCTCAAAATATTCCGCGTGCCTAGCAGTTCAAAAAGCAGGTAACCGGTCAGAAATACGCCAGCTAGCGAGCCCAGCGCTCCCGCGGCATTGATTCTGGCTATGCGCCGACCGCTTGAACTCAAGCCGCTAAGGCTCAAGCGCGCCAAATACGGGGACACAGCACCAAGTGCAATCGTGGGCAGCGCAAACAGCACCAGGCTGGCTATCAGCGACTGCCACTTCGTGCCAAGTGAATTGCCGCCAATATGAAATAGCAGCCAGTCTTTTGTTATGTTTACTATAAAAATGGCTGTAGCGGCAGAAAGTAAAAGCAGGGCAATGTCGTCGGAGCTTTTTCTTTTATCGGCTATATATCCTCCCAGCGCATAGCCAATGGCCAGCGATGCTAAGATTACGCCAATGATACTGGTCCAGGTATACACAGTGGTACCAATATAAGGGGCAATAATCCTAACGGCGACCAGTTCAAAAGTCAGCACCACAAAGCCGACGACGAAGCTAACCAGCTCTAACTTATATTTATTTATGTTTTGCAACTTGCTCATAGTCTTAGCGGCTCGGATAAAGCTAAGCGTTGATAGCGTTTAGGCGTATGACGATATGCAACCAATCTTACCAAACCTTAAGCTTATTCTAATACCTTTAGGCTGATTTTTCGCTACAATATAGCCATGAACGCAAAACCGGCTGAAGCAAGCGACAAGCATGAGGCCAAAAAGAAAAAGCATTTCAAAGAACAGTTTGAGGAAGAAGAAGTTCTTCTGGTCTTTCGCAAACACCCGATTGTCATGCGCAAGGGACTAATTTTTGGCATGCTGGCACTGCTGATTGGCCCCTTATATACGCTCCTGCTTACAGCCGTTGACTCAAAAGATCCGCCTACCATGAACTTCTTTTTTGTCAGCTTGCTGGTGGGCGCAGCAGTCGGCATTATTATTATGTTTCCGTTCTGGGTGCGCTGGTACTTTAGCGTCTACGTAATGACCAGCCAGCGTTTTATCCAGCAAACTCGCAGCTTGCTGCAAATTAATGTGGTAGACCTCGGCCTGGAGCAAATTCAAATGATAAACTACCAAATCGTTGGTCTGGAGGAAACGCTGCTGGGGTTTGGTACAATAGTTGTGCAAACTTACGTGGGAGATTTGATTATCCACGATGTGCATCATCCGGCTCGTGTTCAGAAAAAGATGGTCCACATTTTGCGCGAGCTAGGTGTGCATCCCACGCAAAGGCCCCTCTCAAACGAAGATAACTAAAGGTTAGATGGCTAATAAGAAATTCAGAAAAATTAGACAGCGGCACGTTCAAAAAGTCCGCGACATTATTCCCGATAACGTGGCTGAGCGGGCTATGGCGCTTAACCCACTGCAAACTCCGGAAGAGCCGCAGGTTGTAGAAAATGTCCCCCGTATCACCAACGAAACCATAACCGAGCACCGCGAAGAGGTTCTAAAAGGTGCTCGCAAATATATCTATCCGCTGCAGCATTCCAAGCGCAAAATTGTGTCCATAACGCTTAGCCTAGCCGGCATTACCATCGTAGCTTTTTTAATTTATTGCACCGCTGCGCTCTATAAATTTCACCAGTACAATACCTTTATATATAGAGTCACTCAGGTCGTGCCGTTTCCAGTTGCTAAGGTTGACGGCAATTATGTGGCCTACGAGAATTATTTGTTCCAGCTAAGACACTTCCTGCACTATTACGAAACCCAGCAGCAGCAAACTTTTGATTCGTCTAACAAAGATCAACTGCAAAGTCTTCGGCAGCAGTCGCTCACCAGTGCGCTAAATGATGCCTACATTAAAGTTATAGCCAAAAGTAACGGCGTAAGCGTATCTGATAAAGAGGTAGATTCGCGTCTGGCAGAAGCCCGCGAGCAAAATCGCCTGGGCAGCAATAATAAAGTCTTTGCCGACGTACTACGCGATTATTGGGGCTGGTCGGTCTCGGACTTTAAGCGGGTTCTAAAGCAGGAAATACTGGCCGAAAAGGTAAGTGCCAAGCTAGACAAAACAGACACCGACAGGGCAAACGCGGCTCTTGCCCAGCTGGCGAAAGGCGCCGATTTTGGTGAACTTGCCAAGCAGGTTTCTGATGACCCCTCCAAAGCGGCCGGCGGCGATTACGGCTTTAGCATAACTAAATCAAACCCTAACGTTCCGCCAGAAATTGTAGATACCTTGTTTAGTCTCAAGCCGGGCCAAACCTCGGGCATAATTTTGGCCAGCCCGGTTTTGGCCGGCCAGCCGCCTAGTTTACAGATAGTCAAAGTTAATACTAACGACGGCAATACGGTAACCGCTCAGCATATAGTTATAAATCTTAAAGACCCGTCGTACTATGTAGACCAATTGAAAAATCAAAAACCGTCCAAGACGTATATAAAAATATAGTTAGAATTTTAAAACCTGGCGGGCCGGACGGGATAGCGCTCCGCCTTGCCCAGCTCTCGCTGGCCGCGCGGGGCTAACCCGCCACGGGCTCAACCGTAAGATATTATCGGGAAGAGCAGCCAGACAAAATGTATTCCATTTTGCCTGCGCGATGAGAAACCTCCCGAAGGGGTTTCTCATAGTTCGTGGCGGGCCGGACGGGATTTGAACCCGCGACCTTCTCCGTGACAGGGAGACGAGCACTCCGCTGCTCCACCGGCCCTCGTCGGAATCGAGGTAACAGCTTTCGTAAATTACTCATCAGTAATTTACCTTCAGCTTTAGCTCGCTTCCTCCTCCCAAAAATGCGATTCGCTTCAGATCTCGCATTTTTGATAAAACTAATTGGTCTGGAACAGATGCTAGTTTACCAAAAACAGGGGTAAATTAAAAGTATCCGGATGTTATACTTTTATCTGTTAAATACTTGCCACCTTAGCTCAGTTGGCTAGAGCACCGCTTTCGTAAAGCGGGGGTCTGGGGTTCAAGTCCCCAAGGTGGCTCCATCGTCGGAATCGGGCACCGGCTTTCATAAGCGCGTTTAACTTGCTTATTGCAGCCTCGGCTCGCTTCCTCCTCTCAATTTTATAAAAACCTGCGGCAATGCGTGTTTTTATAAAATTGGCAAACGTGCTTGGCCCGCACTTAAAAAGACCGAGCGAGTGTATTTCAATGGCAGAATATGACCTTCCCAAGGTCGAGACGCGGGTTCGATTCCCGCCACTCGCACCACGCAAAAGCCCGAGCTTTGGTCCTGAAGTATTTACCAATGACAAGAGATAAATACTTCAGGACTTTATGCTCGGCTCTTGCTTCTTTGATTCACGAATCCTCCCAGATGAATCGGGGTAGAACCTCTGATATTAACAATGTAGAATAGAGCATAGTTTATGGACATACAAAAGAAATTTCTGCATGACCGGGTAGTACTTGGTCTGGTCACTCTGATTTCAATGCTAACGGTCATCGGTATCAGTCTGGTTTTGATTCGTTTTGACGCTTCTCGCAATCCGACCACCACAGTCGCATACCGTTCTAATATAACCGGGGCTCAATATCAAAGCGGCAAACCTATTGATATCTATAGTTTGGCTCTTTTTATGCTGCTTAGTGCCGTAGTTGCAATTGCGCTTAGCAACCAAGTCTACGTAGTCCGCCGCTACCTGGCAGTTTTTATTCTAGCCGCCCAAGTCTTCTTAATAGTTATGGCAATAATTGTCTCTAACGCACTTATTTCACTGCAATAACAAATGATTGGTAAATAATGCGCTCTATTGAAATCCCGCAGCCCGAAGACCGTGATTGGCGCTATCGCATTTTTGAAATTCTGCCCGGACTAATTACCTGGTTTATTTTACTGCTACCGGTTGTGCTTAGCATTATCAGTCCCAAACTGGCAGCTTACTTTATTATTGCTTATCTGCTCCTTTGGTTTGTGCGGGCAGTTGGGCTTGATATTCGCTCGCTTCAGGGCTGGCAACTTATGAAAGAACACCGTAACATGCCGTGGCAAAAACTTAATAGCGACCTAGAAGAGCTTGTAGTTAGGTTTGAGGGTGCTCCTAAATGGCATGCCCGAAACCTGGCCCGCGTTAAAGAGTACATGCTGCACAGTCGCACCAAGCCCAGCGAGGTAGTTCACGTTGTTATGATTGCTGCCTATAACGAGTCTAAAGACGTACTGGGCCCAACCCTCAAATCGGTTCTGAACTGCGACTACGATATGAAAAAGCTCATA
>Ga0335070_10002908_pt1 | contig 19958 bp, 22 predicted proteins | sample Lox_Sample_13_FD_206722 | JGI IMG/M metagenome (GOLD analysis project Ga0335070, IMG submission 206722) | Soil microbial communities from Loxahatchee National Wildlife Refuge, Florida, United States - Lox_Sample_1.3 | ecosystem: Environmental > Terrestrial > Soil > Wetlands | place: USA... | reverse complement strand
CTCAACTGCGTATGACCTTAGCATTAGCGTAAACATCATGTTGAATACTTATGGCAGCAACTTGGACATAGTTTACTCAGATGGAATTCAAGCTGGCACCACGAGCGGCTATGGGAACTTAGTTTACTGGAATGACCCAAATGCGGTGGTTCAACAGTGGGGAGATTATCCGCCGCGAATAATTACTCCATCACCTACCCCACGTCCCAATACTCTGCCGACCCCTACTCAATCACCAAGTCCGAGCCCGACAAATTCACCATCACCTTCCGCTTCTCCAACACCTACTCCGTCACCGCAACCAACGCAGCAACCATCTCCAACTCCTGATCCAAATACAAACACATTCCCCATCACTGGAGTCTACGTTGTTTCGGCATTGGCTTGTGTATTTGGGGTTGGCTTGGTGACCTTTATCGCGAAGCGAAGAAAGAGATAGTGGTCCGTCTAACGTGCGTTAACAGCAGCAAATCAAGTTTTTTAACTTGCCTCTCATAATGAAGACACGTGATGCTAAGAGAACGGAAGTGTAATTTGGAGATGGCAGATCACCCACGTTTTGGCCCAGCGGGCGTTCCAGCTATGTTTCGACTAATGGGAGCGAAGCTCGCGGATGTGCCAAAGCTGTTACATGTTGAAGACTTGGATGCCTTCGAATATGCCGCCGTGCGATGGGGACAGGTACCACAGATTAAACAGGAAGATGCGGAACGCCTGGGACAAGAAGCAAGGGTAAATGACGTCAAAATAAGTCTGCACGGATCGTATTACATAAACTTGTTAGGCGAAGGAGAAATCGCCCAAGCCAGCAAACGGCGGTTAGTTGCCTGTGCGAAGGCCGCTGAGTGGATGGGAGCTTACGTTGTGGTTTTTCATCCTGGCTTCTACTGCAACTACAACAAGGTCGACGCACTGAAGAAATGTGTTGACGCTGTCAAAGAAGTTTCCTCCACGTTGGACACCCTTGGAATAAGAAACGTAAAGTTGGGCCCTGAAACCATGGGCAGGCACAGTCAGTTCGGAACATTGGATGAGGTTCTTGCGTTGTGCCAGCAAGTAGACCGAACGCAATTGGTGATAGACTGGTCGCATCTTCATGCGCGCACTGGAGGTGGACTGCGAACAGTCGAGGACTATAGGAGAGTGATTGCGAAGGCAGAGGATGCCTTGGGGATTGAAGCCGTCCGTGACATGCATTGCCATTTCAGCAAGATAGAGTATACTTACAAGTCGGGAGAACGACGTCACCACGTCTTAGATGAACCGGCTTTCGGTCCTCATTTTGCAATGTTGGCTGAGGTTATCGCAGAGTTTAAGCTCCGTCCCGTTTTGATATGCGAAACCGAGCTTCAGGATGTAGATGCAAAGAAAATGCACGACATACTAGAAAAGAAAATGAACCAAATGAAACCCAATTCAGCACTCTAAATGTTTTTTCGGGACTTTTCCAGCTGGCACAACATTTCAAATAGAACCTTTGCAGCAACGATCGCGGACGTTCCTTGGTCATATACAGGCGAAATCTCTACGACATCAAAACCTGTAACCCGTTCATCGCACAACGCGCAGACAATATCCAGAAGATCACCAGTGAGGATCCCATCGGCTTCAGGATTCTGAACAGCAGGTGCAAAAGCTGGGTCCAAGATGTCCATGTCTATTGATAGGTACACGTTCTTGAATGGGGTCAAAATGTCCTTAAGATTCTTGATGACTTGCATAGAGCCTTGCTTCTCGATGTCTTGGGTTGTGATGAAGTCGATTCTTGCTTTTTTGGCGTATTTGAGTTCTTCTTTGCAGACGCTTCTTGTACCGACTTCGATTATTTTCGCTGGCTTAACTTGTTCCGTGACTAACCGCATGAAGGTTGTGTGGCTGAGCTTAAGTCCTAGGTATTCTTTGCGGAGGTCTAAATGGGCGTCGAAGCTGACGACGGCGGTCTGTTTGGCTTTTTCCCCGTGCGCTTTCAGAATTCCAAGGGTTATTGTGTGTTCGCCACCTATGGCGATGGGTATCTTGCCTGCAGTCAGGATATCTGAGGTCACGGTGCAGCACATTTCTACAGTCTGCTTCGCATCTAGGCTAATGTCCAAATCGCCAGCGTCGTGGATGGGCGCGTCTTCGAGATCTTCGCCATTGCGAAAGCTATACGTTTCGATGTTGAGCGAGGCTTGACGAACTGCGTTGGGCATGAAGCGAGCGCCTGTGCGGTAGCTGCTAGTGGCGTCGAATGGGACACCGAAGATGATGTAGCGGGCTTTGTCGAAAGGTTTCTGCTTGCCTCCGAAAAAGTTTGGTTGCGAGGTGTAGAGGTCTAGGTTGCTCATTCAGTTTTCTCCTGCGATAGATTGGTGATGTGGGTATTCAATTGTTGGTGGCTCTAAGCCTTTTCGCTTTCAGTCTAAAATGTTTCTTCATAGCCAATTGTCTTCACAAACGCGTTGTTTGTCTCGCAGTCCAAAAACTTATTAGTGAACGGTTCAATGCATATGGTTAAAGGCGAACAGACATGACGCTAGCATCTAAACTCAAAATCGGTAGCTTTAGCCCAATCTCCTTGGCGAGCATAGCTTTCTACGGCTTGGCAGGCGTAATCTTCCTAGTCTTAATGGCAACGACTGGCTTTCCACCACATGTGGCTTTGATTGGGATTGTGAGCGTCGTCACTGCCTATGGCTTGTTTATGAAGCGTGGCTGGGCAGCTTGGTTGGTTGTCGCCATGTTTTTTGTCGTTACAACTTTCACTCTATATACGCTCTACTTCGTCGTCGCAACCGATGCGGTGGCAGCACTTGGTATGATCGTTTACGCGGTTCTAACCTGGGTATTTACTTTCTTTATAGTTCGGAAACGCCAAGCTTCCGTGGACTAAAACGTTTTATGGGCTTTCTTTTAGAAGCCAAACTGTAACTTCTTCATCCGCATCTACGAACTGTTCATTTTCAGGAATCTCCAAAAACCCATCCGCCTTTGCCAATGTCGTGATGGCGCCCGAAGCCCCCGTTTCGACTGGTTCAGCCATCCAACGCTTGGATTTGTCGTCTTGCCTGAGCTTGACCGTGACGAAGGTGCGCCTGCCCTTGGCGGAAAACATTCTATTTGCAGCGTACGCCTTTACTGAAGGCATTTCTCTGGTCGATTTGCCAGCCATTACCTGAATTACCGGTCTGGCGAGCAAGTGGAAAATCATCAATGCAGAGGTGGGATGACCTGGAAAAGAAAAAACGGGCTTATCGCCGATTAAGGCAACTGTAGCAGGTTTGCCGGGCTTCACGGCGATACCTGAGATGAAGACGCCTGGTTTGCCTAGAGAATCGACTGTTTGAGGAATAAGGTCTTTGGGTCCGACAGAAACTCCTCCCGAGGTCAGCAGAATATCCGCTGAGGTTAACGCTTTCTCCAAAGCCTTGCGGAGCTGTTTTTTCTCGTCTGGCACAACGCCTGCATAAATAGGGTTTCCTCCACATTCTCTGACTGCGGCACAGAGACTATAGGCATTGATGTCGTAGATTTTGCCTGATACCAGTTTCTTACCTGGCTCAACTACCTCGCCGCCCGTGGAAACAACCGCCGTCGAAGGCACTCGGTAAACGGTGATTTTTGCTTTCCCCAATGCTGCTAGGACGCCGATTTCGCGGCTTCCTAAGACTCGGCCTGTCTTAAGGATGGTCTCGCCGTTTTTGATGTCTGAGCCCTTTTTCTGGACGTTTTCGTTGGGGGTGACGCTGCTGTAGATTGTCAGAGCGTCGTCTTTTCGGTTTGTATCTTCGACCATGACAACGGCGTTAGCGCCCTCGGGTATAGGTGCTCCCGTGACAATTTCTGCCGCTTCACCCTTCTTCACTACGACCTTGGGGAATTCGCCGATAGCAACGACCCCGCAGACTATTAGTTTCAAAGGGTTGTTTTCGTCTGCTCCAAATGTGTCTTCTGCTTTGAGTGCATAGCCATCTACGGTGGACCTGTTAAAAGGCGGAATGTCCAAGCTGCTTGTAGCATCTTGAGCGAGGACGCGATTGTAGGCGTCCAAAAGGGGGATTTGTTGGGTGCCCAATGGTTTGGGTTGAAGTGTCTGTTGGATGAGTGATTTGGCTTCGTCAAATGTGAGCAGTTTCCGAAACATTTATGGCTTCACCGTGTCGACTTCGCCGAATAAGTGAACAACGACTGCTTCACCTTCGCCTAGGCCTTCACGATTTTCGGGTACGATGACGTAGCCGTTTGCCTTGGTCATTGTGGATAAGTTCCCTGAGCCTTTTGCGCTGATGGGTTCTGCCAAGTACTCTTCATTTTTCTGAATAACCTTTACCCTGACGAAGTTCTTTCTGCCAAGTGCCGTGGCAATTTTGCGGGTCATCTTCGCCCTTACAGTGGGCCTTCCTTCCTCCTTCTTCAACCCCAGTAGCTTGCAAATAAGTGGCCTTGCGAAAACTTCAAATCCTGTTATGGCCGCAACTGGGTTGCCGCTTAGAACCAAAACTGGCTTGCCTTCGAGCGCCGCCAAAGCCGTTGGCATGGCTGGTCGAAGGGCCACTCCATGGACAATTATGCCTGGCTTACCTATCTTTTTGACCGCATCGGGCACGAGATCTAAGCCTCCAACGCTAGTTCCGCCCGTGGTTATAACGATGTCGGCGATCTTAAGCCCTAGTTCGATGGCTTCAGCAATTTCGTTCACGTTATCCTTGACCAAGCCCAAATCCAGAGGGTCTGCGTCAAGTTCGCAGCACATGGCGTCTATCAAGACGCGGTTGGACTCGTAGATTTGCTTCTCGCCGCGTTCTTCACCTACTTTAGCAAGCTCGTTGCCCGTGGCCAAGATGGCGATTTTCGGTTTCTCCACGACTTTAACTTCGCCGTTTCCCAATGCCGAAAGCAAAGCCAAATGATAGGGTTTGAGGCGGGTGCCCGCCTGCACGGCAACTTCGCCCTTCTTGATGTCTTCACCTTTGCGGCTGACATTGTCGTACGGCGCTGCTTGAGTCCAGACTTCAATTTTGCTCTCTACTTTCTTGGTATTCTCTAACATGATAACAGCGTTAGCCCCTTTGGGCAAAGTGTTGCCTGTCCAGACCTGCTTTGCTTCGCGGTGCGCGGCGTCGGTGAATTCGTCGCCATCGGTCAAGCGGAATAGGAGAGGTTTCTGTTGCGAAGCTCCGGTAGTGTCTTCGGCTCGAACGGCGTAGCCATCAACGGCGGACCTATCAAATCTGGGCAGGTCTTCTTGGGCAGCGACATCTTCGGCCAAAACACGATTGAAACCGTCATCCAATTCTATGGAAATGTCTCTGCAACGTTTTACTTGCAGAGCATCAAACCATGTTTGCAAAGCTTCGTAAGTAAACGTTAGTTTTTGGAATCCTCTCATTTTAGACAAAATTGTTCACACACAAGCCATTGCATTTCAAGAATAAAACTGTACCGAAAGCTAACAAGCGGTTTAAACTTTTTAATGTAAAATCTTGGCAAGTGAACGCTGCGCAATCGTGCACTGAATGTGCTCAGTCAACCTCTTGGAGTAATTTTGAGTGCTCGAAAACCTCTTGCCACAGGGTTTTGCATTTCCTCTATTCTGACCTTTGCTAGTATTTTCTGTGCGTCTTTTGCGTAGCCCTTAACTTCAAGTTCAGCTTCCATGAGGGAATTCAAATAAATTCTGTCCCGAGCCGCCTTATGTTGACATTTAGTGGGTAGTCCAAGTATAAGTGACTTTTGTTCAGTAACTGATTTTGCAGCAGCGTAAAGTATGGCTTCGGAACCGGCGGTCAATTCGGCAATACGGACGGCTATACTGTCTTTTCCTATGGCAAGCGTTTCGATGTTGTGTTTTCTGCGGATTTCCCCCGCTATTTTGCGGAGTTGGGGTAGGATTTTGAGCAGATTCGATCGCGCTCTGTTGGAAACTCTTAAGCCAATTAACTCGACAGGTGATAATTCGTCGAGGGGAAATCCGCCCAGCGATGCATCAAGGTGAACGACGTCGGCTTTTTCGGTTTCCAGCAAGCTTTGGCAGAGCTCTGCTTCATGTGCGATGACGTCAAAGCCATTTTCGACTTCGCGGAATATGGGTTCAGCAATGCGAACATCTGCTTTGGTGTACGGTGGCTCCACTAAGACGGCGGCAGATGCCACATGCACAAGCGGAACAAAGTTGTCGTCCAGAAGAGCGGTTGCAGAATCGGCAGAAACTATGCGCAAACAAAGCACCTACAGGTCTAGTCATTTTCGCGGAAAATTAGGTTTGCTCTTCTCCTTCTTGCAGAGGTGCCTTCAAGCCGAGTCCTAGGACGTACATTTCGCTGCTCTTGTTGCGGCTTGCGGGAGGTTTGACAAGCTTAACTTCGTCGAAGTGAATCTTTACATTTTCAATGTATTCGTTAACGAGGTCTCCTTCGAAGACCTTTGTGAAAAAGTTTCCGTGTGGGCACAGAAGTTGTAGTGCCAGGTTGAGCGCTTTGGTTGCGAGGTCAATTTGTCTTGCGTGGTCGACTTCCCAGACACCGCTAATGTTGGGCGACATGTCTGAAAGGACCACGTCGGCTTTGCCGGGGAGAAAGCTCTGGATATCACTGACTGCGCTGGGGTCAGTCATGTCGCAGACGATGGTGCGAATGTACGTCTGTTCAAAAGGGGCTATGGGTTTGAGGTCGACGCCCAGCACAAAGCCTTTCTTGCCCGCCACTTTGCGGGCGGCTTGTATCCATCCTCCGGGCGCAGCGCCTAGATCGACGACTATATCCCCGTACTTGATGAAGCGGTATTTGTTTATGGTTTGCGCGAGTTTGTACGTGGCTCGGCTTCGGTAGTTTTCTGCTTTAGCCTTTTTGAAATAATACTCGTTTTTCCTCTCTCTAATCCAAGCCTTTGACTTCGTCACTGCCGCATTCACCCAACGATTAAGGGACCGATGTAGTGGGATCAGCTGCTGGACTCGTTGAGTCCGCTTGTGATTTGTCCAAGCCCACGATCCACCCCGTGAGTTTCTCGCAGTTCTTAGGCGAAATCGTCGTCGTAGGGTCGCATCTGCCGTTGTCTGCGCACATAAGACATGGGCAGTTTACGATGGTTTGAATACTGGCTGGCATGCGTTTGGGGAAAAGCCTGTAGGTCCAGCGCCCGCCTTCAAGTTCCTTGTCACGGCGAATAAGACCTTTTTCTTCGAGCTTGATTGCTACGCGTGACCCTTCTCGGCTGCTGGCGTCTAATTCACGCCATAATTCTGATTGAAGTACGCCTTTGTAACCGGTGTTAACCACAAAATGAAGCGCCTTCTGTTCCAGATCATTACGTTTCGGCATCCTCGTCCGTCCACAATATGCAGTTTATATAAGTGCAAAGTTCGAGATAAAAATATCTATCCGTCCTTGCAGACCCAAATATATCAATAAACAACCAAAAAATGAAGAGATCTTCAGCCCTTAAATTATCCTAGCGCCTTTTGAGGTTAGCCTGTCAAACAGAAGTGTCTTGCAGGGCACTTCTTAGATTTTCTTCTCTATGAAATTTCAATAATGAAGCCAGTAAAAAATCTATTTGAAAGAAAAAAGAAGTAATCAGTTATTCCTTCGGATAGAGAGAAAATTGATTTATCTGCTAACTAATAGCAATAGTAGACCTTAGTAATCCCAAGGAGTTATACGAAATGAGCGAAGACGGAATAGAACGGCTCTATTATGAACTTGCAAGCGAGAACAGAATTCAAATTCTTCGCCAACTGCAAAGAGCACCACTCAAGATGAATGAAATCGCACGTAGAATTGATTTAACAGCAACCGAAGTATTTCGTCAGCTCCAAAGGCTCAACGAAGCGCTCCTCATTCAGAAAGACCAAGAAGGTGCGTATCTTCTAACGGCATACGGCAAACTCTTACTGCAACTCGGGTCCTCAGTTGAGTTTGTCTTCAAGCACAAACAGTACTTTCTTACACATGATGTAACCAAACTCCCAACAGAATTCATCAACAGGCTTGGTGAACTCTCAAAAACAACCTTAGAGAGCGATGTTATTGCAAGCATGAACAAGATTGAAAAAATCGTAAAGGACGGCGATAGATTCGAGTATTTTCTTGGTGAAAAAGCCCTCAGCCACATGGAACCAGCTTTACGAGCAAAATCTGCGGCTGGAACAAAATTCAAGTTTCTATTCCCGAAAAGTCTCCTACCACCAAATTCAGAAGTTTGGATTGAACATAACATTGAAGGTAGAGGGCTCCAAGAAATCCCGGCATTTCTATCACTAACTGAAAAAGAAGCTATAATTTGCCTGCCCTCAATCGAGGGTAAGTTGGACTACTTGGGTTTCTCAGGAAGTGATAGCACATTTCTTAACTGGGCAAAGAATTTGTTTCTTTTCTATTGGGAAAAAAGCAGGTAATGACAAATCAAGGTAGTGTTGGCCCACCAAGAGGTCTTTTCATAGAATGTTAAAGAATTGATTAGGTTGTGTATCTTTTAGCAAGATAGTCAAACAAAATTAATTGATCTTGCCTTTCACCGTCATCCTTGGTGACGAAATGACAACTAAAATAGAAAAGGATGAACGTTTCTTTTCAGTCGAGCTAAGATCCAAGAGCAATCTCAAAAACGTGGCCTTAACAAATGGCTCAAATGAATTAGTTCTAATTGAAGGTACCATTGGACGGTTTGAACGGGCTGAATTTGCTGAAGGAGTCGTCCTGCAAGTAGTAGGAAAACAAGGGGTGCTAAGAATCGACTTGTCGGAGAATGATATAACAAAAAAGAGACAGGAGGGCGAATAAATGCCCACTGAAAACAAGATTAAAAGTCAAATTGCTCTCAACTACTCAAAAAGTTTAGGACTGTTCTCAGGATTGATGGCAGGGCTGCTTACAATCCTGTTTGGAGTTTTTGTAGTTCTGAACAATCAAATGGTCTATTTCACAACAGTCCTATTCTTGGCGATGGTTGTCGTAATGATGATAATATCTCTGAAATCTTTCATCGCTCCTGAAAAGAAGGTATTTGCTGAGTGTGCTTTCGGATTTGGGGCAATGTATGCAATCTTAGTAAGCATTGTCTATTATACTCAGATTGCGGTTGTGCTAAAAGGGACTTTAAACTCTGACTTGTTGCTGATTGTTTCGGATATTCCGGGCAGCGTGTTCTTCTTCTTAGACATGCTTGGATATGTTCTCCTATGTCTATCGACTTTGTTCATTGCCTTTGCAATCGGTGGCGGCAACAGACTGCTGCAAGTTTTCCTATTGATTCATAGCAGTTTGTTCATTCCGACTTTTCTGCTACCTTTTCTGCCAATTACTTTCAATACACAAAACGACGTAAGCGGTTCCTTGATTCTGATCATGTGGTGCATCATATTTGCGCCTGTTTGCTTTCTATTAGCAAGATACTTTGCCAAACACAAAACCAAGACAGAAATTTAAAATAAGAAAAAAGGCGAACGCGGGTGTTATCTCCATTCGTCGCAGGTTCGAACCCTGTCTTCGCAATTTAAACCAAGACAATCACGAGAGATTTATTTCTTAGAAGGGCGTCTCCACCAAAACGATTAGCTGCGATGAACAAATATATCAATGGCTGCAAGACAGGATACAATTATCTATCCCTTTGAGTATGCCGATTTAACCTTGAAGGAAACCAGAAATGAGGCTCTCTCGGAAGGAACGAATCTGTCTTGGCATTGAATCTACAGCGGATGATTTCGGCGTTGGCATAGTCACACTTAGCGGCATCGTTTTGGCCAACGTATCAAGCAGTTACCTTCCAGAGGCGGGCGGTATTCATCCTCGAGAAGGTGCGAGGCATCATGCAGAAGTAGCTGACCAGGTCCTGGCTCAAGCGCTCGAAAAAGCAAACATCAAGCCCAAGGACCTATCGACCATAGCTTTTGCACAGGGTCCAGGATTGGGTCCATGCCTTCGCACGGGGGCTACAGTCGCCCGGGCTTTAGCCTCTTACCTCGAAATTCCCCTCGTTGGCATTAATCATTCAGTTGGGCACATCGAGATTGGCAAACTAACAACTGGTGCGTCGGATCCGTTGACGTTATACGTTTCGGGCGGAAACACTATGGTCACTGCCTACGCGGCGGGAAGGTATCGTGTTTTCGGCGAGACCCTAGACATAGCATTAGGCAATTGTCTGGATGTTTTCGCGCGACAAGCTGGATTCAAACCTCAGAAGGGCATACCGTTGGGGGCCGCAGTTGAGCAGTTTGCAGCAAAGGGAAAGGCGTTAGTTCCGTTGCCATACATTGTAAAGGGCATGGACCTGTCATTAAGTGGGCTCCTCACCTCTGCGGTAACTGCGCTGAAGAAGGGGAAGTTTAGCCTCGAAGATATTTGTTACAGTCTGCAGGAGAACGCTTTTTCCATGGTCACTGAGGTGACGGAGCGCGCGTTGGCTCACACGGAGAAGCGTGAGGTTTTGCTTACAGGCGGTGTCGCCGCGAACAAACGTCTGCAAACGATGCTCACAATTGTAGCTGGGGAACATGATGCTAAGTTTAATGTGGTGCCAAGGGAATTTGCCACAGACAATGGTGCAATGATTGCTTGGACAGGGTTGCTCGCGTACACCAGCGGTCTCGTTACTCCCATTGAAGAAAGCTTTGTTAAGGTTCGATGGCGTGTCGATAAAGTAGACGTGCCTTGGGTGAAGCTGTCATGAACATCATTCTCAAAAAGGGCGCTGAAGCCAGTTTATACCTCGCTAACTGGCATGACAAAAAGGTCGTCATTAAGCAACGTCTTCCCAAGGCTTACCGCCCTCCACAGCTCGACCAAACCATCAGGCGCTACCGCACGGTCCACGAACCGCAGCTGATGCATGAAGCAAAGCAGGCGGGCGTTCCAACCCCGGCGATTTTCATGATAGACGTAGAAAATTCCACGATCATAATGGAATACGTCGAAGGCCAGCAGCTTAAGGCGGTCCTTGACACGATTAACGCGGAAGATCGGGCTAAACTGTGCCGCAAAATAGGTTCAGAAGTCGCAAAACTCCACATGCACGGAATTGTCCACGGTGACCTCACCACCAGTAACATGATCCTTAACGACCAAGGCATCTTATTCTTTGTAGACTTCGGGTTAGGCGAAAAAACCAAGGAATTAGAAGCTCAAGGTGTAGACTTGCATTTACTTAAACGAGCCTTGGAGAGTACCCATTTCACGCATGCGGACGAATGCTTCGCCGCGGTTCTCAAAGGCTACGCTGATGTAGTTGGCGCTAACTCAGAAGCGGCAGTTTGCGAAAAAATTATAGAAATAGAAAAAAGAGGACGCTACGTTGCAGAGAGACAAACAGGCGCGTGAGGCAAAACAAGTGAAGACCGAATTAAAGGGCAAGGTCGTCTTTTTTGCAACGGGCAACGTTCACAAGTTTGACGAAGCCCGCGTTGTGCTGGCGCAGCATGGCTTAGCAGCTGGCATGTTACTCATGAAAGGCGTCGAAATCCAAAGTGATGCCCTCGCGGAAATCGCCAGTGCCAGTGCAGTTGGCGCCTACAGGAAGATTCATTTACCCGTCATTGTGGAGGACGCGGGACTCTTCGTGGATTCACTGAAAGGTTTCCCAGGTCCATATGCAGCCTACGTTTACAAAACGATTGGGAATAACGGCTTACTTAAGCTAGTGAAAAACATGCGGAATAGGAAAGCAACTTTCCGCTCAGTCATCGCTTACTGTGACAATGAATTGGGCGAAGTGGCGTGTTTTGAGGGCGAAGTCACAGGGAACATAGCTGACTCAAAGCGGATGAGCAGTAGTTCAGCTTTTGGGTTTGATCCAATCTTCCAGCCTGATGGAAGCGCCAAGACTTTCGCTGAGATGAGCATCAAAGAAAAAAATGGTTTTTCGCATCGTGCCAAAGCCGTAGGCAAATTCGCAGAGTGGTATAGAACTTTACACTAGTTTGCGAGAGGTCGGTCGGTTGCCTCTGTTGAGTGCGGCTGCTAGAACCCACAAAAGAACAACTGTTGGACACAGTTATTCTTAAATACACGTTCCTCGTGGGGTTAAGGTGCAACACAACCAAAGGTGTACAGATGCCTAAACAGGAAAAAGGAAAGTCTCACAGTATCCGCCCAGTCAGCAGGCGCCCTCCGAACTGGTGCAAATACGAGCCAGAAGAAGTCGAAGCCTTCATAATTAAGCTCGCCAAGGAAGGACACAACGCCAGCAGCATAGGCACCATCCTACGCGACCAATACGCGATTCCGTTGGTGAAACCAATCACGGGCAAGAGCATAACGGCAATTCTCAAAGCCCAAAACCTTGCACCTGCAATGCCTGAAGACCTCAGCAACCTCATGAAGAAAGCACAACGCATGGCAGTTCACATGGAGAAAAACAAAAAAGACTCCCACAACAAGCGCAACATGGTTCTCCTCGAAGCCAAGATCCACAAGCTCAGCCGATATTACAAGAAAACGGGCGTTCTCGAAGCAAAGTGGAAGTACGTTCCAAAAATCGCGTCGGTCTCCTAAATCCTTTTGAACATCGCGCAAGACATATCAACCTCGTAAGCCTAAACCCTTTTTCGAATCAAACTGTCTCCATCTAGAGTGAAAACCATGCAGCAGCCAACTCCACAAGCCATCACAGACTTCTTAGCTGATGCACAAGCCGCAGCAAAAGTTATCAGCGAAACTGTTAATCATGACGGTTTCATCCACGTCTTTTCGCATCTGGACGCAGACGGCATCGCAGCCGCCGGCGTCATTGGCAAGGCTCTTTGCAGACTGGATGCACGGTTTCGGATACGCATCACTCAGTGGGTAGACGACAAGATAATCTCCGAGATTACAGCCGACAGACCTGAACTCGTAATATTCTCAGACTTCGGTAGCGGCTACATCGACCTTCTAAATGAGAAAATCCCGAACACAAAAGTTGTCATTCTAGACCACCATCAAATCACTAGCTCTGCCGAAAACCCGAACTTCACACAGGTTAATCCTCACCTGCATGGCATGGATGGTGCGACAGATGTTAGCGGTTCAGGTGTTGCCTACTTTGCGGCACGAGCACTCAATCCTCGAAATGTTGATCTCTCACCTATAGCTTTGGTTGGGGCGCTGGGTGATATGCAAGACCGCGATGAACAGCGCAAGCTTGGCGGCCTAAACTCGCTAATCGTGGAGGATGCCGTAAAAGCCAGACTTCTGCTCGTCGAAAAAGACCTAATGTTCTTTGGCAGAGAAACTCGCCCCCTCTACAAAGCCCTTGCAACCACCACTAACCCTTTCTTGCCTGGTTTAAGCGGAAAGGAAGACGAAAGCCTTGCCTTCCTGAGCACGCTAAGAATTCCTCTCAAGGAAGGTGATCGGTTACGGGCTTTAAGAGACCTCACTGATGAGGAGCGCAGGCGCCTTTGCAGCGCCCTTGCAGATCATCTTCTCTCCAAGGGGTTGCACTACGAAGTAACGAACTTAATCGGACACATTTACATCTTTCCCACCGAGGAACCATGGACGCCGCTGCGGGATGCCCGAGAATTCGCTGTGGTCCTTAACAGCACGGGGCGCATGGACCGCCCTAGTTTAGGCATTGCGCTAGGCGTGGGCGACCGAAAAGCCGCGCTGGAAGAAGCCAATAGTGTCCTGGAAGATTATCGTAGAAACATAAATAAGTACCTCAACTGGGTTTGGGAAAAACCAGAGCGTCTCCGCGAGCTCCAGTACATATACGTCGTCAACGGCGAAGATTTCGTTAGCGAAAAAATTATCGGCACCATAAGCGGCATCCTAATCACGAGCCTCCCGGACGCTGATAAACCTCTAATCGCCTACGCCAACGTTCCCGGTGAAGGTCTCGCCAAAATTAGCGGACGAAGTAGCGAATTGCAAGTTCGAAATGGAATCAATCTTGGCCAAGTTATGCGTCAGGCTGCGGAACCGTTGGGCGGCAAGGGAGGCGGACACAACATTGCTGCAGGTGGTCAAGTTTCTCTGGACAAGATAGAAGAATTTGTAAACGCTGCAAATGAGCTTGTGGGTAAACAGCTGAGGGGTGAAGGAAATGCTGCAAGCAACAATCAGGCTCGAATATCCTAACCAAGCAATAGCTGCTGCAGTGGCGCGTGCCGTCGCGCCTGACAATACCCCTGCGCCTGCAGGGCTAACCGTAAATACCTGTCAAGTAGGCAGAGTCGTCTCCACTGAAATAAGCTTTGATGGCAAGTTTGCAACCTTCATCGCCACAGTAGACGACTTTCTTGAAGCTGCATCTACTGCGGAGAAAGCTCTTCATATCGTAAAATCAAAGTAATACTCGGCATACTACCTTCCTAGTCTGATCTGATATTTTTCTGTCGTTTCTAACAATCTTCAGGGTAGGTAATAAACTGGAATTAGCCTTGAAACACATAAATACAGCCGTTGCCATGCATTAAAGTGAGATTCATGGCTGAAGTTTGTACAACATGCGGACTTCCCAAGGACCTATGTGTCTGCGGGGAAATTGAGAAAGAGCAACAACGAATTCGGATACGCCTTGAAACCCGGAAATTTGGTCGTCCCACCACCGTAATCGACGGCATGGATGAGAAAACCACGGATTTGTCAGAAATTGCACATAAGCTCAAAGCATTCTGCGCCTGTGGCGGAACCGCTAAAGAAGGCCTCGTCATGCTTCAGGGTGATCACAGGGACAAAGTGCGGGAATTCCTCATAAAAATTGGATACCCCGCGGAAAACATAGAACGCCAATAACCACAATGAAGCTGAGCCGCAAAGAATGAAAGCACTAGATGATGTTCGAGATGTTTTTAAAGGGCTAAAACACAGTGGGCCAACAGCAAAATTCTGTCCTCGTTGCGGCAGCCCAAAGCTCCAATTGTCGAGTAGCTTGGATTACTGGCTTTTGCCACAAACTTACATCTGTAGCGACTGCGGCTATGCAGGCTGCGTTTTTATGGAACTTGAAAAAGAAGAAGAAAAATAAGGAAATTCCTAGTCTGGTAGTTCCAGGTTAAGCTGTTTCTTTAGAGTTTTGTAGCGGTTGCGCACCGTGACTTCTGTTACGCCGGCTGCTTCTGCGATGTCCTTTTGCGTCTTCTTTTCATTGTTTTGCAAGCAGGCGATGTATAACGCAGCTGCTGCCAGGCCCATTGGGTCTTTTCCTGCAGCTGCTCGTTTTCGTCTGGCTTCTCTTAGGATTGATATTGCTGCGCCTTGTGTTTTGCCTGAGATGCTGGTTTTTTCGGCGATTTTCGACACATAGGTTAATGGGTCGGCGATGGGCATGTGAACTTCAAGTTCCCGCAGCAAGAGCCTGTAGCATCTGGCGACATCTTTCTTGTCGACGAGGCTTGCTTCTGCGATCTCACGCAGGGTGCGGGGAGTTCCGCTTCCTCGGCAGGCAGCATACAAAGCTGCAGCAGCTATAGCAGCGATTGATCTGCCTCGAACTAGACCTTTGTCCAGAGCTTTGCGGTAAATTACGGCGGCTTTCTCTTTGATTGGTGGAGGGATGTAGACTTTGTCGCTGAGCCTATCGAGTTCTGCCATGGCTTGAGCCAAGTTGCGGTCGATTGATGAGTGGACTCGGCTTCGGATCTGCCATTTTCGCAGGCGCCACATCTGCAGCCTAGTGGAGAGTGGAAGTTTTCTTCCGAAAGCGTCTCGGTCGACTTGGCTGATGGCGGTAGATAGACCTTTGTCGTGTACTGAGTAAGAAGTGGGAACTCCAACTCGGCTACGGCTGGCTTTCTCTTCCTGAGTAAATGCACGCCATTCTGGGCCTTTGTCGAGCATTTGTTCGTAGAGTACGAGGCCGCAGTCGCCGCAGACTGTTTCACCCGTGTCATAATCATGAACTAAGTTTGCGCTACCGCATTCAGGGCATTTATCGACTAACCGCTGTCTGGTTGAGGGAGCATCTTTCTTTTGTTCGCTCATTTTCTTTACTCCATTCCACACAAGCGCAAAACCTTCACAACGTAGCTCTTCATCCCTTTGCTGAGGGATTAGAAAAGTGTACATTCGGCCCGCGCATTTTAAGCAAAGTGGCGGAACTTATATAAAAGGTTTATGGTTTTTGGAATGAGATTTAGTGTCAGAACTGCGCCTAACGTAGGTATAATGCGAGTCGTCCTTAAAAACTTTCTGAATCATATTCGAAACCCGCCTGCTTTCTTCACCTTTCTTTTCGGTTTGCAAGAATGCTTATTAGGAAAAAACGTGTGGTTAAGACCTCAGCACCCAAGTAAGCAGAAAAGAAGCCCGGTGGTGTAGTGGTCAAGCATAGTGGCCTTTGGAGCCATTGACGAGAGTTCGAATCTCTCCCGGGCTACATTTTAACCTTAAAACGCTATCAATTCATCAGACTTTGACGATAAAATATCCTTCAATTCACTATCAAATTACGCTCGGGTCATTAATGCTCTCATGTTTCCAAACAGTAGTGGTTTTGACAAAGGGCACAGTTTTGGAGGTTAGGGGTTAGAGCGGAAATAGCATAGCGCACGCTTTACTATGCTTTTTTAGTTTTTGGTTTTCTTGGTTGCCATGTCAAGGCACTATAGATCGTAAGCGCTAGTAGAGTTACAAAAACTGCTTCTTTTAGTACTGTGGCATCTGCGATTACCGAGTAGATTGCGAATGCAGAGGGGAATGCTCCGATGTATATTGTGAAAAATATTGCTGTGGGTAATTTGTAGTTGTATTTGTAGTCTTTGAAGATGCGCCTGCCAAAATACAAGGCTGCTAAGCGCCCCATGCCGTGTGTGCATTTTATGCAGTTGTAGCAAGGACGCAGGCAACCAAGAAAGTTCAGTACACCGTAAATCAAGATAAGTGTTAAGATAAAAAACACAATACCGGCTGTGAAATTATATAACACAAAAGCCACTGAATCAAGAATAATCCACAGGAAGAGCGCTATGTTACCAAAAAGAACCAGGTTTTCTGGGAAGAAAATTGGTCGGCCATTTTTTGGTTCTGTCATGCCTGTCTATTCTCCGTGATTGCTATGACCAAATATAATTTTCTCATTGCTCCGATGTGTACCTTTGGGTCAGCGCATCAGGAAAATCTCGAGCTGTCGGGTATCCAATCAAAATGCGAGAATACTTTATCACCATTTAGGTCGCAAATAAGCTGTTTACTGATAGCAAAACGGTAGAAAGAAAAAATGTTTGAACGAGAGTTTGAAGCTATCCAGGGCTACATTAGATGCTCAAGTACGGTTGGTCCATTGTGTTTTGGCTGTAGAAGCACGATTTCGACATTGGTTTGTTGGAGTTACCCTAGATTTGCGGGAAGAACGGTGCTGGATACGAGATTCTAAACAGCGCGCCTATTATTATGCTGAGGACAATGAAGATTATCCACGCCAAGATTGCTATCAGGATAGCTTGCAGCCACCCTGTTCTGAAGCTGGCTTTGTAAACCCATATCCATGCAATTAATGATAGAATGAACCCGAAGGCTAGAGCTATGGATCCAATAATTGCGCCGAGGAAGAAGTCAACAATGAAGGTGACAATTGCGTAAACGATAGGTCCAGCGAGTGTTGCGAGCAAAGCTTCGCCAAAGGTTGCTTTTCCGCCTGTGGCAACTTTTGCAGCGAGCCAGACTGGTATGGAAACGATTATCCATAGTATTATCAGTCCAACCAGAGTGATGAGCAAACTCGTTAAAGTAAGTGTTATAGCGGCAAAGAACAAAAGCAAAACCTCACTGAAACGTGAAGAATATCCAGTATTTAAAGTTTAATTGGTCCCTAAATCAGCTACAACTCTTACCTTATAATTCTGGTTTGAGCATGAATTCAGGTTGGATTTTGCATTGGACGAACTTTTTTGCAGGGGTCTTTTGCAAAGAAAAGTAGAACTGCAGCTGCGGCGGCTCCCAAGCTGAACTATCAGCTGAGAACTTGCCAAATGTTCACAAACTCAAGAGTGTGGACAACCTGAATGAAATCGACATAATCCTTGCCAAGTACCTCCGGATGCTTGATCCAACGAAAGCAGGCTCCAAAATAGCCTGTATGGAAATTGTGTCCGATGTGCTGTTGCAGCATCGTGAAATTGTAACCCGAAAATGGCTAAGTGGCGTGCTTACCACTTTGAAATCCAAGGGCTTCACCACGCTCACAGTGGTCAATCCAAAAATGCATTCACCGGAAGAAGTGGAGGCACTTCGTGGATTATTTGATGGGGAAATAAAGGTTACCAAAAGAGAAACCGCCCAAGGCACGAAAAGAACCCTGAGAATCGAGAAGCTGCTCAACCATGAATGTTCAGAAGCCGAGCTAATCTTGCCCAAGTAAAACAAGGAATTGTATGGCAGTTTAGGTTTTCCGGCAAATCTGGTAGAGCGCTAGACTTCTTCTACTGTGGAAGCTCGACAATGGTGACTAGACTCACTGGTTAGAAACAGGCTGCGGCTACGAACTCATAAAATCGAAACTGTACTTCAAGAACTTGGTTGGTCGCCCAATTCTCATAGACCTTGCAGAAGAGAAGAGTTCAGGCGTTCCCACAAAAGAGGGAGACGACGTGAGTCATTATGAATTGTTCGGCAATGTCCAATTGAGGGGAAGGGGCATCTTCAGGAAGGTGCAAGGCTCTGGGCTTGCAACGTTTGGCTCATCCACGGGATTCGTGGTTCAACATGTCGCTTGGATCAAAGGTTGGCCGCTCTAATGGAAAGAACATCGCCGACTCGATATGGTGAAAAGCTTAATTGAGAATTTGAGATAATAGTCTGACGGATAGAGCGGCAAACTAGAATGTGTTGACGATAGGAAGCTATCAAGCCATGTCCAAACCCAGAGTTTTGGCGGAACCTATTCTGGTTGGCAGAGAAAAAGAACTTGAAGAACTGCACTCAATTTTTGTATCGGCTGTTGAGGGCAAGGGCAAAACAGTTTTCATCCTCGGGGAAGCTGGCAGTGGAAAATCGCGAGTTGCCCATGAGTTTTTGAATAGAATATCAAAACAAGGCACAATAATTATGACGGGTTGGTGCCAAAGTGACGCCCAGGTGCCTTACTTTCCCTTCATGGAAGCTTTCAACAGTTACTACGCACAATATGCCGAAGAAGATACATTAACAACTCCGACGCCGACAGGCGCGCAATCAGAACTCAGAGCCTCCACTTCTTTACCCTTAAAAATGGGCGTTGAAGCAGTACCCTGGTTGGTTGCCCAAAAATCCTTAGACATTACCACGAGACCTGAGACGCTCTCGCCTCAAGTTTGGAAAGATCAGGCTTTTGCGGCTGTTGCAAAAACACTCCGCGAAATAGCCGACCAAGCTCCTCTGGTATTGTTTTTAGAGGACATTCACTGGGCTGACTCCGCTTCTTTGGCACTGCTCCACTACATTTCAAGAGCAACTCATGATTCAGAGAGAGTTCTTGTCTTGGCGACGTTTAGAAGCGAAGAGCTCACAAGCGACGTTGAAGGGCATCCTCATCCTCTAGCTGAGACACTGCGATTGATGCGTCGAGAAGATCTTTTTGCCGAAATCAAGTTGCAGAGCCTGGAGCCGAGCTTTGTTTCGAAAATGGCTGAAAATATGATGGGAGGCGCTTTGCAAACTGGGCTTGCTGAAAAGCTTGCTGCCGAAAGCAAGGGGAATCCTTTGTTCGTTGTGGAATCGCTTCGTATGCTCCTCGAACGCAAGAGTTTGCTCTTGGAGAATAGTCAGTGGCGACTGGCCGTAGATGAGCTGGGAATACCTTCAAAAATTAAAGATATCATACTTCGCAGGCTTTCCTGCCTAAATTATGCTCAAAGACGCGTGCTCGATGCTGCTTCCGTTATTGGAGAAGAATTTGATTTCGAACTTCTAAGTACTGTTCTTGGTCAAGATACCCTGGAAGTTCTTGAAATACTTAACGTGGTCGCACATTCTACGTCGTTGATCCGCGCGCAAGAGAACAAGTACAGGTTTGACCATGCTAGATCGCGAGAAACGCTGTATGAAGAGCTTTCACCGCCCCTGAGACGCGGATATCATAAT
>Ga0335070_10002907_pt1 | contig 19958 bp, 18 predicted proteins | sample Lox_Sample_13_FD_206722 | JGI IMG/M metagenome (GOLD analysis project Ga0335070, IMG submission 206722) | Soil microbial communities from Loxahatchee National Wildlife Refuge, Florida, United States - Lox_Sample_1.3 | ecosystem: Environmental > Terrestrial > Soil > Wetlands | place: USA... | reverse complement strand
CGGCGTCCTGAACGACGAGTCCGGAACATACGCTGCCCTGGCCGGGCCAGGGTCGAGGGTGGCGGCGCTCATGGCCGTCGAGGATTTCGGGGCGGCGGCCAAGGGCATGAAGGTCGAGATCGTATTTGCCGACCATCAGAACAAGCCCGACATCGGCGCGAAGATCGCCCGCGAATGGTACGACGCGGAGAAGGTGGATGTGATCGTGGATGTTCCCACCTCGTCCGTGGCCCTGGCCGTCAGCCAGATCACGCGCGAGAAGGGGAAGGCGCTGCTGGTCTCCACGGGTGCCTCATCAGATCTCACCGGCAAGGCCTGCTCGCCCAACACCATTCACTGGACCTACGATACCTGGGCTCTCGCCAACGGCACCGGCAAGGCTCTCGTCAAGTCAGGTGGAGACACCTGGTTCTTCCTCACCGCCAACTACGTCTTCGGCCTCGGCCTCGAGCGCGACGTGGAGGCGGTGGTGCTGGCGAATGGGGGCAAGGTGCTCGGCAAGATACGCCATCCGTTCCCGACCTCGGACTTTTCCTCGTTCCTGCTCGAGGCGCAGGCCTCGCAGGCCAAGGTCATCGGCCTCGCCAACGCGGGGGCCGATACGACCAATGCGATCGAACAGGGCACCCGGTTGGGCATCGTCCAGCACGGGCAGCATTTCGCCGGCCTGCTGGTGTTCCTCACCGACGTGCACGGGCTGGGGTTGAACAAGGCCCAGGGGTTGATCCTCACCGAGGCCTTCTACTGGGATCTGGACGCCCAGACGCGCGCCTGGTCGACGCGCTTCGCCAGGCGTCATTGGGGCGCCATGCCGACGATGGCTCAGGCCGGCGTCTACTCGGCGGTGCTGCACTATCTGAAGGCGGTCGAAGCGTTGAAGAGCGACGACGGAACCGCGGTCATCGCGAAGATGAAGGCGATGCCCACGGACGATCCGCTCTTCGGGAAGGGCATCGTCCGTGTGGACGGCCGAAAGATCCACCCCATGTACCTCTTCGAGGTGAAGAAGCCGTCCGAATCCAAGGGCCCATGGGATTTCTACAAGGTGCGGGCGACCATACCGGCAGCCGAGGCATTCCGGCCCCTGGACAAAGGTGACTGCCCGTTGGTCAAGAAGTAGCCCGATGCGGCGACTATATCGGAATCTAGCCGCGGTTGCGCTCGGGTCCGCCGTCCTTTCGCTGGCCGGAATATGGTCTTTTCCCGACGCGGCCGAGCGCGCGCGCGTGCCCTACCGCGTCGGTGTCCTGAACGACGCGAGGGCAGCCAATCACCCGGCGGCCGACGGACTCAGGGCCGGCCTCGCGGAGGCCGGGCTCCAGGAAGGTCGCGACGTCCTCTTCGACGTCCAGGTCACGGATGGGAGCCCCGAGGGGATGCTCGCCGCCACCCGGGCCCTCGTCACGTCAGGTGCCAATGTCATCTTTACGACCGGCGACGCGGCGACGCTCGCGGCAAAGACGGCGACGCAGACCATCCCGATCGTGTTCACACTCGTGGGCGATCCCGTCGCGGCCGGCGTGGTGACGTCCCTCGCGCAGCCGAAGGGGAACCTGACGGGAGTCTCGAGTCTCACCACCGAGCTCGTCCCCAAGCGCCTGGAGGCGCTCAAGGCCCTCGCCCCCTCCCTCCGCCGGGTGTGGACCATCTCTTACGGTGCGGACCTCGGCTCCGACGCGGCCGTCACCAGAGCGCTGGAGGTCTCCTCGCGCTTCGGCATCGAGGTCGCGCCTCGAACGATCCGCACCCCGGACGAGCTCGAGCACTTCCTCGACAGCCTCCGGCCGGGCGACGCCCTCCTCGTGCCGGACGTCGCGACCATGGACATCTCGGCCCGGCTTCTCGAGACTTCCCTCGCCCGGCGCATCCCCGCCGCGTTCTCTTCCGAGCTCTGGGTGAATCACGGCGGCCTCGTCTCCTACGGCGCGGACTACCGCGCGCAGGGGGTCCAGGCCGCGCGACTCGTCCGGAAGATTCTCCGCGGCGCCCACCCACGCGACCTGCCCGTCGAGGGCGCCGATCGCATCATCCTCGCCGTCAATCTCAAGACGGTAGCGGCGTTCGGCCTCACCGCCCCCCGCCAGATTCTCTTCCGCGCGGACGTCATTCGCCGATGAGAATCCTCGCCGCGCGGGGCCGTCTCTTCCGCAAGTACGTGGCCGTCCTCATCCTCCTCGTGGGCGGCATGCTCCTCCTGAGCAGCGTGGTCAACCTGTACTTCTCCTACCGGGAGACCAAGGCTGCCCTCATCCGGCTCCAGCGCCAGCAGGCGCTGGCGGCGGCCAGCCGCATCGAGCAGTTCGTGAAGGGTATCGAAGAGCAGGTCAAAGCCGCCATGGAGGTGCCGTTCACCGATGCCGCGATGGCGCGCGAGCAGCGCGAGATCGATTTTCTTCGGCTCCTCCGTGACGTGCCTGCCATTACCGAGCTTGTCCAGCTCGACGCGGAGGGCAGGGTGCAGCTCCTCGTGTCCCGCTTCGCGCCGAACGAGATCGGCACTGGCCGCGACCTGTCGGCGGATCCTCGCTTCATGAAGACACGGATCGGGCGCACGTACTTCGGCCCCGTGCAGTTTCGCAACGAGTCCGAGCCCTACCTCACCATCGCGGTGCCCTGGGGCGAGGGCGCGCCGGAGGTCGCGGCGGCCGAAATCGACCTCAGGTCGATCTGGCACGTCATCGCGCAGATCCACGTGGGCGTCACCGGTTACGTGTACGTCGTCGACCAGCGCGGCATCCTCGTTGCCCACCCTGACATGAGCACCGTCCTCCAGAAACGGGACCTCTCGGAGCTCCCGCAGATCCGCACGGCCCGGGGGGCGCCCCAAGCCCCCAACGTCGTGTCCGAGACCACCGGCCTCGAGGGGGCCCGGGTCGTGACGAGCCACGCCGCCATCGAGCCGCTGGGCTGGATGGTGTTCGCCGAGCAGCCGCTCGCGGAGGCCTTCGCTCCCCTGCAGGGCGCGATCGTGCTGAGCGGCATCTTCTTCGTTGCCGGCCTCGGGCTCTCGATCCTCGCGAGCGTGGTGCTGGCGCGGCGGATGGTGACGCCTATCCGTATGTTGCAGGATGGCGCGGCGAGGATCGGCGCGGGCGACCTCGGGCATCGCATCGACGTCCGGACGGGCGACGAGCTGGAAGCCCTCGGGCAGGAGTTCAACCGGACGGCCGCCCAGCTGGAGGAGTCGTACGCGAACCTCGAGCAGAAGGTCGAGTCGCGCACGCGCGAGCTCGCGGAGGCCAACGCGGAGCTGAGCGAGGCGCTGGAGCAGCAGACGGCCACCAGCGAGGTCCTGAAGATCATCAGCCGCTCGACGTTCGAGCTTCAGCCCGTGCTCGAGACCCTTATCGAGAATGCCACCAAGCTGTGCGACGCCGCCCACGGACTCATCTATCGCTTCGATGGAGAGGTGTTCCACGTGGGAGCGTTCTACGGCGCCTCCGCTCAGTTGAGGCGATTCTGGGAAACACAGGAGCGGCGGCCCGGGCGCGGGTCTTGCGTGGCGCGCGTTGGGCTCGAGCACCGGACAGTGCAGATACCCGATGTCCTCGCCGATGCCGAGTACGAGGAGTCCGAGTTCCAGAAGATCAGCGGCTTCCGGACGATGCTGGGCGTTCCCATGCTGCGAGAGGGGGAGCTGGTCGGTGCCATTATCCTGTGGCGGACCGAGGTGCGGGAATTCACGGACAGGCAGATCGAGCTGGTGACCACCTTCGCCGACCAGGCGGTGATCGCCATCGAAAACGTTCGCCTGCTGCGGGAGCTCCAGTCCCGGACGAGCGACTTGGCGCGCTCGGTCGAAGAGCTGCGGGCGCTCGGCGAAGTTGGCCAGGCCGTCAACTCGACTCTCGACCTGGAGACCGTCCTCAACACGATCGTGACGCGGGCCGTGCGGCTGTCCGACGCCAAGGCCGGAGTCATCTACGAATACGACGAGGGCGCGCAAAGATTTGACCGCATCAGTGGTGCCTACGGTCTCGACGAGGATCTCCGGGCGGTACTCAGCGCAGCGCCCCTGCGCCTTGGAGAGGGCGCGGCGGGGCAAGCGGCGGCCCAGCTGGCTCCGGTGCAAGTCGCCGACGTGCTGGCCGAAGGGACCTACGACGTGACGCGGGTCCGTACCATTTTCGAGCAACGCGGCTACCGGTCGCTGCTGGCCGTTCCCCTCCTCTTCGAGCGGCAGATCGTCGGCGTGCTCGTGGTGTGGGGGAGCGAGCCAATGAGGTTCGCGCAGGAAATCGTGGACCTCCTCCAGACCCTGGCCACGCAGTCCGTCCTCGCGATCCAGAATGCGCGGCTCTTCCGGGAGATCGCCGACAAGAGCCGGCAGCTCGAGGTCGCCAGCCAGCACAAGTCGGAATTCCTGGCCAGCATGTCGCACGAGCTCCGCACGCCCCTGAACGCGATTCTCGGCTTCAACGAGATGATCCTTGGCCAGGTCTACGGCGAGGTGCCGCCGGGCCTGCACGAGCCGCTCGCCGACATCCAGAGCAGCGGCAAGCACCTCCTGCGCCTCATCAACAACGTGCTCGACCTCTCCAAGATCGAGGCCGGGCGCATGGAGCTGGCCCTCGCGGACTACTCCGTCCAGGACACGGTGGGGAGCGTGCGGGTGTCGCTCCGATCCCTGGCCGAGGACAAGGGGCTGGAATTCGTGGCCACCGTCCCCGAGGACATCCCCCTCGCCTATGGCGACGGCGGGCGTATCGTGCAATGCCTCACGAATCTCGCCGGCAATGCGTTGAAGTTCACCCGCCAAGGGCGCGTGGAGATCGCGGCCGAGCTCCGTGGCGATCGCCTCGTCTATCGCGTCGCCGATACGGGGATCGGGATCGCCCCCGACAAGATCGACACGCTCTTCGCCGAGTTCCGGCAGAGCGACGCGACCATCGCCCGGGATTTCGGGGGCACCGGGCTCGGCCTCAGCATCACCAAGAAGTTCGTGGAGCTGCACGGGGGTCGGATCTGGGTGGAAAGCGAGCTGGGCCGCGGATCGACCTTCCTCATCGAGATTCCGCTTCGCCTGGACGGAGGAACGAAGGCATGAGCGCGAAGACCATCCTCTACGTGGAGGACAACGAGCTGAACCGGAAGATGCTCCGCCATCTGCTGCGCGCCACCTCCTACCGCCTGATCGAGGCGCCCGACGGGGAAACCGGCATCACCATGGCTCGCGAGCAGCACCCGGATCTGATTCTCATGGATGTCCAGCTCCCGAAGATCTCCGGCATCGAGGCGACCCGCGCCCTTCGCGCGGAGCCGTCGACCGCTCACACGCCGATCATCGCCATCACGTCCTTCGCTCTGAGCGGCGACGAGCAGCGCGCAAAGGAGGCCGGCGCGTCCGCCTACCTCGCGAAGCCGTACAGTCCGTTTGCCCTCCTCGGCATGATTCAAAAGCTGGTCCCCGAGTGAGGAGACCCCATCCCGCATCACGCGCATGCCTTGACAGCCCCGCGGGCTCGGTCTAGATTCGCGACAATTCGCAACGCCTGACGCCGCTCTCACTGTGCCGACAAGGAGGTCTACATGCCACATGCCCGCACGGGGCTGTGCTGGCTCGCCGTCACCGCCCTCGTTCTGGCCGCTCTCGCCTCGCCCGTCGCGGCCGCCGATCAGCTCAACGCGTACTCGATCTGGCCGGAGAACTGGGCGCGTCCCATGCTCCAGGAGTTCGAGCAGGCTACGGGGATCAAAGTCAACTTCGTGCGCTTCTCTTCCGGGGAAGCGCTGGCGCGGGTCATCGCGGAGAAGAACAATCCGAAAGTGGACGTGCTCTTCGGCGGCCCCGTGGAGACGTTCGCCGCGGGCATCAAGGAGGGCATCTTCGAGCCCTACAAGCCACCCGCCTTTGCCGCCCTGCCCGCCCGCTTCAAGCAGGCGGACGGCTACTGGGTCGCCATCGCCGACGACCCGCTCGTCTTCATGAGCAACGCGAAGTTCCTCAAGGAGAACAACCTCAAGGCTCCCGGTTCGTGGGAGGACCTGCTCAATCCCGCCTACAAGAACATGCTGCAGATGGCGGACGCGCGGACCTCCGGCACCGCGGTGACGCGCATCTTCTCCATCATCGAGGTCAATGGACGCAACGAAGACAAGGCCTTCGACTACATGAAGAAGCTCAGGAAGAACGTGCAGGTCTACACCAAGAGCGGCGGGGGCGGTACCCTGCCCGTGGGCCTGGGGCAGGCGGGCGGCGGCATCTTCTTCATCGTGGACGCGCTCGACACCAAGGCCAAGGGCTATGACGTGGTCATCAGCTTTCCGCGCGAGGGCATCGGCACCTCGGCGGAGGCCATCGCGCTCCTCAAGGGCGCCAAGAATCCCGAGGCGGGCAAGAAGCTCATCGACTGGGCCACCAGCCCGGCCATGCAGAACCTCTACGCCAAGCACAAGATCAACTTCGTCCCCGCCAATCCGGAGGTCAAGATCGAGCCCAGCCTGGCCGAGGTGCTCAAGGGCGCGAAGATCTTCCCCATCGACGATGCGTACGCGGGTGCCAATCGCAAGCGCGTCGTGGATCGCTGGATCAGCGAGGTCCTGAACGCGCAGTAATGACGGCCGCCGGCCGGCGGCTCGGGCGCGATCCCGCCCTCTGGGTGACCGTGCTCGCCCTGTGGGCCCTCCTGGTCCTTTTCGTCCTCTACCCGCTGGCGCGTCTGTCGTGGATCGCGTTCTTCGACGGAGGCCACCTCGCCCTCGGTCACGTCTGGAGTATCCTCGGCGATCCCCATCACCGCCGCGCCTTCGTCAACAGTCTCGAGCTGGCTACGTTGGTGGGCGCGGGCGGCACTGCGCTGGGCTTTCTCTTCGCCTACACCGCAGCGCGCTCCGGGCTCTCACGCGGCTGGCTGGCGGCACTCGACGCGGCCACGCTCCTGCCGCTGGTCTCGCCGCCCTTCACCACCGCCATCGCCATGATCTTCTCCTTCGGGCCGCGTGGGCTCATCACCCATCATCTGCTCGGCATCAAAGGCGCCAGCGCCTATGGGCTGCCCAGCACCCTCTTCGCGGAGATCCTGACCTACTTCCCCATCGCCTATCTGACGCTTCGCCCCATTCTCGCGGCCATCGACCCCAACGTGGAGGACATGGCGTTCTCCCTCGGCTCGTCGCGCTGGCGCGTCTTCCGCACGGTGACCGTGCCGCTGGCCGTGCCCGGCTTCGCCAATGCGTTTCTCCTCCTCTTCGCCGCCTCTCTCGCCGACTTCGCCACGCCGCTCATCCTGGCCGGCAACAGCTTTCCCGTGCTGCCGACGCAGGCGTATCTGCAGATCACCGGGCTCTTCGACTTCAAGGGCGGCGCCGTGCTGTCCTTCGCGCTGCTCGTGCCGGCGGCCGGCGTCTACCTCCTGCAGCGTTACTGGGTCAGTCGCGGCTCGTACGTCACGATCACGGGCAAGGCCGGGCCCGCCACCGCCATCAAGAGCGTGGCGCCGTGGGCGCGGCGAGGCCTTCTGGCCGGGTGCGTCGTGGTGGCCGCTGTCATCGCCTATTTCTACGCGCTCCTCTTCTATGCCTCCATGGTGATGGCCTTCGGCGCCAATCACACGCTCACCTGGCGTCACTACCACGTGATCTTCACTGAGGGGCTCAAGGCCATTCACGACACGCTCATCGTCGCCGGTCTCGGCATGCCGCTGGGCGGGCTCTTCGGCGTGCTCGTGGGCTATCTCGTGGCGCGACGGCGCTTCCCCGGGCGCCGCGCCATGGAGCTGGTGTCGATGATCAACTACGCTCTGCCCGGCACCATCGTCGGCATCGCGTATCTCATCGCGTTCAACGATCCGCCGCTCGTCCTCACGGGCACGGCGCTCATCATCGTGGCGTGCTACGTCTTCCGCTACAGCCCCACGGGCATCCGGGCCACGGTGGCGCTCCTCCAGCAGATCGATCCGAGCATCGAGGAGGCCTCGCACGGGCTGGGCGCGCGGAGCGGCACGACCTTCCGACGCGTGACGCTCCCGCTCATCGTGCCGGCCTTTTTCGCGGGACTCGGCGTCGTCTTCATCCGCTCCATGACCGCTATCAGCGCGACCATCTTTCTCGTCTCGATCAACTGGACGCTCATCACCGTGCGCATCCTGGAGAACATGACGGAGCTGGCGCTGGGTCCCGCGGCGGCCTTCTCCGTGCTCGTGGTTGCCATCGTCTTCGTGGTCATGGCCGGCATCAGCTGGGCGCTCCGGCGCCTCCAGTCGGCCGGCAGCCTCCAGATCACGAGCATTCTCGGTGGATGACATTCGAGCCGAAACGGGCTACGAGCCGGAGACGAGGAGCCCGGTGAGGCGAGGGCTGAGATAATCCTCTCCCCGGTCGCGATCAGGCTTGAGGGAGTCTCCAAGCGCTTCGATCACCGCGTGAAGGGCGAGGTCTACGCCGTCCGCGACGTGAACCTGGAGGTGCACCCCGGCGAGCTCCTCACGCTCCTGGGCCCGTCCGGCTGCGGCAAGACCACGACGCTCCGGATGATTGCCGGCTTCCAGGAGCCGGATGCGGGGCGGATTCTCATCGGCGGCCAGGATGTCACGCGCCTCATGGCCAACGAGCGGAACATCGGCTTCGTCTTCCAGAGCTATGCGCTCTTCCCTCACCTGAGCGTCTTCGAAAACGTCGCCTATGGCCTGCGCGTGCAGCACCAGGCCGAGGCCGCGATCACCCGGGCGGTGGGCGAGGTGCTGGCCCTGGTCGGGCTCGCCGGCTACGAGCGCCAGATGCCGCATCAGCTCTCGGGCGGCGAGCAGCAGCGGGTCGCGCTGGCGCGCGCCATCGTCATCAAGCCGCGCGTGCTCCTTTTCGACGAGCCGCTGTCCAACCTCGACGCGCGTCTGCGCGTGCAGATGCGCGGCGAGATCCAGCGCCTCCAGAAGGCGCTCGGCATCACGGCGATCTACGTGACGCACGATCAGGAGGAGGCCATGGCCATCTCCGATCGGATCGCCGTGATGCACCAGGGCGTCATCGTTCAGGAGGGCAGCGCCGAAACGCTGTACCATCGCCCGACCTCTGAGTTCGTGGCGCAGTTCATCGGCAGGACCAATCTCTTGCACGGGCGCGTGGTTGCCGCGGGAGCCGGTGGCCTCGAGGTCGAAGTCCAGGGCTACCGGCTCCGCGTGGCGACCGAGGGCGCGACGCCCGCGGTCGGCGCCCATGTCACCCTCGTGGTTCGTCCCGAGGCCATTGCCATCTCCTCCCAGGGGACAGGTCTGGCGGGGACAGTCCTGTCGCGGACCTTCCTCGGCGAGAAGGCCGAGTACCAGGTGCGTGTCGGGGACAACACCCTTCAGGTGACGTCGTATGGGGCGGGCAGCTCCCGGCCGCTCGCACCGGGCGAAGCTGTCGTGCTCGAGGTACCGACCACCGGCGTCTGGGTGCTGGCGGTAGGGACATGAGCGTGGCGTCGCTCATCCTGGCCGTGCTCGCGTTACCGCTCCTCGCCCAAGGCCCGACCGTCCACGGCGCCGATTCGGTCTTCGCCGGACCCGACCTCGGCATCGTCTGGGGCGTGCTCAAGAACGAGGCAGAAGATCGGACACAGGTCGTGATCCGCGTGAGCAACCCAGCTGGACGCTACGCCTATCTGAAGATGGAAGGCGTGGACCCCTTCACCCAGCGTCGCGTCGCCCTCGTCGAGGGCATGCCGCTCGGGCCGCGTGCCGATATCACGACCAGCCGCGCGAGCTTCGCCGACCTGCCCCGCCGGGAAATCCACTTCTATGCGAGCCACGCCGACTGGCGTGCCGGCCGTCCCGGCCTGACGGTGTACTATCTTGGCGTGCCGGACACCACCCCGGAGTTCACCAGCGAGGCCGCACTCGAGGCGTACCTCGCGCGCCCGCGGACTTCGGGTCCGTGACGGTCGAGGAGACAGCAATCATGCCGGTGCGCATCGAGAAGCAGGGAGCCGTGACCACGGTGATCATCGACCGCCCGGAGCGGAAGAATGCCGTGGACGCGCGGACGGCGCGGGAGCTGGCGGACGCCTTTCGCGCGGTGGAAGCCGATCCGGTGACGCGCGCCGCCGTGCTCTGGGGCGCCGGCGGCACCTTCTGCGCGGGCGCGGACCTCAAGGCCATCGGCAGCGAGGGCAGCCGGATCAAGCCGACGGGCGACGGCCCCATGGGACCGACGCGCATGCTGCTCTCGAAGCCCGTGATCGCGGCGGTCTCGGGCTATGCCGTGGCGGGCGGCATCGAGCTGGCACTCTGGTGCGACCTGCGCGTGATGGAAGAGACGGCGACCTTCGGCGTCTTCTGCCGCCGCTGGGGCGTGCCCTTGGTGGACGGTGGGACGATTCGGCTCGCGCGACTGATCGGGATGAGCCGGGCGCTCGACCTGATCTTGACGGGACGGCCCGTGGGGGCGGCCGAGGCCGAGCGCATCGGCCTGGCCAACCGGGTGGTGCCCGCGGGACAGGCTCGCGAGGCGGCCGAAGCGCTGGCGCGGGGGATCGCAGCCTTTCCCCCCAACTGCGTCATGAGCGATCGCCGGTCCGTCTACGAGACGTGCGGCATGGAGCTTGGAGCCGCGCTCGCGCGCGAGTACGAGCTGGGCAAGGCGACGATCGATTCCGGCGAGAGCTTCGAGGGCGCAGCACGCTTCGCCGGCGGCGCGGGCCGCCACGGCGCACCGGCTTCGTGAGAGGAGAGGCACGCATGCCAGACCGGCTGCTTCGTTACCGGACGACGTCCTTCATAGGCTTCGTCGGGATCTTCCTCTTCGCCATCGCCGGGCTGGCCCGCCTCCCCGCGCTGGGAGCGGCCGAAACCGCCGCCCATGGCCTCGCATGGATCGGCGTGATCGCCGCGGCCGCCATCATGGGTCGCGCCTGGTGGAACCTCGCGCCGGAGATCTTCGGCGGCCGCATGCCTCTGTTCGCCTTCGTCCTCCTGGTCTTCTTCGTCACCTGGGTCTGGGTCTGGTTCGCCATCGTCCTCGTCAAGTGCGAGGGCGTCCTCAGGAGCTGCGTGCAGTGGCGCCCCGCTCTGGACGTGGGGGGGCTCGCAATATGGGCGACCCTGGCGTGGGTGGTCTGGTGGCGCACCCGTGGCTGGGTGATCGCGGCCCTCCTGATCGCCGGCAGCATCGCCACGCGGCTGCCGATCTACGTCCCCGATCTGCCCCAGTGGACGCGACCGCTTGGCATCACCGTGCTCTCCCTGGGACTGATCCTCGCTCTGGTCGCGCTCTTCAGCTCAGCCGAGAGACCGCAGCGCGCGAAGGCAACAGCGCACACGCTCTTCGCGGCTGCCTGGTTCCGTCTGGTGCTCATCTTCGCGGCGCTGGGCACGCTCCTCGTGGTGAGCGTCCCCTACCTGCTGAGCTGGCTCTCCCCCTAGCGGCCGAGGAGGCGGCGGAACTCCTCCAGCTCCGGGCGCGAGACATCGGGGCGCCGGGCCAGCTCGGCCAGGATCTCGTCGGCGCGCAGCTCGAGGTGGGTGGACAGTCGCGAGAAGACCTTGAGCGCGTGCCGGGCCTCGCTGGTGGCCTTGGACTTCGCGATGGGGCCGGCGAGGCTGGCAATCATGCCGCTGTCGAGCCACGCGAAGACTTCCATGGACGTGACGAGCGCGGGCCGGCCCGCGCTCGCTCCGCTCTCGCCGTACCGGACGATGATGATGGCCTGGCCGCGGATGTCCGGCAGCATGCTCTGCTCGTAGCGTCCGCGCGCATAGACGACGCGCAGGCCCTTGTCTCCGTAGAACGGCGTGATCACTCCCTTGACACCCCAGCCGTCGTCGAGGTTGAGGCCGTCGGCGCTGGTCCAGATGCGGTAGCGCGCGAGCCTGAGCGCGCGGGTCACCTGCGTGGCGAAATCCGGGTGATTCAGCAGGTAGTCGAACACGTCGAGCCGCAGCGGGTACGGCTCGATCTCCACGCGCGTCGAGATCGTGGCGTGCGACAGCACGTTCTCCATGCGCGCGCGGTCCGCGGGCGGCACGCCGGCCGGCAGGGCGGGTGCGGCATCGCCTCCGGCCCACGCGACGGGCCAGAGCAGCGCGCTCACGCTCAGCAGAAGGGCGCAGGTGAGTGCGCGGGGCAGGTGCGTGCTCCTATTGACTACCGAGGACGCCGAAGCCGCCTCCCGGCGTCTCCGCGTTGCTGCTGCCCCACGAGAGCACGACCTCGAAGGTGGTGGAGTTGGGTCCCTGCTCCACGATGATGTAGGCGAGGTCCGGCAACACCGAATTGCTGTCCGTGCCCACCGCGACGCCGACTCCGTGGCGCAGGTCAAGGCTCTTGGCGACGTACTTGTCCCAGATGTCGCCGCGGCGCTCCTGAAACGCCATCAACGGGATCGGCATCTTCAGCACCGGCACCCGGATCTTTCCGCAGTCGGCCGAATACGGCTGCTCGATCGTCAACGGCGTCGTCCCGGCGAGGACGACGTGCTTGATGGCCTGCGGCCGCATGCGGCCGTCGGACTTCACGATCCAGATGCTGCGCTCGCCGGGATTGCCGTCCCAGCGGACTTCGTCCCAGTAGGAGACGACACCGCCCCGGGCGATGGGAGCGGTGACGGCGACGCCGCCCCAGGCCCGGGCGATGCTGGCCGGCACGGCGGCGAGCGGGCGCTGCGTCACGATCATTCCGCGATCGCCGCTGCCTTCGTTCAGGAAGGCGCCGAGCCGCTGGAAGCCCGGCCCCGTCGCGCCGTCGCTGAGCTCTCCGAAACCGAGGAAAGAGGTCAAGGCCTGGTCGAAGACGCTCGCGACCTTGAGCCGGTACTCCACGGCGTCGGCCGACGCGTGGAGCGTCAGCACGGCACACATACTCGCCGCAACCGCTACCACTCTGGAATGGACCGTGAACATCGAGCCTCCTGAATTCGGGATATGCGTCAGTCCCGAAAGTATGCCACCCGGAGGCTCGGGGAGCGAGGAATCAGGCTATCGTGTCACGCGTACAGGTCTTCGCGCGTCGCGGGCTCGGTCCAGCCGGCGCGGTCCCACTGCTTGCGCAGCAGGAACTGGTAGAGGCCGATCGAGCCGCCCGCAAAGGCCATCGACGAGCAGGCGAGATAGAGGAGCCACGTGCGGTAGGTGCGCTCACCCACCATGGCGCGCGCGTCGTCGGAGCGTGCCTGCAGGCGCTCCACCCACTGCCGACAGGTGCGCGCATAGTGCAGGCGAAGGTTCTCGACGTCGTAGACCTCCCAGCCGGCACGCTCCATCTCGGTCATGGTCTCGGAGACGCCCGAGAGATCGCCGTTCGGAAAGACGTGCTCGTAGAGGAAGTCGGTCTGACTCGTCTGCTTCCAGTGGAAATCGTGGTGGATGCCGTGATTGAGATAGAGGCCACCGTCGTTGAGCATGTCGCGGACGCGGCCGAAGAAGGCCGGATAGTTCTCGACGCCGACGTGCTCGATGACGCCGATCGCCGCGATCTTGTCGTACCGCGCGTCGGGGGGCAGGTCGCGATGGTCGCGGTATTCGACGAGGCAGCGTCCCTCGAGGCCTTCCCGCTTGATGCGCGCCGCCGCCCAGTCGGCCTGCGCCCGCGACAGCGTCACGCCGTGGGCGGTGACGCCATAGTGCTGCGCCGCCCAGATGCTGAGGCCGCCCCAGCCGCAGCCGATGTCGAGGAGCGTCTCGCCCGGCTTGAGTCTGAGCTTGCGGCAGACGAGATCCACCTTGTCTTGCTGGGCCTGCTCGAGCTTGCCGTCCGGCTCCCGGTAGTAGGCACACGTGTAGAGCATGAGCGGATCCAGGAAGAGCGCGTAGAAATCATTCGACACGTCGTAGTGATGGGCGATGGCCTGCGCATCCCGCCGCTTCGACCGCTGTCTCATGACTCGGCCTCCTTCATGCCGAAAATTCCATCGAAGACGATGCGGCGCCTCGCCAGCCCCAGTCCGAGGACGGCGCGCACCACGAGGCGCGCCACCCCGGCGGGAAGCCGGTCGAGCTGGCGTCCGAGCCAGCCCGGCTCACCGCGACCGTAGAGCATCTCGACCTCGCGCACATAGCCCTCGAGCGGCACGCTCCGCCGCACGAATGCGTCCGCGGCCGCGGCGGCGAGCATACCGCTCCGTATCGCCGGGCCGATACCCTCGCCCGAGAGATCCCTCGCGAGCCCCGCCGCGTCTCCCACCAGCATGAAGCGCGGACCGGCCAGCCGGCGCGGTGCCCGACGGCGCACTACGTAGGCATGCCCCTTGAAAGGCTCGATGGGCATGTCTGCGGGCAAGCGCCCGGACGCGCGCAGCGATTGGATCAGCGCCTCCCGACGGCGCGGCAGGCTGCCGTCGCTCCCGCCCGTGCAGCCGATGCCGATGTTGACGAAATCCTGCTTGGGGAAGTACCAGCCATACCCGCGGAGATCCGGCTCGACATAGAGCTCGGGCGCGTCCATGAACCGGCCGAGGCGCTCGACCCATTCAGGCGGAAGCCGAGTCTCGCTCTCCTGCGCCGCCACGACTTCCTCGCGCTCCGAGATCTGGCCGAGCGCCTTGGCGACCGGGCAGCGGTGGCCACCCGCGCCGATGACGAGCGGCGCCTCGAACCGGCCGCGGTCGGTCACCACGCCGACGCCGTCCGGGCGCTGCTCGACGTCCGCGACGCGAATGCCCCAGCGCACGTCGGCGCCCGCGGCGGCGGCCCGCTCGAGCAGGTAGTGATCGAACTCGCGCCGGATGATGCCGTAGCTCGCCGGACCCTTCCACGCCGTCTCGTGGCGCGCCCCTTCGAACTCGAGGACGCAGGCGTCGAAGGGCTTGATGGTGAGCGGGTACTTGTCGGGATCGATCTCGAGGTCGGCCAGCGCTTCCGGCGTCACCCACCCCGCGCAGATCTTGACGCGCGGAAAGACCGCCGCGTCGAGGACGAGCGTCCGCAGGCCGGCGCGAGCGAGCCGCCACGCGGCGGTGCTGCCGCCGGGCCCCCCGCCTACCACGATGACGTCGAAGGAAGAGGGACCGTGGCTCACGTGCTCACCCCCTCCAGAGGGAGAGGAAGAGCCGGAGCTTCTGGAGGGCGGGCACGCGGAGCTCCTCCATCTCGTTGGCCACCGGCATGACCGCGAAGACGTCACCCTCCAAGTCCACCCGGCCGCTCACGTAGGCCTCGGCGAAGTTATAGGGCGTGGGGTCCTGGATCAGGCCGAGGAACGTCTCGGGAGACTTGATGACCACGGTGCTCAGCGCCTTGTCGCCGGACAGCCGCACCTCGCTGCCATCCCAGAGCCTGAAGGCCACGGGAGCCTTGATCTTCCCGAACACTTCCCTGACGACGGCCGCCGCGCGGGCCGGGGTGGGGTTGGGAAGGAGCCTGGCCATCATCGATGGTCTCTCTCGGGCGCTGTTCTAACGGGCTCGGGCGGTGTTGTCAAGAGAAGTCCCAAAGCCGGGATGCCGGTCACCCCCGGATGGTCTTCATAACCTCCGGGTTCTCGAAGGCCCGGGCCGGGGGACCCTCGAAGATGATCTCGCCGCGGTCGATGGCATAGAGCCGGTCGGCCACCCGGGAGGCGTTCATGAGGTTGGACTCCGCGATCAGAAGCGAGACGCCCATGGCCTTGATGCGCTTGGCGGCCTCGATGAAGCGGCTCACGATCACCGGCGCCAGGCCCTCGAAAGGCTCGTCGAGCAGCAGGATGGAGGGGCCGAGCGTGAGCGCCCGCGCGATGGCGACCATCTTCTTCTGGCCCCCCGAGAGGAAGAGACCGCGGCGCCCGATGAAGTCGCGCACCTCGGGAAAGAGCTCGAAGACGCTCGGGTCGATCCCGGCGCCGGCCTTCCGCCCGCCCTTCGCGAGCGACTGGCTGATCAGGAAGTTCTCGCCCACGGTCAGATCGGGGAAGATCCCGGCGTCCTCGGGCGCGTAGCCGATACCGCCCAGCGCGCGCTCGTGCGTCGGCAGGCGCGTGATGTCGCGTCCCTTGAAGGTGACCGTGCCGCTCCGGACGGGCAGGAGGCCCATGATGCTGTCGATGGTCGTGGTCTTCCCCGCCCCGTTGCGCCCCACGAGGCACACCGTCTCGGCGCTTCCCACCCTGAGCCCGATGTCCCGGAGCACATGAGCCGGCCCGCGGAACGTATTGAGCCGTTCGACCTCAAGCATGGCGATCGGTCCCCAGCATGTTGGCGGTGACCTGCTCGTTGCTCCGGATCTCGTCGGGCGTCCCGTCGGCGAGAATGGCGCCCTGGTGCATGGCCACGATGCGCGGGCAATAGGTGAAGACCACGTCCATGTCGTGCTCGATGATGACGGCGGTGATCCGCTCCGAGCGCACCACCTGCGTGATGATGTCCATGATGGGCGCCTTCTCCCGGGTGCTGACACCGCTCGTGGGCTCATCGAGGAAAAGGAGCTTGGGCCGGAGCGCGTAGGCCACCGCCACGTCCAGGAGCTTGCGCTCGCCCTGGGAGAGGCCTCCCGCGAGCGCAGCGGCCTTGGGCAGGAGCCCGAATTGCTCGAGGACGCCCGAGGCCTCGTTCCTGACCGCCGCGTCGGCGTCCGCCAGGGTGAAGAGCCGCCGCGTCTTGCCTTGCCGCGCGAAGATGGACAGCGCGACATTGTCGATGGCGGTGAGCTTGTCGAAGAGATTGACGAGCTGAAAGCTCCGCGCGATGCCGGCGGCGATCTTCTCGTGGATGCTGGCGCGGGTGATCTCCGCTTCGAGGAAGCGGATGCTGCCCGAGTCGGGCACGATGAGGCCGCTGATCACGTTCACGAGCGTCGTCTTGCCCGCCCCGTTCGAGCCGATCAGCGCCAGCACCTCGCCCTCACGGACGGAGAAGTCCACATGGTCCACCGCGTGGGTATCGCCGAAGTACTTGGTCAGCTGCGTCGTCTGGAGCAGCGTCATGCCGCCGGGGCCTTCTGCCGCTTCTGGAGGAGGCGGCCGACCATGCCCATGATGCCCGTGGGCAGCGCCAGCACGAGGGTGACGAGCACCACACCCAGGAATCCCTGCCAGTACACGGTGTAGCCGACCGCGAAGGTCTTGAGGTAGTTGAACACGATGGCGCCGACGATCGGACCGGTAAAGGTGCCGAAGCCGCCCAGCACCGTGAAGAAGACGATCTCGCCGGAGAAGGTCCAGTGCAGGATGTCGGGGGTGGTGAGCCCATTGAGCGGGACCCAGAGCGCGCCGGCCAGCCCCGTGTAGGTTCCCGAGACCAGAAAGGCGACCCACCGGTAGTGCCGCACCTGTACCCCCACGAACTCCGCCCGCGTCTCGTTGTCGCGGATGGCCTGGAGCGCCTTGCCGAAGGGTGAGTGCACGATGACCCACATGAGGGCCGTGCACACCACGAAGATGCCGAGCACGTAGTAGTAATAGCGGTGGGCGAGGTAGGTCATCTTGTCCTCGCCGGGGGCGATGTGCGTCCCGAGCAAGGACGGCGTGGGCACGCGGAGCCCGTCGCTGCCGCCCGTCACGTTATAGAACTTGAAGGCGAGGCTCCAGAGCACCTGTGAGAGCGCCATGGTCAGGATGCCGAAGAAGATGCGCGTGTACCGGACGCAGACGAAGCCGAAGAGCGCCGAGATCGCCGCCGCGGCCATGATGCCCACCACCACGAAGGCCTCGAGCGACGTGACCTTGAAATACTTCACGGTCATCGCCACCGCGTAGGCGCCGACCCCGAAGTAGGCGGAGTGCCCGAAGGACAAGAGGCCCGTATAGCCCAGCAGCAGGTTGAAGCCGAGCGCGGCGATGGCCATGACGAGCCCATACGAGAGAAGGGTCGTCTGGTAGGGCTCGACGACCCAGGGCAGGATCGCGAGCGCCACGACGATCAGGACGGCCCCGCCCAGCAACCGGGACGGCGGCAGCGGAATCGCGCTCATGGCCGTCCGAAGAGCCCGGCGGGCCGGATCAGGAGCACCACCGCCGCCATGAGGTAGAGAACAGCCAGCTCGATCTCGGGGAAGAGCGTGATGCCGATCTCGCGCACGACGCCGACGAGCAAGGCGCCGACCAGCGCGCCCTCGAGGCTGCCCAGACCGCCGATCACAACCACCACGAAGGCCATGATGAGGGCGTCCACGCCCATGCCGAGCACTGCGCCCTGGCTGGGCACGATGATGGCGCCGCCGAGGCCGGCCATGAAGCATCCCAGCGTGAAAGCCTGGACGTAGACGCGGTTGACGTTGATGCCGAGCGCGGAGGCCATGCGCATGTTCTGGGAGGTCGCGCGCAGGATCACGCCGAATTGCGTCTTGTAGACGAAGGCCCAGATGCCGAGGGCCGCAAGGGCGCCGACGGCAATGACCATGAGGTTGTAGTTCGGATAGATCGTCTCGCCGATCGAGAGGCTGCCGAAGGTCTCGTAGAGCTGGCTCGCGGAGAGCGGGTACGGCCCCCAGAGGAAGCGCATGAGATCGTCGAGGATCAGGAGCAGGCCGAAGGTCACGAGGAGCTGGTACTCCTCGGCACGCCGGTAGAAGGGTCGCAGCAGCGTCGGCTCGAGGATGGCGCCGAGCCCGGCCGCAGCCACCGCGCCCATCGGCAGGAGCGCGTAGAGAACACCCGTGGGCCACCGCGCCGCCATGACTCCTACGGCCCACGCGGATACATAGGCGCCGAAGGCGTAGAGGTTGCCGTGGGCGAGATTGACGATGCGCATGACGCCGTAAATGAGCGAGAGCCCGCCCGCGATCAGAAAGAGCACGGAGGCATAGAGCAGCGATCCCAGCACGTGGACGATCAGAGTGTCCATGGAGGCTCAGGCGCTCAGGGCTTGCCCTCGGGGCGGTAGGAGACCGTGGTGATCTGGGGATTGATGGTGTTGTCGTTCACGTAGAGGGCGAGCAGCACGGTATAGGGTCCGGGCTTGGGCAGTCCCGCGAGCGGCACCACCAGCCGCCCGGCCTGCACCTCGCGCGAGGCACCGGCGCGGGCGACCTCGCCGTCCGGCCCCAGCGCCACGAAGCGGCAGACGGGGATATCGGCCTTGTCGCCGTCGGCGCCCACCGTGCCCATGGGCTCGCGCAGGAGGCGGTAGGAACGCAGGAATCGCTCCGCCCGCTCGACCTCGGCCTGCACCTCGAGGCGATCGCCGCGCGGGGTCGCGCGCGTTACCCAGGCGTGGAGCGGCAGCGTGAAGCGGTCGAAGGAACCCACGCCGAGGGGGTACGTGAAGTCCCGGAAGACGTCGAGGGTCACGCTGGTCTCGGACCATTTGCCCAGCTGGTACGGCCCGTTCGTCACGAGAAAGTGATTGCGCCGCTGGTAGAACTGCCGCAAGGACTGCCAGCGATGCTGCGCCTCGTCCGCGGCGACCAGCGTCTTCAAGAGTGGCGGCACATAGTGCTGCGCCGCGTAGCTCTCGACGAGGCCGGCCAGCTGCGTCTTCAGCTTCTGGTCGCGCGCGAGGTCGAGCCACGGAATGTGGCGGCGCGCCGCTTCCTCGCGCGTCACCGCGGCCCAGCCCCGCGCCTGCGCCTCTTCGATGAGCGTCATGACTGTCCACGGCACGGGACTCCAGGGTAGCGCCGCCTGCCGCTCGACGGAGTCGAGGGTCCCCGTCGTGTACACGTCAATGACGGGCGTGATGAAGGTGAAGCTCACGTCTGCGAATTTCCTCACCTCGGCGTCGACCCGCAGGACCTTGACGCCCGCGAGCCAGTCGCGCCCTTTCGCCGCCGATTCACGAGCGGCGAGGAGCACCGGATAGACCGCGTCGGCGGGCGTCATGCGCGTGCCGTCGTGGAAAGCGGACGCTCCGACCCTATAGGTCGTCTGGGCCTCGGCAGTCTTGCCTTTTCCGACCTCGCGCGCCTTGCCGGTGGCCGGATCGGGCTTGAGCGCGTCTTCCGGCACGGGACCGCCGGCGCCCGGCGCGGCGCTCACGCGATTGGGCACCCAGTCGGAAGCGTACGGTGCCGGGAACACGGCCGGGTCGCCGACGGCGGCCCAGAGCAGGCGCCCCGCCGGATCGCTGAAGCCGCCGATGGGATTCCAGGCGGCGGCCGCCTTGCCGGCAATGCCGAGACGGAGCCAGCCGTTCC
>Ga0335070_10002905_pt1 | contig 19969 bp, 19 predicted proteins | sample Lox_Sample_13_FD_206722 | JGI IMG/M metagenome (GOLD analysis project Ga0335070, IMG submission 206722) | Soil microbial communities from Loxahatchee National Wildlife Refuge, Florida, United States - Lox_Sample_1.3 | ecosystem: Environmental > Terrestrial > Soil > Wetlands | place: USA... | reverse complement strand
GCCAGATCGGGATGCGTGTAGTCGATGCCGGTGTCGACGACGGCGACTACGGTCGATGCCGAGCCCGTCGAGATATCCCATGCCGAGGGGGCGCTGATCTTGAGGAGCCCGTAGAGCTGGTTGAACATGGGATCGTTCGAGCTGAGTGTCGCGTGGACAATGTAGTTGGGCTCAACATATTCCACGTCGGCCCGGCCCGAGAGTTCCCGGATCAGGGTATCGACATTCTTGCTTCTCGAATGAAAACGCATCGCCTGGACGGGGCCCAAGTACTCCGATTCGTCCACGTTCTCCCCGGTCACCGCCTGGCCTATCACCTGCGGGGCCGCCGTTCCCCGGAACTTCACGAGGACCTCGTTGGCGGCGACCTCCCTGCCCTGGTAGAATTCGGTTCCTGACGGGTGAGCCGCTCCTGCACAGCTCACGAGCAGGAAGGTAACAATCAGTATGCCAAAAGCCAATCCGAGGGCTCGCCCCCGGTACCTGTTCCTCCGGATTCTTGCTGTCATCATCCATTCCTTCCGTATGTTTCCATCTCTCCATTCCTGGGAGGTAAAAAACCCCTTTTCCCCTTTCGAAATAAATACCTATCGTTCAGGGGATCAGGTTTACCGGGGGAGGAGAAGACAGGGCAGGAGGTCCTTCTCGAACCTCGTGCAGGAGGCGAGAGGTGCACGCCCCACCCCCTCGAGAGACTGCTGTCCCGGGGACTTTTTCCCCTGTCAGGGGAAGGGTACACTGAAGCACCGGGCCCTTCGAAAGGTTAAACAAAAGAAGCCTCTCGGATGGACCGGGGGATCCTCGGGACCGTCCCGGGGGTCGGAAGGACTCATGCTCTGGAATTTCCAGGAAAAAAGGATAATTCCTTCACCGGTCAGGTGGAGAACGCCTTCAGGCAGACGTTTGCGCTCGCCGCAATGCTCGTGAGATCCGTCCAGGAATTCCCGTTGCAGGAGGCATAGCTCTGGCCCGGGCTAGCCGTGGCAGCGCTCGAATAGCCCGCGATGGCCTGCTCGGCGGGAATGGGATAGTTGTATCCTGGCGTCGTCAGTTTCACCACGACGGAGAAGGAACCGGGACCGGGCAGAGTGACCGGTGAGGTGAGCTTCACCGTGTGGTAGCCGGGGGTGGTTATCGTGCCGGTTCCCGTATAGGCGAGGGTTCCCGAAACGGGGTTTCCGATTGTTGGGTTTGCATAGACCCAGACCGCGTAAGGCGAGTTCGTCATGGCCGAGTAGAAGCTCACCGCCGCGAGTTTCCCTCCCGTCGAGGGGAAGACGTTGGCAAACCACCCGGTGGTCGCACTGCACCCGTACGAGGTCACCCAGCCGAGGGGGTCGTACTGGTACTTCGCATTATAATTCGTGGTCGGCTCCCCGGTGAACAGTGCGTTGTCCTTCCCGATCCGGGCATCGTAGTAGGAGATATAGAAGTATCCGCTCTGTCCCCAGGCTGTCCCCCAGCTGTTCTTCGCGATGAAGGCCCCGTTTCCCGGAGCCGCGGGCTTGAAGTTGCTCTTTGCGTAGTTATCGTCCCACCCGACGAGGGTGATGGCATGGTTGGACGCCGACCTGCCCGAGTAGTAGTAGGAATAGGTCTTGGGATTGTACGAGCCCGAGGTGTAGTAGAAGGCCGAATAGATCCCTGCCGTGGAGTAGATGGCGTTCTTGATATTCGTGTTGTCGGAGGAGCTTGCCCGGGCCGGGATGAACGTCACGTCCTGGACGTGTTTGACGGCTGTTCCCGGGGTGCCGCCTTCGAAGATCGGCCCGCTCCACCGGGAAAGGTATGCGGTGGACATGAACTGGTTGCCCCCGTTGCATGACCCGACGGAGAAACCGCTGTTCGCGTTCAGGTCGGATTCACTGAAGTCCAGGCTCACTGTCTGGGGGGACTTGAAATACGACTCAAGGGAACCGAAGGTCGCAAATGCCCAGCAGTCACCGCAGCCGTCCTGGTCCTTCACGGGAGTGACCCGGCCGGCCGTACGGAGATCGTACTTGGATAGCAATGCCTGCATCACCCCGGTTGCCTGCTGCGTGACAAAGGAACCCCTGGGGAGTGACTTTCCCTGGAGGTACTGGAGATCGACCGGTGGCGGGATGAACCCGAGTCTCCTTCCCTCGACGGTTGCGGCGGCAACCGTTCCAGCCGACTTCTCTGCAAGGTACGCTGAGAAGTCCGGGTTCACGTCGGCCTTCTTCAGCTGCGTGTACCCGTTCCCCGATACAGCCTGCTCCTCCGCCGCCCAGGCGACCTGGACGAGGAAGGCCGCAAGGATGAGAATTGCGAGGATGAACACCCTTCTCTCTTTCATGGACCATGAACCCCCACCGGACCGGGATGAAAGAAATTCCTTCCGGAGTGGTTACATGACGATGGAGGAATGATCTATATAAAATTTCCGGGAATCCACCATCGGAAAACGGGAGGGGTTCCCTGCCGGAGAAATGAGGGCCCGAGCCCCGTCTCTTTCCCTCAGCGGGGTATGGAGGGGATCCCGGTCGGTCAAGGAGGCACCGTGGGAGACCGGGCCTGTGGGAAATCCCGGCTTCCATTTTCTGAAAATACTCCATATGGTTAAATATTGCATGAATTACCCGGCGATGGTGAAGTTCTGTGGACAAGTTCGAGATGACCATGCAGAACATGGCGAGGATGTCCCCCCAGGAGGGGATGAGGATGCTCCAGGCCGTGAAGGGAAAATGCATCTGCGGCCAGTGCCCGACGTTTACCCCGGCCGCCGGGGCATCCGGGGAGGGGTTCTTCTGCGGGACGGGAAAGTCCTTCGGGCACATCACCACCGAGGTGAACTGCATGTGCGGGAAGTGCCCGAACAAGGCCGACCTCGGGTTGAGGTACGGCTTCTTCTGCATGAGGGGATCGGAGAAGGCCCTCCGGTACGACCAGTCTCTCACGAAGAAGTGACCGGCCGGCCGGTGGCCCACCTGTCACCCGTCCCCTCCCGGAGCCCCGGGGAGACCGCCGGGCCTCCCGGCGAGGCAAATCCCCGGCAAGAAAAGACTATATAGTCATTTTCTCCATGCTATATTGCAGTTTTCAACGACTGCACAGGCAACAACAATGGAAGACAGAAGAATGAGAGGCCCGCGCAGCTTTGGGCCCAGGGAAATGACAAAAACCATCTGTTCGGACTGTGGAAAAGAGTGCGAGGTCCCCTTCAAGCCAACCGAGGGACGGCCCGTCTACTGCCGCGAGTGCCTTCCGAAGCACCGGAAGCCGCGGTTCTAAACCCAGGAATCTTCTCAACCTTCTTTTTTTGAGCCGGTGCCATTTCCGGAGCCGGTCATCTGTCCGGGAGAGCGGAGGATCCGATCCCTCCGCAGCGAGAATCCCCCACCGCGGGCTCCCCGGATCGGGCGGAAACGGCCCTCCCGTGCTGCCCGTGAAGGCATTTATACGTTGCCCGCCAACCGGTAGCATTCATGATCCCCGGGTTCCTCGATTTCATCATCCACATCGACGCCAACCTCGGGCCCCTCGTCCTCGCCTACGGGCCCTGGATCTACCTCATCCTCTTTCTCATCATCTTCATCGAGACCGGGCTCGTCTTCATGCCCTTCCTCCCCGGTGACTCCCTCCTCTTCGTGGCGGGAACCCTCGCGGCCACGGGGATGCTCGACATCATCACCCTCCTCGTCCTCCTCTCGGTCGCCGCCATCGCCGGTGACTCCCTGAACTACTGGATCGGGAAGTCCTGCGGCCTCGAGAAGCTCCAGTGCCGGTTCCCCCGGCTCCTGAAAAAGGAGTACTTTGACACGACGGGCCGGTTCTACGAGAAGTACGGCGGGTGGACCATTTTCATCGCCCGGTTCGTCCCGTACATCCGGAGCATCGCCCCCTTCATGGCCGGGGTCGGCCGCATGAGCTACCCGAAGTTCCTCGCCTACAATGTCCTGGGGGGGATCTGCTGGGTCTTCTCCTTCACCCTCGCGGGGTACTTCTTCGGCGGCCTCCCGGTGGTGCAGGAGCACTTCAACCTCGTGGTCTGGGCCATCATCATCATCTCCCTCATCGCCGTCGCCTCCATCCTTCTGGGTGTTGTCCGGTTCGCGACCTCGAAGGACCAGTGCCCCCCGGACGGGAAGTCGGGAGACCGGTAGGGAAAGGGTATACCCGTCATCCCCGGATCGCAGGTTGCGCCGCGGAGCGGGAAAAAGGGGGCGTGGCGCGATAAAAAGGGTGGGAGGTGGCAGGCCGGACTCCCGCCCGGCCCGGGTCAGCGGATCTCGGCCCGGATCAGGGAGAGGACGGCATCCCGCCGTTCCCGGATCGCTGCCGCATCGGAGGACCTGAGGGCCTGCCCGTAGCAGTCGTAGGCCTCCCGGGGCCGGTCGAGGGCCTCGAGGGAGAGCCCCTTGTGGTACCAGGCCCGGGCATCCCCCGGCTCGAGCTTCACGACCCTCTCAAAGCAGGAGAGGGCCTGCTCGTGCCGGCCGAGCCGGGCGAGGGAGATGCCCTTCCTGAACCAGACCTTCCCCATCCCCGGCGCGAGCCGGAGGGCATAGTCATAGAATTCGATGGCCTTCCGGTCGTCCCCGAGCCGGGAGAGGGCCATGCCGCGGCCGAGCCACCCGAGGGGATCCTTCGGCTCCTTCGCGAGGCCCTGGGCAAAGATCTCGAGGGCCTCCCGGTGCTTCTTCATCATGAGGAGGTCGAAGCCCTTCCGGATCCAGGGGGCCTCGCCGCCCCTGAAGAGGTTCATCATGGTGATTACCCCGTATATTCGTCCTTTTCAGGAAGAGGTGCACCCGGGGAGCCCAAATATTTTCTCCCGCGGAAGGCCCGGACCGCGGATTTACCCTGCCCGTGTACCCTTAAGAAAAGGGCGCTCCAGGATGACGACGAGGCCCGGGATGGCGACAAGGTAGATCCAGGTGGACCAGGTAACGCCGAGGAGGGCCAGGATGAACGCGAGGGACGAGATCGCGGGAATGAGGACGGCCCTCCTGGTATTGATCAAAATGACGTTCTCAGCAAGGGATTTATCCACGAGGCGACGGTCTGTGGTCGCGTAGTTCCACGTGAGGAAGAGGGTGACCCCGATGGCAAGGAGGTTCGCATCAAAAACCACAGCGGCGAGGGGGGTGTCCGGGTAGTCCCCGGCGAGGGCCGTTGAAAAGGGGATAAGGGCCACGAAGAGGAGGGAAATGATGCTGATCCCAAGGAAGGTTTGGTCGATGGAGCGGATGTAGGAGAACTGGATGTGGTGCTCGATCCAGAAGCCCGCAAGGGTGAGGAAGGCGATCACATAGTGGAGGAGATCGGGGAAGTAGAGGGCTACAAGGGATGACGCTGTGAGGGCAGGGAAGGGCCCGGGTCCCGCGTTCTGGTAATCCATCGTGGTGACGAGGAGGGTCATCGCAAAGGCGAAGATGCCATCGGTAAGGACCTCCACCCGGCTCTTCGTGAGGCCGGTGACCGGCCCCCCGCCCTCCCTGTACATATCCGACATATGCCGGAAAATTTACTGCATTCTCACTCGGGATAAACTTTCTCCCCCCACGGTCCTGCGGATGAGGATTTGCGAAACCCGGGCTGGAGGATCACAGGAAAAGATTATGAGTGATGGCCCTGACCCGGGCATACAAGGAGGAGTTGATCACATGTCCCGCGTGATACATTTTGAGATACCCTCGCAGGATCCCGAACGCCTCGCCGCCTTCTACCGGCAGCTCCTCGGGTGGGAGATCAATACCTGGGGGCCCGTCGAGTACTGGCTCGTCACGACGGGCCCGGACTCCGAGCCTGGCATCAACGGCGCCATTGCGCGCCGGGATGTCCGGGAAGGTACCCGGAACACCGTGAGCGTTGCCTCCGCCGATGCGACTCTCCGGGAGCTGGCCAGGCTGGGCGGGAAGGCGCTCACCCCGAAGATGACGGTCCCCGGCGTGGGGCGCCATGCCCTCTGCCAGGACCCCGAGGGGAATGTCTTCGGGATCATGGAGATGGACCCGACGGCGAAGTGGACGCCGGTGGAGGAGGAGATGATCAGGAAGGGGGGGAGGCTCTAGGACCCGGCCGTCCCCGTTGCCACCCGGTCCAGGGTGAAGGCCACCTCGTCCCAGGCCTTCTCGAGGAGGTGGGCATAGTAGCCGCGGTCGAAGTCCCCCGGCCCTCCCCCTCCCTCCACCTCCACGAGCCACCGGTCCGCGTCCGTCACCACGTACCCGATCTCCATGCCCGGGGCGAGGGGTGCACCGAGGGCCCGGAGGGCCGCCACGGCCGAGGCCTCCGGGGAGCGCCGGGTGCAGGTGAGCCGGCTCACCCGGCGCCGGACGACCATCTCCCGGGGATCGGCCCCGGCGAGCCCGTCGGCATAGCGCAGGTGGATCCGGCAGAGCTCCGGGCCGAGCCCCCGGAGCTCCTCCGGGCTCCCGGCCCGCTCCATGACCCCGAAGAGTTCCTCCTGCATCCGCCGGAGGTAGGCCGGGGTGTCCCCCCGCCGGGCCGCGACCCCCCGGAGCTTCATCCCCCCTCCCTCGAGCCGCCCGTAGTACCGGTTATAGGCCCCGTTCCCGTCGGCGAGGGGGAGGAAGCTGATCCACCGGCAGGTCTCGAGCTCCGTCGGGATGCCGATGCCCTCCTCCACCCGCCTCTTGAGTTCGCCGATCCCCTCGCCCTGCACCCACACGCAGTCCACAATCCCGTGGAGAACGGTGAGGCCCATCCCCTCGGCGATCTCCTTCGTGGCGAGGAGGATCTCCCGGGACCGGGAGGTGATGCCCTCGTGGACCTCGATCCGGCCGAACTTGGCGTTCTTATATCCCGTGTACCCGAAGCAGGTGACGAGCATCCACTTGAGGACCGAGTCCACCCCCGTGTACGACGGGGAGGCCTTCTTCAGCCGCTTCGACCGGATCCGCATGTCGAGGAGGGGGGCGAGCACGGCGGGGAGGAAACCCACCCGGCCCTGCCCGTCGGGCACCTCCGGGGAGAGGTTGTACTTCACGATGATGGCCGGGTAGAGGGAGGTGAAGTCCAGCTCATGGACATCGGTGTACACCCCTGGGTCCGGCTGGAAGATCAGCCCCCCCTTGTCGCAGGCGGCGAGCTCCGAGGCGCCCCTCGGGACCTCCGGGTCCCGCTTCCGGAAGGGGACCGCGATCCCCCTTCTCAGGGCCTCGTACACCTCGTACGAGGAGATGAGGGTTCCGGGGGTGAACCGGGAGGTGAGGTTCGGGGGGAGGCCCGAGAGCCGGGAGGCCATGAGGACGCCGGGGAGCCCCCCCTCCCGGTACACGAAGGACCGCTCGGTGTCGATGACCACCCTCCCCTCGGGGACGAGGGCCGGGTCCTTGTGGTACACGCGCCCATAGCTCCAGTAGGACTTCCCGGCGAGGGACCGGAACCGCCCGCTCCGGCTCAGGGTCTGCTCCACCCCGAGGGCCCGGGCCCGGTCCATGATCCGGCGTATCCAGATGTCGGCGCAGGGCATGAGGATCACGTCGGGGTCGAGGTCCCCGGTGAGGGAGAAGAGGTCCTCGAGGAGGACGCGCTCCGGCCCCTCGAGGAGCTCCCGCCGCCCTTCAGCCCGCACCTCGAGCCGGGGCAGGGGGCCGTCCCGGTACGGGTTCCCGAGGACCTCCAGCTCAGCCACCCGGAGGGGCACGGGGAAGTCGAGGGCGAACCGGGACTCGCCGGGGTAGCTGCAGGGGACGAGGCCCGCCCCGGCCATGGCCCGCTGGTCGAGCCGGAGGTCCACATCGTAGAGATCCGCCTCGCACCGGGTCTGCCGCTCGACCTGCTCCGCGACCTCGCGCCCGGCCGCGACCCGGTACCCGTCGAGGGGGCCGTAGATCGTGGAGAAGCGGCACTCCCCGACCTGGTAACGGTCGGCGAGGCCCTCGAGGAGCTCCCGGTGCCCGTGGGGGTCGGGGAGGTGGAGGAGGAAGGACGGCGTGGCCGGGAGGGCGAGGCTCCCCTCACCCCGGCACCCCCAGGCGACGGCCCGGCCCCGGGAGGAGGAGTCAAGGATCCACATCGCCGTCCAGCTCCTTCAGGATCTCGATGAGCACCGAGAAGAGGGCGGCCTCGAGGGGGTCGTCGAAGGCGGCGAAGCCCTCGCTCGCATGCCGCTTCGCCATCCCCGCGAGGCGCTCGGCCCGGGCCCGGTCCTCCGGCCGGAGCGCCCGCCGGGCCCGGAACCACCGGTCGGCGAGCTCCTTCACCCCCATCCTCACGCTTTCGAAGGACCGGCCCATCCGAACACCTCCAGGGTGGTCTGGGAGCCGCCCGGCGGGGGGGGCCGGCAGGACCGGGCCGCCCCACGGCCCCACCTCCCGCCATCCCCTGCCCCGTCCCCTCTCCCGCTCTCGAGGCAGAAGACCCGGTCCGCCCGCCGGGCGAGGACCCTGAGGGACGGGTCCGGCCGGGGGGCGTAGAGGACGACGAGGGCGGTCCGGGCGGCCTCCGCGAGGGCCTCCGCGACCTCGGGGAGGAGGTATCCCGGGTCCCGCAGGGAGTCCCGGGTCCGAAGGAGCCGGGGCTGTCCGGGGGGGAAAGGGGCCTTCTGGACTATGCCGGGACCGTCCGGGGGGGAGGAGGCGCAAAGCGGCTCCTCCTCGTAGAGGGAGGGGTCGTGCTCGAGGAAGAGGACGGTGTGGTGCGCCTCCCGGATGATGGTGAGAAGCTGGAAGAGGGTGAAGGCCCGGCGCACCTCGAAGTGGGCTGAGCGGCGCCGGATCCCGGAGAGGAGCCGGGAGTAGTTCCCGCAGACGTAGAGGAAGAGGAACCGGGAGAGGGCCGGCGTCCCGTTCAGCCCCCGGAGCACGAGCTCCTCAGGCGCCGTCACGACCGAGAAGGTGCCGCTCTCGAGGGTGACCGAGGGGTGCAGCTCGAACTCCATGGAGATGAGTGGTCGGGAGGGAGCCTCATAAAGGTCGGGCGCGGGAGGGGCGAAAGTGCCGGGCGGGCGCCCGGGGAAACCCGCGAATATGGCCTCTTTTTCATATCAGGGGCCACAGTATGGGTTTTCATCAGGAACGTGGTGTCCTAGGCGGGATCGCCCCGGGCAGCCTGCGCCCCGGCCGGGACGGGATCCCGGCCATACCCGTTTCCCTTTTCACCCTGCACATGGCAAGTCAAGGTATCATCGGATCGAGGGAATCCGGCCGGCGTTCAGGTGTTCCCTTGATCGGTAATCCTTTCTCATCCCGGGCGTACTGACTAGGTGAGATGGGAGAGGAGGGGGATCTCCGGGGCGTGAGCGGGGGGGAGCGGCTCACCCCGGCTATGGAGCAGTACCGGTCCTTCAAGGAGCAGTACCCCGGCGCCATCCTCCTCTTCCACATCGGGGACTTCTACGAGACCTTCGGGACAGATGCCGAGCTCGTCTCACGGGAGCTCGATATCGCCCTCACCTCCCGGTCCCGGGACCGCTCAGGGAACCGGATACCCCTCGCAGGGGTGCCCCATGACGCGGTCGATGGGTACATCGCCCGGCTCCTCGAGAAAGGGTACCGGGTGGCGGTCTGCGACCAGGTGGAGGACGCGTCCGCGGCGAAGGGGATCGTGAAGCGGGCGGTTGTCCGGGTGGTCACCCCCGGGACGGCCATGGACGCGGCCACGGTGGAGCCCCTCGGGTCGCGGTACCTGGCCGGGGTCTGGGCGGACGGGAAGACTGAGCGGGCGGGGCTCGCCTTCCTCGACACGAGCACGGGGGAGTTCTTCCTCTCCTCTGCAGGAGCAAAGGACGGCCTCGCGGACCTCAGGTCCGAGATCGTCCGGTACCGGCCCGCCGAGGCGGTGATTCCCCCTGCCCTTCCGGCCGGGGTGAAGGCGCTCCTCGAGGCCGAGGGGGTGGTCCTCACCCCCTTCAGGGAAGAAGCCTTCCACCCCGGGACGGCGGCCCGGGCCCTCCTCGGCCACTTCGGGACCGACACTCTCGCGGGCTTCGGCTGCAGCGAGTACCCGGAGGCCATGAGGGCGGCCGGGGCGGCCCTCCAGTACGCGAAGGAGACGATGAACTCCCCCCTCGCCCACGTCACCGGCCTCTCGGTCCGGGTCCCGTCGGGGACCATGCTCCTCGATGCCATCACCCTCCGGAACCTGGAGATCTTCGAGAACATCCGCACGAGGGGGAGGGAGGGTACGCTCTTCTCCACCCTCGACCTCACCATGACCGCCATGGGGAGGAGGGAGCTTCGCCGGCGGCTGGCCGCACCCCTCCTTGCCGCCGGTGCCATCGGCGCGAGGCTCGACGCGGTGCAGTTCCTCCTGGAGGACACAGGGCTCCGCCGCGAAACGAGGGCCCTCCTCGGGAGGTGCCCGGACGTGGAGCGGATCGCGGGGAGGATCGCCTACGGGAACGCCGGGCCACGGGACCTCGTCGCCCTCAGGGACCTCCTCCTCCTGGTCCCGGATATCAGGGGGCTCTTTGCGGGCGCCGGGCCGGAGGTTCCCGCAATGATACGGGGATGCCTGGACGGCCTCCAGGACCGGCACGAGGTGGCGGCCCTCATCTCCCGGGCCATGGTGGACGATCCCCCGGCCCTCGCCCGGCAGGGGAACGTGATCCGGGAAGGGTACTCACGGGACCTGGACGAGCTCCGGGACCTCTCCCGGACGACGAAGGACTGGGTCGTCGAGCTCCAGCAGAAGGAGCGGGAGCGGACGGGCATCCGGTCCCTCAGGGTCGGGTACAACAATGTCTTCGGGTACTACATCGAGGTGACGAAGGCAAACCTCCACCTCGTCCCTCCCGAGTACCGCCGGAAGCAGACGACCGCGGGGGGCGAGCGGTTCATCATCGACGAGCTCGCAGAGAAGGGCGCCCGGATCGCCTCGGCTGACGAGAAGATCCTTGCCCTCGAGGGGGAGCTCTTCGCCGCCCTCGTCCGGTCCCTCCAGGCCGAGATCCCCTGCCTCCAGGCCATGGCGGCGGGGATCGCCGGCCTGGACGTGGCCGCCGCCCTCGCCGAGGTCGCCCGGGTGAACGGGTACACCCGGCCGGTCGTCGATGGGAGCCTCAGGCTCGCCATCCGGGACGGCCGCCACCCGGTCGTCGAGCAGGCCCTCGGGGGGCGCTTCGTCCCGAACGACACCCTCATGGACGGCTCCGGGGACCAGGTCCTCATCATCACCGGTGCGAACATGGCGGGGAAGTCCACCTACATGCGGGCAGTCGCCCTCACCGCCATCCTCGCCCAGGCGGGGTCCTTCGTGCCCGCGGGCCACGCGACGGTGGGGCTCATCGACCGGGTTTTCACCCGGGTCGGGGCCTTCGACGACCTCGCGAGCGGCCAGTCCACCTTCATGGTGGAGATGCTCGAGCTCGCGAACATCCTGAATTCCATGACGGAGCGAAGCCTGGTCATCCTCGACGAGATCGGGAAGGGGACCGGGACCCTCGACGGGTACGCCATCGCGAGGGCGGTCCTCGAGTTCCTCCATGGGAAATCCGCCCCCGGGCCGCGGACCCTGTTTGCCACCCATTTCCACGAGATCGTGGGGGTGGAGGCCGAGCTGAAGCGGGTGAGGAACTACCACTTCACCGTGAAGGAGACCGGGAGCGACGTTGTCTTCCTCCGGAGGCTCGTCCCCGGCGCCACCGACCGGAGCTACGGGATCCATGTCGCCCGCCGGGCGGGCATCCCCCGGAAGGTCACCGACCGGGCGGCGGAAATCCTCGCCTCGGTCCAGAAGGGGGAGGACGGGAAGGGCGGGCGGCCGAAGCGGTACACCCAGGTGCTCTTCGTCGATTCGCCGGAGAAACAGCCGGGGGAAAACCCGGCCGTGAAGGAACTCCTGGAACTTTCGCCCGACGCAATGACGCCTCTCCAGGCCCTCGAGGCCCTTTTTGCCCTCCAGAAGCGGGCGCGGGAGGAGGAAGGTGAGGGGCATGACCGCTGAGGAAGGCACCCCAACCATCCGGCTCCTGGACCCTTCGGAGGCGATGAAGATCGCGGCCGGGGAGGTGGTGGAGCGGCCCGCCTCGGTGGTGAAGGAGCTCGTGGAGAACTCCCTCGACGCCGGGGCCGCCCGGGTCCAGGTCGAGGTCGGCACCGACCGGAGGCAGGTCACCCGGATCACCGTCACCGACGATGGGTCCGGGATGAACCGGGCCGACGCACGCCTCGCCCTGCTCCCCCATGCCACGAGCAAGATCCGGGCCCTCTCCGACCTGGAGCAGACCCTCTCCCTCGGGTTCCGGGGTGAGGCCCTCGCGAGCATCGCGGCCGTCTCGCAGGTCACCCTCGTTACCCGGTGCCGGGCCGCAGGGGGGTGTGCCACCGGGACCCGGGTCCTCGCCCGGGGCGGGGAGATCCTGGAGGTGGAGGACGCGGGGGCCCCGCCGGGCACCTCGGTGACCGTGGAGGACCTCTTCTACAACACCCCGGCCCGGCAGAAGTTCCTCAAGTCCCTCCAGACGGAGCTCGCCCAGCTCGCGGGGGCCATCGAGGCCCTTGCCATCTCCCACCCGTCGGTGGCCTTCCGGTTCGTCGTGGACGGGAGGGAACGCCTCGACACCCACCGGGGCCCCGGCCTCCTGGAGGCCGTCCGGGCGGTCTACGGGGACGAGGTGGCGGGGAACCTCATCCGCGTCTTCCTGGCCCATCCCCTCGTTGCGATTTCGGGTTTCATCTCCCCCCCCTCCCTGTCCTGGAAGACCCCTTCAAGGGTCCTCGTTTCCATTAACGGGCGGCCGGTCTTCTCGAGGCAGATCCTGCGGGCGATACGCGGGGGGTACGGGACCCTCCTCCCGTCCCATACCTTCCCCGTCGCCTTCCTCGACCTCCGGATCAATCCCGCGAGGGTGGACGTGAACGTGCACCCCACGAAGCGGGTTGTCCGGGTCGGGGGTGAGCAGGAGATCCTGGCCGTCATCGGTGAGGCCGTGCGCGGGAGCCTTGCCGGAAAGGACCTCATGCCGTCGGTTGCGGGGAAGGAAGGGGCCCGGGCCGCCCGGGCCGGGATCCCCCTGCCCGCCCCCGTGATACCGGCCCCCGATCCCGCCATCCCCGGCGGGAGCCCCGTGGCCCGGGAATCCTCTCCTGCAGGCGCACGCCTTACGGATATGCGCCTCCGGCAGACAGAGCTCCCGACCGGGGTTGAGGGTGAGGAGAGCCGGGTCCCCGAGCTGGAGGTGCTCGGCCAGGTCGCGGGCACCTACATCCTTGCCCGGACGCCGGCAGACGACCTCGTCCTCGTCGACCAGCACGCCGCCCACGAGCGGGTGCTCTACGACCAGGTCACCGGGCGGAGGGATGCGCGCCCGGTGTCGCAGGAGCTCCTCGTCCCCGTCCTTCTCAGGGAGTCGCCGAGGGAGGCCGCGGTCCTCAGGGAGCTTGCCCCCCTGCTCGCGGAACGGGGCTTCCTCGTGGAGGAGTTCGGGAGGGACACCTTCCTCGTTCGGGCGATCCCCTCGGTCCTCGGGAGGCCCGAGGATGCCACAGGGGTCCAGGACCTCCTCGGCGACATCATCTCCGGCGAGGTCGAAACTCCCGCGGAGGCGCGGGAGCTCATCAGCCGGTCCATCGCCTGCAAGGGGGCCGTCAAGGCCGGCATCGTCATGACGAGGGAACAGTGCGAGCGGCTCCTCGCCCAGCTCCGGCGGACGAAGAGCCCCTGGACCTGCCCCCATGGGCGTCCTACCATGGTCTCCTTCTCCCGGACAGCCCTCGACGCCCTTTTTAAAAGGATGTGAGCGGGCCGGTCACCATCCTGGGAAATGCCCTCCGGATACGGCCCTCCCCCAAGGGAGCTGTGATATATGAAACCATCCCGGTACTCTTCTGAGATGAACCGCACTGCCCTCCCTGCCGTCCTCGTCCCCTGCCTCCTCCTGCCGGCCATGGTGGCAGGGGGGTTCGGCGCCCCGGCGGCCGGGGGCCTTTTACCGGGTGTATCCGCAAGGGATACATCCTGGTCTGCCGGTCAGCCCTCCCTCTTCCCGAACGTCTCCTTCCCCACGCACACCATGGCTGCGCAGGACTGGTACGAACAGGGATTCGCCCTCACGAGCGAGGAGCGGTATGCCGAGGCGGTCACAGCCTACGAACAGGCCATCGCCGCCGACCATGCCCTCCTGAATGCCTGGTACTACCTCGGAGACGCTTTCTTCCGGCTGGGCAGGTACCAGGAGGCCCTCCTCGCCTTCGGGAACGCGACGGCCATCGACCCGGACTTCGTGGACGCGTACTTCTACGAAAGCCTCGTGTACAGGCAGCTTGGCCTCCCGCGGGAGGAAAAGGCGGCCTTAGGGCAGGGCCTGGATGCCGCTGACAGGAAGAAGGCAAAGGAGGAGACCAGGTCTCCCGGGGGGTCTGGCGGGCAGGTTTCCGGACCGGTTTCATACGGAGCAGCAATCCTCGGGGCAGGGGCGGCCTGCGCCCTCCGGTTCCTGAGGCAACGGGAAAAAAGATGAACCCCTGCCGTGCCGGGCAGCTCAGCTGACGTGGAGGGTCAGCTGGTTTTCCCTGGTGATTCCACCACCGGTGGAGGTCAGGACCCCGTTCACGGTGGCGCCGGGGAACAGGGAATCGGGGACCGTGAGGGTATACTCGAAGGTCTTCGGATAGGGAGGTTCCTGGGTGCCCAGGTCGTACATGTTACTCAGAAAGAACAGAACGCTCGCCGTCAGCTTCATGCTGACCGGTTCTGCAAAGCAGTTCCGGGCCTCGATGGTCATCCGGTAGTTGACCGTCTGCCCCCGGGCGGCAGTGGCCTCAACGGGCGATACCGTCACGGTGAAATCCGGCTCCCCGGCCGGTACACAGGTTACCGCAGGGGTCGTGCCTGTTATGGCAGGGAGCAGCGTCTCCCCTGGGAGCGGCGTTCTTTCCGGCGTGGCCGTCCAGGGCACCCTGAGGGTGGCAGTCGGGGTGACCGCAGATCCGATCGGGTGAGAGACGGCCGGCTGCCGCCCGGTGAGGAGGCCAGGGAGGATGGCGGCTGCGACCAGGACCACGGCGACGATGGCGATCCCGATCATGATTCGGTTCTTCCAATCGGGCGGGACACCCGGCCGGGCCTCAGGCTGGGGCTGCTGCGGGGCCGCGGGCTGTTCGGGGGAAAGCTTCCCATCCCCTGGATCTGGTTCCATGGTACGAGGTATTCCGGTGAGGGGAAATAATAGGTTCTGCCAGCCGGCCCGCCTCACTCCCCGGGCCCGCTCCCGCCGGACCGGGCGCCCCCTCCGCCATCACAGGTCTCGAGAGCGCTTCCCGATGCCCGGGCGTTCTTCACGCCATACAGGAAGTAGATGCAGAGCCCGAGGGCGAGCCAGATGACGAACCGCAGGTGGGTGATGGTAGGGAGAGCGACGATGAGGCCCAGGCAGGTGAGGATGCAGAGGGCGGGGACCCAGGGGACGAGGGGGGTGCGGAAGGGCCGCTCCAGGTCCGGGCGTGTCCGCCGGAGGACGAGGACCCCTGCGGAAACGATGATAAAGGCGGCGAGGGTCCCGATGTTCACGAGCTCCGCAACCGAGGTGAGGGGGAGGAGGGAGGCGATGGCGGCGGTGGCGCCCCCCACGAGAAGGGTCACCCTCACCGGCGTCCTGAGGACAGGGTGGACGGTCCCGAAGCTGCAGGGGAGGAGCCCGTCCCTCGCCATGGCAAAGAAGATGCGGGTCTGGCCGTAGAGGAGGACGAGGATCACCGAGGTGATCCCGCAGATGGCCCCCACCGAGACGAGGGCAGACCCCCAGGTTATCCCGATCCGGGTAAGGGCATAAGCGACCGGGGCACTCGTTTCCTTGAACTCGAGGTACGGGACCATACCCGTGAGGATGGCCGAGACGACGATGTAGAGGGCGGTGCAGATGATGAGGGACCCGATGATCCCGATGGGGAGGCTCCTCTGCGGGTCCCGTACCTCCTCGGCCGCGGTGGAGACGGCGTCGAAGCCGATGTAGGCGAAGAAGACGATAGCCGCTCCGGTGACGACACCGCCCCACCCGTAGGGGAGGAAGGGGGTCCAGTTCACCGGGTTCACGTGGCTCACCCCGAGGTAGATGAAGAGGGCGATCACCAAGAGCTTCACGAGGACGATGGCGTTGTTCACCGTGGCGCTCTCCCGCACCCCGAGGATGAGGAGGCCGGTGATGATCCCGATGATGAGGATGGCGGGGAGGTTCACGATGCCGCCCGGGACACCTGGCGGGTTCGCGAAGGCGGCTGGAAAGCTGATCCCGGCACCCGCGAGGAGGTTCACCATGTACCCCGACCAGCCTATGGCCACGGCGGCGATGGAGACCGAGTACTCGAGGATGAGATCCCAGCCGATGATCCAGGCCCAGATCTCCCCGAGGGAGGCATACCCGTACGTGTACGCGCTCCCGGCGATGGGGACTATGGTGGCGAACTCGGCGTAGCAGAGAGCGGCGAAGACGCATGCCGTCCCCGCGATGGCGAAGGAGACGAGGAGGGCCGGCCCCGAGTAGTACGCGGCGGCGACCCCGGTGACCACGAAGATCCCGGTACCGACGATGGCCCCGACCCCGAGCATGATGAGCTCGAAGGGCCCGAGGACCTTCTTTAAGGCGTGCTCCCCCTTTGACTGCTCCACGAGGTCGGCGATGGACCGGGTCCGGAAAATGGAATGGCCCGGTGAAAGGGAAGGGGGAAGGAATCTTCGCATGGCCTGGGATACCACCGTGAACCTGGAACCAGGGCCGGCGGGGATTCCCGGGCCCTGAACGGGCTGGCAGTCTTCCCTGTTCCGGGAAAGGCTTGCTCCCGGCATTCTCTCCGGATGGCGGATATACGTATCGGTGTCCTCCGGGACAGGCCGTGCCCCCCGGAGGAACTCCGGTGCCGGCAGGGAAATTTTTATATCATGTCAGTGTGAGGCTCTCACAAGGGGCCTCCCAGGAGCCCCTCTCCCCCCACGGATGTGACTTTCGATGAAGAGAAGTGTGTTCCCCCACCGCAGGCTCCTCCTCCTGGCTGCCTGCGCATGTGTCCTCCTCCTCCTCGTTCCCCCTGTCCTTGCTGCCGACTGCCCATCGGGGTGTTCCTGCCTTTCCCCGGAGGATGCCAAGAAGCTCGGGTACGATACCTGTTCCGGGAAGCAGGTGATCTGCTCCTATGACAGCGCTCAACGCCCGATGTACTGCTACCAGAAGCCCGCGAGCCTCGTGGCCCCCGCCCTGACGCTGGTGGCCATCACCGCCACCGTGCCACCGGCCCAGTGCCCGGAGGGTTGCGAGTGCCTCACCGACGAGCAGGCAGCGAAGGAGATCGGGAACTTCGAGCACTGTTCGGCGACACCCTGCGCGAAGGTCGTGACCGGGTCCTCATCCATCGTCTCGTACTGCTCGAGGCCCGTCCCGACCCAGTACCCGGCATGCCCGTCTGGCTGCGAGTGCATGAACGAAGTCCAGGCCATGGCACGGTTCGGGACCTATGAACGCTGCTCGGACTCCCAGTGTGCCGCGACGACAGCCGCCACGTCCAATTACCCCCCCTACTGCTATCGCCAGAGCGTGACCCCCATGCCAGTCTGCACGGCACCCTGCGAGTGCATGACCGAAGCGACGGCAAAGGCGAAGTTCGGTGAGAATGGCTACAGCCGGTGCTCGGCCGCCTCCTGCGGGAGCGAGAGCATGACCAGCGCGGCGGTGGTCGTATCGAAGTACTGCTTCCAGCAGGCGGTCACGGTGCTCCCCGCGACGCAGTGCCCGTCAGGGTGCGCCTGCATGAGCGAGGCTGATGCCAAGCTGAAAGGCTATCCCTCCTGCCGCGGCGAGCGCACTTCCTGCGGGTATGACGCGACCCAGACCCCTCTCTACTGCTTCGAGGTGGTGCCTTCTGCTACGTGCAGTTATGATTACCAGGGCAACACCTGCTCAGGGATCTGCCAGCAGGGATACAGCTGCAGCATCATCGCCCGGGAGAAGGACGCCACCGGCGCCGTGAAGTACGCGGTCTGCGGGTGTCAGCCCCCTGATACCGGGTGCTCGTACAACGCAAACCTGAACGCCTGCACCGGCATGTGCAAGGAAGGTACCTGCGCCGTGACGGGGAAGACGAAGGATGCGAACGGCGCCGAACAGCCCATCTGCGGGTGCCACACCGAATCCTGCACCTTCGATTACGCTAAGGACACTTGCACGGGTTCCTGTCCAGCGGGGAGCGGGATCTGCCAGCTGAACACCATCTACCGCGACGCGGCGGGAAAGACCATCTACGGCGAATGCCACTGCAAGGAGAAACCGGAGGAGACTCCCGCCACCGTGACCGTCACGAAGACTCAGCCGGTCCCATCGACCTGCACCTGCACCGCCGGAACCTGCACAGGGAACTGCCCTGACGGCCAGGTGTGCCGGATGACGGCGACCGCCACCGATAACCTCGGGAAGATCTCCTGCACCGAGTGCGCCTGCAAGGAGACCTGCACCCTCACCGCCGACAACGAGTGCACCGGATCCTGTCCCGATGGAACTCCCTGTACAAAGATCGCGAGCAGGGACGCGGCAACGGGCGTAGAAAAGGCGGGCTGCGCCTGCGGCGGTACCGCCGGAGCCCCTGCCACGACGGGGGCGGGGACGGCCCAGGCCCCGGATGTCATCTCGGCCATCGCGAACTTCTTCAGGTCCCTCTTCGGGATGAAGTGAGGGAGTCCGTCTCCCCGTTCCCTCTTTTTTGGGTGATGTTACCGGCGGGATTCCGCGAGGTCCCGGAAGGCGAGGGCGTCCTCCCACATGGAGAGGTTGTTGAAGAGGCAGAACACCTCTCCTTCGGCCACCCATCCTGCAACCCGATCCCTGAGGAGGAGGAGGTCGCCTTTTGTGTACCGGTATGCATACATGCGGTTCCCTGGCGGGTGGCCGTGGAGCCGCAGGTAGTACGGAGGGCCGGACACCGGCTCGTCCCCGAATGGATCGACGCAGTGGATCAGGTTGGCCCTCCGGCAGAGGACCGCGAGCCTCTCCCGGTTCCAGGGTGCCCGGAGCTCAAGGGCGATCCGGGAACCCCCGCGGTCGATTCCCGACAGGAACACCCGGAGGTTTTCCTCGTGTTCCGGGGTCTGGACAAAGGATGGAGGCGCCTGGAGGAGGACCAGGGGCGCCCCGAGGACGGCTGCAGCCTCCCGGGTCTCTTCCCAGGCCCTGAAGACCGGTTCAGTCGGCCGGAAATGGCCGAGCAGGGGCATCTCGTCCACCGGGGGAAGGGAGCCGGCCTTCCGGTACGTCGGAGACCCGGCAGGATGCGTGATCCCCTGCCATGCCTTCACGGTGAAGACGAAGTCCTCAGGCACGGCGTCCCTCCACCGCCGGAGGATCTCCCGGCCCGGGATCCGGTAGAAGGTTTTCTGGATCTCAACCACCCTGAGCTCCGCTGCATAACGGGAGATCCCTACAGGGAAACCGCAGCACCCGATGCGGAGCATGGATGATCTGATACAGGATCGGGATTGGGGAATAAAAGAGGCACGCCCCGGCTGGGATTCGAACCCAGGTCAAAAGCTCCGGAGGCTTCTAGGATGTCCACTACCCTACCGGGGCAATACGTGAGTATGTCCACTACCCAGGCAAAGACAGGAGGGGAGCGGGCATACCATATCAACTCGTCCCCTATTGGTTTAAAATCTTTGGAAAAGCACCGGCTCTCCGGGGCAATCACCGAGGATGATGCCCGGCTCATTCAGGCCTATACCGGAGAGAGGAGGGCCCGGCGAGCCCTCACCCGGGGACGGGTGAACAAGATCCTCTTTCAGCTCCTCCTCTGGAGGAGGTTCGTTCCCCCCTTCCGGGAGAACACCATCCGGGATCTCTACAAGGGCCTCGAGGCCCTCCGTTCCCACAGGCAGGAGGACGGGAGCCCCTTCTCCAAGAACACCCACCATGATACCGTCACTATCTTCAAGCCATTCCACCAGTGGATGATCGATGAGGGGATCTCCTCCATCCCCGAGAAGAAGCTCAGGGAGATCCGGACTCCCCCGGCGGATACCATGACAAAGACCGCCGCCGGGCTCCTCACCAAGGAGGAGGTGGAGG
>Ga0335070_10002903_pt1 | contig 19972 bp, 16 predicted proteins | sample Lox_Sample_13_FD_206722 | JGI IMG/M metagenome (GOLD analysis project Ga0335070, IMG submission 206722) | Soil microbial communities from Loxahatchee National Wildlife Refuge, Florida, United States - Lox_Sample_1.3 | ecosystem: Environmental > Terrestrial > Soil > Wetlands | place: USA... | reverse complement strand
CTGGGGACCACCGAGGCGCGGGTGCTTCAGCTCGTCGAGGCGGGGCTCCCGGAGCGGGCTGCCCGCCTGCGCCGGCCCGGAGCCCGCGCGCTGACCTTCCAGGACCTGGTCCTGCTGCGGAATGCCAAGCGCCTGGTGGATCAGGCCATCGCCCCGGCGCGGGTGGCGGATGCCCTGCGGCAGGCCCGTTCACGGCTCCCGGCAGACCGGCCGGTGAGCGCTCTCACCCTCGAGGCGGCGGGGCAGCAGATCGTCGTCCGCGAGGGCAAGGCGCGCGTGGCCGCCGACTCGGGTCAGGTGCTGCTGGATCTCGACGTCGCGTCTTCCCCTGGCCCGGCGCCCACTCCGGACGTCGAGGCGCTCTTCTCTGAAGCGCAATCCCTCGAGGACCGCGCGCCGCCCCGTGCCCGCGCCCTCTACACCCAGCTGCTCGCCCGCGCCCCCGGCCATGCCGACGCGCACGTGAATCTCGGACGCCTCCTCCACGAGGAGGGCCGGCTCGCCCAGGCCCAGGCCCACTACCGAGCCGCGCTCGCCGCCCGGCCGGAGGACGCGACAGCCGCCTACAACCTCGCCGTGGCCCTCGGCGACCAGGGCCGGACGGCGGAGGCGGTCGAGTGGTACGAGACCGCGCTGCGCTCCGACCCCCGGCTGGCCGAGGCGCACTACAACCTCGCCTACCTCCACGAGCGCCGCGGAGAGCCGATGCTCGCGCTCCGCCACCTCAAGGAGTACCGGCGGCTGGCCGGCTGAGCACGCGGCGCGCGCCGACCGGCGCGTTCGCTCCAGGCCGGCAGAAGCCCACGCGGTCGTGGTAGGCCTTCCCCGTCCCAGCGGGAGGTCCACCTCGATGCGAGTCGTCCTCGTCCTCTTTCTCGCCATGCTCCTGCTCGCCGGCTGCAAGCGGGAGGCACAGGAGGCCGTGGCCCAGGCCAAGGGAGCGGCCGCCGACGCCGAGCGCGCGGCGAAGGATGCCGCCGCCCAGGCACGGAACGCCGCGGACCAGGCTGCCAGCACCGCGCGCTCGGCGGCAGACCAGGCGAAGGCCGCGGCCGACGACGCGGCGGCGAAGGCGCACGCCACGGCCGAGCAGGCACGGGTGGCGGCAACGGGGGCGAGCGACTCGGCGAAGCAGACCCTGGACTCCACCGGTCAGAGGCTCCGGGAGATGACCGCAGGCGACCAGCTGCTGGGCGTCCTCGTCGAGGCCGGCAACTCGGAGCTGAGCGTGCGGCCGCCGTCCGGGCCGGCGCGGACGTTCCACACCGACCTGCAGACGCGGTGGATTCTTCACGGCGCCGGCACCGGAAGGGATGGGTTCCGCAGCGGGTCCACCGTCCGGGTGACCTACATCGTGACGAACGGTCAGCGCCTCGCAACACAGGTCGAGGCAGTCCCCCCTTGACCCTGCCGGTCCAGCCGCCGGTCTCGCCGATGCTCTCGCGGCTCGTCCGCGAGCTGCCGTCTGCCGGCGACGTCATCTACGAGCCGAAGTGGGACGGCTTCCGGGCCATCGTCTTTCGCGACGGGGACACGGTGGAGCTGGGAAGCAGGAACGAGAAGCCGCTCACCCGCTACTTCCCCGAGCTGGTCGAGCCGCTCCGGGCGTCGCTGCCGGACCGGTGCGTGGTCGACGGAGAGGTGGTCATCGCCGGGCCGAAGGGGCTCGACTTCGACGCGTTGCTGAACCGCATCCACCCCGCGGCGTCGCGCATCCGCAAGCTCGCCGAGGAGACGCCCGCCTCGTTCGTGGCCTTCGACCTGCTGGCGGTGGGCGACGAGGACCTCCGGGCGCGGTCCTTCGAGGAGCGGAGGCGACGGCTCGAGCAGGCGCTGGCGCAGGCCCGGCCGCCGGTCCACCTGACACCCGCCACCCGTGACCGGGCCGTCGCCGAGGAGTGGTTCCGGCGCTTCGAAGGGGCGGGGCTGGACGGGGTGATGGTGAAGCCGCTCGCCCTGCCCTACCTCGAGGACAAGCGGGAGATGCTGAAGGTGAAGCACGAGCGCACCGCCGACTGCGTGGTCGCCGGCTTCCGCTGGTTCAAGGGGGGCGGAGGCGTGGGCTCGCTGCTCCTCGGCCTCTACGACGGGCAGGGCACGCTGCACCACGTCGGCATCTGCTCGGGCTTCTCCGCAGCGCTCCGGAAGCAGCTCGAGGGAGAGCTGGAGCCCCTCCGCGCCGGAAGCCTCGAGGCCCACCCGTGGAAGGGGTGGGCCACGCTCGCCGGAGAGGGCGAGCAGCGGATGCCCGGCGCCCCGAGCCGGTGGAACAACAAGAAGGACCTCTCCTGGGAGCCGGTCCGGCTCGAGCGGGTGGTGGAGGTCAGCTACGACCACCTGCAGGGGCCGCGGTTCCGGCACGCCACCCGCTTCCTCCGCTGGCGGCCCGACCGGACACCCGCATCCTGTACCTACTCGCAGCTCGAGGCGGTGATCCCGGCCGAGCTCCGCGCACTCTTCGGCAGCTGACGCTCACCCACACACTCGACACAGACGACCCGCATCACGAGCGAGGCGAGGGACAGGAGCGCGCCCCGCATCGGGACGTGCGGATTCACTCCTCCGGTTCCTTCCGCGCCTTGCTCGGCTGAACCCGCTTGGGCTCTCCCTGTTGCTTCGGAAAGTGCGGCGGCCAGGGCGCGTCGCCGAGCCCCTGCGCCTCGTCGCGCGCGGCGAGATCGAGCAGGGGCTGCAGCGAGAACGACCGCTCGTCGACGCCCGCGCCGACGTCGCCCAGCCGGGCGAAGCGCTCCGGCACCGTGGCGATGGTGAGGTCGCGTGGATCCACGGTCTCCAGCTCCGCCCAGGTGACCGGGCAGCTCACCTTGCCCTCGGGGTTGGCCCGCACCGAATAGGCCGAGGCGATGGTCCGGTCGCGCGCGTTCTGGTTGTAGTCGAGGAACACGCGCGGGCCACGCTCCTCCTTCCACCACTTGCTGGTGGCGACGTCCGGGAGCCGCCGCTCCACCTCGCGGGCCAGGGCCAGCGCCGCCCGCCGCACCTCGAGGAAGTCCCACCGGGGCTCGATGCGCACGTACACATGGACCCCACGCGAGCCGGAGGTCTTCGGCCAGCCGACCAGCCCCAGCCCCTCCAGCACCGACCTCACCTCGGCCGCGACCCGGCGCACCGTCGAGAACTCCACCCCCGGCTGTGGATCCAGGTCCACCCGCAGCTCGTCGGGATGGTCCACGTCGCTCCGCCGCACCGCCCAGGGGTTCAGATCCAGACAGCCGAGGTTCGCCGCCCAGACCACGTGCGCCACGTCCACCGGACACAGCTCCCGCGCGCTCCGGCCGCTGGGGAAGGTGACGGTCACCGTCTCCAGCCACTCGGGGAGCGGGGTGGGGACGCGCTTCTGGTAGAAGAACTCGCCGCCCGCACCGTCGGGGTAGCGCTTGAGCACGGTGGGGCGCTCGCGCACCCCGCGGAGAGCGCCCGGTCCCACGGCCAGGTAGTAGCGGACCAGGTCCAGCTTGGTCTCCCCCCTCGCAGAGAAGAACACCTTGTCCGGGTTCGAGATGCGGACCTTGCGCCCGTCGACCTCGACCTCGGTGTGCACAGTGGCCACGGTTTCCCCGTCAGGTGTGATAGCGCTACTGCCCGATGAGACTGGGGAAGTACCAGCTGCTCCGCAAGCTCGCCACCGGAGGCATGGCCGAGGTGTTCCTCGCCAAGACCGACGGGCCGATGGGCTTCGAGAAGCTCCTGGTCATCAAGCGCATCCTCCCCCACCTCGCGGAGGACCCCCAGTTCATCGAGATGTTCCTCGCCGAGGCCAAGCTGGCCGCCCAGCTCAACCACCCCAATCTGGTGACGCTGTTCGACTTCGGTCAGGCCGAGGGCAGCTACTTCATCGCCATGGAGTACATCGACGGGCCGACGCTCCGGTTGCTCGTCGCGCGCTCGCGAGACCTCCGGGCGCCCATCTCGCTCGCCCTCGCCGCGCGGATCGTCTCCTCGGCCGCCGAGGGGCTGGCTTACGCGCACGACTTCCGCGATCAGCTGACCGACGAACCGCTGCACCTCGTCCACCGCGACGTCAGCCCGGACAACATCCTCATCGGCCGCAGCGGCGCGGTGAAGCTGGTGGACTTCGGGATCGCCAAGGCGCGCGGGCAGAGCCACCACACCCAGGTCGGCACGGTGAAGGGCAAGGTGGCCTACATGGCGCCGGAGCAGCTGCGGGGCGAGCCGCTCGACCGCCGGGTGGACCTGTATGCGCTCGGGGTCGTGCTCTACGAGCTGTGCACCGGGCGGATGCCCTTCGAGGCCAGCAGCGACGCGAGCATGGTGCGGGCGGTCCTCTACGACGCGGCCATCCCCGCGGTCCGGCGCGTGCCCACCGTGCCGGCTGCGATCCAGACCATCCTCGACCGGCTCCTCGCCAAGGACCGGGCCGCGCGCTACCCGGACTGCCGCACGCTCCACGCCGACCTCGAGGCCTTCATCCAGTCGACCGGAGAGGCGACCAACGGCTTCGCCCTCTCGCGGCTGGTCGCGCAGCTCGCCCCGCCGGCGCCACCCGCGCAACCGGTCCAGCCCACGCCCGCGCGCGCCAGCCCCATCCTCCTGAGCGAGCCGATGGAGGGTGCCGGGACCGCGCCCTCGCCCCCTCCCCTGGAGATCCTCGACCTGGACCGCACGGTCCGCTCGGACGGCCGCCGGCCGTCGCCGCCTCCGGTCGCCGGGCTCGAGGTCCGCCCGGGCGCACCCGCGGCGGCACCGTCTCGGTCTGCCTTCGTGTTCCCCGCAGCGCTGGAGAAGGAGCGGGACTCCGTCGCTCCGGTCCGGCTCGGGCTCGACCGGACGGAGGGACGCCGGCGCACCACCGGGAGCGCGCGCCGCGCGCGCGGCGGAGGCGGAGCGCTGGGGGTCATTGGCCTGGTCCTGCTCTTCGCGGTGCTCGCCGCGCTGGGCGCCTACCTCGGGCTCGCCGCCGCGCACCGGACCGACCTCCTCGCCCGCGTCGGTCTGCCGGTGCCCGTCGCGCTCTCGCCCACGCCGGAGGCCCCCGCGCCGGCGGGCCCGCCCACGGCCCCTCCGGCCGCCGCGGCCCCGACCCCGAGCGCTCCCCCGCCGCCCTCCGCTGCGACGACCACCAGCCGTCCGCCGGCGGAGGCGCCGACGAGCGCGGGCTCCACCGCATCGGCGGAGCCGGGCCCGAGCGGCGCGCCCACGCCGGGCGAACCCGTGCTGCGCCCGACGGCCACGCGGCCCCCGGCCGGCCCGGCCGCGCCGGTGGACATCGCCCGCCGGGCCAGTGGCGGGTCGGACAAGGAGAAGCTCCTCGGAGCCTTCGCCGAGCTGGAGGCCGCGAAGGAGGCGACCGTGCGGCTGGAGAGCACCCCGCCTCTGCGGGTCCGGATGGGTGGGAAGATCGTCGGCACGACCCCGGTGCAGCTCACGATGCCGGTCCAGGCGGCGCCGGTGGAGCTCGAGTTCTTCGACACCGGGCTCGGACTGTCCAGGACCGAGCAGCTCGCCCTGAAGCCCGGGGACAATGGAACCCACACGGTGGTGATCCCCAAGGGCAAGCTGGTGCTGAGACTGCAAGACGGTGTCGGGGTGAGTGTCGACGGAAGGCCCGTGGGGACCGCCCCGCTCGCGCCCCTCTCGCTCTACGAGGGCTCGCACCTCGTGCAGCTCGCCCGCGGCGACCAGAAGGAGCGCCGCACGCTCGAGATCCGCGGCGGGGAGCCCACCGAGCTCGAGTTCACCTTCCCGGAGGCCGAGTGAGCACGACCCACGATGCGGAGCACTGGCGGCTGCACGGGGTGCGGGTGGTGCGCGGCTCGGAGCTGGACTCGAACACCCCGCAGACGCCGGGCATGCGCCGGGCGGCGGCCATCACCCATGCGCGCGCCGGCGCGGAGAAGCTCTGGGCGGGCGCGGTCACCATCGACCCGAGCGCCAAGACCGGCGCCCACCACCACGGCGCGCTCGAGTCCATCATCTACGTGGTGAAGGGCCGCGCCCGCATGCGCTGGGGCGAGCGGCTGGAGTTCACCGCCGAGGCCGGCCCCGGAGACTTCATCTTCGTGCCGCCATACGTGCCCCACCAGGAGATCAACGCCGCGGACCAGCCGCTCGAGTGCGTGCTCGTCCGCAGCGGCAAGGACCCGGTGGTGGTGAACCTCGACATCGCCCCCGTCGAGGCCCCCGAGTCGGTGCACTGGGTCGACGACGTCCACTCCGCGCCCGACCGCTGACATCGACCCAGGGAGGGTCTCGTCGGACACCGCGCTCGGGCTGGACTCGGACGGTGCACCTTTGCTTCATTCTTGCACCAGCAGCGTTCCACCATGGCTCCGACCACCACCGCTCGCGACGTCTGCCGCCATTGTGGGAACGCGTGGCGTCCCGGCTGGGAGCGGTGCCGCCGGTGCGGCGCGACGCTGAGGAACCGCGTGGCGGCGCCGGCCACGGAGCCGGAGGCCACGGTGGACTCGGGCCTCGAGCTCGATCGCCGATCCCGGGCGACGCGGGAGACGCCCACGGCCCGGCTCTCGCGGGTGGAGCCGTCCGAGGCCCCGACCCGCGAGCTCGCGCCCGAACCGCGCCCGCCTGCGGACCCCTCGACGCTCGTCTCCGTCACCCAGCTGCTGAGCGGGGCCCTCGGGGTGCTGCTGCTCGTCCAGCTCCTGGTCCCCGCCGCCGTCCCCTCTCTCACCGTGCTCGGCCTCCGCGCGGTTCACGGTGAGCGGGTGGGCTGGCCCCTCTGGCTCCTGGCCTCGCTCCCCTGGGCCTTCACCGCGGTGGTGCTGGGGCTCGCGCTCGCCGCGGCGCGGGCGGTCGCGGGCCGGCCGCTGGTCCGCTCCCCGGTCGGGTCCGCGCTGGCCGCCGTGGTTCCGGGGGCGTTGCTCCTCGGGTGGCCGGCGCTGCACGGACACCTCGTCTCGGCGCTGGTCCGCCGGGGCGGGCGCAAGCGCGCGGCGCTGCTCAGCGGCTGGAGCCGGGCAGTGCTGGTCTGCCTCTCGGCAGAGGTGCTGCTGACCCTGCTCGTCGGGCTGGGCCTGGTGAACCTTTCACCGGCCGCGCTCGCCGCGGTGATCGCGGTGGCGCTGGCGTCGCGGCAGGGCCACCTCTGCGCCCTGGGCATCACCCTGCCCGGCCTCCTGCTCCGGCCCTCGGGTGCCGGCGCGCCGCTCCCGAGCCAGCTCGTCTGTCCGCAGTGCGGCACGGACGCGCCCACGCTCCAGCGCTTTCGCGACGGGCTGGCCGGAAGCGCGTGCGCCCGCTGCGCCGGCGCGCTGCTCGGCCCGGGACAGGTGTCCACCCTCCTCTCCATGGCGGAGGTGGAGGACGCGGCTTACCGCCGGGAGATCCGCCTGGGCTCCACCGGCACGCGGCCGCTGCACTGTCCCCAGTGCGGCTCGGCCATGCGCGGGATCCAGCTGCGCACGGTGACCGCCCACGGGTGTCCGGCGTGCGGCAGCCTCTGGCTCGACCGGCTGGGACTGGCACGGCTGACCGGAGGCCGACCCGTCCTCACCGCCGCACCGGCGCGGCCTCCGCCGTCGCCGGCGCCCGTCTGGCCCGCGCTCGCCGCCGCGGCGACCCTGCTCCTGGCGGCGCTGCCCTGGGTGGCGGTCCGGGTCGGATGGTGCCGACCCGAAGTTGGCGCGTGCGCCTCGGTCACGCTCTCCGCGACAATGCGCTGATGCACCTCCCCGGGTCGCTCTGCGCCCTGCTGCTCGCCTCGACGGCGATGGCCAGCGGGGTCACCGCGGCTTCGCCGGACCGTGTGGAGGAGGCGCTCCAGAAGGCGTACGCCAGAGGAGACCTCCAGCGCAGCTACCCCCCGGCGCTCGACACCCGCTCCCTCGAGTCCGCCGAGGCGGCGATGGATCCGCTCGTCGCCCTCCTCCGCTGGCTCGGGCTCGGCGGAGCCACCGCGCAGCTGGTGCGGCTCCTCGGCGTGGGCGCCGCCGTCCTCGCGGTCCTGCTCGGGGCGGTGTGGCTCGCCCGTCGCGTGGCGGAGCGGGGTGACCTGGAGGCCACCGCCGAGCGTGCCGCCGGCCCGACGCTCGATGCCGGGCCGCTGCTCGATGCCGAGACGCTGGCCGCCCAGGGCCGCTTCGGCGAGGCCATCCACCTGCTCCTCCTCAGGACCTTCGAGGTGCTGGCACGGCGAATGGGGTCCCGGCTCGCCCCGGGGATGACGGCGCGCGAGGCGCTGACCCGGCTCTCGCTGCCTGCCCCCGCGCAGCCAGCCCTCGCCGACCTCGTCGACGCGGTCGAGACGACCACCTTCGCCGGCCGGTCGGCGTCGGAGGACGACTACCGCCGCTGCGCCCAGCGCTTCACGGTCCTCAAGTCCACGCTCGCCGGAGCGCGGGCATGAGCGGGCCCGCCCGCTTCTCCCGCCGCTGGCTGGTCGTCCTGGGGGTGGTGGGCTGCCTCTCGCTCTCGGCGGCCGCGGTGCTGGCGCTGGATGCGCCCACTCCGCCGGCGGCCGCCCCCCCGCCCGGCGTGGCGAGCCGGGCGGCCAACGGACACGCGGCCTTCCTCGCCTTCGTCCGCGGGCTGGGCATCACCGCACGGGTGGGTCCCACGGCCGGGCACGGAGAGGGCGTCGTCTGGGTCCTCGAGCCCGACCTCGACCCCGAGCGTCCGACCACGCTCGCCCGCCTCGGCGCGCGCGCGCTCGACGCGGACACGGTGGTGGTGGTGCTGCCGAAGTGGACGGGCGAGGGAGACCTCGGGCGGCCCGGGTGGCTCGCCCGCGCCCAGCTCTTGCCCATCCGCGGAATGGCAGCCGGGCTCACCGCGCTCCACCTCCGTGGCTCGGTGGTGCGGCGCGAGGGAACGCTCCGGGTCGAGAGCCGGATCGGCAGCGGCACCGCCGAGCTGGAGACGGCGCAGCTCGTGACCTCCGAGGACCTCGTCCCGCTGGTCTCGGGGCCAGACGGCATCCTGGTGGGCGAGCGCGAGGAGGACGACCAGCAGCTGGTGGTGGTGGCGGACCCGGATCTGCTGTCGAACGCTGGCCTGGGCCGGGGCGACAACGCGCGGGTGCTGGCCCAGCTGCTCTCGCACCTCGACGCCGGGGAGGACGGGCTCACTGTGGACGAGACGCTCCAGGCGCGGCAGGCGCGGAGCATCCTCGCCGGCCTTCTCCATTTCCCATCGCTGCTGGCGGTGCTGCAGCTCCTGGTGGTGCTCGGCCTCGCGGTCTGGGCGGGGACCCCCCGGTTCGGCACGCCGCTCCGGGAGCCGGACGAGGGCGCGCACGGCTCGGCGGCGCTCATCGAGAGCGCGGTCATCTTGCAGACGCTCGCCGGCTCAGCGGTGGTCGCGGTGCGCGCGCTGCTCGAGTCGGCCCGGCGCGAGGTGCTGGAGCGGATGCACGCCCCGGCGGGGCTCGACTCCTCCCGGGCCGATGCCTGGCTGGACGCCCGCCGCCGCGGGTCCGGCGTGCCGACCAGCGCCGCGCTCCGGGCCGAGGTGCAGGCGGCGACCACCTCCCGGGCGGCGCTCGCCGCCGGCCGCCGAATCCAGCGCTGGAGAGAGAGGATGCTCGATGGAGCTCGCTGAGACCCGCGCGCTGTGCGAGCGGCTGCGCGCGCAGGTGCACAAGGCCGTGGTGGGACAGGACGAGGTGCTCGATCTCCTGCTGGTGGCCCTGCTCTCCGAGGGGCACGTGCTGCTCGAGGGTCCTCCGGGCACGGCCAAGACGCTGCTCGCCCGGGCGTTCGCCGCCTGCCTCGCGCTGCGCTTCTCGCGGGTGCAGTTCACGCCGGACCTGATGCCGGGGGACGTCATCGGGACGAATCAGTTCGACTTCCGCACCAGCCAGTTCGTCCTCACCCGGGGCCCGATCTTCACCGACGTGCTGCTGGCGGACGAGATCAACCGCACCCCGCCCAAGACGCAGGCCGCGCTGCTCCAGGCGATGCAGGAGCGGGTGGTCACCATCGACGGGAAGAGCCACCCGCTCGGCCGGGCCTTCCTGGTCATCGCCACCCAGAACCCCATCGAGCAGGAGGGCACGTATCCCTTGCCCGAGGCGCAGCTGGACCGCTTCCTGTTCAAGGTGCAGGTCGGTTACCCGGCGCGGGACGAGGAGCGGGCGATGCTTCGGCTCCACGGGCAGCGCACCACCTCGCCGGCGCTCGAGGAGTTCGGCCTCGTGCCCGTCGCCGGCCAGGAGGCGCTCGACCGGGCGCGGGCGGCGGTGGCCGGCATCCGGCTGTCCGAGCCCATCGCCGACTACGTGGTGGACCTCATCCGGGAGACGAGGGCCAGGCCCCAGTTCCTCGCCGGAGGCTCTCCCCGGGCCATCCTGATGCTGGCCGCCGCCGCCCGGGGCTGGGCGGTGCTCCAGGGACGCGACTACGTCATCCCCGACGACGTGAAGCGGTTGGCCATCCCCACCCTGCAGCACCGGCTGGTGCTGGCGCCCAGCGCGGAGATCGAGGGCGTGACCCCGGCCGAGGCCCTCCGGCAGGTCCTGGACCAGGTGCCCGCGCCGCGATGATGCGTCCGACGCGCACGGCGCTGGTGGTGGCGGGAGCCGGCGTCCCGCTCGCGCTGCTCCCGGCTCTGGTGTCGCCCCGGCTGTGGCCGGTGTGGGCGGTGGCGCTGCTCCTGTTCCTCCTCGCGCTCGGGCTCGACGGCCTCCTCGCCCCCCGGGGTCTCCGGGTCTCGGCGGAGGCCCCGCCGCTGCTCCAGGTGGGGCGCGCCGCAACGCTGACGCTGGAGGTGGCACTCCCGCGCGGGAGCGCGTTGGAGCTGGTGGTCGATCTCGATCCGGTCCTCGAGGCCGTCCCGGCGCGCCGGCTCGCGCTGGTGGAAGGACGGGCCACCGAGCACCTCCCGCTTCGCGCGCTCCGGCGGGGGCCGACCGAGCCCCCGGTGGTCTGGGTGCGGTCGACGGGACCGCTGGGGCTGATGTTCCGGGAGGAGCGACGGCCGCTGGAGCTCGCCCCGGTGGTGACCCCGGACACCACCGAGGTGCGCGAGGTGGCGCTCCGCTTCGCCGGCTCGCCCTTGATGCAGCTCGGGGTGAAGCTGGAGCGGCGCCGCGGAGAGGGCTCGGAGTTCGAGTCCCTCCGCGAGTTCGTCCCGGGCATGGACATCCGGGCGCTAGACTGGAAGTCGTCGGCCCGGCACCGGAAGCTGATGGCCCGGGAGCACCGGGCCGAGCGTAACCACCAGCTGGTGGTGGCCGTGGACGCAGGGCACGCGATGTCGGTGCCGCTGGAGTCGGTGGCCCGGCTGGACCACGCGGTCCGCGCGGCGCTGGTGCTGGCGTGGGTGGCGCTGCGCTCGGGCGATCGGGTGGGCGTGTTCGGCTTCGATGCCCGGGTGCGTTGCTGGGCGGAGCCGCTCGGCGGAGGGCGGGCCTTTCCCCGGGCGCAGCAGGCGCTGGCCTCGCTGCCCTACAGCAGCGAGGAGACCAACTACACCCTGGGGATGGCCGAGCTGTCGGCGCGGGTGCGGCGGCGCTCGCTGGTGGTGCTCTTCACCGACGTCTCGGACAGCACCAGCGCCGAGCTGATGCTGGAGAACCTCGACCGCCTGCGCGGGCGTCACCTGGTCCTCTTCGTCACCCTCCGGGACGGGGGCATGGACGCGCTCGCCGGCGCGGTGCCGGTGGCGGTCTCCGACCTCCACCGCTCGGTCATCGCCGGCGAGCTCCGGAGCGATCGCGAGCTGGTGCTCCGCCGGCTGAGGCGGATGGGCATCCAGGTGCTGGACGCCCGACCCTCGGACGCCTCGCCGCAGCTCATCGCCCGCTACCTCGACGCGAAGCGGAGGGAGATGGTGTGAGCGGCGAGCTGCGCATGCCCTCGGTGCGCTTCCGCCAGGAGCGGGAGGCGAGCTGGCGCGCGCTGGAGGGGCTGGTGGACCGGGTGCAGCGCTCCGGGCTCCGGTCGCTGTCGGCCGAGGAGCTGGGGCGGCTGCCGGTGCTCTACCGCGCCGCGCTGTCGTCCTTGAGCGTGGCGCGGGCCATCGCGCTCGACGCGGCGCTGCTCGCCTACCTCAACGCGCTGGCGGCGCGGGCGCACGTGGTGCTCTACGGGGGGCGCGAGCCCTTCGCCCCGGCGTTCTGGCGGTTCTGGGCGAGGACGTTCCCCGCGGCGGTGCGCTCGCTCGGCTGGCACACCCTGGTCGCGGTGCTGCTCACCGCGCTCGGCACCGGCGTCGCCTGGCGGGAGCTGGCGCGGGATCCGGCACGGTTCTCGGACTTCGTCCCCCCCGCCTACGCCCAGGGGCGCGGGCCCGAGGCCACCGATGCGGACCTCCGCCAGGTGCTGCAGAGCAAGGAGACGCCGCGCTCGGCGCTGATCCACTTCAGCAGCTTCCTCTTCACCCACAACGCGACCATCGGCCTCGCCTCGTTGGGCCTCGGATTCGCGGCCGGCGTCCCGACGGCCTACCTGGTGCTGACCAACGGCCTCATCCTCGGCGCCTTCGGGTGGCTCTACGGCTCGCGCGGGCTGGGCTGGGAGTTCTGGGCGTGGACGCTGCCGCACGGGGTCACCGAGATCTGGGCGCTGCTCCTCTGCGCGGCGGCGGGCCTGCGGATGGGACAGGCGCTGGTGTTTCCCGGACGGGTCTCGCGGCTCTCGAGCCTGCGGAGGGCCGGAGACACCGCCGGGGTGGTGGCGCTCGGCGCGGTGGCGATGTTCCTGCTGGCGGGGCTCATCGAGGGGGTGTTCCGACAGAGCGTGGGGCAGGCGTCCGTTCGCTGGGCGGTGGCCGGGAGCAGCTTCGCGCTCTGGTCGCTCTACTTCTCGCTCGCCGGACGCGGGCGGTGAGCGCCGTCTCGTCCATCCGCGGGCTCCAGACGCCCGAGGGCGTGCCGATCCAGCTCGAGCTGGCGAGCGTGGGAGACCGGCTGGTGGCGGCGATGGTGGACCTGTCGCTGATGAACCTGGCAGGGCTGATGCTGGCCATCCTCGCGGTGTTCACCGGAGGGCGCGGGCGGGCGGAGCTGGCGGCGGCGGTGATGCTGGTGTCGTTCTTCGTGATCCGCTGCTTCTACTTCCCGATCTTCGAGCTGCGCTGGCGGGGGCAGACGCCGGGGAAGCGCGCGACGAAGATCCGGGTCATCTCCCGCTCGGGCGGACCGCTGACCGCGAAGGCCGTGGTGGCGCGGAATCTCCTGCGGGAGCTGGAGCTCTTCCAGCCGCTGGGGATCCTCCTCGCGCCCGCGTCGGTGGCCGGCGACTTTCCACCGTGGCTCGGGCTGGTGGCGGGGCTGTGGGTGGTGGTCTTCGCCGTCTTGCCCCTGGCGAACGGAGACCACCTCCGGGCCGGAGATCTCGTAGCGGGGACGCTGGTGGTGCGCGCACCGCCGATGCTCCTCCTGGACGACCTCGGGGCCACCCGCGGGCGCCCGGCGCTCCAGTTCCGGGTGGAGCAGCTCGACATCTACGGCGCCTACGAGCTGCAGACGCTGGAGGCGGTGCTCCGGCTGGGCAACACCCTGGACAACGCGAGCACGCTGGCCGCGGTGGCCGAGCAGATCCAGAAGCGGATCGACTGGACGCCCGGGGCCGAGCGGGTCGGCGCGTACGAGTTCCTGAGCACCTTCTATGCGGCGCAGCGGGCGCGGCTCGAGCAGCGGCTGCTGCTCGGCGAGCGGCGCGAGCGGAAACGTCCAGCGCCTTAGCCGGCCCGTGACCCTCCAAGGATCAGCGGAACACGGCCGTCAGCTGCTCGATGTCCACGCCTTCCTTCTCCGAGCGCAGCTGGTAGTAGATGACTCCGTAGAGCACCGCGCTGAAGGAGAGGACCAGGGCCTGGGTCAGGGTCTGCCCGAGCAGCTGCGAGACGAAGGTGGTCGGCTGTCCCACGATGACGCGGGCGACGGCGCCGAGGATGGCGCCGGCGGTGCCCATGAGGAACAACAGGCCGAACAGCGCCCAGCGGTGACCCGCGGTGAGCTCGGCGCTGCGGGCGCGCGGGTCGACACCCTTCTCGGCGATGACCACCGGAGCGACCAGTGACCAGCGGACGGCGAGGATGATGCCGGGGATGACGAGCAGCAGCATCGCGCCGCCGATCAGGATGCCGGTGAAGATCGCGGCAGCGAGCAGCGGACCTGCGCGGGAGAGGCCGAAGGAGATCGAGGCCGCGGCGCTCGGGCTCCGGCCCCGGAGCTGCTCGAGCACCGAGTAGGTCATGAGCCCGGTGACGACGTAGCTGAGCATCACGCTGATGATGAACCCGAGCACGTACAGGCCCCAGCCGTTGGCCGACGTGGGGACGCCGGGCGAGAGGATCAGCATCGGGAGGTAGGCCAGGACCGAGACGGCGAAGAAGAAGGGCAGGTTCTTCCCCCACACGGAGACGCTGCGCGAGATCGCGGAGCCGACGGAGAACGTCTCTCGGGCGGGGATGGCGGGGCTGGGCACGAACTCGGCTGGGCGCATGGCCCGGGACGATGGCCCGGTGCTCGGAAGCAGGCAAGCAGGCGCACCAGGCGTCGCATCTGCCCGGAAGGACGGCGGTTCCTCGACCACGTTCCGAGCCCTCCGGTGGCGCCCCCCGCTTGCGCGGGCGCGGATTTGCCAGTACGAGAGCGGCTCCGGTTCGTCGTCCTGCGCGATTAGCTCAGCTGGATAGAGCGTTGGCCTCCGGAGCCAAAGGTCGTGGGTTCGACTCCCTCATCGCGCGCTCTCGGAAGGGGTTGGAGGCCCGGACGAATCTCGCCCAGGACTCCACCCCGCTCGCGGGCGGCGAGCCGCGACGATCACCTCGTCCTCGACCTCCGGAATGTTCCCGTCGGGCGCTTCGAGCTTCGTCAGGCTTCCCGGATGAAGGCGAGCAGGTCGGCGTTGATGGTCTCGGCCTGCGTCGTTGGCATGCCGTGCGGGAAGCCCTTGTAGGTCTTCAGCGTCCCCTTCTTCAGCAGCTTGGCCGAGAGCGGTCCGGAATCGGCGTAAGGGACGATCTGGTCGTCGTCGCCGTGCATGACCAGGACGGGGACGGTGATCTTCTTGAGGTCCTCGGTGAAGTCGGTCTGTGAGAAGGCCACGATCCCGTCGTGGTGCGCCTTGGCGCCGCCCATCATTCCCTGGCGCCACCAGTTCTGGATGATGCCCTCTTGCGGCTTCGCGCCGGGACGGTTGAACCCGTAGAAAGGGCCCGCGGGCAGGTCCCGGTAGAACTGGGCGCGATTCGTCGCGACCTGGGCCTGAAGGCCGTCGAAGACCTCCTTGGGGAGGCCACCCGGGTTGTCCGGCGTCTTGACCATGATCGGCGGCACCGCGCTGATGATGGCCGCCTTGGCCACCCGGCTCTCTCCGTGGCGCGCGATGTAGTGCACCACCTCGCCGCCCCCGGTGGAGTGGCCGACGTGGATCGCGTTCTTCAGATCCAGATGGGAGGTCAGCGCAGCGAGGTCGTCGGCGTAGTGGTCCATGTCGTGACCGTCGGCGACCTGGGTCGACCGGCCGTGGCCGCGCCGGTCGTGGGCGATGACGCGGTAGCCCCGGTTCAGGAAGAACATCAGCTGCGCGTCCCAGTCGTCGGCGGAGAGCGGCCAGCCGTGGCTGAAGACGATGGGCTGTCCCTTGCCCCAGTCCTTGTAGAAGATCTGGACCCCGTCCTTCGTGGTGATGGTGTTCATCACCGGAACTCCCCGGGCCGGATGAGTCGACGCGGCGTTCGCCTCTCCGGAGCTGGTCGCGAGGTAGAGTCCCGCCCATGCCGCCGCGCCGCCGGCAAGCAGGTTGCGCCTCGAGGCGTCGTGAGCTCCGGCTTCTTCGTCCGCTGGCTTCATGATGGTCTCCCCAGGAAGGAACTGCGTCCGATTGTGTCCGCCCCGGGTGGCCGTGGGAAGCACGGTCCTGGCGCGGGTCGTCGCGGAACGAGGCCGTCAGGGCACCGGGCGCACCGCCTCGATGCCCTCACTCCCCTCGTGCAGCTCCGGGGCGTAGAGGCCCAGCTCCTCGCGCTTCCAGTAGGCGCCCGTCGCGCGCTTCTCTTCCGGCGTCGTGAACCAGTACTGCCACCTGACCGCGCGCACCCAGGCCGGCGGACCGTCGGGGAACGGGTTGGCAGCGAACAGGTGGAGCACCGCCGGGGAACCTTCCAGCAGGCGTCGCTCGGTGTGGAGCACCCAGCGGTAACTCCGCCAGTCCCCGAGCGAGGCGAACCAGAGGTTCCACTCGAATCGCGGCTGGTACGGCGCGTAGATCCCGGGCGGCCGCATCGGGTCCTGGGGCTTGTAGCGGAATGGATAGGGCGTCCAGTGCACCCCGTCGTGCGAGCCCTGGAACTCGATCTCGTAGCGCTCGGAAGTCATCACCGCGAACAGGCCGTAGCGGTTCGCGATCCGGAAGGGCTCCAGGGCGATGGCCGGCCAGAGCAGGGGCCGCGGCAGCTGGTGTGAGATGCCTGGCGCGAGCACGATGGTCGCGTAGAAGATCCATCCCAGCGCGATTCGCGCCGGCCACGAGGTCCGCTTCGCTTCCACCGGCGGCGTGGGCAACCGGAGGAAGCGATCGTCGAGCAGCAGCACGCCCAGGGAGAGGACGATGTAGTTCAGGAAGGCGTAGTTCGCGGTGAGGATGATCCCCGCCTGGAAAGCCGTGGAAAGGCAGAAGCAGGTCAACCGGAACCGGCGCGGCAAGAAGGCGCACCAGACGATCACCAGCTCGAAGGCGAAGATGAGGACCACGCTGAAGGCGTGGAAGCCATGGGGGAAGAGCTGCTGGACGTACCAGCCGATCCACGTCGGAAGCGGGCCGTTCTCGTAGTAGTGGTCCATCGCGGTGAGCGATCGCCACTGCGGGTCTCCGGAGAGGAGCTTCACCACTCCGGACTCGAAGTAGATACGGAACCACTCCCAGACCAGCAGGAAGATCGCCAGTCGCGGCGGCGGGTCGGTGGCGCCGAGACGGGGGCGCAGGCCCCGGGGAGCGAGAAAGAGCGAGATGAATGCCGCCTCGAGCAGCATCCCGTCGGACTGGTAGCTGGCGAAGTCCTGCGCGGCCCCGATGAAGGAGAGGAAGCAGACCGTCGCCACGGCGATGGAGACGCGGGGCGCGAGGTTGAGCACCAGGAGCACCGAAGCGGCGGCCCCGAGGAGAGTGACCGCGAGCAGCGCCCCGTCCGAGGCGGAGATCTGAAACAGGGAGGGCGCGAACCAGAGACCCTTCGCCAGGCCAAACGCCTGGCGCACCTCCGTCAGGTACTCGCGGGCGGGCAGGATGCCGTGCGGACCGATGAGGCCGGTGATCTGGAAGGCGAGCGAGTAGAAGGCGGAGAGGAAGACCAGTCCCAGCGCGCGCAGCCAGAGCCAGCGAGGCCAGAGCGCGTCGCCCCGACTGAGCCATGGGCGCCAGCCGCTCGTCACCGGAGGATCCGTTCGCCGTCCCGCTGGACGTCATCCACCCCTCGACCAATGGGAGGACTGCAACACTGCTGGTCAGCTGAACGCACCCGATGCGTGCCGATCCCGCGTGGGCGCAAGCATTGCGAGTCCGCGCCAGAGCAGGCTCGTCCGTCGCTCGATGTGAGGTTCCAGCTCGAAGCCATTCCCACTCCGGTCACACGCCCACCCCATTCGATTTCGGTCGTGGCCTCGAATATGCAACTACCCATGTAGGAAGGGCTGGTGCGCTCGTCAGCGCCAGCCTTTCGAGGATCTCGCGCATGAACAACGTGAGGCGGGAACCAACGCTGCTTGAATCTCACGCGGCGTCACCCCTTCCGTCCGAGGGCGAGTTGACCTCGCCTTCGACTACAACGCCCTCCGCGGATCTCGATCGGCTGCTGCACGCGCTGGAAGGACGCGCGACCTCGGGACTGTCCTTGACGTCCTTGTGGCTTGCGTTTGCAGATTGGTCAATCCACCTGGCAAATGCACCCTTCAGGCGATTGGATCTGGCACAGGCAGCAGGACGCCAGTGGTTTAGGCTGCTCGATGCCGCGCGCGGACTCCAGGTCATTCGCCCGGCAGCGAATGATCATCGCTTCGAGAGCCCAGCCTGGCGCGAGTTCCCGTTCAGCGTGATCCACCAGGCCTTCCTTCTCGCAGAGGAGTGGTGGGCGCAGGCCAGCGATGCCGGTCGGGGAGTCAATCGCCACAATGCTCAGATCATTGCCTTCACGATACGCCAGTTGATCGACGTCTTCTCCCCCTCGAACTCCCCATGGCTCAATCCTGAGGTAATCCAGGCCACGTATGAGAGTGGCGGCCGCAACTTCGCCGCAGGATTCAAGAACTGGCTGCACGACGTGCAGGAGACGTTGAGCGGTGCTCCATCCGGCAGGAACGGCCTCACCGTCGGCCGCGACCTGGCCATCACCCCGGGCAAGGTGGTCTTCCGCAACGAGGTCATGGAGCTCCTTCAGTACGCGCCAGCGACTTCGAAGGTGCGACCGGAGCCGGTGCTGGTCGTGCCCGCGTGGATCATGAAGTACTACATCCTGGATCTCTCACCGCGCAATTCGCTGATCCATTACCTCGTCGAGCAGGGCCACACCGTCTTCGCGATCTCCTGGCGCAACCCAGGATGGGAACAGCGCGCGACATCGCTCGATGACTACCGGACCAAGGGGATCGTTGCCGCGCTCGATGCAATTCGAGCGATGTGCGGAGAGGTCAAGATCCATGGTTGCGGCTATTGCCTGGGTGGCACTCTGCTCGCCATCGCGGGAGCGGCGATGGCGCGGGACGGCGACGAGCGGCTGGCCAGCCTGACCCTGCTCGCGGCGCAGACCGACTTCACCGACGCTGGAGAGCTGCAGCTCTTCATCAGCGAGGACCAGCTGGCCTTTCTCGAAGACCTCATGTCGGTACAGGGCTACCTCGACAGCCGGCAGATGGCGGGCGCCTTCCAGATACTGCGCTCCAACGATCTGATCTGGTCCCGTCTGGTCAAGAGCTACATGCTGGGCCGCCCGGAAATGGCGACCGACCTGATGACCTGGAACGCCGACGGGACGCGACTGCCGGCGCGCATGCATTCCGAGTATTTGCGCCAGCTGTTCCTCGACGACGACCTGGCGGAAGGGCGGTTCGAGGTGACGGGGAGGCCGGTGTCGATCTCCGATGTCCGGCTGCCGATCTTTGCCGTTGGCACGGAGACGGACCACATCGCACCGTGGCGTTCCGTGCACAAGATTCACCTGCTGAACGACGGCGACATCACCTTTGTCCTGGCCTCGGGTGGACACAACGCAGGAATCGTCAGTGAGCCGGGCCACCCCCATCGCTCGTTTCGCATGGGCCACCGCCCCGCGGAGGGGCGATATGTGGGGCCGGTCGAGTGGGCCGTTCTCGCAGAACATCATGAGGGCTCCTGGTGGCCGGAATGGCGGCGGTGGCTCGGCGAGCACAGCGGTGCGCCAACCGAGCCTCCGCAGCTAGGTGCCCCCGGCGCAGGCTACCCGGTGCTCGGGGACGCACCGGGCCAGTACGTGATGGAGCACTGAGGGCCCCTCCCCTCGATTGCCAGGGGCTCCCCGGCGGTTAGGCTGTAGCCGGCCCCCGGAGCCGCCAGCCCCCCGGGCCACACCCGGGGGTGGGTCATGAACAGGATGATGACGTTGCTCGCGCTGCTCGCCGCATCCGCGGTCTGGGCGGCAGCTCGCGCCGGCCAGACCGTGGTCGTCGGCACCGAGGAGAGCGTGCCCGAGGACCTCTATGTCGTGGGAAGCGACGTCACGGTGCTCGGGACGGTGAATGGAGACCTCGTCGTCGCCGGAGGCAACGTCCGGGTCGAGGGGCCGGTGACGGGGAGCATCCTGGCCGCCGGCGGACGCGTCGAGCTCATTGGTCCGGTGGGGGGGAGCGTGCGTGCCGTGGGCGGCGAGGTGGTGCTGAGGGCAGCCGTCCCCCGCGACGCGGTCCTGGCGGGTGGCAAGCTGTCGATCGCCCGCGGCGCAGCGGTCGGTCGTGACCTGCTCGCGGCCGGAGGCGCGGTCGACGTCGCGGCGCCGGTCGGCAGGGAGGCCCGCCTCGCGGGTCAGGACGTCGTGCTCGGAGGCCCGGTCTCCGGCG
>Ga0335070_10002901_pt1 | contig 19975 bp, 17 predicted proteins | sample Lox_Sample_13_FD_206722 | JGI IMG/M metagenome (GOLD analysis project Ga0335070, IMG submission 206722) | Soil microbial communities from Loxahatchee National Wildlife Refuge, Florida, United States - Lox_Sample_1.3 | ecosystem: Environmental > Terrestrial > Soil > Wetlands | place: USA... | reverse complement strand
TATCCTGTAAATCTCTTGCATGATCTACGTTTTCGGCAATTTCGAGCTCGACCTGGACAAGGTCGAACTGCGGGAAAAGGGCGCGGTGATCGCGGTCGAGCCGCAGGTCTTCGCGCTGATCGGATTTCTCATCGAAAACCGCGCACGCGTCGTGACCAAGGAAGAGATCATCGAGCGAATCTGGGACGGACGCGCCATTTCGGATTCTGCCGTGGCCAGCCGGGTGAAGTCGGCCCGTCAGGCGCTCGGCGATGACGGCGCGGCGCAGCGGCTGATCCGCACGATCCACGGCGTGGGATTCCGTTTCGTCGGAGACGCGGCGATGCGTCAAGCATCGATCGTCATCGCGCCGCTAGCCGAGCAGGACGTCGGCGAGACGCCCGACATCGAGCATGCGCGTCCCTCCATCGCAGTGCTTCCGTTCGGCCGGGTCGGCGCGGACGGCCTCAATTCCACGATCGCCGACGCGCTGCCGCAGGATCTGACGACCGAACTCTCGCGTCTGCGCTGGCTCTTCGTGATCGCGCGCGCGTCGGCGTTCCGCTTCCGCAGCGACGACATGGACATCGATCGCATCCGGGACGAGCTCAAGGTCCGCTACTGCCTCTCCGGATCGGTCGAACTCATCGACCGCACGATGATCGTTTCGGTCGAGCTCAGCGACACGCACGACAAGGGCGTGGTGTGGAGCGACCGCTTCCGCGTCTCGATAGGAGCCGTGCACGAGATCCGCGAAGAAATCGTGCGTGCGGTCATCAACGCGCTCGAACTTCAAATCCCGCTGAACGAGGCGCGGCGCGCCCGGCTCAAGGCGCCGTCGGATCTCGACGCCTGGTCCGCCTATCATCTCGGACTTCAGCACATGTATCGCTTCAACAAGGCCGACAACGCGATCGCCACGTCGCTATTCGAGCGCGCGACCGCGCTCGCGCCCGAGTTCGCCCGCGCCTATGCGGGGCTGTCGTTCACCCATTTCCAGGATTCGTTCCTTCGCTACAGCGCGGATCCCCAGAAGACGGCGAAACTCGCCGAGTCCTATGCCGCCCAGGCGCTCGAACGCGACCCGGTCGATCCGTTCGGCAGCCTCACCATGGGCCGCTCGCACATCCTGCGGGGCGATCTCGAAAGCTGCATGCCGTGGCTCGACCGCGCCAATGCGCTGAACCCCAACTACGCCCAAGCCAAATATTCGCGCGCCTGGACGCAGTCGCTGCTCGGCGACGCGGCCGCGTGTCAGGTCAACGTCGATGCCGCGCTCGCGCTCAGCCCGCTGGATCCCCTGCTCTACGGCATGCTGGGCGTGCGATCGTTCTCGCACATGGCGCTCGGCGAGACGGAGAAGGCGGTCGAGTGGGCCGAACGGGCGGCGCACGCGCCGAGCGCGCATGTGCTCATCGATCTGATCGCATCGGTCGCGCACGGCCTGAACGGCGATGACGAGAAGGCGAAGGCGTGGGCCGCGTCCGCGCGCCGCCGCGCGCCCAACCTGACGAAGGCCGATTTCCTGCGCGCATTTCCCTTCCGGGAACCGCAATTGCACAACCGCGTCCTGCACACGCTGGAACGCTACGGCTTTTGAGAGACGAGGGCCGCCGCGACGGCGCCTCTCGCCACACCCGATCTTACGCGACCTGGCGTAGCGGTATGCCCCGCTGTCCTCTCAGCCGGTTCGGCGCCCAGCCGAGCCGCGCGAGGGTTTCGTCCGGACCCTGATATTGCACGCCGATCTGTAGGATCTCGCGTGCCTCTCTGCCGGTCGCCACGGGACGATAGAGCTCGCGCGAAATGCGCACCAATTGCTCGATCTGTCCGACAGAGGTGAGCCGTTCGCCCTTGCGGCCCCACAGATTGTCCTCGATGCCGCAGCGCACATGCAGCCCCATCGCGATCGCCATGGTGTTCAGCGGCAGGACGCTGCGCATCTGGCTCTCGATCGTGAGCACCGCGCCGTCCGGCGTGCGGCGGACGAACTCCATCATGTTGTAAGGATTCGGGCCATCCGCACCGCCGCCGATGCCGACCCAGTTGAGAGCCAGAGGGCCGCAATAGACGCCGTTGCGGATCAGCCGCTCGACCGTCTCGAGCTGTCCCACGTCGGCGAGCATGAACAGCGGCTGTATGCCGTTGTTCGACAAACGACGGAGATGCTCCTCCACGAAGGCGGGCCCGGACGGAATCCACATCTCGCGATAGGCGTTGTAGTACTCCGGCTCGCTCAGCGAGGTTCCGGCGACGTCATCGGCGCTCATCAGCTCCGTAACGTTCATCTGGTTGGTGTTGATCGCGATCGTCACCTGGTCGGGTACCGGCTTCAGCTCCGCGAGCATGTGGCGGGTGTCGTCATCCAGCCATTTGGCGTTTTCGCCCTCCGTCTCCGGCGCGAACGAAATCGAGCCGCCGACCTGCAGCACCATGTCGGGCACCGCGTCGCGCAGCCGGGAAAGCATTTCATTGAACATGGAAATGCGCTTGGAGCCCATTCCGTTTGCCTCGCGCACATGCACGTGGAGCACGGTCGCGCCAGCATTGTAGCAGTCGACCGCCTTCTGGACCTGCTCGTCCATCGTGACGGGGATGTCGTCGGAATCGCGCGGCAGGAATTCGGGGCCGTACGGCGCCGCCGTGATCACGAGCGGTTGCTGGTTTTCGGGGAATAGCGAGTCGTCGAGAAATTGCATGGTCTTGTTCCTCCTCTGTCCGGTTTATGGGTTGGTGGATGCCGCTTTGAGCTCTTCGGCGAGAATGGGAAAGCCGAGTGCGCAGGAATGGATGCCGAGAACCGCCACTCCTTCGAGCACTGCCATGATCTCGTCCCGCGTGGCGCCAAGCTCGAGCGCCTTGCGAATGTGGCGCCGCACGCCCGGCGCATAGAGATGGGTGCAGGACGCATCGACCGCGATCGCGATCAGCTCCCAGGTCTTGGGATCGAGAACGCCGCGCAGCCGCGGCTTCACACCCATCGCGACGAAGCTCTCGACCCAATCCGGGTCCATCTTCGCCATCTCGTTCCACGCGGGATTCCACTCGCCCGTGTCGCGCATCCGATCGCAGACCGGCGTCGATACTTTATGGGTCATGGCTCTGTCTCCTGCCGCAGCGACTGCTTTCCATGCCGCGAAACTACCCGCCTGCCCGACCGCCATATTGACTTTATGGGACATCAAGTTGCTTTATTGGGACAGTCGCCATGGCCAATCTCAGCCGCAGTGCAGGACTAACCGGCTACGCGGATCTCGCGCGGGCGCTCGGCCTTGATCCGTTGCGTCTTGCCGCGGATGCGCGGCTTCCGGTCGCCGCCTTGTCGGACCCCGACCTGAAGATCGCGTCCTCGTCCGTGAGCCGGATGCTGGAAGCGGCGGCGCGCATCAGCGGCGCCGAGGATTTCGGGCTCAGGCTGGCTGAAAAGCGGCAGCTTTCGAACATGGGCGCTGTCGGACTGATCGCGCGCGAACAGCCGACCTTGCGCAAGGCGCTCGACGTCATGGCGCAATACCAGTGGATGCAGAACGACGCTGTGTCCGTCCGCATCGAGGAAGCCGGCGACATCGGCGTGGTCAGACTGGATTTCGATACCCAGGGAAAGCTGGCGTCGCGACAGGCGATAGAGCTTTCGATCGGCGTCTTGTGCCGAAACATCCGCACACTTCTCGGCGAACGCTGGCGCCCCGAAGCCGTGTGCTTCCGGCATGCGCCGCCGAAGAAGCTCGAGACCTGCCGTCGCGTGTTCGGCGTCGTGCCCCGCTTCGCTCAAGACTTCAACGGCATCGTGCTTCCGAGGAAGGAATTGATTGCCCCGCTCGCCGCCAGCGATCCGGTCATGGCGCGCCACATCGAACGCTACGTCCAGCAGCTCGCCGTCAACCGCGATCGCTCGACGCAGGACGAGGCCGCCGAACTCGTGCTGCTGCTCCTGCCGACCGGGCGATGCACGGCCGCGCAGGTGGCCAAACATATGGGCATCGATCGGCGCACGCTTCATCGCCGGCTGGGCGCGGACGCCACGACGTTTTCGGCACTGCTCGACAAGAAACGGGCCGAGCTTTCGCTCGCGCTGATGTCTCAAGGGGACCGCAGCCTCGGGGCGATCGCCGAGCAGCTCGGGTTTTCGGGCGCGAGCGCGTTCACCCACTGGTTCCGCCGGCGGTTCAAAACCGCGCCGCGGCTCTATCGGCAGAACCTGCTCGCGGGACGCCGCGCAAAGGGCGTCGTGTCCGGCGTTGCGGACTGACGAACCGACGCGCGACGATGCCCGTCGCGGTCAGGTGCGTTCGCGATACCAGGCGAGCTGCTCGCTGGTCGCGAGCAGCTTGCCGCTGCGGCTCCAATAGCTGGAGCGCTCGTCGGAGGCGCCCGCATTGCCGATTCGGCCCTCGCACTCGACCAGAATGAAATCATCGCCGACTTCGGCGAGATCCTCTTCGGTGGCATGCAGATAGGCCGTCAGCGACAGCGTCGTCGTGCTGACCGACCGGCCGAGCGCATACATGGCGCGCGGCGGGGAATGGTCGGTGACCATGCCGAGCATCGCCTTATCCATCGGACCCTGCAGCGAGCGGACCCAGGCGAGCGAACGCGAGCTGTCGCCGGGCTCGGGAGGAAAGCCTTCGAGCGTGCGCCGTTCGAAAGCGGAGCTGCCATAATGTTGGGATGCGTTGGGCATCTCCAGCTTCGGCAGCGAGTAGGGATCGGGCGCGTTCGGCATCCGGGCGAACGCGAAAGGCGGCGTTTTCGGCCGGCGCGCCATGATGACGATGGCGTGCACGCCGACCTGGTCCGAGCCTTGCGGGCGGATCTCGACTTCCCACACGCCTACCGAGCCGCCCTGCCGGATCCGGCGCGTGCGAACGTCGAGCGTGCCCGACGGCAGCGCCGCGGCATACGTCAAGGTCAGCGAGAGCGCTTCGCCCACAGCATCGGGCTCGGCCGCCATCACCCTGATGCAGAGTCCGATCGCGTAGCCGCCCCAGAGTCCGCCGCCCGGATTGCTCCACTCAGGACCGGCGAACGTCGTCCAGCGCGAGGGCGCTGTCGCGGTAAGGGAAATCTGACTCATCATGCGTCTCCGGATTGAAAGCTACTCCCGGTGCCGTCGGGTCAGTCAAATTGGAACCAAGGCGGCATCCGCCGGGCATGCGATTACACCGCAAAGGCGAGTGGATATTCCGGCGCGCGTGAATCTGTCGTCCGCGACGGCTCCGAGCTCTGGAGCGTCGACGGATTCGCCAAGACCTGACGGCGCGTCCGGGAATGAGCCGGCGTGACGCCGGCCGCAGAGGCGATCAGCCGGACGTCGAACTCAGTTGGCTCGGGTCTCGAGAAAGTCGAGAACGAACGGCGTCCTGGGCGTCGAGCGCACATCGTGTGCCGGGCCATATTGCTCGATCTTGCCGGCATTCATCACCGCGACCAGATCCGCCATCGCAAACGCCTCGTCCTGATCGTGGGTCACGAAGATCGTGGTGAGCCCGAGCTTTTCGTGCAGCGAGCGCAGCCAGACGCGCAGCTCCTTGCGCACCTTGGCGTCGAGCGCGCCGAACGGCTCATCGAGCAGCAACATCCGCGGTTCGATGGCGAGCGCACGGGCCAGGGCGACGCGCTGGCGTTGTCCGCCGGAAAGCTGGCTGGGATAACGCTTTCCCAGTCCCTCGAGCTGCACCAGCGCGAGCAGCTCCTCGACACGCCGTGCGATCTCGCCGCGCGGCGGCCGCTCGCGGCGTGGTTTGACGGTGAGGCCGAACGCGACGTTCTGCGCCACGGTCATGTGTTTGAAGAGCGCATAGTGCTGGAAGACGAATCCTGCGCGGCGGGCGCGCGCCGGAACGCCGAGCCAATTCAAATCGGCGAAATGGATGCTCCCCGCATCGGGAAACTCGAGCCCGCCGAGGATGCGCAGCAACGTCGTCTTGCCGGAACCCGACGGCCCGAGCAGAGCGACGAAAGCGCCCTGCGGCGCTCTCAGGCTCACGCCTTCGAGCGCCTCGAAGCTGCCGAAACGCTTGCTGACCGAATCGATGGTGAGGGACATGGACGGCACCTGTCAGTGATGATGGACGGCGGCGATCTCGTCGCCGTAACGCCATTCGAGAACGGATTTGAGCGTCAGCGTGACCAGCGCCAGGCACGCCAACACGGAGGCGACCGCGAAGGCCGCGACGTACTGGTAGTCGTTGTAGAGCGCCTCGATATGGAGAGGCATGGTGTCGGTCAGGCCGCGAATGTGACCCGAAACGACCGAAACGGCGCCGAACTCGCCCATAGCCCGCGCGTTGCAGAGCAAGACGCCATAGAGCAGTCCCCATTTGATGTTGGGCAGCGTGACGCGCCGGAACGTGCTCCAGCCGCTGGCGCCCAGCGAAACGGCGGCCTCCTCTTCTTCGCGTCCCTGGTCGGTCATGAGCGGAATCAGTTCGCGCGCGACGAACGGAAACGTCACGAAGATCGTGGCGAGCACGATCCCGGGCAGCGCGAAGATGATCTTGACGTCGTGCTGGCGAAGCCAGTCGCCGAACCAGCCCTGCAGGCCGAAGACGAGTACATAGATGAGACCTGAGACCACGGGCGAGACCGAGAACGGGAGGTCGATCAGCGTGACTAGGAGGCCCTTGCCGGGAAAGTCGAATTTGGCCACCGCCCAGGACGCGGCGACGCCGAACGCGGCGTTGAGCGGCACGGCGATGGCCGCGGTGATCAGCGTGAGGCCTATCGCCGACTGCGCGTCCGCTTCGCGCAGCGCGGCCCAGACGGCCGCCAAGCCGTCCGAGAACGCTTCATGAAAGACGGTGACGAGCGGAAGGACGAGGAATGCGCCGAGAAAGGCCAGCGCGACGGCGATCAGGGCCACGCGCAACAGCGGGTGGTCCTCGGTCGGACGAAGAGTCTCGGCGCGGTGCGTCATTTCCGGGCTGCGCTCCAGGCCTGCAACAGATTGAGGGTGAGCAGCATGACGAACGAAATGGCGAGCATGACGACGCCGATCGCCGAGGCGCCCGCGACGTCGTTCTCATTGAGCTTGATGATGATCAGGAGCGGCGCGATCTCGGAAATGCCCGGAAGATTGCCAGCTATGAAGATCACCGAGCCGTACTCGCCGACCGCGCGCGCGAACGCCAGCGCCGCGCCCGTCAGAAGCGACGGCAGCAGCGCGGGAAAAACGACGCGTCGCAACGTCTGAAAGCGCGTCGCTCCCAGCGTCGCGGCGGCTTCTTCCGCCTCGCGGCTCATCTCGACCAGCACCGGCTGGAGCGTGCGCACGACAAACGGCAAGCCGATGAACGTCAACGCGACGACAACGCCGAGCGGCGTGTAGGCGACCGTTATCCCGTGCTCGCTCAGCGGTGCGCCGATCCAGCCGTTGCGCGCGTAGAGCGTCGAGAGCGCTATGCCGGCTACCGCCGTCGGCAGCGCGAAGGGGAGATCCACTATCGCATCGACGACGTTTTTTCCGGGAAAGCGATAGCGCACCAGCACCCAGGCGACGAGCAACCCGAACGCGGTGTTGATCGCGGCCGCTATGAACGAAGCGCCGAACGACAGGAGAAGGGCGTGCACCACGCGCGCGTCGGCCAGCACCTCGCGAAATCCGCTCCAGCCGATCTCCCAGGGCCGAATGACGAGGGCTGCGAGCGGAACCAGCACCAACGCCGAAAGGTAGAACAGCGTGAACCCGAGCGAGAGCCCGAAACCGGGCAATGCGCTCGGGTTGCGCCAGCGACGCGCGGGAGCGAGCGCCGCCATGCCTATTGTCCCGGCTTGTAGATCTGGTCGAACACGCCCTTGTCGGCAAAATAGGTGGCCTGCGCCTTCTGCCAGTCGCCAAAGATTTCGGCGAAGTTGTAGAGCGTAATCCGCGGGAAATCGGCCGCATGTGAAGCCAGCACCGCCGCGTCGCGCGGGCGGTAGAAGTTCGCGGCCTCGATCTCCTGCGCCTGCTTCGTATAGAGAAAGCTCAGATAGGCTTCGGACACGCTGCGCGTGTTGTGGCGGTCGACATTCTTATCGACGACCGAAACAGGCGGTTCGGCAAGGATGGACGCCGGCGGATAGACGATCTGGAACTGGTCGCCGCCTTGTTCCTTGAGCGCCAGGTGCGCCTCGTTTTCCCACGACAAAAGCACGTCGCCGATGCCGCGCTGGGCGAACGTCGTCGTCGAACCGCGGGCGCCGGTATCGAGCACGGGCACGTGACGATAGAGCGCCTGCACAAAGGCCCGCGCCTTGTCAGCGTTTCCGCCGGGAGCCTTGAGCGCATAGGCCCAGGCGGCAAGGAACGACCAGCGTGCCCCGCCCGACGTCTTGGGGTTCGGCGTGATCACCTGGACGCCCGGTTTGACCAGATCGGGCCAGTCCTTGATCTTCCACGGATTGCCCTTGCGCACCAGGAATACGATCGTCGAGGTGTATGGCGTCGCGTTGTCCGGCAGTCGCGTCTGCCAGTTCTTGGCGATCAGCCCCTTGGCTGAGATCGCGTCGATGTCGTAGGCCAGCGCCAGCGTCACGACGTCGGCATCCAGGCCATCGGTCACCGCGCGCGACTGCGCACCGGAACCGCCATGCGATTGGTTGATGGTCACGTTGTCGCCGTGCTTCGCCTTCCAATCGGACGCAAAGGCGGCGTTGATGGCCTTGTAGAGCTCGCGCGTCGGGTCGTAGCTCACGTTGAGCAGGGTAATGTCGGCGGCCTGCGCTGAGGTGGCCGCCGATAAAAAGGCGGCAAGAACCGCGGAAAACAAGCGTTTCATATGCTGGGAGCTCCCTTTCGGAGTGAAAACGATCTAGAGCGCGAATTGGCTCCGGATCGCGAAGGTCGAATAATTCTGGCCGCCGTTGAGCGTCGGCAGGACCGGGGTACCCGTCGTCGTCACGGTCGCGGGCGCCTGCAGGCGGCTGACCTGGACGTACTGATAGGCAAAGCCGAACTTCACGAAGTTGTTCGGATACCAGTTCAGTTCCGCGGTCAGGATGCGCTGGTCGCCGCCACGTTCCGTGTTGAAGAACGTGTAGGTGCGATTCGTAGCGCCGGTCCAACCCGTGATCACCCTGGATGTGTCGAGTGCATGGCTGTTCAGGTCTAGATCGCTGAACCGGCCGGCGAGTTCGAACGCGCCCCAGCCGGAGTCTTCGCCGAAGTTGAACGGATGCAAGACTTTCGGCGCGGTGAAGGCGCCGTTGGACACGCTGTAGGGCTTCTGCTCGCCGGTGATGATCCAGCTGCCCTGGAGGTACCAGCCGCTCAGGCTGTTGTCGCTCGGCTGGACGATCTGCGTCGCGCTCGTCGTGGCGCTGCTGAACACTTTGTAGGCCACCGGCGCACGCTCGACGTTGAAGCCGTAATAGCCGGCCTGCGCGTAAAAGTTCTGGTAGTTGCCGGCGGCCTCGACGCCCCACTGCGCGACATGCCGCGCCGGCAGCGCGCCGGTGTTCGCGAGCTTGATGCCGTTTGAGTCGATCGTCAGTTCCGGCGGGTCCGACAGCGTGACGCTGTTGAGAGCCGTCGCGCCCGGCGTGTTGGAGAGATTGGGCAAACCGTTCGAAACGGCGTCGGGAAGCTTGATCACGTAGGTGCCGTTAACGCCGACGACGATGTTCGACTGCGAATCGTGCCAGAAGCGGTCCGAAAGCCGGCCGAGCAGCGACTGCTGCTCGTCAAAGACGGCCGAATCCTGAACCTTCGCGCCTGTATAGGAAAGCGCCCCGAAGATCTCTTCGCCCGTGTAGAGCAGCGAAACCGCGTCGCGCCCGTCACCGCCGGCAATATTGCGCTGCAGGTCGGACGGTGCATTGCGTTCCAGGAAAATCGTGTCGCCGGCCGATGTGCCGTCTTCGATATTGGCCGGTGCCGGATACGCGCCGACCCGGAATGCGAACGGCGCGAAGCCGTCATACTGAAGATAGACGGACTGGATATGTCCGGGAGTTTCCGTTCCGCCGCTGCCGCCGAAATCGAAGTTAGCGTTGTAGGACCAGTTGCCGAACACCTTGCCCTGAATTCCCAGATAGACGCGGCGAAAATTCGTGCCGCTCGAGAGATCGGGCCCGTAGGCCGCCGGCAGAGACGCGGCGGCCGCACTCTGCGAGTAGTAGCCCCAGTCGAGTTGCGCCAGCGCCCGTATCGCCAGGCTGAAATTGCCGTCAGCCGACGTGAATGTCGGCCGTCCATTGTCGAGCTTGACCTGCACCAGACCGCCTATCTGGCGGTTGACGTCGCCATACTGGTCGCTCTGGCTGCGCTTGAGGTCGGCCAGCTCCGCGTTGACGTCCTGCAATTCCTGTTCGAGCGCCTTGAGCCGGTCGTCCGTGCTGGCGGCCGACGCGTCCCCCGCGACCGCAGCTGTCGAAAAGGCAGCGACCGCTGCGCCCGTCAGGAGTGACGCCGCGATCCCGCGAAAAAAATGTTGCATGAGTGAGTCCCCAGATGAAATTCGGCAGCGCCGGCTGCCCTCGGCCGCAAGATTCCCCGTAATCTCTACCAAGTCAATAGGATTTAAGCTGATTTAACAGCGGCGGCCGTGGAGAATGGCGGGCCAGGCCCGCGCGCCGTCAAACACGCGCCCGGGATTTACCGCGCTTGTCTGGCTGGCGATGGCGATCCGGTGTACACAAAATCGGCAAATCGCTGCGAGGCTGTCGCGTCAGATGCCCGTCCACGTGCCCAAGACGAATGTCGAGCTCCGGCTGGCCTGGCGGCAAGGCAACCCGGCCATCGAGCGGGACGCCGAGCTATTCTGGCGGCGCGAAGGTCTCCTGCCGAAGGAGGCCGATGTCGGCGAGAGGCTCAGGGAACTCTGCCTCACGGCGTATGACGGCGACGAGTTGGTCGCCGTTTCGACCGCCCGCATTCGTTACATCGACTTCCTGAGCGCGAAACTGGCCATGGCCCGCATCGCGACGGCACGCGACAAGCGCCAGAAGAGCGTCGGCTTGTTCCTGCTCGCGCAGACCCGCAAGTGCCTGGAAGAGTGGTCCGCCGCGAACCTCCAGGAAGAGGTGATGGGCATGGGAACAATCACCCAGACCCGCGACTGGGACGAGCGCGGCCCCTCGCCCGCGATCGGACGCGACGCCGGGACCGCCTTCGTCGGATGGACCGCGAACAACGAGCAGATGAGAGTCGCTTGGTTCGCACACGGCACGATTCCCAGGCGGCGGCCAGGCCCGCCTCCGGCTGCTCCGGTCTAGGGGAAAGCGAACCCGCCGCAATATCGGGATCGATGCCGAATTCGAACGGTGCAGTCTGCGCAGGCGGAGCGTCGTGTGACGAAAGTCGCGACTAGCGCGGTTGAGCCTTGAGCGCGCGCCTTGCACGTCCGCCGAGCGCGTCAGGATCGTTCAACTCGCGCCGGAATTCGTCGCGCCGTTCGTGAATCGAAGCGATGACCAATCCCATCGGTACGCCGATTTCGACGAGAAGCGCTTCGGACAATTGCAGGGACGCCTCGATCGTCTCGGGCACCGCGTCGGTCGCACCGAGCGTATAAAGTCGCTTGGCCTGGCGGGCGTCTCGCGCGCGGACGACGACGGTCAGGTTTGGGCGCGCTTCGCGTGCCGTTGTGACGACCGCTTCGGCGCCTTCGGGCGAATCCATGGTGACGACGACGGCGAGCGCAGAATCGAGTCCGACGCGGCGGAGCAGATCCGGTCGCGACGCATCGCCGAAGAAGACGGCGCGCCCCTCGCGCACGGCCTCTTCGACCACAGCGGTTTCGCGCTCGATCGCGAGCCAGGGAATTGTGTGTCGCGTCAACATGTCGGCCACGAGCTTTCCGACCCTGCCATAGCCGACCACGAGTACCCTGGGCGTCTCGCGGTTCAACTCGGGCTGGGGCAAGGCTTCGCCGGCCCGCATCGAAAGCCGCCGGCGCATCTCGGCCCCGACCGAGGCGAGCAGCGGTATGCAGAACATGGATAGCGTCGAGGAAACGAGGAGACTTTGTCCGACGTCTCTCGCGAGAATGTCGGCGCCCATGGCCGAATTGAGGATCACGAATGCGAATTCTCCGCTCGCCGCCAACAACAGCGCGGTTTCGAGCGCCACGACCGACTTCAGGCGGAACAGGCGCCCCAGGACGAAGATGATGGTTCCGTTCAACAGCATGAGCGCCAGCGTAGAGCCGACGATGACCGCGGGTTCGGCGATGACGAGCGACAAATTCAGGCTGATGCCGACCGAGACGAAGAACAACCCGAGCAGCAGGCCCTTGAAAGGTTCGACGGTCGCCTCGACTTCGTGGCGAAACTCGGTCTCGGCGAGCAGCAGGCCGGCGATGAACGCACCCAGGGCCATGGAGAGTCCGCTGACTGCTGCGATCAGTCCCGCGCCGATCACGACGAGAAGGCAAGCGGCGACGAACAGCTCCTGGCTCTTTGCGCGCGCGACCGACTTCATCATCGGCCGCAGCACCAGACGCCCTAGAACGATGAGCCCGAGCAGCCCCAGCATTGCGGGCGCGAACGCCAGCAGCTGGCGCGGCGAAAAAACCTCGCTGCGCTCACCGCCGAGGATCGCGATCGTCACCAGGATGGGCGCGACCGCCAAATCCTGCAGCAGCAGAATCGAAAATGCGGCCCGCCCCGTCTGGGAGTATTGGCGCTTCTGTTCGCCCAAAAGAGGCATCACGATGGCCGTGGACGAAAGCGATAGCGCGGTACCGACCGTCGCCGCGGCGACCGGACTGAGCTTCAGAAGCAGCGCTACGCCAGCGATCGCCGAAGCGCAGACGGCGACCTGAAGTCCACCCAGTCCGAACACGAGGCGCCGCAGCGTGCGCAACCGCTCCCACGACAGTTCCAGTCCGATCGTGAACAGGAGGAATACAACTCCGAATTCCGCCAGCTGCGCGATCTCATCGGGCCGGTCCACAGTGAGGTAGCGCAACCATGGCGACCACGGCGCGAGAGCCCCGAGGCCGAATGGGCCGAGCGCGACGCCTGCGCCGAGGAAGCCGAGAATGGGACTGATCCGCCAGCGCCGAAAAATCGGCACGACCACGCCGGCCGTCGCCAGGAACAACACTACATCCTTGTACTGGCTGCCTGGTATGCCGCCCATCATCGATTTTTTCCCAAGGGAAGCGGAGACGATCCGCAGCCGCTGTCCATCCAGACTAGCCGCGCCCGAGCGCCTTGGGAAAGTTTCGCCTCGCGCCCCGGCATCGGTCGGACCGAATGTGAGACAGGATGACGTTCGCCGGGATCAGGCGGCCGGTTCCAGACGAAAGCCTTCATAACCGTGCGCGGCCACGTCGTTGCAGCGCGCGCGGTAATTGCTGAAGCCCCCGAGATAGACCCCGAACTGTCGCGGTTTTCCCGGTATGTTCGAACCGAGGGACCAGGAGTTGGCCTTGGGATAGAGCGTGCCTTGCGCGACGTCGGCCGTGTGAGCCACCCACGTCTCCTCGGCGTCGTCGCGCGCTTCGATGGTTTGAACATTGTGCGAGCGCAGATGGACCAGGCAGTCGCCGATCCAGTCGACATGTTGCTCGATGGCGGTCGGCATGTTCGCCAGGACCGACGGGCTGAGCGGGCCCGTCACCATGAACAGATTGGGAAATCCGGCGGCGCACAGACAGAGATAGGACTTCGCACCGGACTTCCACTTGTCCTTCAGCCGGACGCCGCCTCGGCCGCGGATGTCGATAGCCAGCAAGGGACCGGTAATCGCGTCGAAGCCGGTGGCCAGAACGAGGTCGTCGAGCTCGTACGAACCTTCCGTTGTGCGGAGCGTATGACCGGCGATGCCCGCGATCGGCGCGTGCCGGATGTCGACCAGCGTCACATTGGGACGATTGAACGTCGCATAATAGTCGTCGTCCATCGGCGGAGCGGCGGACTTTCGCGCGGCGCCGTCGACCCTGTCCGCAACGCGTGCGCGTCAGACCGTCACGGCCGACCTGTCGATATCGGCGATCTTGGTTATTCCGATCAGCGCCATGGTCGTGCGCAATTCATTGCGCATGGTTTCGATCATTTGCGCCACGCCTGCCTGTCCGCGCGCGGCGACCGCGTAGACCCAGGGCCGGCCGGCGAGGCAGGCCCGGGCGCCCAGCGCAAGCGCGCGTGTGATGTCCTGTCCCGACCGGATTCCCCCATCCATGAGAATGACGGTCTTGTCGCCGACGGCGTCGGCGATGCGCGGAAGAGCGGAGATCGTCGAACAAGCCGCGTCGAGCTGGCGGCCGCCGTGATTGGAGACCACGATGCCGTCCGCGCCGTTGGCCACGCCTTCTCGCGCGTCGTCGACGTCGAGCACACCTTTCAGAACGATCGCCCCGTTCCAGTTGCTGCGGATCCACTCCAGATCTTTGAAATTGAACGAGGGATCGAAGGCCGTACCGGAGTAAGCCATGCCGGCGGCCAGCGAATTTCGTTTGAGCGCCGCAGTGAGATTGCCGAACTGAAGCGGTCCGCCGCGCAGGCCCACGTCGACGATCCAGCGAGGTCGTGAGGCGAAGCGCCACGCCATGCGCAGCGCCGAGAGCCCGGCGAGCTGGGCGCCCATGCCGTTGCGAATGTCGCGGTAGCGGGTGCCGAGCGCGGCGAGATCTACCGTTGCCAGCAGCGTCGTGCACCCGGCGGCCTGGGCGCGCTCGAGTATCGCTTTGACGACTCCGCGGTCCTTCATCATGTAGAGCTGAAACCAGAACGGTCGCGACGTGGCCGCGCGCACTTCTTCGATGGAGCAAATGGACACGGTCGAGAGCGAGAACGCGATTCCGGCGGCCTCAGCGGCCCGGGCGGCCTGCACTTCGGCGCGCCGCGCCATCATTCCGCCGAATCCCACCGGCGCCAGGACAAGCGGCAAGGACAGCTTTTTTCCGAACAGCGTCGTCGACAAATCGATCGTCGAGACGTCGCGCAGCACCTTCTGTTTGAGTCCGATCCGCTTGAGGTCGGCAATATTGGCGGCCAGCGTCTGCTCCTCGAATGCGCCGCCGTCCACATAGTCGAACAAGACTCTCGGCAGACGCCGTTCCGCGAGCGTGCGAAAGTCAGAAACCGATGCCGGCGCGATCATTTCTAGTCCGTCTCCCCTGGATACTTGGCCGGAACCATTGTGCAAACCATGGACTGGTGCACGCAACATGTCCGTGTGCGCGACGCCCTTCGCCGCACCGGACCAGTGGTCGCGCGACTATTTTGCGCGCGGCTCGGCGTTTTCCAGAATCTTTTTCTTCTGCGTGTCCGTGAAGGCGTGCAGCCTGTTCATATAAGCGAATCGCACATAGTCACGGCCCGCCGCGGACATCTTGTCGAACCAGTCATCCTCGCCCAGCATTTCGCCGAGCCGGGGCGCGTTCCGGTGCAACATCTGAACGTCCGTTTTCTTCGGTTCGAGGCTTCGCAGAATTCCGCGATTGAAGTGCGCATGCAGCGTGACCCGGTCGCCGGGTTCCGTGCGGTCGCCCTGCCAGTGCCAGACGCCGTGGGTGAAGTAGACGACCGAACCTTTCGGCATCACGATCGGCACGGCCGCGTTGTGCCCTTCGCCCGGGCGCGGTGCACGGCGCATCTTGTGGCTTCCGGGCACGATCCATGTGGGTCCGGATTCCGTCTTCCAGTCTTCCAGCGCCCACACGCCGACGCCCGTCATGGCAAATTCTGGATAGGGCTCCGGAACATGGGCATAGTCCGTGTGGATGGGGATGACGCCCGGCCCCGGTCCTTTGCGGATCGAACTGAACGACGCGATGACCGCGCCGCGGCCCAAAGATGCGTCTACCAACGTCATGAGCAGCGGATTCTGGATCAGCTGCTCGAACTCGCGCCCGTGATAAAGCATCCAGTTCATGGAAAAAGTTTGATGGGGCAACAGCGCGCGTAGCGTCGCCGCACGGACTTCGTCGGCGAATTGCGGAGAAATGGCGTGCTCGATGATCGTGTATCCCTGCTCCTCCATTTCGCGGATTCTGGCGGACAGGCCTTGACGGTCCGCGCGGTGCGCGAGGTCCGGATTCTCCACGGTCCGCCGTCCCATATGATCGTGAAGCAGCAACAACAACTCGCGCGCGGCTTCGTTATCGATGGCTCCTTTGATTCGAACGGCGTCCGCGCCGAACATCGTGCCTGCCTCGCGCAGCATCGCCTCTTGGGCGCCGGGGGCAAGCAACCCGACGAATTGCGCCATCGTCAGCGCGGCCTGATAGTCGCCCTCCACGACCAGATCCGCGCCGGCGTCGAAGCCGCGCACGACTTTCACGCCGCGCCCGTCATACGCAAAGCTCCAGCTTGCCGTGTCATTGGGCAGTTTCAGGTGCGGCGGGGCATGCTCGAAACGCTCGCTCACCGAAAATGGCGTCCCGCCTAGCCTCTCTCTGCGCTGCGCCGTTTCGCGCTCCAGAAACTTCCGCGCTTCGTCAAGCCAGGCGTCGGACAAAAACTCGACGTGATGCGGCAGTGTAATCATGGCGTCTCGTTGCCCCTCGGTTCAGCCCGTCGTTCCGACTTAGGCCAAGCGATCCGAAATGCTATGCGAGCCCGGAGCCGGGCGGCAATGCTTCGCTTTGGGTGCGCAGCAACAAAAGTCGCGCCTGCGCGCGCCCGGCAACCCAAACCCCTAACGTCAGGCCGATTTTCCGTCCGACGGGAGTTCCGTGAACAGGCTGCGCAGTTCCCGCTTCAGAACCTTGCCGGTGGCGGTCCGCGGCAGGTCGGCTTCGGTCATCCGGAACGCGGTCGGAATCTTGAACTGCGCGAGCGAACCCGCGAGAGCCGTCTGCAGTTCGCGTGCGAGCATGTCGGACCGGGCGGCGTCGCGCACCTGGATCACGGCGGCGACCTGCTCGCCATATTTGGCGTCGGGAACACCGACAACCGCCACGTCCTTGACCTGCGGGTGCTCCAGGATCGCAGCCTCCACCTCGGCGCAATAGACATTCTCGCCGCCGCGAATGATGACGTCCTTTTTCCGGTCGACGACATAGTGGAAGCCGCGCGAGTCGCGATAGCCGAGGTCTCCGGTGCGGAACCAGCCGCCGCCGAACGCAAGCTCCGTCGCCTCGGGATTGTTCCAGTATCCCGGAATCACGTTGGGACCGCGCACCAACAGTTCCCCGATCTGGTCGTCGCCCAATTCGTTGCCGGTTTCGTCGACGATCTTCACGTCTGCCGTCACGACGGGCCGTCCGATGCTGTCCGGCTGGGCGTGATAGTCGGCGCCACTGTTGGTGACGACCGCGCTTGTCGTCTCGGTCAACCCGTAGCCGTTGGAAGGGGACGTCTTCATCTCGAATTGCCTGCCGATCTGGCGAATGAGATCGGGCGGGACTGACGCGCCGCCCGACGCGATCCCGACCAGCGAGCTGACGTCGGCGCCCGTCGTCCGCGCTTGCTCGAGCAACTGGCGCACGACCAAGGGAACGCCGGCGACGCTGTTCAGCCGGTGCCTGGCGACGAGTTCCACGGCCTCGGCCGGATGCCACTTGTACATGAGCGCAACCTTTGCGCCGGTCCCTGTCGCCAGATACAGGCCGCTCATCCCGCCAATATGGAAGAACGGAAAGGTCTGAAGTATTCCGGCTTGCGGTACATCCTTGAGGTTCAACGCCGAGAAATCGCCGAGCATGCCTTTCGCGACGGCACCGGCGAGCAGCGTGTTCATGTAATTCGTGACGTGATTTCGGTGTGTGGCGACCGCACCCTTGGGCTTTCCCGTCGTGCCGGACGTATAAAGGATCGTCGCGAAATCGCCCGGCTCGACTTCCGCCTCCGGCAATCGGTCAGGCACTTGTCTCGTGACTTCGGAGAACGCGACGCCCTCGTCCGCGAAGCCCGAGCGACGCGCCACGACCACGGCCTTCAACGCCCATTTGTCCAGCTCCGGGGCGAGCCGTTCCAGCCTTTCACCGTCGACGATGAGCGCGCTCGCGCCGGAATCGTCCAGCGCATAGGACAGCTCGGGGCCCGTCCACCACGCATTGAGCGCGACGACCACCGCACCGATCGCCTGGCAAGCCCAAAAGCCGATCATCCATTCGGGATAGTTGCGCATGCCGACCGCGACGCGGTCGCCCTTGCGGACGCCTTTCTGCAACAGGAACTCGGCCAGCGCGGCGACCTTGCCGAAATGCTCCGCGAACGTGATCGTTTCGTCCCCGTAGACCAGGAAAGTCCGGTCGCCGAATTGGCGCGTCGACTCGAGGATGGCGCGCATCGATGGCGGCGCATTGCGATAGACCCGGATCGGATAGCCGAGCGAATGATCCTGTGCGAGCTCGAACTGGCCGGTCTGGGTCAGCCGGCTCAGAACGTCCTGTCGTGTGAGCATGTCTTGCTCCCGTGCGGCGCCCTGCCGGCGCCAACCGAGACACATTAAATTGTATCGGCGCGGCGTCGCCAAGGAGCCTATCGGAATACCGCCGCCGGGTTCTTCGAGCGGATGCCGGAATGCCCGGCTTTCGTCCCGGCCGGCCAGGAGTTTCGGCGGCAACGGCGGGAACGGCGCGGGCCGCGACCGCGCTGACAAGGCAGGCGAGATCGGGTAACACATCCCCATGAAAGTCAGACTCGAAACGCAAAAGAATCTCAGCGGCGATCCGGCGCGCGCGGCGCAGGGATTTGGGCGGGTCAGCCGCGAACCGGTGCGCCTCTTCGATCCCGATCGGGAAGCCGACGCCGCCTGTTCCTTCTTCGAGACCAACGGCTTCGTCGTGCTGTCCGGCTGCCTGGACGCGGCGGAGCTGCAGCACCTCAACGGCTTCTGCGACCGCACCCAGGCCGAGCGTCCGCTGGCATGGGGCCTGACCGACAAGCGCAAGCCGCACCATCGCGGACAGGGCCTCATCTATTCGCAGCCCTTGCTCGATTATCCCGAGCTCGACCGCTACACGCGCCACCCGAAATCCTATCCGATCGTCAGCCGACTCCTGGGCGGCGAAAAAAGCGCGCGCTTCTCCGAGTTCAATTTCCGCGAGACTCCCGAGGACGCCGGACCCGGGGCGATGAACTTCCACCACGACGCCGTGCAGCCGGACCGCTTGACCCGCACGCCCTTCATGCCCTGCGACTGGCTGTGCGCCATCCACTACCTGACCGATGTCGAGCCGGGCGCGCCTTGCTTCTGCGTCGTGCCGGGCAGCGGCCGCTTTGCGACGTTGAAGGCGGCGTACGACGCGCTCGGCGGCGACTACCGCGAAGTCCCGCTCTATGGACCGGCCGGGACCTGCGTCCTCTACGACACCGCGACCTATCACACCCGCCTCGACGGCGACGGGCACAAGATGCGCCGAACCTGGCATCAGTACTACGCGCGCGGCGGATGGCTGCGCAGTTCGCTGCCCGCGACCAGCCGCTATGTGCGCCCGCCCAGCCCCGTGCTCACCGACTGGAACCTTTTTCCCGAACGCCTCGCGCTGAGCGCGGATCCGCGCGAGCGGCTCTTCTTCTCGCACTGGAACACGGCGCAGGGCGAATGGGTCGCCAGCGGCTTCGACGAAGACGTGCGCAAGGCGATGCCGCGCGGCGAGATGTAGGCGGAAAAGTCCGGCCCGTGGAACGACTGGTGGGCTAGGTAGCAACGAGAGAACCAGTCTCTGCATGCCACTTCGGCATAACAGGGAAAAATACAGGGAAACCGCGAAAATATGCCCGGGTTTGTCTGCCGGAAGTACGTTTAACGCCGCATTTATAGGGTTTACTGGCGATTTCCACGAATAAAATAACAGGGAACACCTTCGTCGATAACAGGGAACACTTTCGCCGGAACAGGGAAATATTCGACGCCCAAGCCGATGCCATGCCCGACAAGATACCAACAAATCTACCAACAAACCGCGCACCGATCTCCGGCGTTTTTAGCCAGGTCGGAGACTGCTTTGGGTGGAAAGCAGACATTCATTCGCCCCAACGTGATCCATTTGGTTGGTTAGATCGGCACTCTCGACCAAGGTAGTAACGTTCCAACTGAAGTTAGAATTCAGGCGCGAATTACGTGACCGCGTACAGATCCGTCTCAAGCGTGTATGGCTGAGAAAATCAAATCCTA
>Ga0335070_10002900_pt1 | contig 19975 bp, 16 predicted proteins | sample Lox_Sample_13_FD_206722 | JGI IMG/M metagenome (GOLD analysis project Ga0335070, IMG submission 206722) | Soil microbial communities from Loxahatchee National Wildlife Refuge, Florida, United States - Lox_Sample_1.3 | ecosystem: Environmental > Terrestrial > Soil > Wetlands | place: USA... | reverse complement strand
CGTGATGACCTCAGCGGCCGCCGAACAAACGGCCATCGCCGCCCCCGCAAGCTTCGACGCCGATCTTGACTCGATCCTCGCCGCCGGCTCCCAGGGCTTCCAGCCCGTTGTGCCGAAAGAAGAAGACTTGGCCGCGCTGTTGTACACCTCCGGAACGACGGCCGATCCCAAGGGAGTCATGCTCACGCACGCCAATCTGGTGGGCGAAGCCAATGCGGTCTTCGGCGTCGTCACCATTGGTCCAAGCGATGCCCTCCTCGGCATCCTGCCTATGTTTCACGTGCTGGCGCAGATGGCGAACCTCTTTCTACCGCTCTTCAACGGGTCGCGTGTTGTCTACCTCGAAACCTTGAACACGACCGAGTTACTGCGCGCCCTGCAGGAACGCGATATCACCGCCTTTGCCGTCGTCCCTCAGTTCTTCTATCTGATCCACGAGAAGATCTTCAAGGAACTCGACAGGAAGGGCTCCTTGGTTCGCGGCCTGGTGCGACGCTTGATGGGACTGAACCGCCTGTTACGCCGCTTCGGAATCAACGCGGGCAAGCTCTTCTTTGGCAAAATCCATGCCACCTTCGGCAAGCGCATGCGTTACCTGGTCACCGGCGGATCCCGTTTCGATCCCGAAATCGCGCGTGACTTCTATGCCTTCGGCATCGACGTCCTCAACGCCTACGGACTCACCGAGACGACCGGCGGAGCTTTCGTCAATCTCCCGGGCAAACCGGTAATCGGTTCGGTCGGACCACCCCTTCCGACGGTCGAAGTAAAAATCCTCGATCCGCACCCGATGGAAGAGGGCGGCACTCCGGTGGGCGAAATCGCGCTTCGGAGCCCCATTGTGATGAAAGGCTACTGGAATCGCCCCGATGCGACGGTCGCGGTGTTGAAAGACGGCTGGCTCCGCACCGGCGACCTCGGCTATCTCGACGCGGGCGGCAATCTCTTTATCACCGGACGCCTGAAAGAAGTCATCGTCCTCGCCAATGGCAAGAATGTTTATCCCGAAGAAATCGAGCTTCACTATCAGAAGTCGCCCTTTATCAAGGAACTCTGCGTGATGGCTCTGGAGGCCCGTCCGGGCGACCCGACCTCCGAACGCCTGCACGCCGTGATCGTTCCGAATTTCGACCTGCTGCGCGAGCGCAAGATTGTGAATGCGAAGGAAGCGATTCGTTTCGACGTGGAGACCCTCTCCCAAAAAATTACCTCTACCAAGCGCATCGGCAGCTACGAGATATGGCAGGAAGATCTGCCGCGCACGACTACACGCAAGCTCAAACGCTTTCGGATCGAAAAACGGGTTCGCGACCTACAGAAACGCGGCGGCGGTCAGGATGCCGATGTCGGTTCCGAGAAGCCGCTTACCGACGAGGAGAGGGCCTGGCTCGCTCGCGAGGACGTCAAGTGTGCGCTCGATGTCGTGCGCGAAGCGGCGCGCAACGACCTGCACGAAATTCGACCCACCCAGAACCTGGAACTCGACCTCGGTCTCGATTCCATGCAGCGCGTCGAGTTGCTCACCGCCCTCGAACAACAACTGGACGGCGATGTCCCAGAAGCGCAACTCGCCGAAATCTATACCGTCCGTGATCTGGTCGACGCGGTCCTCAACAGCGTAGGTCGCGGCGAGCGCGGCAGCAGGACCGCGGCTCCCGCATGGTCGACGATTCTTACGGAACCGGTCACCGACCCCGAAGTGCTCGCGCTCGGACGGCGCCATCCTTTCGCGGAAACCTTCTTCTTTCTACTGGGACGGTTTGTGTACCTGGTTGCGCTCGATGGATATCGCCTCAAAGTTCGTGGTCTTGAGACTCTGCCCGCGAAGGGCCCGTTTCTGTTGTGCTCGAACCATCAGAGCTTCTTCGATCCTGTCGTCATGGCGGCGGTCCTTCCCTGGCCGCTGTTCCGTGACTCCTTTGCCCTCGGCACCAGTGAAATCTTCGGCAAAGGAGTCATGCGGTGGCTGGCGCGCCAACTGCGGGTCGTCGTTCTCGATCCCGACGCGAACCTCGTCCCGGCGATGCGCGCCGGCGCATACGGCCTACGCCAAGGACGCGTGCTCATACTCTATCCGGAGGGAGAGCGGTCGATCACCGGCAACCCAACCGTATTTCGCAAAGGCGCGGCCATCCTCTCCATCCACGAGCAGACGCCGATCGTTCCCGTCGCCGTTGAAGGCTTCTACGATGCCTGGCCGCGGCACCAGACTCTTCCCCGGCTCGCCAAGCTTCGACTCTCTTTTGGGAAGCCGATACAACCGCCGCCGCTGGCAGAAGCGAGCGAGCGCGCCTATGACGCCCTCACCTCTAAATTGAAGAGTCGCGTGGTCGAAATGTGGGAAGAATTGCGAAAAGAGAAACAGCAGTAAACCGCTTAAAGACTCAACTGATGGAAGCTAGTGGCTCGTGGCTGGGTTTTCAAGTCGTCAATCGCAATCGACAATCAGCTCTACTCTCCCACTCCGGCGCCGCGCGCTCTCTCTCCGAATGCCAGAACGAACGCGTCTACTACGCCGCTGTGATATTTCTCGCCCGAGCCCGCCACAATCAGTTCTTCCGCCTGCTCCGGCGACATCGCCTTACCGCTCTTCTCGGTCATCAGTTTCTGATAAGCGTCCGCCACAAACAGGATGTGCGCCTCCATGGGAACGTTCGTGGCCCGGGCCCCTTCCTGCCCGATGAGTTGCTGAGCCACAATGATCGGAATCACTCGCCGCAATGAGCCACCCATGCTGGTCGCGCGCGGATCGGTCATCCGGCCCTTGCGGAAGCTGCGCACCACCTGGTCACGCGTGAGATTCGCGGCCTTATAGAGAATGTCGTTGCTGATTCCGAGCTTGCTCAGATCCCGCAACAGCGCCGCCGACCGCAGCGCCTCGGTCCGGTCGGACCCAAGATCCATCGCGTCGGCAATCTTGGTGGCAAACACCGAGACGCGGTAGCTGTCGCTCTGGCTGTACTTCTCGCTCGCCAGAAAATGCTGGAGCACGATCAGCAGGCTTCCGAAGCTCTCGCGGATGTCTTCCGTCATAGCCTGCGTGCGCTCGTGGAGCGTGCCCATCGCGTAGCTGGTCACGATCAGCATGCCTGCCCAGACAACCATGTCAAACAGGTTCTCGTACGGAAGAACCAGCGTCCGGTGGCCGGGCATCAGGTTGTTGATGGAGTTCATCAGCACGACGAGAAAGACGCATGCGAACGCAGTCAGCGTTGCGTGCCGCCTGCCGAAGAAGTAAGCCGAATAGAGCGTGGGAAGAAAATAGAAGCACAACGCCATGCGCAACGATCCGGCGAAATACTGCAGGGCCGCCGCGATGGCCAGCAGCGACAACAACAGAATCGTCTCTTTCCAGACCTTGCTCATCAAATACCCTCAGACGGAGTGCGGCGCGGCCAGTTTTCAAAAGACACTATTGGTGTCTCCTTCCATGCTGAATGACGAAGGGCATGGCACAAAATTACCGAGGTAATAAAGATCACGCTTGGAGCAATCGAGTGGGCATGGTCCTGCGCGCGGTGGCTTTCTACTTCGCCCGGGGATGCGTCTGGTCGTACACGTTCATCACATGCTTGACCGATAGCTGCGTGTAGCGCTGTGTCGTCGCCAGCCGCTCGTGGCCGAGCAGTTCCTGGATCGCTCGCAAGTCCGCGCCCTCTTCCAGCATGTGCGTGCCGAAGGCGTGTCTCAGCGTGTGAGGATGCACCTCGGGCGACAGTCCTTTCGCCACCGCGATTCTCTTCACGATCCTGCCGACACTCCGGGTGGTCAGGCGCCCGCCACGCTGGTTGACAAGTAGCGCGGGCGTAGCTTTCTTCTGCGCGGCCAACAATTTCTGCCGCCACGGCAGATAGATCGCGAGCGCCGTCCGTGCCAATCCCCCAAACGGAACATAGCGCTCCTTCTTCCCTTTTCCGCGGATCAGAATCGCCTCCGCGCTCATCCGGATGTCGTCGAGGTTGATTCCCACCAGCTCTGAATTCCGAATTCCACAACCGTAGAGCAACTCCAGCATCAAGCTGTCCCGCTCAGGGAACGCCGCGACCTCGGGCACCTTGCCGTCGAGAACCGCGTTCATCTCTTCAATCGTCGGAACCCGCGGCAACTTTTTCGGCAACCGGGGCGTCGAGACCAGCTTGGCTGGATTCTGCTCGACCATTCCTTCCTGCGCGAGCCACCGGTACAGGGACCGCACCGCTGCCAGTGCGCGTGCCACCGAAGTCTTCGATAGCCCATTGTCGTAGAGTTGCGACAGGAATCCGCGAACCGCGATGTGATCGATCTTCTTGAAGTCTCGTCCGCCGATGTACGCCGCGAAACCATCGAGATCGCCCGTGTACGCTTTGATGGTATGCCCCGACGCATTCCTCTCCCGCAGATGGCGAAGGAATGAATCGATCGCGAGTTCAACGGAAGTACGAGCACACGTCATGGAGGATTAAACGATTTCGATTGCTACTCGCTTAGAGCTAGAAACTACTGGCCTTTCTGCTTTGCCCTCGGATGATGTTTCGCGTACACGCTCTTCAAACGGTCGAGCGCGACATGCGTGTACACCTGCGTCGTCGAAATATCCGCGTGGCCCAAAATCGTCTGCACTGTGCGCAGATCCGCCCCGTTCTCGACCATGTGGGTCGCGCAGGAGTGCCGCAGCATATGCGGGCTCGCGTGGCGTCCGCCCGCTTCCGACGCCTTTCCCACCAGCTGCCACACCCGCTGCCGTGTCAATCGTCGTGCACCCGTACCCAGGAAAAGCGATGGCGACGATCTTTTATTCGCAATTGCTTCCCTGCCATTCCTTAAGTATTGCTGTAATGCCTGCTGGGCCGGTATGCCGAGGGGAACCATCCGTTCTTTGTCCCCCTTGCCGCGCACCAGGATGTATCCCATATCCAGCTTCAGATCCTCCAGACGCGCATTCGCGACCTCCGACACGCGCACCCCACCCGCATAGAGCAGTTCCAGCATGGCGCGATCCCGCAACGCGATCGCGTTGGCCTTCGCGGTTTCCGCGGCCGGCTGTGGCGCGCTGAGCGTGCTTTCGACCTCGCCGCGGCTCAATGACTTCGGCAGCACCTTCCATTGCTTCGGAGACTGGATGTTCAGCGTAGGATCCCGGTCTATCTTGCCGTCAAGCAGCAGGTATCGGTACAGGTGCCGGATCGCCGACAACTTTCTGGCCACCGATCGTCCATCCAGTTGATTCGAAAATAACTCCTGTATGAAATCGCGAACATCTTCGCGTACTGCCCCTGAAAGCTCGCGCTTCCGCTTCTCGAGGAATTCTGCGAACTGCGCCAGATCGCCCGTGTATGCGGACACTGTCAACTTCGATGACCCGCGCTCTACCCTCAAATAGTCGAGAAATGCCGGCAACACGCGCGCGTTGGCTTCCGACGCCATATCCTCAGTATGCGTATTATCGGACGCGCTCGGAAGTGCCGAAGCGGATGCCCGGCTACGGGTTCGGTCTGCCTCAATCCCGCCGCGCTCAGCCAGAGCGCGATCCGACAGAAACCTGCCTCGGTGTTATCTTTGTCATTGTTTCGCCGAATCTAAACCGCCAACGGCCCGATGGACGTTCTCAAAAAACTCTTCGAGCATCACTTTCAGTCGGCTGCCACCCGTGTCCAACCATTACAGGGCGAACTCGGCGGATCAGGCCGCAAGATCATCCGTCTTTCCAACGAAACGTCCACAGCCATCGGTATCTTGTATGACGTTCGCCAGGAAAACATCGCTTTCCTCGAGTTCTCACGCCAGTTTCGCCACCACGGGCTGCCCGTCCCTCAGATATACGGCGACGACCTGGACCACGGCGCCTATCTTGAAGAAGATCTGGGCGACACCACCCTGTTTCAGTTTCTTTCACAGAACCGCACGGGCGACAAAATCGCCGCGCCCGCCGTCGAAGCCTACCACAAAGTGGTGGCTATCCTGCCGCGCTTTCAGGTCGAAGCCGGTCGCGACCTGAACTACAGAGTCTGCTATCCGCGAGCGGGTTTCGATCGCCAGTCGATTGCCTGGGACCTGAATTACTTCAAGTATTACTTTCTTCGGCTGGCCGGGATTCCCTTCAGCGAGCAGGCTCTCGAAAACGACTTCAGCCGCCTCACGAAATTCCTGCTGAGTGCGCCGCGCGACTATTTTCTCTATCGCGATTTTCAATCCCGCAACGTCATGTTGCGTGATGGCGAGCCTTTTTTTGTCGACTACCAGGGCGGTCGCAAAGGCGCGCTCCAGTACGACATCGCTTCCCTGCTCTACGACGCCAAGGCCGATCTTCCACCCGATCTCCGCCAGCAGCTCCTCGATCATTACCTCGACACACTCTCCAGATACATCACGCTCGATCGCGCCGGCTTCATGCAGCATTACTACGGCTACGTTTATGTGCGCATCATGCAGGCGCTGGGGGCCTACGGTTTTCGCGGGTTCTACGAGCGCAAGCCCCATTTCCTCCAAAGCGTGCCATACGCTCTCAAGAACCTGCGCTGGCTGTTGCATAACGTGACGCTGCCGGTCGCGTTGCCGACTCTGCTGGACGCGTTCTACAGCATGCTCGCCTCCGAAAAGCTGCAGGGCGTAGCTTCGGGTGGCGGGAAACTGAAGGTCCGCATTTTCAGTTTCTCTTTTCATCGCGGCCTTCCGACCGATGACAGCGGCAATGGCGGTGGTTTCGTCTTCGATGGACGCAGTCTCCCTAATCCCGGACGTGAAGCCGAGTTCAAAGATCTCACCGGGAAAGACTCCTCAGTCGCCGAATATCTCAACCACCACGGGAGCGTCCACGAGTTTTTCGAAAATGCTGTCGCCCTCGTCGACGCAAGCGTCGCCAACTACCAGCGGCGCGGCTTTCAAAACCTGATGGTCTCGTTCGGGTGCACCGGCGGACAGCACCGCTCTGTGTATCTTGCAGAGCAATTGGCCAAACATCTGCGCGGACGCGACGGTCTCGAAGTCGAAGTCCACCATCGCGAACTGGAGAAACTCGGGTTATGAGCGCTGAGCGCAGAACGGCCGCTCCGTCGAAAATTGGACCCACCAGGGCAATGATTCTCGCCGCCGGAGTTGGTACGCGGCTTCGTCCCCTCACCGATGATCGCCCCAAGGCCCTGGTCGAAGTCGCCGGGCGTACCATGCTCGACCTGACGCTCGCACGTCTTCGCGAATTCGGAATCAGCGACGTCATCATCAATCTGCATCATTTTGCCGACAAAGTCGCCCACTACCTTCAGTCTCATGACAACTTCGGTATGCACATCGCTCTCTCGCGGGAAGAAGTCCTCCTCGATACCGGTGGCGGCCTGAAACAAGCCGCCTGGTTCTTCCTGGACGACTCGGCCCAGGCCGACGAACCGTTTCTCCTGCACAACGTCGATGTGCTCAGCAACGTCGACTTCGCGCGAATGTTTTCCTCGCATCGCGCGAGCCGCGCGCTCGCTACACTAGCCGTTCAGGACCGGCCAACGTCGCGTTATTTGCTTTTTGACGAGCAGAACCATCTTTGCGGCCGCCGCATTGGCCAAGGTCAACGCGACGAGGTCGCCCGGCCTTCGGAAAAGATGCAGGCGCTCGCCTTCTCTGGCATTCATATCATCTCGCGCCGCTTTCTCAACCTTATGAGGGAGGAAGGCGTCTTCTCGATCATCGATACCTATTTACGACTGGCCGCCGCCGGCGAAACAATCGCCGCCTTCCGAGCCGACGAGTACTATTGGCGCGACCTCGGCAAACCCGAGAACGTGCAACAAGCTGCGCGCGACTTGCAGAAGCAGTCGCTGCGATAAACTTTCGAGTCACATCTGTACATACTGGAGGCAATCGATGAAGCTTGCTTTCTTATCAAGACGTATCGTCCTCAGTCCTGTCCTTTTCCTCTTACTTTCTGTTGCCGTGGCTGCTGCGCAGGAAATCCCTTTGGCGAAGCCGGAATCCGTTGGGCTCTCGTCCGAACGACTCGAACGCATCGCCACTTCGGTACAACGCAGCATCGACGACAAGCGCCTTGCTGGCGCCGTGACGCTGGTCGCGCGGCACGGTCATGTCGTCTGGTTCAAAGCGCAAGGCATGCAGGATCTCGATAACAGCAAAGCGATGCGGCCCGACACCATCTTCCGCATCTGCTCCATGACCAAGCCGATCACCACTCTCGCCGTCATGATGCTCTACGAAGAGGGCCGCTTCATGCTCGAGGACCCGATTTCGAAGTACCTTCCCGAGTTCAAGAATCCCAAAGTCCTCGTGAAACCTGCCAATGGCAAGCCCTACACGATTCCCGCCACACGCGAGATCACCATCCGCGATCTTCTCCGCCATACCTCGGGCATCACCTATCAATGGAATGAGGATCTCGGCCCGCTCTATAAAGAAGCCAACGTGCCCTCGGGCCTGTTGCAGTACGACGGCACCATTGCCGACGGCGTCAAGAGTCTTGCCGCGCAGCCGCTCCTCTTCAATCCGGGCGACAAGTGGGAGTACAGCCTCGGCGTCGATGTGCTCGGCCGCCTGGTCGAAGTTGTCTCTGGCAAGCCCCTCGACGAATTCTTCCGCATTCGCATCTTCGAACCGCTCGGCATGAAGGACACCTATTTCTATCCGCCCGACAGCAAGCTTGACCGCCTGGCGACTGCCTACACCTATTATCCCGACAAAGGTCTGAGTCGCTTTCCCGACACGCCCATCACGGAAGGATCATTCGTTTACTCGGCCGACTATCCTTACCGCGGGTCCAAGAAGTTGTTCTCCGGTGGAGCTGGACTGAACTCGACCGCCGCCGATTACTATCGCTTCTGCCAGATGATGCTCGACGGCGGCAAGGTCGGCAACACCCGGCTGGTCAGCCGCAAATCGATCGAACTGATGACGCACGATCAGCTTGGGAAAATCAGCACTGGCGAAGATTTCGGCTTCGGTTTGGGCTTCGGCGTGAAGAGCGAGAAATTTCCGCTCGCGGAACTAGGGTCCCCCGGCGAGTTCGATTGGGGTGGGTTCTTCTACACCGCGTTTTCGGTCGATCCGAAAGAGCAGATGATCGTCATCTTTATGGGACAGCTGCATCCCACCGGTGATCTACCGCTCGACCGCCAGGTGCATGTGCTGGCCTATCAGGCGATCAGCGACTGAACTATCCGTTGTTGATGGCCTTCAGCACGTCCATGGCGTAGAGCGCCCCATCCGGCGTCTCTTCGTGCTTGAAATACGCGAATACATCCCGCCCGGCGGCGAGGTGTTCCTCGATCCGCGCAACCATCGCCTTGCGTTCCTCTGGCGTGTAGGTCGGCTTGCGGAAGCGATAGTACGCATAATCGGCAGTCACGACGTCGGGCGTCGTGCGGTCTTCGTTCTCGGCGACGCAGAGCGCGATGTTGCGTTCCCGCAGCGCGGCCCAGGTCGGATCCGTCAGCCATGAGTCGTGGCGAAACTCGAACGCTGCCCGGACAGTTCGCGGGATGCACCTCAGGAATTCCGCAAGTACGGTCTGGTCTGCCTTGAAGTTCGGCGGCAACTGAAAAAGGAACGGCCCAAGCCGGCTGGCGCGCTCCACCGCCTCGACGGTGGTCAGGAAGCGCTTCAGGAATTCTTCAGAGTCCTTGAGCCGCTTGATGTGCGTCAGCACCTGGTGCGCCTTCATCGTGAATCTAAAATGTTCCGGCGTCTCCGCAATCCAATTCTGAACGGTCGTCTCCTTCACCAGTTGCCGGAAGGTGAAATTCACCTCCACCGCATTCAGCTTCGAGGCGTAATAGTTTAGGAATTTCTTTTGCGCGAGTTTCTCAGGATAGAAAGCCGGCTTCCAGCTTGGGTAGGCCCATCCGGATGTTCCAACGTAAAGTTGAGCCATAGATCTCTATAGCGCCGCATTTCTTCTAGCATGGGATTTCTTGCAGAGCGGGCGTTTCGCCCGCCCTCCTCATCCCGCTGCGGAATCGCCGCGATTATATCTTGCCCTTCTTGCTGCGACCCTTTTTCGCCGACGCATTCTTGCCCCGGCCGTCGGGCTCCGCCTCCGCCGCGATACTGACCTTTTCCTCGCTCGCCAGCGCACCCAACTGCGGAAGTTTCTGTTTCAGCTTCAACACCGGTTCGAACAGATCGCCCATCTTCTCGACACGCGCCAGCACTTCCTTTGCTTCGAAGACAAGCCGTTGCGCGTCTTTTTTCTTGAGCACCTGCTCGACTTCCTCCCACGTCACCGGCGTGGACACCGTTGGCCTTTCTCGCGCGCGCAGTGAATAAATGGCAATCGTCGTCTTATGCTGATCGTTCTGGCTCCAGTCGACGAACACCTTATTCGTCCGAATCGCCTTCTTCATGTCCGACACAACCAGATCGCGATGCTCATTCTCCAGCAACCGCGCCAGCGCATTCGCAAACGGCTTGGTTTCCTCGTAGCTCGTCTTCGTGTTGAGTGGAACGTAAACCTGCAGCCCCTTCGATCCTGATGTCTTCGGAAAACTCTTCAGCCCGAAGTGATCGAAGATATCGCGCAGCCACAAGCCCACCTGCGAGCACTGCACGATATTTGCGGGCGGCCCAGGATCGAGATCGAACACGATCATCGTCGGTGTTTCGATCCGCGCCGCGAGCGAGAGCGACGGGTGCAGTTCGAGCGAAGCCAGGTTCGCCACCCACACCAGCGTGGCCAGGTCGTTCGCCAGAACGTAATTCACGTCGCGGTTGTTGCCTTCGCTCCAGATCGCGGCGGTTTTCACCCATTCGGGTCGGTGCTTCGGCGCGTTTTTCTCAAAGAAATATGGACGATCCGCGCCCTCCGGATAGCGCTTCATCGTGAGCGGCCGCCCGCGCAGATGCGGCAGGAGTACCGGAGCAATCCGCACGTAGTAGTCGATTACCTGACCCTTGGTGAATCCCGCCACGGGGTAAAGAACCTTGTCAAGGTTGGTGAGGCTGAGCTTGCGGCCCTCGACCTCGACGATGGTAGGCGTAGACACGGAGTTCGTAGCTCGTCGCTCGGAGTTCGCAACTCGGAGTCCGGTGCCGGCGGTTCGCCCCGGAACAATCGTCCACCCCGCATCACGAACTACTCGCTTCGTTCGGTCTCTAGTATAGTGGGCGCTCATAGAAAACTGTTTCCGGAGAGCTAGGATGCCGTCCTCACTTCGCGAGTTTCTCTGTGAAACCTGACCTTCGCGGCTTCCGATAAGAACCGGGCTCTCACCAGCGGCTCCGCCTAACCCCACGAATCGCACATACCGCTTGACAATAAATCCGGGTTAGAGCAATATTCGCCGATCAATGGACTCTCCGATGAATCACATCGGAGCGCCACTTCTCCTGATTTCTTCCCCGTAGTGTTCGTGACCGGTTTCTTCCCTTGGGCCAACCTTTGTGCGCGGGGTTCCGGCCGATCTCCGCGCAATCTGAAGGAGCTACCATGAGCTTCTCTCGCCTCGCCACTTTAGGGTTATATCTCCTCCTGCTCGCGCTTGCCGCGTGCAAGCAGCCCGGTACGATCTCGCTCGAAAAGACACGTCCTCTCCCCGAGAGTGTTCCGGGCACAGGCAATTTTTCGAGCGAGCCGGCGAAACCCTACAGCCAGTCATCGCCCAATCTTTTTGCGCGGGTCGTGTTTGAAGCCGACGGTCCTCCCGGATATCGCGTCGAAGTCCGCGATCTCATGATCCCGCCGAAAAAAAAAGCTGCTGACGTCAAACTGCCCGGCGCGGCCTTTCTCGAGGTCCGTTACGGCGCTGCTCTTCTCACGCTCGATGGACGCCAGCAACAACTCGCCATGGGCAACACGCTCGCCATCTCGCAGGGCCAGGCGTTCACTGTGGAATCCACGTCTAACGAGTCCCTCACCATTCGCGCCCAGATTGTCAGGGCCCAGTAGCGGAGGCGTCATGAATCGTCGAACTCTCACCTTGGTTCTCGCCGCATTTGCGTTTCTATTTCTGCTCGCGATGGCGGCATGCACCGGTTGTAACGGATGCACTAGCTGCAACCTCACCGTCGCCTGGCCGACCTGGCGTGGCAGCACGGCCCGCAGCGGCATTCAACTTTTTGAAACCACCCTCGGCGATCCCAACGCGGTCTCTACGCTGCACACTGTCTGGACCTTTACCCTGCCTTCCGCCGGGGGATTCCACTCTTCGCCGGTCGTGGCTGGAGGCCGCGTCTACATCGGCGGCGGGAACGGCATCTTCTATTGCCTCGATGGAAACGACGGCCACAAGATCTGGCAATACCCAGCCAGCGGAACTCTCACGCAGCAGTTCCTCAGCAATCCCTCGAGCATGGGCATCGCTTCCAGTGCCGCCATCGCGCAGATTGGCAACGAGACTGCTGTCATCTTCGGCGCACCTGATCCCACCTATCCGGGTGGAAGCGGACTAGGTGATGGCCATCTGTTTGCCCTCAAGGCCAGCGATGGCAGTCTCATCTGGGAGTCTCCCGCGGTCGCCTTGCTGACCGGCACCACCGGAAGCAGTACCACTGAGTTCCATCAGCAAATCGGATACTCTGCTCCTCTTGTCTTCAACGATCACGTTTACATCGGAATCGCCGACCATGGCGACGATCCCATTCAACAAGGCAAGGTCATTTCTGTCCGTCTTTCCAACGGAACCATCGACACCGGTTTCAACTTTGTCGCGACCGGAACTCGCGGCGGCGGAATCTGGGGATCGGCGGCGGCCTGGGAAGACATATTTGTCACAACCGGCAATTCCAAGTGCTGGAATGGCGGTTGCCAGAGCGAACCCAGCCCCAATCACGGTCTCAGCATGCTTCGCCTCAATAAGGACACAGGCAATGTCATCTGGAAACAGCAGCCCGTACCCTTCTCGCTCGACAACGATCCCGACTGGGCGGCGGGTCCTGCCGTCATGTTCGCCGCAGATTGTGGTCCCGCATTGATCTCCACACAAAAGGACGGCTGGACCTGGGCCGTTCAGGCTGGACCTGCGACTCCCGGCGCGCCGTCGGTGATGTGGTCGTTCCCACCTGGACCTTGGACCACCAACGGCTTCACACCCGCGGACGGCACTTACCACGGTGACGACGACTACAAACGTCCGGGCGCGACCTGGGGCGATGTCTATATAGGGGTCATGGGTGGATACGATACCGTCACCAGCCTGGGCAGTGGCCAGACGCGGCTGCACGCGCTCAACGTCTGCGGCCCCGACAATCAACGCGTGCGCTGGATCAAGGACATCCCTGGCGCCGCGGGCGGCTGGACTTACCCCCTCGGGCCGCCGACCGTCACTCCAAGTGGAATGATTTTTGTCGGTACCAGCCAGGGACACATAGTCGCGATCGCCGACCCCCAATTGCATCCCTCCCTCGGCAATCGCTGCGAGGATCCCGCCATTCCTGCCGCTAATTGCGTCGCCCTGGGTCACCGGCTGGTTCCCGATCCCTGGATTCACGATGTGACACTTCCCGGCAGCCCGAACGATGGTGTCTTTGGCGAGCCGGCCATCGCCAACGGAAACCTCTATGTCGCTACCGTGGACGGTAATGTCTACATGCTGCACCCCTGAGGAAACGCTCATGAGAATACGCAATCTAATCCGACAGCATCTTGCATCGGCATTAGCGATCTTTGTTGGAGTCCTGACCGCCGTCTTCGCCGCGCATTCTGCCGACACGAAGACTGAAAAGACCCGCGGCTTGAACGTGACGCGGGAGGTGCGGCTGCAAAGTTCGGCGACTGTCCTCTCAAAAGACGGCAAGGTGCGCCCAGTAAAGGCGGCGTTGCGCCGCTGGATCATTCCTGGCAAGCAACTCGCAGAACTCGATGAGCGCGGATTCCTGCTCATTCAATTGCGTGGTGGAAAAGTCACAGTGACGATCGACGGCAAAGAGCAGAAGCATGCGCCCGGTGACTTCTGGGTCGTACCGGCCAACTCCAGAATGACCATTCAGGTTACGACCGAAACCGCCGGCCTCGACGTGCTCTCGCTCGACATACGTTAGAGACCGGCTCTGCCGCGCGCTGTGCCGTGGACATTTCCGTCCGCGTTCTGTTCACGTGCCGGTTGGGACCAATCTCTTGCCGGCGTTCAGCTCAGTTCCTTTGCTCACATAGACTCCCATCGACCGTCTGATGCTCCAGTGTCGCGGCTCTGCGTCAAACCGTCATCGGATTCAAATGCTCTCTCTTCGTTCCCGTTCGTGTCCTTTGTAGCGAATCTCCCGAATCCCGGGCCCTCGTTTGACAATCCCAGCGCCCCACACGTACCTTCGAATTTTCCCTTGTTTGCCGCATTGGAGGTTGGATGAAGTCGCGTCTCTCGATCTGCTTCGTTGTCGTGCTCGTTCTCTCCTCGCTCGCCGCAGCTCAGGATCTCGCGTCCTTCGAAAAGCGCATTACGGTCAAAAAGCTCGATAACGGTCTGACCGTCCTCATCTGTGAGCGCCCCGAGGCGCCTGTCTTCTCGTTCTTCACGCACGTGGATGCTGGTTCTGTCCAGGATCCAATGGACAAGACGGGACTGGCGCACATGTTCGAGCACATGGCCTTCAAAGGCACCGACAAGATCGGGACGCGCGATTACAAGGATGAAAAGGTTGCTCTCGAAAAAGTCGAAGTCGCCTATGCCGCCTACATCGCCGAGCGTGACAAGCGCATCGGGCGCGATGAAGCAAAGCTCAAGCAACTCGAACAAGCCTGGAAAGACGCCATCGCCGCCGCCGACAAATTTTCCGAACCCTACACCAACGAGTTCGGCCGCATCGTCGAGAGCGAAGGCGGTGAGGGTATGAATGCCTTCACCAATCTCGACGAAACCGGATACCACTTTTCATTCCCTGTGAACCGGCTCGAACTTTGGGCCTATCTTGAGTCGGAGCGATTCCTGCATCCCGTCATGCGCCAGTTCTACAAGGAGCGCAACGTGGTGATCGAAGAACGCCGCATGCGTGTCGACAGCAATCCGATCGGACGTCTGCTCGAGCAGTTCACGACCGCCGCCTTTTCCGCCAGCCCTTATCACCGGCCCACCATCGGATGGATGTGGGACCTCAACACCTTCTCCGCCACCGATGCGCAGAACTTCTTCGACAAGTACTACGTGCCATCGAACATGGTGGTTACCGTGGTGGGCGACTTGAAAGCTGCCGAAGCCATGCCCATCATTGAAAAGTATTTCTCCCGTCTGCCCACGCGGCCGAAGCCCGATGACGCCGTGACGACCGACCCGCCGCAAAAGTCCGAGCGGCGCGTCATTCTCCAGGAACAAGCACAGCCTGTTTACCTCGAGGGCTACCATCGGCCCGACTACCTGAGTCCCGACGACGCGGTGTACGACGCGATCACCGATCTCATGTCCAACGGCCGCACCTCGCGCTTGTACCGCGCCCTGGTGCGCGACAAACAGATCGCCTCAGATTCCGCCGGATTCTCCGGCCTTCCTGGCAACAAGTATCCGCACTTGTTCGCCTTCTACGCGTTTCCGATTCCCGGCCACAAGCCGGAGGAGATGGCCGACGCCATCCACGCCGAGATCGATCGCCTCAAGAAGGAAGACATCTCCGACGAAGAACTGAGGATGATAAAGACGCGCTCCAAGGCGAATCTGATCCGCGCGCTCGGCTCGAATGAAGGCCTCGCCTTCGCCCTCGGACTTAACCAGGCCCGCTACGACGATTGGCGCGAGCTGTTTCGCGGTGTCGATCGCATCGAAAAGGTGACCAAAGCCGACATCCGCCGCGTAGCCAATAAGACCTTCGTCTCCGATAACCGCACCGTGGGAATCATCGAATTCGCGCCCCGACCCGCTCCACCCAACGATCACCCCACTGCAGTTCCCGGCGTTCAGCCGCAAGGAGGTGCACAGTGAAGCGCACTCTCCTCGCTCTTGGCACTCTTCTCGTGATTGCAGTCCTAAATCCGCAACTGTGGGCGCAAGCGGCCAATTGGCAGGACATCAAGATCCCCAAGCTTCCCGAGTTCAAGCCAGTTCAGCCGAAGCGCATCGAACTGCCTAACGGCATGATCGTCTTCCTTCAGGAGGATCACGAACTGCCCCTGATTGATGGCATCGCCCGCATTCGCGGTGGAGCGCGCGACATCGATGCAGCGAAGACAGGCATGCTTGACGTCTATGGCGAGGTCTGGCGTACGGGCGGCACCCAGTCGCAAACTGGCGATCAGCTCGATGACTTCCTCGAGCAGCGTGCTGCCCGCGTCGAGACCGGTGGCGGCATCGATTCCACCACTCTTAGTTGGTCATGCCTCAAAGGCGATCTCGATGACGTTTTCAAAGTCTTCACCGATCTGCTGCAGAATCCTGAATTCCGCGCCGAAAAGATCGACATCGCCAAGAAAGGCCTCTATGACGGCATTTCGCGCCGCAATGACGATCCCGGTCAGATCGCAGGACGCGAAGCCGCCAAGCTCGCCTATGGCGCCAACAATCCGTATGCGCGCGTTCCCGAATACTCGACCGTTGCCTCGATAACTCGCGATGATCTTGTGAAGTGGCATACCAACACGGTTCACCCCAACAACATTATTCTCGGCGTCGTCGGCGATTTTGATTCCGCCGCCATGGAAGCCCGCCTGCGCCAGGCTTTCGGCGCTTGGCCGAAAGGGCCTGCGGTAAAACAACCTGACATCCAGTACACTCTCGCTGCTCCTGGCTATTACCTGGTCGATAAGAACGACGTGAACCAGAGCAACATCCAAATGGTCGGCAAGGGCGTCACACGCAAGAATCCCGACTACTACGCGATCTCGGTCTTCAACGAAGCATTCGGTGGGGGCTTCTCATCCCGCCTGTTCAGCGATCTGCGAACCACCAAAGGTCTGGCCTACGCAGTCGGCGGAGGCATTGGCACCGCATGGGATCATCCTGGCATGCTTCGCCTCATCATCAGTACGAAAAGCCAGAGCACCGTCGAATCGATTCAGGGACTCGATCAGGAGATCGCTGATCTTTCAACCCATCCGATCACCGACGACGAGATCAAGCGAGCGAAGGACGCCATCCTGAATTCCTTCATCTTCCGCTTCGATTCGCCCAGCAAAGTCTTGCAGGAAAAAATGGCCTACGAGTTCTACGGGTATCCCCTCGACTTCCTTGAGCAATACCAAAAGAAGATCGAGACCGTCACCCGGGAGCAGGTCGCTGCGGTCGCCGCAAAATATATGCACCGCAGCCAGATGGCGGTGCTGGTCGTGGGCAACACCACCGAGTTCGACAAGCCGCTGTCGTCCCTCGGTCCGGTGAAAACGCTCGACATCGCCATTCCAGCGCCACCCAAAGGCCTCATTCCCGAGCAGGGCGGCGAGCAGTAGCAATCAGTGTCGAGAGAGAACGAAGACGCGCTCGCCGCGTCTTCCGTGCCCAGCCGGCCCGAACTGGGCTAATATGGATCGCCTGGGGCGAAGTATTGCATGACCAAGCGATTTCCCTTCTGGCTTGCTCTCCTGTTGCTGGTAGCGGTGCACGCATCCTATCTGCTCGCCCAGAACAGCGCCGGCATCGATGGCGCCATGATGACTGCCCGCGGGGGACAGCCCGACCAGGCGGTGCGCGTTCGACTGATGGCTCACGGAAGTGAAGTGGCCATGACCTTCACGGATCGCTCTGGCAAGTTTGCCTTCGGCAAAATGCCCGCTGGCGTCTATCACATCGTCATCGAAGACGATAAATATCGCCCCATCGACGAAACCGTGGAAGTCGACCCTGCCATAAGCGACCCAACTATCGTTCGCCTCACGCTCGTTCCCAAGGAAGCCGATCCCGGCGCCACCACTCCCGGTCAGAACCCGAACATGGCAGGCGCCGTCGAACTAAAGGAATTTCCAAAACCGGCGATGAAGGAGTACGAAAAAGGCATAAAAGCTGCAAAGGATGGGAAGGCCGACGATGCGATAGCGCATTATCAGAAGGCGATCGAGATTGCGCCCGACCTGTATCTCGCCCGCAATAATCTCGGAACTACCTATCTCTCGCAGTCCAAGTTTGACGAGGCGCGCCAGCAGTTTGAACAGGTCATTAAGATCAATCCCAGCGATGGCGCCGCTTACTTCAATCTGGGGAACCTCTATCTGTTGTCGCAAAAATACGTAGATGCCTCGAACTGGATCCATCAGGGACTGACGAAGGAACCCAACAACGCGCTCGGTCATTTCCTGTTAGGTGTTCTCTGTACTCAACTCGGGAATGGCGGTCAAGCCGAGACCGAGTTGCGCAAGGCCATCGATCTCGATCCAAAAGTGTCGCGACCTCATCTGGCGCTCATCAATCTGTATCTGCGCCAGCGGCGCGCTCCCGAGGCCGCTGAAGAACTGCGAAAATTCTTGAAGGACTTTCCCAACCAACCCGACGGGTTGAAGGCACAGGACGCACTCCAGAAGCTGGAAGCTCAAACCGCCAAGAAGCAAAATCCCTAGGGATCCACTCCCGGAACCGAAGAACACGTGGCTCGTGCTAGAAGAAAAGCCCCTGAGTCGTTCGAGGATTTAGGCCCACAGTCGATTGTCTTGACGTAAGCGCGCGATGTCTTTGCTCGGCGCGTTCCCGAAGAATCGGCTGTATTCTCGGCTGAACTGCGAAGCGCTCAGATAGCCCACGCGCTGACTCGCCGTACCTGCGTCGGTCATCGTGGAGAGCATGAGTCGCCTCGCCTCCTGCAGGCGGAGCACCTTCTGATAGTGAAGTGGGCTCATCGATGTGACCGATTTAAAATGCTCGTGGAAGGAGGAGACACTCATGTGCACCAGTTCGGCCAAGTCCTCTACTTTCATGGGCTGAGAGAAGTTGGTGCGCAGCCAGGCAATCGCCTTCGCAACCCGGTGCAAGCTCGACTCCGCAAAGCCCATTTGAGCCACGCGAACGCCAATCGGGCTTCGAAGCAGCCGGATCAAAATCTCATCCACCACCAGTGGGCCGAGCAATTCAGAATCTCCCGGCTCGGCCAGGCACTCCATAAGCCTCGTCGCGGCGTTGACGATACCGAGATCCGCTGGGGTAACGTAAACGGCGCGCCTTTCTTGAACCGAAGGCAGACCGCGCGGATACACCTTCAACGCCAGGTCGGTGACCTTCTGCGGGTCGAGGTCCAGCCTTAAAGCAAGGTACGGGTCGGAACGGTTGGCTTGCGTGATCTGCGAAGCTACAGGCAGGGCAACGGAAAACACGATCATGCGCGACGCGTCGTACTCGTAAACCTCCTGGCCTACGATGACAGTCTTCGCTCCCTGCGCAACCATGCACAACGAGGGCAAGCGCAGGGAATGAAAGCATTCCGTGTTGCTCCGTGACATGCGGCTGGCGTGCAGACCGGAAATACGCATCTCGAAACTGCCGTCGTGAGGCGCATACGCGGCAATCAAGCGCGCGAGCCTGGTTACATCTGATTCGTTCGGCCCCGCTTCGTTGCGTGTCCGCGGCTGAGACGCAGCTTTGCCATTGGTCTTCACGCGTTTGAGAATATCTCTTTCAAATCGTTGGCGCTCATTGCGGCTGGGCAAGAACGGCGACATCGAACTTTGAATAATACTTCTTCACATCGCCCGCCCCGTACTTGTCGCGGAATTTTTCGACCACAGAAGAGACCCCCTTGCCATCCGTGATCGGCACCGCACGAAACTCAGCTTCTACGTCCCGCGCATCGATCCGAATCGTGGGGTTCTTGAGGACATTTTTGTACCACTGTGTATCAGACCCAGACACCGGCAGCAGGTACAGCTTCGCGTCATCGAATACGAACCAGACAGGGATCGAGACGACGCGGCCCGACTTTCTGCCAATCACACTAATCCTAATTTCGCGATAACGGGAGAGGCGATCTTTCAAAGCTTCGTTCCGCTTGGCCATGTGCGCTCCTACGGTAGCTATTAACCCGGGGACTTTTGGTATTGTTCGTCGCTGACCTGTTCCATCCAGTCGACAACCTTCCCTTCCTTGCTTTCCTGGATTGCAATGTGCGTCATTGCTGTCGTCGGCGTCGCCCCGTGCCAGTGCTTCTCGCCGGGCGAGAACCAGACCACGTC
>Ga0335070_10002899_pt1 | contig 19980 bp, 16 predicted proteins | sample Lox_Sample_13_FD_206722 | JGI IMG/M metagenome (GOLD analysis project Ga0335070, IMG submission 206722) | Soil microbial communities from Loxahatchee National Wildlife Refuge, Florida, United States - Lox_Sample_1.3 | ecosystem: Environmental > Terrestrial > Soil > Wetlands | place: USA... | reverse complement strand
CTGGAAGCCCTGTATCATCTCGGGCCGCTCTCGCTCACGGAGATCGCGGACAAGGTGCTCACCACAGGAGGCAACCTCACCATGGTGGCCCGGAATCTGGCGCGTGACGGCCTGGTTCGGCGGCAGAAGTCACCGCAAGATGGGCGGGTGCATATTCTGGCCTTGTCTCTCAAAGGGCGGCAACTCATGGCGCGCGTGTTTCCACTCCACGCGGCGGCGATTACGGAGTTCATGGGCGCATTGGACGCGCCGGAATTGGAACAACTGGGCGAGCTCTGCCGGAAGCTGGGTAAGCAAGTTACTCCGCCGGGGGTGTGAATCTTTCTTTAACGTTAAAGCATCTATTCTCTTGTATCGAGGAGGACAGGATGATCAGGATTCGGCCATCGGCAGCACGAGGACACGCAAATTACGGCTGGCTCGACACCTATTACACGTTTTCGTTTGCCAACTATTACGACCCGAAGCACATGGGATTCCGTGACCTGCGGGTCATCAACGAGGACTGTGTCAGTCCGAACAACGGCTTCGGCTCGCATCCGCACCGCGACATGGAAATCATCACCTACATCGTGGACGGCGAGTTGAGCCACAGCGACAGCACGGGACGCGAAGCAAGCATCAAGCAGCACGATGTGCAGCGCATGTCAGCAGGCACCGGGGTGGTGCACAGTGAGTACAACAACTCGGATGCACCGGTACACCTGCTGCAGATCTGGATCCTGCCGGAGAAAAACGGGCTAAAGCCGAGCTATGAAGACAAAACGTTCGCACGGGAAGAGAAGGTCGATCGGCTGCGGTTGATCGCCTCGCGCGACGGGCGCGATGGCTCGACCAAGATTAACCAGGACGCGAGCGTGTACGCTTCCCTGCTCTCGAGCGAAAAGTCGGTGGAGCTTCCGCTGGGTGACACGCGCCATGCCTGGGTGCAGCTCATCAGCGGTGAACTCGACGTCAACGGCACGCGCTTGACCAAAGGCGATGGAGCGGCTATCTGCGACGAGAGCAAGCTCAACATTGCCAGCGTGGGCGGTAATCGGACAGCGGAGTTCCTGGTGTTCGACCTGGCGTAAACGACTCGCGTGGCAATCGCAAAGCGGGAGGCAACTTAGCCTCCCACTTTCTTTTCTCTGCGCTACTTTTTCACGATCACCAGCGACTTGGCGAAGGCGTCGAATACAGGTTCAAATTTCGGCGCGCTGGCAGAGTCCACCATGCCGGACAGCAGCAACTGGGAGCTTCCTTTCCCGGAAAACATATAGTTGTACGAAGTGAGTTGCTTGCCGTCGGGCGCTTTGATGTTCCACACGAGTTTGAATCCCTTGTCGCCCTCGGCGGTGACGAACTCGGTTTTCGAAGCCAGGGCGCGCTCAGGAGTCGCCTGGTTCATTGTGCGTCGAATCCAACTGTCATAGGTAAAGTCGGCGTGCGCCAGGACGACGTGGAAGCTGGCAGTAGGATCGGCGGAGCTCACCAGCCAATCGAGTTCGCCTTCGGTTGCGCCTTTGCGATGACCCTTGTTCCATCCGTCGGAGTACTTAAACGAAAACTGGCCGGGATCGTCGTAGGTCTTGTCTTGGGCGAAAGTCAGGGAGGCGAGCAATAGTAAAATTACTGCAACAGCAATCAGGTTCTTCAACGTAGAGTCTCCTTGGAATTGTGCAACCGAGTCCGCCCGGGTGCACCATGATCCGGACCGGGTAGAGGCGAGACGACCGATACTGACAGCAAAAACAACGAGGCGACGATCCGCGTCAATCCTGTCTGGATTCTACACGCTGAAAGCGGAATGGCTGCAGAGTGGGTTTACCATCGCGGTATGAGCCGGCGAACAGATTCCGCCAGAGCAGTTGATTGGATGCGGGATACAATGCGCGAACGCGGGTTGTGGGGCGCGATTCGGCATTACGCGAACGGGGGCCTCGAACTGCTGCGGGACCTGACCCCACAACGCAGGCGCTCGCGCTACGGTGACATCGACTACGACTTTGATTACGGCGTGGACACCACGTGGGCAACCATCTCGCTGCGAACCAGGCTTAGAGAATTGCTGTCGGGTGGGCAATATCAGCCGTCAGACCCTGCGTTGTTTCACCTGATTGTAAGCACGGTTCCCGCTGACCCCGAGGCATTCACATTCATTGACCTCGGCTCAGGCAAGGGCCGCACGCTGCTAATGGCGTCAGACTACCCATTTCGGAAAATCATCGGGGTCGAGTTGCTGGAAGAACTGAACGCGATTGCCCGGCAAAACATTGTTCGCTACAAGAGTGACCGGCAGAAGTGTTTCCATCTGGAATCGCGCACCGGCGACGCGAAGGACTTCGAGTTCCCTGCCGAGCCCATCGTGTTATACCTGTTCAACCCGTTTCCCGACCATGTCATGCGAGCGGTGCTGGGTAATCTCCGGCGATCGTTGGAAGCGGCCCCGCGTGAGATTTATGTGATCTACCACAACGTGGTACACGAGCGCACGTTTGCCAAATGCAATTGGCTGCACGGCATCTACCGCACGCCCCAGTTCGCAGTGTATCTGGCGACCATTGAATAGCCCCGGCGCTTCCCGATGAGCGGAAACGACGCGGCGCATGCGCATCGGCCGCAACCGCCTAAAACGTAATTTTTGCGGCGAACTGCACGCCGCGCGGCCCCCCGCCTCCGAGGAACGGGTTGCCAATACCCACATCGCCCGTGGCGGTTAGGCCATACGAACCGATGCCATGGCCGGTGCTGTCGATTCCATTCGCGCCGGGGTCGGCGATGAAGTTTGGAAGCACAGGATTCGCAAAGTTCGGGTGGTTGAAGAGGTTAAAGAACTCGGCGCGGAGCTGCAACTGCACATGTTCCGTCAACTGGGTCAGCTTGAATACCGAGCAATTGAACTCCTTGAATGACGGCCCCTTGAGCTGGTTGCGCCCGAGGTTGCCGAAATGGCGGCTGCCGGCAAGACAGTTACTGTCGCCGGACGGCGTGATCGCCGTAGTGTTGCCGAACGTGCAGGGCACGGCGAAGGAGGTCAGGTCGAGAAAGTTGGCCGGCGCGCTGCCATAGCGAATCGGGCCGATGACATCGGGACGGTCAAAGCCCTCTCCGGAACCGGAGTAGTCGCCTTCGAAGTTGTAGTTCAGTGTGAACGGTTGGCCGGTTTGCACGCTTACGACGCCGTCAACTCCCCAACCGTTCTTCAGTCTGCTGTACTCGCCTTCGAACTTCGGCAACTGATAGCTGAAGTTGAGTGTGAATCGCTGGCGGATGTCGAAGCTGGAGTTTCCTCGCTCAAGATTCGTCGCCCAGCTGTTGTTCGGCTGTGCGGCATTGGGGATGAAGTCTTCAAGGTCGCTGGCGTTGTCGATGGCGTGCGACCACGCGTAATTCGCCTGCAGCGAGAGTCCGTGCCAGGCGTTCATCTGCAGGCTGGCCTGCAGGGCGTTGTAGATCGAACTCGCCTCCGAGACTTCCTGGTTGACGTAGAAGAAATTCGGGTAGTTCGTCCGAGGCACGTTGTAATTGACGCCGTCAGGACCGTCGAATCCGGCGATATAGCAGTTGGGCGCGGTCTGGCCCCAGGTGGCGCATTGGCTGAGGTCGAAGGCAGTGATCTGCGCCTGCGTAGGCTGGTTAATGTCAACGAAACGGAAAAGTTTAGTGCCCTTTGAGCCTACATAGCCAAGTTGCAGCACCACCTTATCAGTGATCTGGTGCTGGATATTGAAATTCCAGTTCTGCACGTAGGGCGTGCGGATGTTGGGGTTCACGCCGAAATAGCTGCCCAGCGGCGAGGCGTCTCCATACACCGGCGAGTCCGTCGTGATGGGATTACCACTTAAACCGGCGAAACCGATCGGCGCAATGCCGACGCCGGTAAACGCCGGCCCAGGGCAGAACGTGCAGTTGTACGGGATGTGCCCGAGGAAAATATCCTGCGAAAACGCGTCGAAGAAGACGCCGTAGCCGGCGCGCAGGACGGTCTTGCCGTCGCCGAACATGTCATAGGCCACAGAAACGCGCGGCCCAAAGTTGTTGTAGTCCTTGTCGTACAGACTCGACGGACCGCCCTGGCCGCCGACTTGCACCAGCGTTCCGCCGTTGGCCGGTGTGAGCTGATAGAAAAGGTTGTTTTCTTCACTGGGCACGCCGAAGTAGTCCCAGCGCAGGCCGTAGTTCACCGTGAGACGACGCGTCCAGCGAAAGCTGTCTTGCACGTAGAGTCCCTGGCTATTCTGTGCGGTATGCCGCTGCGTGTTGCCCGACGCCTGGCTTCCGCCGGATGGGACTCCTTCGAGAAAGGCGGTTAATGGATCGTTCTCGTCATCACCATTGAAGCTCAGTTTGCCGCGAAAGTTGGAGTTCTGAATGATGTTGATAGTGGTGCGGCGGAATTCGTAGCCGAACTTGAAGTCGTGGCGCCCGATCTGCCATGAGTAGTTGTCGATGAAGTGCCAGTTGGTATCGACGCGCTGCCGCGGTACGGAAGCGGTCGCGCCCAATGGCGAGAATCCACCGACGGAGATCTTCGGCAAGCCGTAATTGTACGAACTCACGCCAGTATCGAGGCCGATCGAGGCGGGGTTAAACGACTGGTCTTCAGGAAAGAACCCTTCGACGAAGCGGTTCCAGCCCACACGCGCTTCGTTCACCTGTGCCGAATTAACCACCTTTACCCACGACAGCGAAACCAGCTGCACCGTGGTCGGCGTCGTGGTGTTGTATCCCGGTAACAGACCGCCCGCCAACTGAGCGAACGGAAAGCTCTGGTTGCTGTTGCCGTAGTAATACCGGCCGGTGATGTTGTTGTCGGTGTTGGGGTTATAGTCGGCCTTGGCGATGACGCTGTCGACGTTGTTGGAAAAGCGCGTGGAAGTCGCCAGGTTGGGCCCATCCGGACATCCTGTGGTGTCGCTGGCAACACCGGGAATGTTCGGAGTCGGCCAGGGATTCATCGCCAGCAGGTTCAGCATCGGCTGGCTCAGCGGGATGCCGTTGCTAGCTGCTTGCGCCTTCGCTGCGGCAATGGCTGCCGCATCAGGCACACAGCTAAGGCCGGCCTGCGCGCCGCTTTCGCGCTGACCTTCGTAGTTCACGAAAAAGAATGCTTTGTCTTTTACGATCGGCCCGCCCAGCGAGCCCCCGAATTGATTATTGGTGAATGGGTTCTTGGGCTGGCTGTCGATGTTGAAGTAGTTGCGCGCGCCCAACGCACCGCTGCGGTAGTACTCCAGCCCCGAGCCGTGGAATTGATTGGTGCCGCTCTTAGTGACGATGTTCACCACCGCGCCGCTGTTGCGTCCATACTCCGCTTCATAGTTGGAGAGGACTCGCAGCTCGGCCACTGCGTCGATCGGCAGGATGGTGGCCGGATCGCCAAACACGCCGGCTTCGTTGATCGCTGGATCGTTGCGGTACCCGTCGTTCATGTCGGTGCCGTCGAGCAGATAGTTGTTCGAGCGGCCGCGCGACCCGTTCATGGAGAAAGTGCCGAAGGAACCTGGCGAGTCGCTGATCTGATCAGGCGAGCCGGCCACACCCGGATTCAGATAGATCAGCTTGGTATAGTCGCGGCCGTTGACGGGAATATTGGCAATGGTCTTTGCGTCGAGGGTGCCGCCCAACACATCTGTGGTGGTATCGATCTGGGCGATGGCCTCGCCCGTCACTTCCACCGTATCCGATACTTGACCCGGCTTAAGCGCCACATCCACACGTCGTTCTGTTGCCACATCCACAACAACGTTTGTGATAGCTGCAGTTTGAAAGCCCGGGTGCGTCACGGTGACGGTGTATGTGCCGATGGGCAACTCCGGGATCGCGTAGTTCCCATCGGTCGAGCTCTCCGCGGTGCGCTCTAGACCGGTGGCTGCATTCTTCACCCTTACCGTCGCGCCAGTAATCACCGCACCCGACGTGTCGGAAACGGTACCCAGAATCGTGCCGCGAAAGGTTTGCGCTGACGAGAGTGTTGCCACTATCGCGAGGAGAGCGAGAAGGATCCCAAACGAACGCCTGACCTGCATGCAACCCCCGACGACAACAGGTATTGGTTGCGCGGATTATAAACCCGCCCCTGTATTGACCGGTACGCCGGACTAATTATCGCCGGCATTAGTTTTTTAGATGGTCGTACTCAGACTGTGCCTGGTGCAGTAGCGCCAGGTCCGGGTCCGCCTGCTTCCAGAGCGATAGGAAGTCCTGGTAGGCCTTGCGAGCGGCAGGCTTGTCACCCGCCATCGCCTCAGCGCGGGCCAACTGCAGCATCGCCATCGGCTTCACGGGTGAGTTTAACGCCAAACCGCGATGGCTGAGAATCTTTTTGAATTCTGCGGCGGCCATTTCACCCTCGCCCGCTTTGAGATAGGCCAAGCCGCGCACATAAATAGGCACCATCACACCCACATTCTGGCTTCCCAGCTCGTACGCTGTGGTGACCTCGAGAATCGTTACAGCCTGCTTGGGATTGCCACGCTGCAGGTTGATCATGGCGCGTATGGAAGGCAACCAGTAATCCTGGACGATGGTGTCGAGCGGAGAATCGACGTTGAGTTGCTCGGCCAACTTCTGCGCCTGCGCGGTGTCGCCGATCATCGCATAGGTTAACGCCGCCCCGATCTGGATATCACGGGCCCGCGAAATCGCAAAGGCATCGCTGATCATTCGGCGGGCTTCGGCATTGTTGCCGAACAACGCTTCGCGCAGAGCTGAGTTGACGAGTAGAAGACCCGCCGCTTCGTCAGCATTATTGTGGCGAGCGATGGTCACGGAACGATCCGTAGTGTCGCGCGCCTGGCGCAGTCTGCCAAAGTACGCCTCGGTGTCGGCCTGCAACGCGAGAAGGCGCGCCTCAGCGCTTGCATCACTTGCGGCCTCTTCCACTTCCTTCCGCATGGCGGCCTCATCGTTCTGCAGGAAGGAGAGATAGTACCGAAGCTCTTTCAGGTATTCGTTGCCAAACTTGTGTTGTTCCGTCTGATCCAAGATCGCCTTGGCTTCGTCGATGCGATCCAGCGCCAGGTAAGAAAACACCAGGTTGGCATATCCGACCACCGAAGTCGGAGCCATTTCCATCGCGGTGCGAGCTTCCGTAGCCGCTTTCTCAAACTCGCCCATGGCTGTGTAGTTCAAAGTCAGGTTGTTGTGGGGAGCCGTATCGTTCGGGTACTCCTGCGCCCACTGCTTGAACGACTGGTTCGCTTTCTCCAGGTCGCCGGTAACAAAGCTGTAGTAAGCGGTCTCAATATAGAAGCGCTCGAACTGGCTCACCCGGTCGCGGAGTTCGAAGGCCTTACTGAAGTTCTTGGCCGCCGCGGCAGTCTCACGGATGTTGTATTGCGCCATGCCCAGGGCGGCATAAGCACGGGCGAAATTCGGATCGAGTTGAATGGCGCGCTCGTGATACGGGATAGACTCTGCATCGCCTTTGAGCGTCTGCATCGCGCGCCCGGTGGTATACGCCTGCAGTGCTTCCAGCGACGGGGTGGTCGCCTCGTCGAGCGGCTTGTTGTAGCGCTTGACCGATATGAGCGACTCGCCGAGCTTTTCCCGCATGGCGTCGCCAGCTTCGCCCAGCTGCTTGAGGACGCTGTCGCGGTTCGCCGCCTCAGCCTGTGTGCTGGCCAGAGTGTCGCCCGTACGGCAGTTTACGGCCTTGAGGCCAATCATGTAATGGCTGCCGACGTTTCCTATTGACCCGTCCAGCAAAGCCTTGCTGTTAGTCCGCAGGCAAATTTGGAGCGCGACGGCATCGGTCAGTCGCGCGTCGGCGGGCTGGTCCATCAGCTTCAGCGTACCGCTCACGGCGCGGTCGCTCAGTACCTTCAGGTACGGCGACTGCTCCAACTGAATGGCGAGAGCCTGCTTCAGCGTTCCATCGAACACGGTATCGCCGGTCGTGTTCACGAAGTCGGCGATCACAACCGTGCCTTGTTCGCCCAGTTTCACCGGTTGATGCAACCGTTGGTACAGCCAGTAACCGGCGCCTCCCGCCAGCACGACGACGACCACCGCGATCGCTGTGAGCAACTTCCGGTTCCAGCGCGGTGCGGGAGGCTCGTCGTCGAACAATTCAGCATAGACAGAGACGGGATGTGGGCGCTCAATCGATTTCCGCGACGGTGGCCGCGACGGCGGCTTGCTGGCTTGCCGGGCCGACTTCGGGCCGCTACGGCCAAGCTCCTCAACCACAATCGCGCTCTGCGTGTCGGTGGTGTCCCGCTTGATGCGCTTGAGGTCAGCGCAAATCTCCGAAGCGTGCTGGTAGCGCAGCTCGCGGTCCTTCTCCAGGCATTTGGTGATCACGTCCTCCAGCTTCGGCGGAATGTCGGGATTCAATCGCACCGGTGCAATCGGCAACGAGTGAAACAGCGCGTCGAACATGTTGGCCGAAGTTCCCCCGCGAAACGGGAGCAAGCCGGTCACCATTTCGTATAGAACGATGCCAAACGAGAACAGGTCCGTGCGCGCGTCCAGTTCCCAACCTCGCGCCTGCTCCGGCGACATGTAGGCCATAGTGCCCATGAGCTTGCCGGGATTTGTCAGCCGCGCGCCTTCCGGCTCCGACACCATCGTGCTGCGCTGCGCGTCGATCAGCGGATTCGGCAGGACTTTGGCGAGCCCGAAGTCCAGCACCTTCGCATGACCACGAGTCGTGACAAAAATATTTGCCGGCTTAATGTCGCGATGGATAATTCCCTGCTGGTGAGCGGCATCGAGCGCATCACTCGTATCCAGCGCGATTCGCAGCGCGGCATCCACCCGCATCGGATTGCCGTCCATGATCTGGAAAAGAGTCTGCCCTTCCAGATACTCCATGACAATGTAAGGGCGGCCGGCGTCCTGGCCGATCTCGTACACTGTGCAGATGTTTGGATGGTTGAGACCAGAAGTAGCACGAGCTTCGCGACGGAAGCGCTCCAGCGCGGTCGGATCTTCCACCATTTCGTCAGGCAGAAACTTTAGCGCCACGAAACGGCCAAGATCGAGGTCCTCCGCCTTGTAAACCAGACCCATCCCCCCGCCTCCCAGCAGTTCGATCACGCGATAGTGCGAGATGACGGTATCGATCATGAGGGCAAGCGGCAGAACCCTTTCCGCTGAATGTTAGGGAGTGCGTGAAGCCAAGTCAAATGATACGAACGCGGATACTGCTTTGGTAGCAGCGACACTGCACGAAAGCGACAAGGAGCGATGGCACCTAGAAGTAACTTACTCCTTGCATACACTTAGTCCGCGGTTGCGGGTACCGTGATTGGCCCGGCTTGTGCAGGACGGCGAGGGCGCAATCTCTTCCTTGACGGTTCCTCGATGAACTTGTACACGAGGCATGAGATGGTCAACATCAATGCTGTCCACTCTAGAACACCCAGGACACTTTGGTTGCGCAGCGCTTGTGTCTTGAAGTCATGGAAAAAGGGCCATACAAACATCGTATGCAGCAAATAGAAGCTGTAGCTCGCATCTCCGAACAAGACGAGTGCCCGATTGGCGAGCCACGATGTCCACTTCGGCTGCAGCGCCATTCCATACACAATCGCGGCAAAGGCCGGCCCCGGCAGCGCTGTGTGGACAACTAAATAAGGGACGAATCTCGAGGCGACTGTGGTTGCTACGACTCCCACGAGACCCAATGCTGTTAGCGGCAGCGCCAGTCGCGGATTGGGCTCACGCTTCAGGAACAGGAAGCCGCAGGCCATGCCCATGAGAAACTCCGGCAACCGAACCAGCGGGAAGAACTTCACGAACTGTACCGCCGACGACCAGTCTGCGCTGCTCACATTAGGCATTCCCGCCGGCCGCGACGCCAGGTATCCGGCCGAGATCGCGATACCGGCAACCCAACAGACAGTAACGATCGTCCACAGCGCCGCGCGCGACAGCTTGCCGAACCGATCCAAAGCAAATGGAAATATCGCGTAAAAGAACGCTTCGACCGAGAGGCTCCATGCCACGGAATTCCATGCCAGTGCTGCCGGGGGCACCCATGCCTGCAGCAGTAAAACAACCAGGATGCAGGCGACGACGAAATGCTGCTCCGAGAACGCGAAGAATGGCACGTGCATCGCATGCGTACCCCAATAAAAGAACGGAAACATGATGAGCAGCGAGAATAGATAAGCGGGATAGATGCGCGCGAATCGTGTCTGCCAGAAATCGCGAATGGTTGTGGTGCGGCCCCAGTAGGTATAAACCAGAATGAATCCAGACAATACGAAGAAGAAACTAACCCCCGTATAGCCGATGCCGGCGAAATCCACCAGCCAGCGCGGGCGCGACAGAACCCCGATTTCCTTCATATGAAACAGCGCAACGTGAAACGCCGCGAAGAAGCGCAGTGAGGTCAGGGCGGGCAGGCGCGGACGGAAGGCGGCTGGGCTCATGCAGCTTAATACGAACCGACAACAAAATCGGTTCCGTAAACCAGCCTACAGCCGCAACAGTTAGCGCCAAAGCAAAATCTCGCGCTTAATTGGGCTTCAAGGCGGCCACGTTCTCAAATGGAACATTCATGATCGGATACTGCTTCCAATCCTGGTAATCAAAGTGCCACCACTCGCTGGGATTGACCTCAAAGCCCGATGCTTCCATCGCCTTACGCAGCGTCGCCCGGTTCGCGTTTTGCTGCGCCGTTCCCCCGGCGTAATCCGAGTGCGCCCGCACCGACATCTCGTCATAGCCGCTCGGCATATCGACGGGCTGCCCCGTCCGCAGGTCATACATTGTCAGATCGACCGCACAACCGCGATTGTGCTTCGAGCCCTTCGATGGGTCGGCGACGTATAGGTGATCCTCAACGGGTGAGCCGTCCCAGAACATCTTCGTCACGTACCACGGCCGGTAGCCGTCGAAAATGAGCAGTCCGTAGCCTTGCTGGTGCAGCTTCGCGTTCGCTCGCAACAGCGCCTCCGCCGCCGGACGCTGCAGAAACGCCCGCGCCTGCGAATAGAATGGCGTTCCCATGAAGTTGTTGTCCGAGGCGTAATGGATGTCAAGCTTGATGCCTGGGTCCAGCGCTACGAGTTCGACAAGGTCGGGCTGACGAAAAGGACCGGCCTCCGCCGGCGGCTGCGCCCGCAGCGCCTCAGCGCGCAACTCGGGCACCGGCTTGAGCGGCGTGATCTTGAAGGTTTGGAATTGCTGTTGCGCCAGAAGCGTTGTGGAGACTGCCAGCACCAGAGCGAGTCGGCGGAGCATGGGGTATCAGGATATCGCACCCGTGTGGAGCCGGTTTGCGGGGGCGATACGTTCCTGTAAGTTAGAGGTGACAAAGCTTCTTTGCTATGCAAGGGAATGAATCCAGAGTGATCCGACCCGCCCGGAACGTACTCGGCAGCCTGCGCGTGCCGGGTGACAAGTCCATCTCGCATCGCTACGCCATGCTGGCCGCGCTCGCGCCTGGACGCTCGCACTTCGACAACTACTCGCCCGGCGCGGACTGCGCCAGCACCCTCGGCTGCATCAGGGCTTTGGGCTGCACGGTTGAGCGCGACGAGAAGGGCACGGTCACTATTCACGGCCTCGGGCCGCAGCTGCACGCACCCGCCACGCCGCTCGATTGCGGCAACTCCGGCTCGACCATGCGCATGTTAAGCGGCATCGTCGCCGCCCAATCATTCACCAGCGAAATGATCGGCGACGACTCGCTTTCGCGCCGGCCCATGAAGCGCATCATGGATCCCCTGCGCCGAATGGGCGCAACTATCGCCGCCACCGACGATCGCGCTCCGCTCCGCATCACCGGCTCATCCCTGAAAGGCATCGAGTATGCTCCACCCGTTGCCAGCGCCCAGGTGAAGACCTGCCTGCTGTTCGCAGGACTCTTGGCCGAAGGCACCACGACCGTCGATGAACCTCACCGCACTCGCGACCATGGCGAGCTGGCTTTGCGCGCATTCGGTGCTCAAGTTTCTCGTTCCAGGAATGCTGTAAGCATCGGGGGCGGCCAACCACTGCATCCGCTCGAAGCCTTCATCCCCGGCGACAGCTCTTCCGCCGCGTTCTTTCTCTGTGCCGCGGCAATCTTTCCTGAGTCGAACCTGGTCATCGATAGCGTGCTGCTGAATCCCACCCGCTCCGCTCTGCTCGACGTCCTTACTGCCATGGGCTGTCGCCTGTCAATGCTGCAGGTCGACGAATATAACGGTGAGCTCGTCGGTACTGTCGGACTGACGGCGAGCATCAGCAAGCCGGTCGAGATCTCAGGCGCGCAGACCGCCCTGCTGATTGACGAATTGCCTGTGCTCGCCGCCATCGCCCCGTACACCGCAGGCTTGGTTGTTCGCGATGCTGGCGAGCTCCGGGTAAAAGAGTCCGACCGGCTGTCGGCGGTGACCCACAACCTCCAAGCCATGGGTGCCGAACTCGAGCAAACCGCCGACGGCTGGCGAATCACGGGCGGGCAAAAACTTCACGGCGCAGAGATCGATAGCTTTGGCGATCACCGTATCGCCATGGCCTTCGCCGTCGCGGCGCTCCGCGCCACAGGCGACACCCTCATTTGCGGCTCCGAGTGCGTGGCAATTTCCTATCCCGGATTCTTCAGCGACCTCGACCAGGTAACCGAGCGCTAAAAACCAAGGAGCGGCCTTCACGCCGCTCCCGCTCACCCACACGTTGTCTCGGCACTAGTACTCGCTGTCGATCGGCTGCACGACTTCCGGAGCCTCGCCCTCATCCGGCGCTATGGGTAGCTCGACGTGCGATTCTTCCGGCGCCGGTGGAGCCTCTACCGTCGCTGTCGGCTCGCCGTCCTTCTTCTTCAGCCGGACAACCGTGATCTTCGCGAAGCCCTCTTCGAACTTCGGGGGACGCAGCTTGTTCGCCATGCGCATCATCACATCCTCGGGAACGTTCCGCTCACGCCGTCGGTTGCGTTCAATGCACACCTCCGGAGGCACATCGAAGAACACGGCGTGCGCCTCGTAGCCAAAGTCGTGCGCCAGCTTGATCCAACTCCGACGCTCGTGCGGCGATAGATTCGTTGCATCCACATAGTTCCACGGTCGCTTCGCCAGCAAGCGCGCACGCAGCATTGACCGCAATGTCGAGAACACGAGATCTTGGTAACGCTGCTCGGTCACGTCGTCGAACAGCAGAATGCGCACCATGTCGCTCGACAGCGGCAAAATGTTATGCCGCTTGAACCAGGTGCTTTTTCCGGATCCTGGCAGCCCGATCGACAGCACCACCGCGCCCTTCGACTTCCGCGCTTCGTGCGGCGCTGGGGGCCGCGGTCCGGACGATGCTTCAGCTACTTCCTGCGAAGCATCCGCTTCGGCCGCTTCCCCGGTCGGCCCCCCGGGGCTCGGAAGCATGGGGGCCTGCGCCGGAACTTGTGCCGGTTGCAGCTGTGGGCGTCCGCCGCGGCCACGGCGTCCGCGACGCCGGTTGCGGTCGCGCCGTTGCCCCTCCGGAGGCTCCTCGCCCCCGCCAATTTGGGCCGACACCGGTTCGTCTTCCCCGTGCTGGCCCGGCTTCTCGTTCGAAGGCACATAACCTTCTATCCGATTGCCGATATCGTCAGGAATTGTATCGGGAAATCGCGGCTGAAGAGGCGCCGGCTGGTCTTGCGCCTGCCTTTCTGATTGCTGTTTGCGCCGCTTCGAGCGGTCGCGCATCCATCTGCGCATGTTGTACTTGTAACACTCCCAAGGGGGCGGCGGCAATGTCACCCCCAATTCCGCTCCCCTTATTGCCCAAACCGATGTGACGGCTGACCCGCCCCTCCTGTGACCTGCCTCATTTGCCGCACGATGGGTCGGGTGCTAACCTTTTTCTTCCGGCTTCTCGGCTGGATTGGCAATCCTATTCCCTAGGTTTCGGGTTTGTTCTGCCCGCTTACAACCTTACTTGGAGAACCGTTATGGCGATAAAAGTTGGTATCAATGGATTCGGCCGCATCGGCCGCAACGTGCTTCGTACTGCACTCAACGACAAGGGCATCGACATCGTAGCCGTCAATGACCTCACCAGCCCCAAGACCCTGGCCCACCTGCTCAAGTATGACTCTATCCTCGGCAACCTGCCCAACCACATCAAGGCCACGGACGATGCCATCGTGGTCGATGGCAAGACCATCAAAGTCTTCTCCGAAAAGGATCCCGCCAAGCTCGACTGGAGCTCCCTCGGCGTCCAGGTCGTCATCGAGTCCACCGGCAAATTCACCAAGGCGGAGGCTGCCAAAGAACACCTGAAAGGCACGGTGAAGAAGGTCATCATCACCGCTCCGGCGACCGGCGAAGACATCACCATTGTGCTCGGCGTCAACGAAGACAAATACGAGGCCGGCAAGCACAACGTCATGTCGAACGCGTCCTGCACCACCAACTGCCTCGCACCCGTGGCCAAGGTCATCAACGACAAGTTCAAGATTGTCAGCGGCTCCATGACCACCATCCACTCCTACACCAACGACCAGGTGATTCTCGACTTCCCCCACAAGGACCTCCGTCGTGCCCGCGCCGCTGCGCTGTCGATGATTCCGACCTCGACCGGTGCTGCCAAGGCAATCTGGCTCGCCATTCCTGACCTCAAGGGCAAGCTCGACGGTTTCGCCATGCGCGTACCTACGCCCAACGTCTCGGTGGTAGACCTCGTGGTCCAGGTCGAAAAGCCGACCTCGGTGGAAGAAGTCAATGCTGCCCTGAAAGCCGCCTCCGAAGCCGGTCCCCTGAAGGGCTATCTCGGATACACCGACGAAGAGCTGGTTTCCAGCGATTTCAAGGGCGATTCGCGCTCCTCCATCGTTGACTCCAAGATGACCCGCGTCATCAACGGCAACCTGGTGAAAGTTATCGCCTGGTACGACAATGAGTGGGGCTACTCCTGCCGCGTGAAGGACCTGATTCACTACATCGCCGGCAAGGGCCTGTAATCCCCTTGTGGCCTGAACGGGCGGAGCACCGCCGCGGCGGTGCTCCAGCAGTCCACAAGAATCGCGGCCTTAGACGCTGAAGGACAGACATCAATACTGCAGTTCCTCTCACCGATTTTCGAGCACGCATCCAGCGTGCGGAGGATGTATGTCGAAATTATCGATCAAAGATCTTCCCTTGACCGGCAAGCGCGTCTTCATGCGGGTGGATTTCAACGTTCCACTTGAGGACGGACGGGTCATGGACGACACCCGCATCCGCGAGACCTTGCCCACTATCGAGTACGCACTGCGCCACGGCGCGCGCCTCATTCTCGCCTCACACCTCGGGCGTCCCAAGGGCAAGGTCAATCCCAAGATGAGCCTCAAGCCCGTCGCCGAGCGCCTGCGCATTCTGCTCGACGAAGTGCTCCGCCGGGGCGAAAACGTCGGCTTCTCGCCCGATTGCATCGGCCCTCAAGCCGAAGAGATGTCCACCAAACTCGAACAGGGACAGACGCTCTTGCTCGAAAACCTCCGCTTCCACGCTGAAGAGGAGGCCAATGATCCCGAATTCGCCAAACAGCTCGCCAAGCTCTGCGACTACTACGTAAACGACGCATTCGGCTCGGCCCATCGCGCTCACGCTTCCACCGAGGGCATCACCCATTACGTCGAGAAGAATGCCGCCGGCCTGCTGATGGAAAAGGAGCTCGAGTACCTCGGCAAAGCTCTCAGCCATCCGCAGAAGCCCTTCGTGGCGATTCTCGGCGGGGCCAAAGTCAGCGACAAAATCGGCGTTATCCAGCACCTCATGACCAAAGTCGACGCCCTCATCATCGGCGGCGGCATGGCCTACACCTTTCTCAAGGCACAAGGCCTGGAAATTGGCAAATCGTTGTTGGAAGCCGACAAGATCGACCTGGCCAAGCAGACCTTGGCCGACGCCAAAGCCAAACACGTCAGACTGCTTCTCCCCGTCGATCACGTCGTCGCCGACAAGGTCGCTCCCGATGCCCACGTCAAACAAATCGGCCAAGGTCAGGCGATACCCGCCGACATGATGGCTCTCGACATTGGTCCCAAGACCATCGAGTTATTTGAGGGCGAGATCAGCGGTGCGCGCACCATCGTGTGGAACGGTCCGATGGGCGTCTTCGAGGTTGATGCCTTTGCCAAGGGCACTAAGAAGATTGCGCAAGCCGTCGCCGATAACGGTGCGGCGACCTCGATCGTCGGCGGCGGAGACAGCGTCGCCGCCGTGAAGGCTGCCGGCGTCGCCGACAAGATCTCCCACATCTCCACCGGAGGCGGGGCATCGTTGGAATTCCTTGAGGGCAGGAAGCTCCCGGGCGTGGAAGCATTGACCAATAAGTAGTACTATTGCTGCCACGTTTGTACGGCGTAGGGTAATGCTAAAGTGCAGCGCCCGGTCGCGCCACGGAGACGATTGTCATGAAACGACTGAAATTGGCCGCCGTTGCATGGGTAGTGCTCGTCCTTGCCGCCTGCCCCAACAACCCCAAGCCGCAAACCCTTCCACCGGGAGCGCTCAATCAGTTCGACGCCACCAGCTACACCTCGCTGATGGGTGCCCAGGCTGTCCTCAATTCCGTTAAGGCCGACATCGACAAACTTCCGCCCAGCGCCAAGCCCGCGCTCAACAAGGCCATCGCCTCCTATAACGTTGCCGAGGCGGCATGGCAGGCTTACCATGCAGGAAAGACCAACGACCAGGCTGCCCTCACCGCGGCCATTTCTCAGGCAACCGGCGACGTCGCCGCTTTGCTCACCCAGATGAGCGGAGGCCACTAATGATGAATCTCCAGCAGTCTCTCGCACTCGTCTCTCTTGGCATTGCCGGTATCAAGGCCACGGGCAAGCTCGACCCGACCGTCCTCGGATACATCGAAACCGCGGAGCACGCGATTAGCTCTGCGCTGGCGGCCGTGCAGCAATCGAAGCAGGGCGTTGATCCATCGCTACTCAAACCCATTGACCCAGTTCCGTAGAACCGGCTACCCGTCGTTTTTGCAGAACATGGCGGGGCCCGATGCAAGGCCCCGCCACATCATTCACGGTCGCGGTCAGTCCCGCCTGTCGGTCGTCGCGGGAGATTGTCATGGCCACCTACGCTGAAACATCCCGCCTCCTGCTCACCCCGCACCGCTTCATCGTTATCGCCGGCCCGGGCGACATCACCCGCGAATCGACCGACGCCATCGTCAATGCTGCCAATTCGTCTCTCATGGGCGGCGGCGGAGTGGACGGCGCAATTCATCGCGCCGGCGGTCCGGCCATTCTCCAGGCTTGCGAAGCCATCGTCGCCCGCCAGGGCCGTCTGCCCGCTGGTAAGGCGGTTGCCACAACCGCCGGACGTCTCGCCGCAAAGTACGTTATCCACACCGTCGGCCCAATTTGGAGCGGCGGCGATTCGGATGAGCCTGCTACCCTGGCCAGTTGCCACACGGAATCCATTCGCGTCGCCGATGAGCTTCTGCTCCACACCATTGCTTTCCCTGCCATCTCCACCGGCGTTTACGGTTATCCTGTTAAATTGGCGGCCGAGGTCGCCATTGCCGCTGCCGCTGAAGCGCTGGCGCTGGCCGCAACGGTTCGCGAAATCAAGTTCGTATTGTTCGATAGCTATACGGTTCGCCAATTCATGCAAGCGGCAAAATCGTATGCTGACAGTAAATCCCTAATTCTGGACTCCTATCATGCCTCGTAAAAAACTCATCGCTGCCAATTGGAAGATGTACAAAACCCCCCAGCAAACAGCCGCATTCTTCGAAGAATTTCTCCCGCTCGTGGTTGACCACTCGCGCGACGAAATTGTTGTCTGCACGCCGTACATCGACCTGCACACTGCCGTTGCTGCCGCCAAAGGCTCCAACGTGGCTGTCGGCGCACAGAACTTGCACTGGGAGAAGGAAGGCGCCTTCACCGGCGAGGTTTCCGCGCCCATGCTGCTGGCCATCGGCGTCACTCACGTCCTCATCGGACACTCTGAGCGCCGCCAGTACTTCAACGAAACCGATGACACCGTTAACCGCAAGTTGGAATACGCGCTGGAATGTGGGCTCACGCCGATCGTCTGTGTCGGCGAAGTTCTGGAAGAGCGCGAAGCCGGACTCACCGAAGACGTCCTGCGCCGCCAGTGCATGCGCGCCTTTAACGGCATCTCGGCGCGGAAAGCCGCCAAGCTGGTGATTGCCTACGAACCGGTATGGGCCATCGGCACCGGCAAGACGGCCACTCCCGACATGGCCGCCGCCGCTCACGCCGACATCCGCCACGAAGCCGCTAAGGCCTTCGGCGACGACTTCGCGGCTCAACTGCGAATTCTCTACGGCGGCAGCGTGAAGCCTGACAACTGCCCGTCCTTGATGTGCGAAGAAGACATCGACGGCGCGCTCGTCGGCGGAGCCAGCCTCGATCCCCAGAACTTCGCCAAACTGGTGAAGTACTGAGAACTGCGGGCTCGTTGCGAACGTAACTTATCTCGTAATGTGCTTTTGGGCGAGTCTTCCTGGTTAAGCCTCGCCCGAGTGGAGACACGCACCATGTTCTGCAATCGCTGTGGCAAGGCCAATCCCGACGACGCTCGCGTCTGCGCCTACTGCGGCGCTTCCCTGATCGGCGCGCCTCCCGAGCGACGCCTCGTCCGCCCCCTCGACGGCCGCATGATCGCTGGCGTCTGCGCCGGCATTGCCCAGTACTATGGTTGGAGCCTCACCGCAATCCGCCTGATTTGGCTCTTGCTCTTCCTCTTCGCTGGCACCGGCGGCCTGCTCTACATCATCCTCTGGATCGTCATGCCAAACCAGGTCTGAAGCCCCACCGTCACCTGCGCCCTATTTCTCCTGATCGCTGACCCGGGCGCTGGCATCCGTCGAGAGCACCAGGATTTTACCGCTGATTTGCGTCGTGGAACTCGAGCTCACCACGTACGCTATGCCCACCGTATTGCCATTGGCGATGAGCGGTGCCCGTCCGCTAGTGCTGTCAACGGTGTACGTTGTATTGAGGATCAATCCCTGCTGCGGTCCTCCCGGCCCGCTCGTGTCATACGTCAGCGCCAGATTTCCTGCCCCGTCCGCGGCTGCGGAATCGGCCTCCACCACCATCGTCGGCTCCACCGTCTGCAGCGTGCCTCCCTGATACGATCCGCTGATCGAACTGTTCGAGTAAGGCGAAGCAATCTGCGGAAGCAGCGTCCCGTAAGCGACCCCGGAGTCACTCCCCAGCAGAAAACCCACTGCCTGCGACAAATACAGCACAACCGAACTGCCGCCGAACCCTGTTATCGTCGCCCGCCCGTTGCTCGCCATACTGTACGTTGCGTTCGGATACGAATTGGCGCTCATCGTGCCGCCCAGGTTCTCATCCGTCGTGATCGCCACACCGCCATTGCCGTCGAATTTCGTAATCCCCAACAGCGCATAAGGCACGGTGTTGCTGTTCGATGTCCCCAGCCCCTGGAGCTGCGAAACCGTCGCCACCGATATGGATGCATTCGTGTAGTTGTTGATGGGCCGTCTCAACAGCGTAAACAGCGCCAACGGCGCGTTCGAAGAAACCGGATCAATCGCCAGCATCACCAACTCGGTATTCGACACTGGATAAAAACTGTAGTTCGTCGTGACCGAGTTCAGCGTCATCGTCGCCGTGCCACGCCCGGTGACCGGGTCAATCGCAACGAACTGCCCCGAGGCAGAAGTGTTATGCGTCACCGTTCCATTGTCGTTGCTGTCGCTCTCTACGCTCGTCCAGTTGCCGCTGCTGTCCGCTTGGAATGTCCCCACCCTGGCATAGCGGTTTGATCCGCTGTCGGCGCCCGTCGCCCCATAGACCCAGTACGCCGCCAGTTGCGAGATCGTAACTTGCGTCGTCGATGCAACTTTGCGAACGTACCCCGTACCCTGGTTCCCTGCCGTGCCATTCTGAATCAATCGGATTGTGCCCGTCGCCGGCACGGCAAGCTGGTAGCTGAATGTACCCAGGTTCGCAATATTCAGCGTCATCGGCCCGGTATTCGTTGCATCGAGTGAGTACGTCCCGCTAAATGTCAGGTTGGTATGTGCGCCCGAGGACGAGTTCGAATCCATTAGGCCATTCGTGATATTTCCCTGTCCGTC
>Ga0335070_10002898_pt1 | contig 19983 bp, 20 predicted proteins | sample Lox_Sample_13_FD_206722 | JGI IMG/M metagenome (GOLD analysis project Ga0335070, IMG submission 206722) | Soil microbial communities from Loxahatchee National Wildlife Refuge, Florida, United States - Lox_Sample_1.3 | ecosystem: Environmental > Terrestrial > Soil > Wetlands | place: USA... | reverse complement strand
GTATGTCCGGCAGCCCGTCGAGACCTTCCAGGAAGTGACTCGCCTGATCCCGCGAACGATTCCTTACCAGAACGGGCAGTTGACGTTCGACCCACTGCGCACGCTGCTGCCGGGCCATCATGAAATGTCGGACATGTTCTTCAAGCAGATCCTGGGCAGCGACTTCGTGGGCGGCGGGCAGCCAGCCACGCTCCTGGGACCTCTCTACGGAGATTTCGGACTGTATGGAATCTCGATCGGAATGTTCATTGTGGGCGCGATCGTCTCCCTGGCTCATGCGTGGATGCTGCGCTGCGCGACCGTCTTTCGGATTTTGATTTTCTGCTGGTTGATGCAGACGGTGTTGTTTTCCCTGTTTGGAGCACTCATTCCGTACATCACTACCATCTGGATCCCGCTGTTCTGGTGGTTTCTCGACGCCGCCTTGCTGACGACGCCTGCATTTCGCAACGCGCGGCTGGCGCGTGTTGTACCCATTCGAACCTGACTTCCTATGCCGTCTTCGTACGATCTGGCAGTTGCATACCGGATCTATCCAAAAGTCGCACACACAGCGATCGGACTGCCGCTGAGCGACGACAAGCTACGTCTGGCTGATGCTTGCCTGCAATCCTTTCGCGAGTCGTTGGGAGGCATGCGCGCCAAGGTGTGGGCTCTGCTTGATGGCTGTCCTCCTGAGTACGGCGAGATGTTCGTGAAATGTTTCGATCCGCAGGACCTGGTGATCATTCCCCTCGATAGCATCGGAAACCTGCGGACGTTTGACAGGCAGATCGAGATTCTTCTTCATCAGACGGACGCGGAATTCGTTTACTTTGCCGAGGACGACTACTTTTACTTGCCCAGCCAATTCGCGACAATGATGGACTTTCTGCGTAGCCACAATGACGCGCACTTTGTTACTCCTTACGACCATGCCGACTGCTACAGGCTGGAATTGCATCGCCATCCACAATGGCTTCGAGTTGCCGCTAATCATCATTGGCGAACCGCCGGCTCGACCTGTCTGACATTTCTGACCACCCGGAGGGTATTGAAAGAGACCGAGCACGTCTTTCGTACATATGCTGCGCGCAATTCCGATGCGAGCCTCTGGTTAAGCTTGACTCAATTTGGCATCTGGAATCCCGCGATGCTGGCCCGCTGGGCGATCGAGCAGCCTCGACTGGCCAAGATCGTCATCAAAGCATGGCTCTATGGATGGAAGCAGATCCTCTTCAGAAGGCCACGCCGATTGTGGGTTCCGGTGCCGGGAATTGCGACTCATATGGATGCCAACGCACTTTCGCCCTCAATCAATTGGAAATCGCTGATCGAGCGCCGGCCGCCCCGTACCGGCCAACCGCTGGTTTCGGTTCCTGCTCACAAGAGTTGATCCTTCTATGCGAATAGCGATGATTGGCATTAAGGCAATCCCGGCACGTTTCGGCGGTTTCGAAACCGCCGTAGATGAACTCTCGCGCGGCCTGGTTGGACTTGGCCACTCGGTGACGGTCTACAACCGCCAGGGGATGAGCACGCATGCCGGCGGTGACTACGCCGGGGTGAAACTCGTCACTCTGCCCACGATCCGCACGAAGAACCTGAGCACGATCGCGCATTCGTTCTTGTCGACACTGCATGCCATGTTCACCGACATCGATGTCGTACATTACTTCACTACCGGGGCAACCTTGTTCGCGCCGTTTGCGAAAATCGCCGGCAAAAGAGTCGTGTGTTCGGTAGATGGGACGGATTGGCAGCGCGCGAAATGGGGCCGCTTTGCACGGGCGTACTTGCGTTTCTCGGAGCGGTTCGCGGTAGCGGTTTGCGATCGCCTGATTTCGGATTCCGCGGATGTTCAGAAATACTACCTGCGAGAGTATGCCGCAGAATCAAGCTGCATCGTCTACGGAATGCGCGAGCATCGCTCGGAACGAGACGATGTTCTGCGACGTTTCGGACTGAAGCCAAGGGAATACGTTTTATTTGTAGGCCGCTTGGTACCGGAGAACAATGTCCATCACCTGTTGCGGGCTTATGCGCAGACGTTGACTGACAAGAAGCTGGTGATCGTCGGGGATGATCCGTGGGAGAAGAGCTATGTCCGCTCACTCAGGGCGACCACCGACAGGAGAGTGATTTTTACGGGCGGAGTTTATGGCGATGGATATGCCCAGCTTCAGCAGAGCGCCTACCTTTTTGTCCTCCCTGATGAGGTGGGAGGAACCCACCCCGCGCTGGTGGAGGCGATGGGCTTTGGAAACTGCGTGCTGGCGAATGACACAGCTTCGAACCTCGAGGTGATCGGCGATGCCGGCTTCCACTATCGCGGAGCAGGCGAGGAGCGAGATCTCCGCTGCAAACTGCAGCGACTGCTCGACGATCCGCAGATGGTTAGTGAGTACCGCGACCGCGCGCTCAGACGGGCGCAGGAACACTATCGCTGGGAAGATGTGGTTCAGGCGCACGCGCTTCTCTATGAAGAAACGTTGCGCGGAAAGGCAGCAGACTCGACGCTCGCGCCTACGACCGAGTAGAGATGCTCACCGCAACCACGGAAACCTATGAGTTGGTGGCGCCATCAGAAAGCTGGCGCGATCCCTTGCGCGTCGTTTGCAAGCGGGCGATCGACATCGGCGGCTCAGCCTTCCTGCTGGTTCTCTTGTCACCCCTGTTTCTATTGCTCGGCTTATTGGTACGGGCGACCTCTCGCGGTCCCGTCTTCTACCCTTGGAAGGTCGCCGGGAAAAACGGACGGCCATTTACCGGATACAAATTCCGCTCGATGGTTGCGAACGCCGACGCTGTCAAGCAATCTCTGCAATCGCGCAACGAGATGACCGGACCAATGTTCAAGATCACCGATGATCCGCGGATCACCCGCGTCGGGCGCTGGATGAGGCGCTACAGCCTGGATGAGCTTCCGCAACTCTACAGCGTCTTGAAGGGCCAAATGAGCCTGGTCGGGCCGAGGCCGCCGTTGCTGACCGAGTACGCGCACTTCTCCGAATATCAGAAGCAGAAGCTTGCCGTCACGCCGGGAATTACTTGTCTGTGGCAGACCAGCGGGCGGAACGACATCCGCAATTTCGATGAGTGGATTGTCCTCGATCTGGAATACATACGGCGCTGGTCGCTGTGGCTGGATTTTCAGATTCTCTGGCGAACTGCATGGGTGGTACTCGCCGGTTCCGGCAAGTAAATCGTTTCCTAGCCCTTTCTTTCTAACCAAGGAGTTTCTATCGATGCGTGTTCTGGTGACGGGTGGCGCGGGCTTCATTGGGGGCCACCTGGTGGATCGGTTGCTGGCAGACGGATTTGGAGTTCGCGTGCTCGACGTTCTGGATCCGCGAGTTCATCCGAATGGCCGGCCCACCTATGTGCCCGGCGCAGTCGATTTCATGCACGGCGATGTCACGGACCGCGACACCGTCAGCCATGTCTTGCGCGACATCGATGTCGTCTTTCACCAGGCAGCGTACCAGGACTACATGCCGGATTTTTCGCGCTTCGCGCACGTGAATGCGGAAGGTACAGCGCTGCTTTATGAGACGATCGTGCGAGAGCGCCTTCCCGTTAAGAAGGTGGTGGTGGCCTCGTCGCAGGCCGTGTATGGCGAAGGACAGTACATCTGTGCATCGCACGGTTTTCTGAATGTGCGGCCGAGAAACGCCGCCCAGCTAGCCAAGGGTCAGTGGGAAGTACTGTGTCCCATGTGCGGGGAGACGGCGAAGGCATGCCTTCTCACGGAAGACGTGACGAATCCCTACAACCAATATGCGGTTTCGAAACTGGCAGAGGAAAAGACCGCACTCGGCCTCGGATGGCTTTACAACATTCCCACCGTGGCTTTGCGCTACTCCATCACGCAAGGGCCGCGCCAATCGCTGTACAACCACTATTCGGGCATCTGCCGGATCTTCTTCAGCCGCGCCATGCGGCAGCAACCGCTGCTCATCTATGAGGACGGGAACCAGACACGAGATTTCGTGCACGTTCAGGATGTCGTCGACGCCAACATGCTCACGCTCCAATCCGCCACTGCGGATTTCCAGGCGTTCAACGTGGGCAGCGGACAGAGGCGGAGCGTTCTCGAATATGCCAGTGCGGTGCTGGGCAAACTCGATTCGGTTTCTGATCTGGAGATTCGCGGGGAGTATCGCCGTGGCGACAACCGGAACAGCGTGTCGAGTGTGGAAAAGCTGAGCCGCCTGGGATGGAGGCCGCGCCGAAGCTTCTCGTCGATCCTCGACGATTTTCTTGCCTGGGTTGAAAGCATTGGCGGAATTCCCGGCTCGATTCCTGATGCCTACTCCGACATGCGGTCCGGCGGTGTAGTTCTAGCGGCCTCGGATTGAAGCCCGACCGACAACAACTCTCATCCTCGCCACGAATTTTTGTGAATTCAGTTACCGACGCACAATCATATTTCTCCGTTCTGGCTGAGACGGCGGGACGACTTCCTTTTGCGGCCATCGACCGCGTCGCCGACTTGCTCGTACAGGCGCACGAAGAAGGGCGTGGAGTCTACCTGTTTGGCAACGGGGGCAGCGCTGCCCTCGCCTCACATCTTGCTTGCGATCTGGGCAAGGGGACGGTCAATGGATCGCCGAAGCGATTCCGCGTGATTGCCTTTACGGACAATGTACCGCTCATGACAGCCTGGGCCAATGATTCGCGCTACGAGGATATCTTTGCGGAACAGTTGAAGAATTTCGTGCGTCCACGCGACCTGGTGTTCGCCATCAGTGGGAGCGGAAACTCTCCCAACGTTCTGAATGCGATGCGCGTGGCGCGCAAGGCGGGCGCGGTCAGCATCGGTCTGACCGGGTTCGAAGGCGGCCTACTGCGATCGTTATGCAACGTGTGCATCATTGTTCCCAGCGACAACATGCAAATCATCGAAGACTTGCATCTGTCTATCGCGCACTCTCTCTTCACGACCATTCGACGAAAGCTGCACGACTACCAGGCATTGTGCGCATAAGCCCCCCTCCCCTCAAAAACGAGCAGGCATGAACGCGAAGCGGCTCACCAACTGGATGCTGGCGGCCGACTTGCTGTGGACGACTTTGTCGTTTTTCGCGGGCGGTTTTCTGCGGTACGGTGCAACATGGGGCCGGAGCGATCGATTATCGTTCTTCGCGCTGCTTCCATTCCTGGCGGCGAGCGTCGCGCTCTGGATTCTCCTGTTCTATCGATTTCGCCTCGATGGGTTTCAAGGCGGATGGAGATTTCCAGCGGTTGCGGCGCGAGTGCTTCTGGCGATTCTCTGCCTCATGTGCGCACTGCTTGCGACAGCATATCTTGCGCGGCGATACGTATCGCGACTCGTTCTTGTTTACTTCGGCGTCTTTCTGTTTTCCGGCTTCCTGACATTGCGATACGGAGTGGCCAGAAGTCTGCGCGCCCGGAGAAAGCGCGGGAACCTCTCGCGCATCGTAATCGTGGGATCAGGCAGCATCGCCCGCGAGGTTGCCTGCAACATCGGGCGGCATCCAGAGATGCTGTGTGAAGTGGTCGGGTTCCTGTTTCCGGATGACGGCGGAGTGGACAGGGACGGAAAACTGGAACCGCCGGGCGGCCCCACCCAGAGAATCACCACTCTCGGAATTGTGGACCTGCTGCGAAGCGAAGATGTGGATGAACTGATCGTGGCGATTTCGCAACCGGCCTCGGCGGAGATCACTACATTGACCGGACGCTGCCGCGAGGCGGGGATTCGGGTGACGCTGGTTCCACAACCGTATGAACTCTACCTATGCAAGCTGGTTCTGCTTGACTTGGATGGACTGCCTCTTCTCCAATTGGCCGACCCTTCCCCGCCCCTATACTTCCGGCATTGCAAGCGTTTTGTGGATGTCGCGGTCAGCTCCATTCTGGCGCTGTTGGCAATCCCTATCATTCTGCCGGCTGCGGCGGTGTTGCGCCTGCGAAAAGGAAGGGCCTTCCGTTGGGAAGTTCGTTGCGGTTATCACGGGGAGAGATTTTTCATGCTCCGGCTGAACGTTGAGCGGCGTGCCGCGACAGGCTCACGTTTCGACCAACTTCTGGAAGAATTGAGCATTACGGAACTGCCACAACTGTGGAACGTGCTGCGGGGACAGATGAGCCTGGTTGGGCCAAGGCCGGAGTCGCCGACGCGAGCGAAACGTTATACCGAGTGGCATCAGCGGCGTTTGAGTGTGAAGCCGGGGATGACAGGCCTGGCACAAGTGCAGGGCTTGCGCGATCACAATTCGTCCGAGGACAAGACGCGATTCGACCTGCAGTATCTCTTATATCCGTCAGTCTTGGCGGATCTGTCGTTGCTGCTGCAAACGGTCTGGACGTTAGCGAAGCGCGCCAGCCGCCTGGGCCAATTCTGGGCGGAGCGGACGTCTCGCGGAAGCACATTGGCCACGCAGCTGAAACCCATCCAAACCGACAAGGAGTATTCCGTTGCTCATCGTACGCAGTCCGGTCCGGATCAGCTTCGCTGGCGGCGGAACTGACCTTCCAACCTACTACGAACAATTTGGTGGCGCCGTGCTTAGTATGGCGATCAACAAATACTTCTACACGATCCTCGGAAAACGCACGGACGGGCGCATCCAGGTGATCTCTTCTGATCTGCGGATTTTCGAAACGTGGCGTGATATCGCCACGATGCAAGTAAACGGCAGCGGCCTTGAAATTCCTCTGGCCGTGCTGAAGGAATTGGGTTGCGACATTTCGGTCGACCTTTTTCTTGCGTCGGAGATCCCACCTGGGACGGGACTGGGATCATCGGCCAGTGTCTGCGTAAACATGGTAAAGACCGTTACTTCCTATCTCCAGTTGCATCTTTCGAAGCATGAACTGGCGGAGCGAGCATTTCACATTGCGCGCAACGTGTTGGGACGCCACGTCGGCAAACAGGACGAGTACGCGGCGGCGTTCGGCGGACTGAACCTCATCACGTTTCATCGCGATGGTTCGACCGATGTCTCGCCCCTCGATCTTGCGCCCGAGACCATGACTGAACTTCAGCAGAACCTGATGCTGTTCTTTACCGGTTCCGCGCATCACTCGTGGACAATTCTCGAAGACCAGGAGAAGTCAACGCGCGACCAGAACAGTGCGGCGACCAAAGCGCTGCATGAGGTTCGCCGGCTGACGCAGGACATGCGTGAGGCGCTCGAGAAGTCGGATATCCACCAATTTGGCTCATTGCTCGACAAGGCGTGGAACGCGAAGAAAAAGATCTCGTCAAAGATTTCGAACTCGCGCATTGACCGCTTGTACCAGGTGGCCCGTCAGAACGGAGCCCTCGGGGGAAAGATCACGGGGGCAGGCGGCGGAGGGTTTCTCCTTCTGTGCTGCGATCCGCAGTGCCAGTCCGAGGTTCGCCGAGCCCTCTCAACCGAAGGAGTTCGCGAGATGGCGTTCGCGGTCGATGGAAATGGCGCACAGATCCTCGCGAATGATCCTTTTATCGACAGCGACGATGCTGCAGGCTCGCGCTGGACTTTTGTCCCCACTGTGACCTCCTCATGAAAGCCTTTCTGCTCGCCGCCGGCCACGGCACCCGCTTGCGCCCGCTAACGGACAAACTCCCAAAGTGCTTACTGCCGATTCAAGGCGTTCCCATACTTGAAATCTGGCTCGAGCTGTGCCGGCGGGCTGGAATCGACGAAGTCCTCATCAATATCCATGCCCACGCCGAACAAGTCCGAACATTTCTTAGAGGTCACCGCACCGACATTCGCGTCCATGTCGTCGAGGAACCATCTCTACTCGGCAGTGCCGGAACGTTGCGCGCCAATGCGCGTTGGGTGGCAGGAGAGCGATATTTCTGGATCTTCTACGGCGATGTGCTGACCAACGTGGACTTGGGCGCTATGCTCGACACGCACATTGCCAGGAAACTGACCGCGACCCTGGGCCTGTATCGCGTCGACGATCCCAGGCGATGCGGAATTGTGACGCTCACCGATGGTGATGTCATTACGAGATTCGTGGAAAAACCAGTTCGCCCGGCAAGTAATCTCGCTTTCGCGGGGCTGATGCTCGCGAGGGCCGAACTTTTGGCGGCTATTCCTGCGCGAGATCCATGCGATATCGGTTTCGATTTATTGCCGAAGCTCTGCGGCCGCATGGCGGCCCATCGCATTTCCGAATACCTGGTCGACATCGGCACGCCCCAGACCTATAGGTACGCGCAGGAGACATGGCCGGGATTCCGTGAAGTAGGTGCAGCCCATGAAGCATGTTTCGAGGAACGATAGCTCAGCTCACGTGCGGGCCTTCGTCTTCGACATGGACGGTGTAATCATCGACAGCCACCCTGCTCACCGCAGGGCATGGCAGCGATTGTTGCAACTCCTCGGACGACAGGTGGCAGACAGCGAACTCGATTACATTCTCGACGGAAGAAAACGGGCGGATATTCTCCGCCACTTCTTCGGTCCGCTTTCAACCGAGCAGATATCGGAACATGGCAGACGAAAAGATCTGTTTTTCCAGGAATCGTCGAGCGCGATTGAACCCATCCCCGGGTCGCTGCGATTCATTGAACACGCGGCCAGGAGAGGGGTCCGAATGGCGGTTGCCACAAGCGCAAGCGAAGAACGCACATGCTGCACTCTGGAGCGCCTGCGATTGAAACCCTATTTTGATATTGTGGTCACCGGCCAGGATGTAGCGCTCGGGAAACCTGCACCCGACATTTATCTTGCCGCATGCAGTCTGCTCAACATCCGCCCGCGCGAGGCAGTCGCCTTTGAAGACGCCTTGTCAGGAGTAGCGGCCGCCAAGAGTGCGGGGCTGCGCTGTGTCGGTGTTCTGAGCCACGAAAGCGCGGACAGACTAACCGCGGCAGGAGCGGATTTCACTATTGCGAATTTCAATGCACTTTCACTCAGCGCGCTCCAACTTGGTCTGACCGAGTCGTCTTACTGCGGCGACGACAGGCCCCAGCAAGCGCAATTTTGAAGTCTGCCCGGGAGTATTCTCGGAACCGTGCGACAGTCCCTTCTTTTTGTAGTTTCTACGCAAATTGCTTCATGGCTTGACGGCCGTCTCCACAGGCGGGGTGCCATACGTGTGAAACGACTCAATGGTCTTCAGCCCCCAGGCCTGTCCTTTCTTCCGCTCCGCCTCCGTCCAGCGGATGGGTTTCCAGTCGGGCGCCAGGATCAGGCGCGCACCGGCGTTCGCTAGTTCGATACGATTCCCTCCCGGTTCATATACGTATAGAAAGAACGTTTGCTGGATCGCGTGCTTGTGGGGACCAGTTTCAATGTAGACACCGTTCTCCAGGCAGATATCGGCCGCAAGCAGCACCTCTTCCCGACAGTTGACTGCGTAGGTCAGGTGATGGAAACGTCCCCTGGCGCCGGTGTGGTCGCGGGTGTAGGCGAAGTCATAACTTTTATTCGTACAGGTCATCCACATGGCCGCCTCCGTGCCATCGTCGAGGACGATCTGTTCGGTCAGACGAAAGCCCAGATATTTTTCGAAAAACTGACGATTGGCCGCGATGTCAGCGGCTAAGCCATTCCAGTGATCGAGCCGGCGCACATTAATTCCCCGCGCCGGGAATCGTTGCGCCTGGTTTTTGAGCGCAGGCCGCAGTTCAGGTGGCGCCTCATACCATTGCGTTTCGTAATAAAGCTCGATCTTATGACCATCGGGATCACGGCAGACGAATGCCGGCCCATGCGCAAAGTCACCGTCCGTCCAGCCGATGTCGAACCCGGATCCCTTCAGAGCGGCCACCCGACGTTCGAGTGCCTGCGGACTGCGGGTACGGAATGCGACATGACCCAAGCCAGGCAGCTGTGAAGCTGTGAGCTTGAGCGAGTGACGTTCGTAGTCGTCGTATGCATGCAAGTAGACCGAATCACCATCCCGTCCACTCTCGGTCATACCCATTACATCGATAAAGAACCGCAGGCTCTCCTGCGGTTTCGGAGTAAGCAACTCCAAGTGACCCAGGTGGGCCACGTCCATTATTGGCTCAGACTGCATTGTTCACCTCCGGGCGCATGATCATACCTCTGAGTGAGTTGCCGAATCCTGTCCCCGTCGAGTTTCTGTTTTAATCACACACAACTGCCACGATATTGAAGCAGTAAAGTCCAGCAAGGGATAGAAAAGCTGTCCAGGTAACATTCTGGTCACCGCTATTGACAACCGGAAAGGGCAAGACAAGAATGTAGCTCACATTCAGTATACTGAAGTAGACCGGAGCATGATCCATCTTCCCATCGCTTCTGCCAGCATCGCCCGGATGCTTCATGGATATTCCATCGAGATCAACCCCAGCGACCCTAAAGTAGTGGATGCGGCCGTGGACCGGCTCTCTCCGGCCACGGAGGTCTTTCTGACTTGGATTCCCGGCAGCAATCCGATGCGTATCGCAGGAGTTGCGGCGAAACTGCGGCATGCGGGTCTGTTCCCGGTTCCGCATGTGGGGGCGCGGCACCTGGAGAGCGCCAGCCAGCTCGAGAGGTTCGCAACGAGTCTTGCCCACGCGGGCGTGGATCGCATTCTCGTGGTCGGCGGCGATCGAGCGCTTCCGGCGGGCCCTTATGACTCCAGCCTCGCGGTAATGCGCACCGGTGTTTTCCAGAAGACCGGCATCGTACGAGTGGGCGTAGCGGGCTTTCCCGAAGGCAACCCAAGCATCTCCGATGCGGCGCTGGCTGAAGCGCTTGACGAGAAAGTTGCCTTTGCGCGCAGCGACGGGTTGCAGCTTTCGATCGTAACGCAGTTCTGCTTCCGAGCCGACCCGATTGTGGAGTGGCTGCGGCGCATCCGGGCACGAGGAATTGATAATCCGGTGCGGATCGGGCTGGCCGGTCCGGCTGGCCTGGTCACGCTGGCGCGCTATGCTGTGCGCTGTGGGATCGGCAACTCGCTACACGTATTGACGGAACATCCATCCTTCGCGAAGCTCCTCACCGAGAAAGGTCCCCAGCCCATCATTCGAGGCATCGCCTCTTCAATGGGGACGGAAGGTGCAGCGACTCTGCCGCCGAGCGTCGCCGGTCTGCACTTCTTCGTCTTCGGCGGCTTTAACCGTACGATGGACTGGATCGACTCGGAGCGCTCTCAGACGGCCTGACTTGTCCGCCAGCCTCGGGCGTATGTTTCCCGCGCGACTTTGGAGTACGGCACGGGACTGACAGTTGCGCGAATTTCGATCTGCCGGTGACGTTCAACTGTTGTCTTCTGCGAACCGCCGCCGGGCTCCCCCCACTCGATCGTGACTTCAGAGCCGACTTGGACCTCCGGATCGACGACTCCAAGCGACAGCACGGCTCGCTCGTTGTAGCTGTAGCCGCTGAACATCGACATGCCGGCGTTTTCCCCGCCGCTCCGGACCCTGTCGTACGAAGCCGAGGCATAGTTCGACAGCGGCAAATCGATGTATTTATACATTTCTCCGGCCTCGAACATCGAGGCGAACACTTTCAGAACGTCGGCGGCATCCCACGCGAAGGTGACCTTTTTGCGCTGGGGCGCTACGGCCATTTTTTCAAGCGCTTCTCTGCCGATAAAGTCATGGTCGAACTTGACGAAAGGCCCGTAGCCTAGCGCATACGGAGACATGTAGTAGTCCTCAACATTCGTGGAATCGAAACTGCCCCCCAGAGAGGCCGTCCCCTCATAACTGCTCGCCGCCAACCACCTCCGGTAGGCCTTCATCTTCTCGCCGGTATAAACCGCCGGGAGCGGCGACGGGATCCATCCTGATTCGAGCGTGTTGGTCGCGTATGCTCTTGATCCGACCTCCCGAAGTCCAAAATCTTTTCCCGCGCTGACAATTGCCGAACGGATCTCCTCACGTTCCTCATAGGGCCCCCACACTTCCAGGCCAGGGGCACCCGCCATGCCGTGACGCAGGGCGCGAACTTTGCGGCCGGCAATGTTGATGACGTCCATGTTAAAGAACTTGATCTCCGGCAGCGGGCCGCCGTTGAGTTTCTCCAGGATCTGGGGAGCGTTCGGACCTTGAATCTGAAAGCGATAACAGCTGCGAACGACTGCCCTGCCTTTTGGGTTTGAGGGAGAGCGGTCATCTTTTTCGATTTTCACATCGTAGCCGCCGGTTTCGCCATGAAACTGGATCCAGTTTGCGGCGGGCGCGCGTCCCACAAATATTAAGCGGTTCTCCTCCAGATGGAAGAGGATGCCATCGCCAATTACAAATCCATCGTAGCTGCAGGGAGCGAACTGCTTCGCGCGATTGACGGGAAATTTCGCGAAGCTGTTGGTGGTGAGGTAGGAGAGCATTTTGAGGGCTTCCGGACCCTCGATGTAAATGTTTGCCATGTGGTGAGACTGGTCGAAAAGCACAGCCGTTTCACGCCAGGCTCGCTGCTCGTCGCGCCAATTGGAGAATTCGCTCGGCACGACCGGATACACATAAGCGCCAATCTGCGAATTGCGCAACAGGCTGACCGGATTCCCTACGGTTTGCAGTAAATCTTCCAAGCTTTTTTCTTTCATCTCTGCCCCCACAACGCAGTTGTTCGACTCGCGCGAAGACCCAGGTCCGCCGCTATCCACAAGGGGGATTGCCCCCACGCCGAGGTTCAGTATACGGAACGTAATCTGAATTTGCTATACCGTATGTCTTGTCATACGGAGATGGAGAGAACGGTTTAGGTACCGGTCTCGACGCACTTCAAGGCCGCCCTCAGCCGGCGTTGTTACGTCGTGACCGGGCGAGATCGCGGTCGAGCGGCGCGCGGCTCTCATCGTTGTTCAAATGAACAAATTTCTTCAGGAGCTGGAGAAAGGCCTTCTGTTCTTCCCTGTTCAGCGCCCCGAGCAAGCGGCGCGCCAGAAGATGGATGGAAGGAACAAACTTCTTCAGGAGTGCGGCACCGGTTGGGGTCAGATGAAGCAGCCGATAACGTTTGCTCCTCATCGGCATCATTCGAGTAACCAGGCCCCGCTCTTCGAGCCGAACCGCCAGGTCAGCCGCCGTTGAGGTATCGAGCGCGCATAGTTTCGCCAGCGTTACCTGGTCGATTCCGGGATGATCCTGAAGAACGCGCAAGACGCAATATTGAATGGGAGTGACGCCACGGCCTACGGTGGAGTGGAACATCGAGACCGCAATCTGTTGAGCGCGCCGGATCAAATGACCGGGCTCGTCATAAATCTCCATCGGCCGTTCAGGCGATTTGCCGCGCCTGATGGGGCCGTTCGATGATCGTGGAACTCGGCGAGCCATGTCAGTGTGTCAGAGACCTGCGATGGAATTGCGAACTTCGCCTTGCCGAAGACGCGGAAGCCCGATGCTTGCGCGCTCAAGTGCCGTCAAAGGCAACTCTAACACAGGGTACGCAGCGCTCGCGGGGAAGGGCTTGTCCCACTGACTTCGCGCAGTGGCGGTGGGCATTGAGATCGGCGACCGCAACCGCAGGCGCGGCGTCCGGCCGGCAAGCTTCGGAGAAATGCTGCGAATGATCCGCGAGTACCGCAAAATGGCGTCGAAACATCCGCACTGACGCCCGCGTCGATAAGACTCTCGCGCTGCTGGCGCTACAGCTTTTGCGCTAGACCGCCGCCGGCCGCGCTTTGCCTCTCCCGATTCTCCGATCGGGCTTGCGGACGCCCTCCGAGAATTTCCTCGACATACACTCGAAGGACCTCGGCCACGCTCCAGGCCTGCGCGATACATCCGCATGGACGGTGTGGCGCATCCCCGTCAAAGATCTCGGAAATGTGCCCCAAGCCGGCATCTCCGAGATGATTCCTGAGAGGAGCGATCCATTCCGCCGACTGCCGGCGAGACTCTTCGGAGCCTCCGTTCACTCTTATGTACGCAGTCAGGAATGGTCCCATGAGCCAGGGCCAGACAGTTCCCTGGTGATAAGCCGCATCGCGTTCCTGCGGTCCGCCAGTGTAGCGGCCACGATATTGCGGATCGCCCGGCGCAAGGCTCCGCAATCCGTAAGGCGTCAGCAAGTCCTCACGAACTTTTTCGACCACACGGCCGGCGCGCTCCGCTGACAACATCGAATGCGGCAGGCTCACCGCGAAGATTTGATTGGGACGTATCGAAGGATCGGGCGGAGCTCCATTCGTGACGTCGTAGAGACACCCGTCTTTCTCATTCCAGAACAGACGATTGAAGCTCCAGTTTGCGACCGTCGCCATGTTGCGATAGCGCTTCTGGGCACCCTCATCGCCCAAACGCTTTGCAAATTCCTCCATGATGCAGAGCGCGTTGTACCACAGCGCCTGAATTTCCACCGGCTTCCCCCGGCGTGGCGTGACGACCCAATCGCCGACCTTTGCGTCCATCCAGGTGAGCTGCACTCCCTGCTCGCCCGAGGAGAGCAGGCCGCTGGGGTCCACCTTGATTCCGTAGCGTGTCCCGCGCACATGCCAATTGATGATGTCCGTGAAAACCCCGTAGAGTTCCTCGCGAACAAGGTCGAAATCGCCAGAATACGCGACGTACGATCGCACCGCTTCGAAGAACCATAGCGTCGCGTCTACCGTGTTGTACTCCGGCGTTTCTCCCGCGTCCGGAAAACGATTTGGAAGCATTCCCTGGTCCACATGCTTCGCGAAGGTGCGAAGAATACTTTTTGCGATATCGTACTTCCCCGTCGGCAGCGTCAGGCCGGGGAGCGCGATCATTGTGTCGCGGCCCCAGTCGCTGAACCAGTGATACCCCGCGATCACGGTCTTCTGGTCGCCGCGTGCAACGATGTACTGGTCCGCCGCAGCGGCCAGGTCTTGCGCGAATGGATCCTCGAAATGAGCCGAGACGACCACACTGCGCCGGCGCGTGATTTCCGCCTGCCGGTATTCGGTGATGCACTCAGCATCGTGCGGTTTTGTGGATGCGATGATCGTCGCCCGCCGGCGAAGCTTCAGATCAAAACGCAACACCAGCGGATTGAAGAGGTCTTCGGAAAAATCCAAGCCGCGCTCTCTCTCCGCGTCATACTCCAAGTTGCGATACCAGTCGCCGGTCTTTCGGACATCGATCGCGTTATGAGAGAGGAATAACCCCGGCAATCCTTGATATGGCGTGAGTATCGCCTGTCCGGGCTGCTGATCGATGCTGCCGTTGATCGCGCCATTTTCGTGAGTCGTGCTGTGATAGTCGCGAAAGGCGATCATCGGCCGAACCTCGAACGAGAGATTTCTGGGCCGCTCGCGATGATTGTTCTTTGTCATCTCGTACTGAATTGCGGCCGCGTTCTCCCCGTAAATCATGAAAACCGATTTCTCGATCTCGACGCCTTCAATCTCATAAGTAAAGATCGGGAAGGGATCGAGCCGAAACTGCTTCAGGAAGCGAAAACCTTGGGGATGAACCGTGCCGGGGTAGCGGTTAGCCGAGAGGTCAAACGACTGTCCATCGACGATGAGAGTTTCCTCCAGCTTCGAGAGGAGAACAAAGCGCTCGACCGGAGGCTTCAATGCGGCGACCAGCAGGCCGTGATAACGGCGAGTGTTCAATCCGACGATCGTGGACGATGCAAATCCACCAATGCCATTGGTCTCAAGCCACTCGCGCCGGAGCGCTTCATCGAGATTTCCGCACGTCTCTTCCTCGAACTCAATCATCGATTGGCCTTTTGCCGCAGGTCTATTCTTTCACTGAGACGCGGCTTCGCGACCGAAAAGACGCAAATTTCATCCCCCTTAGAAAAAAGGGCACGCCCCGCGTGCCGCACCGGGATCACCGGAGTTCTCTTGCTCTTGATGATTCGGGAGGGGCGTTCCGAGTACAAGGGCACCGGTCTGCTAAACCGAGGTTTTAGCAGACCGGCGCGCGACCCTCAGGCACGAGTCGCGATCACAGCCAGATACTCCGCTGGAACAACGGTGAGTTCGTTGCCTCCGCGATTGTTCGAGGACCACAATGCCTCCAATTCCTCACGAAGGTTGAGTGCAGCATTCCCGTCCAACGATGCAAATGCACGATTCGTCGGACCGTAATACTGCCGGAAGAAATCGACCACTTCCGCCGGTGGGAATGGATACGTCAAGGTATAGTGGCGACGCTGCATTGTCAGGTCTGAAAGTCCATGGCCTAATCTCTGGCGCACCACCGCCTCATCGCCCCACAAGACGGGGGAGGGCATGCCAGAGGGCGCGATAAAGCGGGAAAAGATTTTGAACATTTGTCCGACAAAACCATCGGCCGTCCAGTTGGCCATAGCGATCGTGCCCCCAGGGGCGCAGACACGCAACAGTTCGCGGGCGACCAGTTCGGGGCGCGGGGCGAACATTGCGCCGATGAGGCTGGTGACGACGTCGAAGCCCGCGTCTTCGAATGGCAAGTCTTCGGCGTCGCCTTCGAAAAAGCGGGCCTTGAGGCCCTCGGCGTCGGCGCGGGCCTGGGCGCGCTGCACCAGGTTCGGCGCAATATCGACGCCGGTTGCATTGACGCCATCGCGCGCCGCCCAGAGCGCAAGTTGACCGGAGCCGCATGCCACATCGAGCAACTGGCATCCCGCAGGCAGGTCGAGTTGCTCGTAGAAAACGCGTGCGTCCTGCTCCATGTAGCGCGAGAAGCGATCATAGTCACCTGCCATCCATGTCGACCTGAGCCGTTCCTTCAGTTCGGCACTCACCGAAGTACTTGCAATGTTCATGATTTTTACCTCTCCAATGGTGTCGTTCTCAAAAACTGTCCTGAACCGCGAAACTTTCTTAGCCACCGCCACTCCGGCATCCTTTGGATAGACTGATTGCCGGGGCGGGCGCTAGTCTGGCCAACTCCGGGCCGTCGATCCTCGTCTCAGAAGGTCCACAACAAGAACCCAGAAGCCTGTCAGTTGTGCATCTCGTGGACTGGGCAAGTCCCCACTGCGAACCTACTCGATGACAACCAAAGTCACGGGCGGCAAGTTCTCGCCCTTGATCGACACGATGGCCTCGGTCAGTTTGTTTACGAGATCCTGCCTCTGAGCGGGCGTGAGAACTTGTTCGATCACCTTCACGTGAATAGAAGGCATGACTACCTCCTTTTGCGGGTTTGACGCGATGAATTCCCTGTTCGCCGCGTCATTCCGCGCTTATCAGTTCGAAGTGCGGCCGCTACTTCGGCTCGGCGGTTGTGGTGTCAATGATCTTGCCGACTTCAGTGATCTTGCTGGCCGGGAACCCGCTGAGTTCGGCGTGCCGATGGATGATGGCTTCGTCTTTCGCCAGATAGACACAGAATGTCTTGTCGGCAGCAACAAAAGATTCGAGCCACTGAATGTTCGACCCCAACTGCTGCAGGGCATGGTTGGATCTGGCGGCGGCTTCCCGCAATTGTTCCGGTTGGAGAGACCCGACTTTGGGGATCTCACGCTCAATGATGTATTTCTTCACAAATGTCCTCCGTTGACTTTCTTCCATCACATGCGTGATGGGTTTGTAGTTCCGAACTGCAATCGACTGACCCAGACAAGAAGCGTTGGCCGATCCAAACCGTCCCAAAGCCTCAGAAAGCAGGTTTTGTCGCCACACTTCGTGGAGTCAGAAAGGCAAGCACGGCAGCGACAACAAACATCGCCAATACGTCGCCCCAGAGGTGTCCGATGTGCTCAGGGTTCGCTAGCGACTGCACAGCCATGATTCCACCGTGTACAAAGCTGGACCACACGGTGAACCATATGAGGCTCAAGTGCGCGAGCGGTTGGCGGCTGGCGATCAAAAGAAAAACTCCCAGCGTCGCGTAGACGCCAAGAATCATGTGCAGATAATGCGATTGCCCGGCGTGCCACGACCAACCGGAGGGCCAAATAATCGTGAGGGGATAGATCCCGCCGATGAAGATCAGGCCCACCAGGCGGAGCACGATACGCATCAACTTGGTGCGACGATCAGCTTCCGTCATGTTTTTTTCTGTCGCTTTCATGTTCGATTGGGGCTTAACGTTCAGCTTCCGGCCCGTTTCTGACTTAGCTACTATGCAGGAGGATTTGCGCAGACACTTGTCCGCGCGTCCGCCGTTCTTGCTCTTGGAACCTTGTGGCCCTGTTAGCTTGCTCTAAAGTCCTGTAAGATTTGCCGAGCGTACGGGGTGAGGCTTGGATGGATGTGCTTTCCGAAGTATTGAAGGTGGTCAAGCTGCAGGGGGCGCTGTTCTACAACGGCGAGTTTTCTGCTCCCTGGAGTGTGCGCGCTGCGTCCTCGCGCGGGCTCGCGCGATATTTCGCATCGGGCTCGGAACATGTGATCGTTTATCACCTGGTGACTGAAGGGCGCGCGTCAGCCCGGCTGGAAGACGGTACGCGCGTGGCGCTTAGCGCCGGCGACATCGTGATGATCCCGCACGGTGACACGCACATCGTGGAGAACGGGCCAGCCACGAAAACGGTGGACGATGACGAGCACTTACCTACGGTCCTTTCCCAAGGGTTGAAGTTGTGGCGTCTGGGTGGAGGAGGAGAGGTCACCAGATTCGTCTGCGGTTATATGGCCTGTGAAGCGCAGTTGAGCAGGGTCTTTCTCAGCGGTCTGCCACCGTTGTTCAAAGTCAGCATTCGCAACGATGAGTCGGGCAGATGGCTCGAAAATTCGATCCGCTTTTCGGTGAATGAGGCGGGCTCTTCCCGAGCCGGCGGAGAAGCGGTCATGGCCAAGCTGTCGGAGGTTTTGTTTGTCGAAACGTTGAGGGCTTACATCGCCGACTTGCCGCCGGAGCAAACTGGTTGGCTGGCCGGTGCCCGCGATTCGGAGGTCGGAAAGACGCTGGCGCTGATGCACCGAAATCCCGCGCATCCGTGGACGATCGCTACCCTGGCAAAAGAAGCGGGCGTTTCCCGATCCGTGCTGGCGGAGCGTTTCCGCTATTACCTCAACCAGGCTCCCATGGCCTACCTCACGCGCTGGCGGCTCCAGTTGGGAGCGCAAATGCTAGCCTCCACCAGCTATTCGGTGGCTCAGGTCGCGGTCGAAGTGGGCTATGAGTCCGAGGCCGCATTCAACCGGGCATTCAAGCGCCAGTTCGAACTTCCTCCTGCGCGCTTCCGCAATCAGTCGCGGTCCTTTCATGCGAAAGATGTCCCAGCAAGGAAAAGTCAGGGCTGAGTAAATCGCGCTCGTCGTCCGGTCTGCTCACGCACCCCCTGAAAGACCAATTCCCAATACCGCGGAAAATTGTGCCAGGTCCCAGAGAACACCGCTCGAACCGCGCCACTGCGAACTGGCTTCAATAGCCAGGACAAGCTAGGCGATCGAGTAGTCTCGAAACCTTACACATAGTGCTGAAGGAAGATTCTTCTTGAGACCCCGTCAAGGCGTGGCTTGAGCCTGAATGCGAAGGGTGCCGGTGTAAGTGTCGGCCGGCAACTGCGGAAGTGTTGTCAAGTTCAGCTGGACATCCATAGCATCCGTCCGACTGCCCGACCGATTCCCGGAGTTGATCGTCTGCGTAAACAGCAAGCGTCCCGAAGCTGCCGCGTTGAAAGGGGTAGTGCTGGACAGCGGATTGTAACCTCCGGAGCCATTCATGCGGACCTGGATTAGTGAGGAAGGAATATCGGTCGTGTTCAGTGAGTTTGTGTGCACCAGAGCAGAAGTTGCGCTCGCGAAGTAGGCATAAAGCTTCACGGCCGTCCGCGAGCTTTTAAGCGACGTCCAGGAACTGGTAATACTCACCGGCCCTCCGGAAAAGCTGTTGATCGCTCCAGGCGTGAGCGAACTGATCGACAGGCTGCTTCCGGAGTTGATCTGCACGCTCAGAGAGTCCGAGGCTTGAGCGGCTTGAACACCCACGCGAATCTGTCCGTGTACTGAGGGACTGACCGCGAGCAAAGCCAGCCCGCACACCGCCACCGAGATCCAAGCGCGTCGACGCTCCGTCCTGGTTGACCTCATTCTCATTTCCTCTCTGCTGCTGGCAGGAAAAAAACTCCCGCAACTCCAACCTACACATGTCTAAGAAGGCTCACAACATTACCAAGTCGCCATCCCGGTGGTTACTGGCGTAATTCCACTCACATTCCCCCGATGCGGCATTTACGAGCACTCGTCGCGACCCTAACTTGTGCATGTGGA